>Ga0079305_1002793_pt1 | contig 13689 bp, 7 predicted proteins | sample LMS_cellobiose_e_FD_79183 | JGI IMG/M metagenome (GOLD analysis project Ga0079305, IMG submission 79183) | Rumen-fistulated moose microbial communities from Alaska, USA - LMS_cellobiose_enrichment | ecosystem: Host-associated > Mammals > Digestive system > Stomach > Rumen fluid ... | reverse complement strand
GTTTCCAGTTCGCCGGAAGCCATCGTGTATTCGTAGACCAGCGGGATCATGAACTGCGTCCATTCGCACGGCCAGGTCGGGTGTTCGATCTGATAGAGAACGGTGCGCCGGGCGAGGTCGAAATTGCGTTCCACGGCCAGACCGGAAAGAAGATTGATGTAGCTGTCCGCCTCGTAGGCGATCCGTTCGCGGGTCAGGCTGTCGGTGTAGGTATCGGCATTGGTGAAGCGGATGGTGTCGCGGCAGAGTTCCCAGATCCGCACCAGTTCGTGCCGGTCGCAGGCAAATGCCGCCTCGCCTTCCCCGAAGGGCGTATTCAGCGTGACGGCCGCGATTTGCTCCGAAGTAAGTTCGCCCGGATAGTCCAGCACCTCGGCGTAACGGAACATCCGCAAACCGAAATGGGCAAGTTTCTGCCTGCCGGGACGAAATTTCCACACCTCCTGAAAGCAGTTGAAAGTCTGCATGATGAACTGCACGCGACCGTCGGCGAGCAGGTTTTCGCTGAGTCTCACCTCCACCGACCCGCCCGCCTCCGGCCCGGTGAGTTCGATCCCGGCGAATACCTCGCGTCCGAAATCAACAGCCCAGGCGCCGTCGCCGAGCTTGCGAATGCTTTGCGGGGCGACGCGGCGCGGTTCGTAATCGGCAAGTCCCGGTTCTTCCAGCGGCTCGGTCACGCACGCTCCGACCTCCGCCCGGGGCCAGTCCCGGTCGTCGAAGCCGGAGCAGTTCCAGCCGTCCGGCCAGCGCGTCCCGTCAATGTGTTCAGGCCATTCTCCGGGGCCGGGCCCCCCCTTGAACATCTGCTCCAGCGCCTGACGCTCCCAGCACACAGTCCGGTAAACGTGATTGACATCGAGCGATTTCCACGATTCATCGCTCACGATTTCCCGTTCCGAACCGTCTGCGGCGACAAGCTCCAATCGGGCGGCAAAGCCCTTGGTTTCGCCGCGCACGAAAAGCCCCAGCACATTTTCGCCCTTCTGAAGAAAAGGCAGCAGCTCGAAGGTGTGCACCACGCAATTGCCGTCGTGAATCGCCCGGAACGGACCGGCGCCGGCCAATTGACCGTTGACAAAGACCCGATACTTCAGAAAACTCCCTCCCAGCAGCCAGTTTCCGGCATCGGGATTGTCGGCGGTTTTCATCCAGCATTCGCGGGCGTAATGGTGCGGGTCGGCGACCAGATGGAGCCGGGCGGACAAGGGGATGTCTTCAAGATGGAATATCTTCCGATTCAGGGTATTGCCGCAGGAAGAAAGCCAGCGGGCATTGGTCAGGCTGCCGGATTGGGACATGGAGAACCTCTCCCGATGATATGATCCGTGTTTGAAATTTGTCGGGGTAATATAGTGCGGGGAACCGTGATTTGCAAGCCGGGAAATACCCAATTTTCTCCTTGGCGCGGCGCTGACCATGGACGCCGCGCCGCCGTGACCGCTTCCTGCGCTGCCCTCGTAACGCCCCGCGGCGCTTTTTTTGACGCTTCGCGCTTTTTTGTTTTTGACGGGTTCGTCGTTACCAGTTCAGCCGATGCGTCCCCGCACCGAGGTTTATGACCTCATCCCGTCCCGGCGCCTGAAACATCGCCGTACTGTCTTCCGGTACGGTCAACTCCCCGGTGAAACCGTTCGCTTCGGCGTGCCACTCCCAGCGCAGTTCGCCGCCCGCCGTCCGGCGCGTCCCCGCAAAGGAACTCAGCTGCGCCGTCACAGGCGGCGTCACCCGGAATTTCCGGAAGCCGGGCGCTTCCGTCAGCGGCTCCAGCCCTCCGGCATATTCCCAGAGCCACGCGCCGAGGTCTCCGAACATCACATGATTGCGCGATTGAGCGCCCGTCCACGATTCCCACAAGCTGGTCGCACCGAGTCTGATCCAGTTGCCCCAGCCCGGAAATTCCTCCTGCGTCAGAATTTTCAGCGCAGTGTCGAAAAACCCGTTGGCGGCAAGCGCGCGGGGCACGAATTTGGCTCCGACGATCCCGAATTCGGCGCGACACTTATACTCCAGCATCACCTGATTGAGCCGTTCCGCCGTCGCCTGACGCTCCGCCGCCGGAGCGAGGTCGAACGCCAGCGCCAGCGCCAATGCCGTCGGTTCGTCTCCGGCACAATGTCCGCCGGCCCGGCAGAACTCCTTCCGGAACGCCTTGCGCACGGCGTCCGCCGCCGCCAGCCATTGGTTCTGTTCCGCGGGACATCCCGCCGGAACGGCCATTGCCGCCATCGCTTCGAGGCAATGACAATAGTAGGCGCTGGCGTCGATTTTGCCGCTGATGGCACGCTCGCGGGCGACGTGGCACCAGTCGCCGGGCCCGAATTCGATCAGGTCGCCGCGCGCGAGCGTTTGCCAGTAGCCGACCAGTTTTTTGGCGGCATCGTAGTTTTCGCGCACGATGCTTTCATCGCCGGTGAAGCGCCAGACCTGATAGGGCAGCAGGATCAGCGCCCCGTCCCAGACCGGCCCGAACTGCCAGTGGTCGCAAAAAGGCACCATGCCCGGAATCTGCCCCGAACGGCGCTGACAGTCGCGCATACTGTGCAGCCATGCGCGATAACTTTCCTTCGCGTCGTAATGCCACAAACCGAGTTCGGCGGCGAGCTGGGCGTCGCCGGTCCAGCCCATTTTTTCGCGGTGGGGGCAGTCGGTCGGGTGGTTCACGAAATTGGATTCGTAGGAGCGCAAAGCGCAGCGGGTGAGCGTATTGAGCGTCCGATCCGAGCATTCGGCATGGCCGATTTCGGCAAAATTGCTGCGGATGACCCGCGCGGTGATCCGTTTCAGCGCCGCTTCATACGGCAGCGTGACTTGGACGTAGCGGAAGCCGTGCCAGCTGAAGCGCGGGCTCCAGACCTGCTCCGGAGCGGAGCCGAGAATGAAGCGGTCGGTTTGAAAATCGGGAGAGAAGGTGTACATCCCGATGTGATCGTTGTCCAATTCGTTGCGGTTGTTGAGCTTTTCGCCGTGCACGAGTTTGACTTCGCTTCCGGCGGGGCCGCAAACGGCGATTTCGCAGTTGCCGGTGATGTTTTCGCCGAAATCGTAAAGGAACGCGCCATTGCCGCAATGCCATTGCGCGACGGGTTCCAGTTCTTTCACGATGCGGCAGGCGGGCCCTTCGGCGAGGTTCAGTTCGCCGCCGGGGGAATCGCTGAGATAGACTCTCCGCCAAAGTTCGGGGTCGGGCGTTTCGCCGGGCCGCCACGGAGCGAGTTCGCGCCGGGCGTCATAGGTTTCGCCGGTGCGGACGCTGTTGCTGATGATGGGGCCATGGGCGACCAGCCATGTTTCGTCGCTCACCAGAACGCTTGCGCCGTCGAGGGTGAGATTGAGCAGAAAACGCGGGTCGTTTTTCCAGCTCTGGTGTTCACTGCGGAAAACGTCCGGCGTGATCTGGTTGTAAAAACCGTTGCCGAGAATGACTTCCGCAACGTTTTCGCCGTTTTGGAGATAGGGCGCGACATCGTAGCGGAAATATTCGGTGCGGAGGTCGTACCGGGTGAATGCCGGAGTCAGCATGTCCTCCCCGACTTTGCGGCCGTTGAGGCGCAGTTCAAACAGTCCAAGCCCCGCAATAATGCAGGATGCTTCACGGAACGTATTGACCGTAAATCTCTTGCGGAAAACCGGGCTGTGCGCCCAGCCGCGTTTGCGGATGTATTCGGCGATCCAGCGGGCGGCGCCGAATGAGGAAGCAGTGTTTTGGCTCATGATGCAACGGCAAATCCTGATCGGGTTATTGGTTTTCGCGGGTGCGGATGCTTATGTCGTCGAACAGAATCCGTCCCGGTTCGGCGCGGCGCGCGGTCAGCACCAGCCGGATGCTCTGCGTGCCCTCGGGGGGCGTGACGACGAAAAACACCCTGCGCCATTTGCCGTCGCGGACCGCGGGGTAGTCCGCCGCGGCGGGGACGGCGGTTTTAATGGTTTTTTTATTGCTGTCCCGGAAATCCAATGCGATCTGGCCGACCGCCCTGGCGGGAGTGTTCGCGGAGAGTTTGATGTACCCCTGCACCAGCAAAGGCGTTCCGGCAGTGAAAGGAATGTCCTGGACGTACATCCCGGAGCTGTTGGCGCTGGCGGCGGCAAAGTCGATGCCGAGCGCGGCGCTTTCTTTCCGCCCGCCTTTGGCGTCGCGGAAGAAGGTGACTTTGCCCGCTTTGGCCGGGTGCCACGAACTGAAATTCCGCGGCGGCTTGTCGAACGTGAAGTCGGCGACCGTCCGGGTGAATTTGTCTTCGTCGGGAACGGCTTCGGCGGTGGCGTCGATGGCGAGATTGTCAAAGCGCACCTTGCCCCGCGTCGCGCCGGAAACGTTCATGCCCATGCAGAGCTGGAGCGGCCCCTCCAGCGCGGGCGTTTCGGTGTAAACGGTCAGTGTGCGCCAGAAGTCGTCGTAGGGTTTTTCCAGTGCCTGTTTGGTGGTGTAGGCGGAGCCGAGGTGCTTGCCGCGGGCGTCGCGCCAGTACAAGGTGAGGGTGATCGCGGCGTCGGGGCCGACCTTGCCTTCGGCGCGGCACTGGACCGTGGCGCGGAAAACCCGTTTGGTTTTGACCGGGATTCTGGCTTCGTAAGTCGCAGGCGCGCGTACCGAACCGTCGGCGTCGATGCCGATGCAGCTGCTGGTGCCGACGCCGCCGGTCTCATCGCGGAAGAATTTGGCGTTGCGGCCCTTGCGCTGCCACGTCGGGAGCGTCTTGGGCGTCGGGTCGAAATCGGCGCGGTAGACCGGGTCGGAGAAGTCGAGTTTGGCCACCTTGCCGATCACCGCCCGGGTCTGCCAGAAGCCTTCGATCACCGGTTTGCGCGCGCGGAAGAGTTTGAGAAAATATTCCGCGCGGGCCTTTTCCTCCGGCGTTCCGGCGAGTTCGACCGTCTTTTTGAGGAGGTTTTCGCTCTTGGCCAGCGCTTCGGGAGTGTAGGCCGCAAGATAGTCGGTCTGGCCGTAGCTGGAGTAGATCTGACGCCTCTTGAACCACGGAGTCGCGGTCGCGGCGGTCGTCCAGAACTTTTCGAGGTCGTCAAAATATTCCTTGAGATACGGCGCGGCCTTTTCGCCCACGGCGCACTTGTACCAGTCGTCGAGGATCGCGTCGGGATCCCGATCGGGATCCCAGAGCAGCTTGAGAATGAGATAGGCTTTGGGGCCTTCGGTCCAGTCGGCGCCCGGGGCGAATTCCGAGTAATAATGCACGACGCCGTGGTGATAGTTCCAGCGAAGATAGTCCGCCATCATGTGGTTGAACACGCGCGGGAGCACATACGCGCCGCCCCAGATGTAGTCCCAGACGCCGAGTTCGGGCAGCGCCTTGTGCCACGCTTCGACGAGTTTGCGGTAGCCCGCTTTGCGTTCCGGGTCGGCCAGATACATGCTGTCAAACGCGATCGCCGGCACCAGCGCGGGATTGAGTTTGCCCGCGCCGGGCGGCAGTTCGGTCACGGTGTTGTAGGCGAGAAACGGCACTTTGGCGCGGGGGTATTTGGCGGTCACGAGGTCGGCGACCTTGCTGATGAGCGGGACGTAACTGCCGGAATGGTCGGGGCGGCCGACGAAGTTGGTGCGCGTGCCGTTGGCCTTGCGGCAGGCCTCGCATTCGCAGAAGCCGGAGGCGTCGTTGATCCCGAGCGCCACCGAGTGACGGCGCGGGTCGCGCTTGAGCACGTCATCGACGCTCGCGCCGTGAAGCGATTTGGTCAGAAATTCAATGGCGTCGGCGGCCAGCGCTTCGGCCAGACCGGGGGCGGTGAAGCAGGGCTGCCAGTAACTGTTCTGCCCGGGGGCGGGCAAAGTGCGCTTGCCGTGAAATTCCGGATAGAATTCCGGATGAAGTTTGCCGTACTTTTCCACCGGCAGCAGCTCCGCCAGAAAGTGTCTGATCCAGATGCGCGGATTGTTGGCGCCGAGACTGCGGCTCCAGTCGTAAAACTCCTTGGTCTTGGCGGTGTACGCGCCCGACCCGAGGTAGCGCGAAAGGTATTTGGGCGCCATTTTGACTTCGGTGCGCGGCACGGCGACGGTAGAGTGTTTGGGCAGATGGTCGCCGAGTTCGCCGGGGAAGAGACGGCGCAGACCGAGACAGCGCGAGAGAAATTCGTAGACGCCGTAGCGGAGACCGTTTTCACTGCCGCCCGAAATCAGCATGGTTCGCTCGTCGGGAAAGGTGAAGGTGAACTCTTCAAGGTCGGCGTGTTTGTCGGGTGCGATTTCCAGTTTGAGCGCCGGGCCGTCGGCTTGCGGAGCGACGGCAAGACGCGCTCCGGAACTTTTTTCCACATAGGAAACCAGTTCTTTCGCCCACGTTTCACAACTTTTGTCCTTGGCGACCACGGTCGCGGCGCTCTTGCCGTCGCGCACGAGCACAAAATCCGCCGCGGCGGCCGGGCCGGCGGCCAGAACCGCCCCGAGGAACAATGCCAATGTTTTTCCCAAATTCATGATTTTTCTTCCCGTTCGGTTAATATGGTTGCGTCAGTTTCGTTGTCGTCAGTTCCGCGGCCGGGCTTTCACCGCAATGTCGTCAAACCACACCTTGCCCGGTGCGGCGCGCCGCGCCGTGAGCGTCAGCCGGAGCGTGGCGGCATTGGCCGGAACGGTCGCGGTGAAGGTCAGGCGGCGCCATTTGCCGTCGCGCAGGGTCGGAGCTTCGGCAAAACGCGCCGCGCCGGGGACAGCCTTCCCGCCGGCATCGAAAAAATCGCCGCCGATCCGGATCAAGGCGTCGTCGCCGAGGTCGGAGGAGCCTTTGACCCAACCCGAAATCAGCAGTTTTTGCCCCGGTTTCACCGCGATGTTCTGAAGATAGATCCCGGCGGCGCGTTCGGAATCCCGCGCCGCGTCGATCAGCAGTGCCGCCGTGCCTTCGCGCCCGCCTTGGGCGTCGCGGGCGAACCGGAGGGAACCGGCCTTGCCGCTCTGCCAATGAGCCCACGAAAGCGGAGGACGGTCGAAATCATGCCGCAGCAGGGTTTCGGTATAGCGTTCCGGTTCCGGAATTTCCGGCATGGTCGCATCAATGGCGAGATTGTCGAAGCGCACCCGCCCCTTGCCGGTGTCGGAGACCGCCAGCCCGGCGCAGAGTTTGAGTTCGCCGGCCTTGGGCGTCGCGGTGTAGACCGTGAGCGTGCGCCATTCGTCGTCGTAAGGCGGATCGAGTTTCTGCTCGACCCGGTAACTGTTGCTCAGCATCTCGTTTTTGCCGTCGCGCCAGTAGACCTGCAGCGCGACCTTGACCCCGGGCGCGACATCGGGTTCGGCGCGGCATTGGACGGTCACGCGGAAAGTGCGCTGCTCGCGGACGCCGAGCCGCGCTTCGTAAATCGCCGGAGCGCCTTTCGAGCCGTCGGCGTCGATGCCGATGCAAGCGGAGTGATTCACGCCGCCGGTTTTGTCGCGGAAGAATTTGGCATTGCTGTTTTTGCGCTGCCAGGTCGGGAGCGTTTCGGGGGCGGAATCGAAATCGGCGCGGAAGAGCGGTTCGGAGAAATCCAGTTTCGCCGCATTTTCCTGTACGGCGCGGGTTTTCCAGAACGCCCGGATCAGCGGTTTGCGCTTCAAAAAGAGCTTGAGAAAATAGTCCGCGCGGGCCTTTTCCTCCGGCGTTCCGGCGAGTTCGAGCGTTTTCTTCAGAAGTTCTTCGCTTTTGGCCAGCGCCTCCGGCGTGTAGGCCGCGAGATAATCGGTCCTGCCGTAGGAGGAGTAGACCCTCCGCTCCTGAAACCACGCGGTTTGGCGGACGTCGGTCGTCCAGAACTTTTCCAGCCGCTCGAAGTATTCCCTGAGGAAAGGCGCCGCGGCCTTGCCTACCGCGCAGGTGTACCACTCGTCGAGGAGCGCTTCGGCGTCGCAGTCGGGATCCCACAGCAGTTTCAGTACGAGATAGCCTTTGGGGCCTTCCGTCCATTCCTGTCCGGGGTAGAACTCCGCATAGTAGTGGCGCGTGCCGTTCCGGTAATTCCAGCGCAGATGCTCCGCAAGCGACCGGAGATAGACGCGCGGCAGAAGATAGTGCGCGCCCCAAAGGTAGTCGCCGACGGCGATCTCGGGAAGTGCGCTGTGCCACTTTTTCAGCACGTTCCGGAAGGTCGCCTTGCGTTCGGGGTCGGCGAGATACATGCTGTCGAAGTCGATTTCCGGGATCAGCGCGGGATTGAGTTTGCCTATGCCGTCGGGAAGTTCGGAAACGTTGTTGTAGGCGAGAAATCCGATCTTCGTATCCGGAAAGCGCGCGGTAATGAGGTCGGCGGCGCGGTTCAGAAAGGGAACGTAACTGCCGGACGCGTCGGGCCGTCCGACGTAATTCACGCGCGTACCGTTGGCTTTGCGGCACGCGTCGCACTCGCAGAAGCCGGAGGCGTCGTTGACTCCCAGAGAGGCGGTGAAGCGCCGGGGATCGTCGCCGCCGCGGGCCCGGGTCTTTTCCAGCCGGGCGATCGCGTTGCGGGCGACCTCCTCGGCCGCGCCGGGCGCGGTGAAGCAGGGCTGCCACGCGGTGGCCTGACCGGGGGCGGGCAGGACGCGCTTGCCGTTGAAGACCGGATAATATTCCGGATGAAGTTTGCCGTACTTTTCCACCGGGAGCAGCTGATAGAGGAAGTGTCCCATCCAGAGGCGCGGATTGTTGGCGCCGAGACTGCGGCTCCAGTCGTAGTAATCCTTGGTTGCGGCGTTGTACGCCCCCGAACCGAGGTAGCGCGAGAGATATTTGGGCGCCGACTTGACCGCGGCGCGCGGCACGGTCACGGTCGTGTGCTTGGGCAGGTGGTCGCCGAGGGGTCCGGGGAAGAGGCGGCGCAAACCGAGATAACGCGCGAGAAACTCGTAAACGCCGAACTTGAGCCCGTTCTCGCTGCCGCCTGAAATCAGCAATGTCTTGTCGTCCGGGAAGGTGAAGGTGAATTCTTCGAGGTCGGCGTGTTTGTCGGGCGCGATCTCCAGTTTGACCGCCGCTCCGTTGGTTTGCGGGACGACGGCAAGATGCGCTCCGGAGCTTTTTTCCACATAGGAAACCAGTTCCTGCGCCCATTTTTCGCAGGCCCTGCCGCCCGCGACCACGGCGGCGGAACCTTTGCCGTCGCGCACAAGGACGAAATCTTCCGCCGCGCCGCATACGGTCGCAACGAGCGACAGTGCGGAACTCAGCGCCCCGAGGAGACATTTCCAGCTGTATCTCATAATGCTGCTCCGGTTTCCATGAAAAAACATACGGGGGCAAGACGTGTGCCGCGCGTCATTGCCCCTCATGCTTTGCGGCGGACGGTTTTCCGTCGGCCCGGGAAAGGATCAATTCTTGGTACGGTTTTCCAAGTGTTTGAAAACAAAGCTGTAACCATCCGCCGCGCCGTCGATGTCCGATTGCTTGAACGGCGTGGAGGTGACATGACCGCCGAGCCGCAGAGCATTGATGGCGTTGACGTGATAGTTGCCGAGTTTGGTGGCGTCACTGCTCTTGTAGAATTGTTCGATCCAGATCACGTTGTCGGGCGTGTCGCGCCCGATTACGGAGCGGGCAACGTCCTCTCCCCATGCCGTCCCCACACTGGCATGTCTCGCACTGTCCGCGGGGGAGAATTCAAAATACATGTAACTCCCGTTGCGGTAGTTGGTCGTGGTCGTATCGCTCGGACACAGAAAATATTTGTCGCGGGAGGCGCGGATGTCTTTTTCCACGCTGGTGATGCGGTGATCCGTGTTGCCGAAGCAGCCGTTGTTGACCAGAAGCGCCGCGGGACTTGCCGCGCCGGTCGCGACCCGGTTGGTCCACATCATGTAGCAGCTGCCGTTGCTGCAATGAGTATAGGCGGTATCAACCGGGATGTAATCGCTCGAAAATCCGCTGTAGATGTGGACTGCCGAACCCATATTCTTCAGCAGATTGATGCAGTTGGTGGTGCGGGCGCGTTCGCGGGCGGCGGACAGCGCGGGCAGGAGCATCGCGGCGAGGATCGCGATGATGGCGATCACCACCAGAAGTTCAATGAGCGTGAAGTGCTTTTTCATATAAGGAGTCCTTTCTGTGATTTTGAGGTGCATCATATCTGGTTTTGAACCGCGGTTCAACATCACCGATCCTTCCGTAAAACGCATCATGACGGCGAAAACGCAAACTTGCCTGCGCCGGAGACAAATCGAAACCCGGAGATTTGCTTTTCCGCTTCCTATGCGCTACATTATAGTATAACTGAAAAAGCGACGCATTGCCAGCGGAAAAGTATCGTTTTTTTTCAAAATCGTCTCAAAAATGAGAAAATCCTTTGACAAAACCCGGATCCCTTATGATTTCGCCTACGAATTCACCTCGTTTCCGCTGGCGGTGATGCCGCGTTTCGGCTGTTCCAGTCCCGGTCTGCATACCCACGAAGGCTTCTGCGAGATCGTGCTGATCGTTTCGGGCGCCGCCGCGTACACCTGCGAGGACAAGCACTATACCGTCGGCGGACAGGAACTGCTGGTGACGCTGCCCGGGATGCACCACAATTATGAAGAGTGCAACTTCGATTATTACAATATCCTGGTCGATTTCGACGCGCTGAAACTGCCGCTCTGCGACCTCGAACAGACCCGCGGCTATCAGGACATTTTCGTGCAGGGGCCGCGCTCGCATCTGGTCCCCGGCGCAGTTCCTCAACGCAATTTTCTCGATGTCAGGCAGTTCGCCGCCTGCGTGGATCTGCTCAGGCAGATGACCGACCTCCGCAACCGCCGCGAACCGGGCTTCCGGATGGCGATGCTGGCGAATTTCGCGGAATTTCTGCGCATCGTCTGCCGCGCCGGAGAGCCGGAGTTGGCCGCCGGGAAAAGCGCCGGGCGGTCGGACATCATCGGCGACCTCGCGCTGGGAATGAGCCGCCACAGCCATCAGGACTGGTCCATCGAACGGCTCTGCAAACTGAGCAGACTTTCCCGTCCCGTTCTGTTCCGGGAATTCAAGAAATACTACCACACCAGTCCCAACAAATTTCTTTTGCTCCAGCGGCTTCGCAAGGCGCGGGCGCTGCTTGAGTCCAGCGAACTTGCGATCGAGGCCGTGGCGTCGCAATGCGGCTTCAGCAACGGCAGTTATTTTTCCTCCGTGTTCGTGCGCGCATTCGGCATGACGCCGCTTCACTACCGGCGCAATCCCCAGCCGGAGCTGGAGCCGAAAATCTGACCGGAGCGCCCGGTCGCCGGGGAATTGCGGAAGGAATGAACAACGCTCAGGAGAACAGGCCATGAATCACATCTTCGACAAACACTATGACGTCGCGGTCGTCGGCGCGGGCGTGGCCGGAGTCGCCGCCGCGGTCGCCGCCGCCCGGCGCGGGCGCAAGGTCGCGCTGATCGAAAAACAGACGCTGATCGGCGGGCTGGCGACTTCGGGGCTGATTTTCGTCTATCTGCCGCTCTGCGACGGCTGCGGGACCCAGGTGATCGGGGGCATTTCCGAGGAAATGATCCGCAAATGCTGTGAATTCGGCCCCTTTGAACTCAACAAACATTGGGGCGGCGCGTCGGGCCGGAGCCACCGCAAGGAGGGGCGTTTCGAGGTGGAGTTTTCGCCCGCCGGTTTTACGCTGACTTTGGATGAAATGCTTGCCGACGCTGCCGTCGATCTCTGGCTCGACAGCCGGGTCTGCGACGTCGAACTGGACGGTTCGCGCGTGACGGCGCTCGCGGTCGAAAACACCTCCGGACGCGGCCGCGTCGCCGCGGACTGTTTTGTCGATGCCTCCGGCGAGGCGGTTCTGGTGCGCCGCGCGGGCGGCCGAGTCGCTTACGAGGTCAATCATCACACCATGTGGGCGATGGAGTATGCGCCCGACGCGTCGCACTATCACATCGCGGGGGCTTTGCACATCAAGCCCTTCAAGTTCGGTGAACCGGACTTTGCGCCCGGAGAGGCGTGCGACGCGAGGCGGGTGACGGATTTCACGCGGCTTGCGTGGAAGCATCTGCGCGAATTTTACCGAGCTGACGCCGCGGGCGGCGTCTGTTCGCCGCGCGAACACTTCCCGGTGCATCTGCCCGCCATGCCGCAATTCCGCAAGATCGCCGCGATCGCGGGCAAAAGCGTGATCGCAAGTTTCGGCAATCAGAAACGCGTGGCGGACTCCGTCGGCCTCACCGGCGACTGGCGCATCGCCGGACCGGTTTGGGAGACTCCCTTCGGCGCTTTGGTGCCGGAAGCCGTGGACGGGGTGTTCGCGGCGGGGCGCTGCATCAGCGCGGTCGCGGACGCATGGGAGGTTTACCGGGTGATCCCGACCGCCGCCATGACCGGCGAGGCGGCGGGGATCGCGGCCGCGATCGCTTCGGAACGGGGCTGTGCGGCGTCGGAAGTGCGGCCGGACGAGGTGCGCGCGGCCTTGCGGGAGCGCGGCGTCAAACTGCATCTGGACGAGGTGGGCCTCCCTTACGGAAGCCTCCCCGAATGCGCCGACCCGGTCCGGACCGAAGATTGATCACGGACGGACGGCATCGTCCCGAACGCGCGGCGGTCACTGTCCGGCGGCTTCCGACTCCAGAGCCTTGGTGAGAAGTTTTTTCAAGAGCCGCATCGTCCACACCACGTCGTCGCCGGCGCGGTGCGCGGCAAGGTCGTCGGCTGCTTCGTCGAGCGCGAGCGTCCGGCGCAGATTCTGCAAACTGTAACTCGGCAGCCCCGGACACATTCTGCGCACCAGTTTCAGGGAGTCGAGGGTTTTGCCGTTCCACAGCGGCAGTCCGTGGCGGCACAAACTTTCCTGCAGAAAACCGAGGTCGAAACGGGCGTTGTGCGCAACCAGCGTCGAACCGCGCGCAAGATTCAGGAAATCGGGCGCGATCTCCTGAAAGCGGGGAGCCGCCGCCACCATTTCGTCGGTGATGTGGTGAATGCGCGTCACCGCCGGCGGAATGCGCCGCCCCGGATGGATCAGATGGTGAAAGACGACCTCCTGTCCGGTAAGTTCAATCCGGAGCGCGGCGATTTCCACGATCCGGTCGCTGACCGGGTTCATGCCGGTGGTTTCCAGGTCGAAGATGGTGAAAGGGCCGAGTTCATACCATTGCATGGTGCGGTCACTCGCTTTCCGCGGGAAGCGGTTTTTCCTTCCAGAGCAGGCTGCCCGCGATGGAGGCGACCCAGTGGGCAAGAAGCGCCGCCCCGGCAAATTCCCATTTCTGATGCCACGCGGCAACTCCGCTCAGCGCAAGCAGCGTCAGCCCCGCGACGGAGAGAAAGAACTTGCCCCACTCCAGCGCGGCTCCGAGCAGCACGGCAAGATACACGATCTGCGCTCCGGGCACGATCCCGCAGACGCCGACCCAGCCTTTGAGCGGACAATAGACGCGCACGATCCAAGTCGCAACGGTCGCCGCCGCCAAAGTGCCCAGCCCGACGTAAAGCAGTCCCCGTCCGGCGGGGGTGTCCTCCCGCAAGCCCTGCACGATCATCGGGATCGAACTCAATGTGAAGAACAGCAGAAACAGCATTCCGCACTGGTGATAGAATACCTCCAGCAGCAGCCGGAGCAGATTCAGCGTGCCGAGTACGGGCAGGAAGCCCAGCAGCCGGACGCGGCGCTGGAACCGCTGCAGAAACTCTTTTTCCACGGCGACGTCGAGTTTGCCTTCCTCTTGCTCCCCGGTTTGCGCCGGCGGCGGCTCGGGCTGCGTTTGCAGACGCTTCGTCAACTCCGCTTCGGCTTCGGCGGCACAGCGCCGGAACG
>Ga0079305_1002792_pt1 | contig 13697 bp, 13 predicted proteins | sample LMS_cellobiose_e_FD_79183 | JGI IMG/M metagenome (GOLD analysis project Ga0079305, IMG submission 79183) | Rumen-fistulated moose microbial communities from Alaska, USA - LMS_cellobiose_enrichment | ecosystem: Host-associated > Mammals > Digestive system > Stomach > Rumen fluid ... | reverse complement strand
CTTTTCATCGGGATTGATTTCCGGATCGGATTCGAGGACTTCCACGGCGTCGCCGGCATCATAGCCCCAGCCGCCTTTGAAACAGCATTGATTGGCGGTGCGGGGGAAATGCTGACGCAAGATTTCGCGGGGTGCCGGATAATCCGCGGACAGCCGATACGGGAAATCGAGTCTGCCGTTTTCATCCAGCTGTCGCATCTGATCTATAAATTTGTCAAATTCCGCCTCGGATTTTTCCCATTCCTCGGTCATGTTTTTGAGATCCTCGAGCATCTCGTTGATTTCCTGCGCTGTTTTCCGCACATCATCGTCTTTCATAGTTTGTTCCTCCTTGAAAGGTTATTGTCCGATCACGATCAGCGGGTATCCCGCTTCCTTCAACGGAATATTCGCGCAAGTTTTGCTCTTTTGTCGCGGTATCGGAAAGATTTACGGCAATTTGTGCCAGCGTTTGTAAGCCGGGCAGGCCCGGTTGGTAGGAAATTGAGCTGTATTCATGCGAGCGCCAGCACATTTCGGCTGCGGGTTGTATTGGGCGCGGACATACATCAGTTTGGCGTTCTGGAAATCCAAATCGCGTTCGCCGCCCCAATATTCGCAGGTGCAGCAGATTTCCTGCCTCCACTGAAATTCCGGCACTGGTGTTTTCTGTGTCATGATATCAGACTCATCTTTTTACGATTTCAACGATTCGGACATCTGACCAGTTCGGGTTTCTGGAAAGCAGGAATGCTTTGACAGCCTCCCGAGAGATATCCGGCAAGTTGACAACGGTATTTCCTGCCGACCAGGTGGTTTGATTCGTGTGTTTGCACTGATACTTGACATTTGCCTGAGCCATTTCAAACTTCTCCTTCTGTTTATGGACGTAAAAGCCAGTGTTTTTATTGAAAGACGTATTCATCATCCCCGCTTCATTTGAGAGACGATATTGCTCGCCTCTTTTTGGGTCGTTTCCCAAATATATTTTTCCAGAGAAGATTCCCACTCGGCTTCAGCGGATTGCACACCATGTTCCCCTAAATAATCAGTAATGCAAGATGCTAAATGCGGAGATAGGAGAAGATCCCGATCTTCCGAGAAATAAGCGATTAAAGATGGGCGGATCGAGTAAGAACCGTATTTTTGCATCAGACACTCTATTTTTGCTGTTGATAAATCTTCTGAAGAGGCTGCCTGATAAACAAAAAAAGCAAGTGAATCTTTTCGGAAACGCTGAATGACCGCTTCCACTTTTTTCTTGATTTGAGATGCGGATATCTGCGACTTCTGCGATTTTCCGGAAGATGTTGTTTCAGGAAGTGAATGCAGGTAATTGTGAGATTTGTTCATTCCCGAACCTTTTGCTCCTTGCAATAAAAAGAAAAGCACAACTGCTGCGACAAAAATTGCAACGATAATCAATATCATAACTGTCCCTTTCCCTCTTATTCAAGACTATTCCTGACATCTTGCGGCAAATGCAATTCAAAAACTCGGCGGAGATCAATGATCTCAGTTTGCCGTGCCGAGGCTGAATCAAGTGTTTTTTGGGCTTCAGCTTGAATCCTGCTTCGATTTTCACTGCTTGATTCAAGGATTTTTCGCTTTCCAAGAGAAATTTGCTGAACTTGAGAGTTCAAGTCCTGGAAATTTGTTTCAACTTGTTTTACAACATCGCCTCTGATTGCCAATGTTCTTTCGTTAAGTTGCTGCAAAATATCACCTTTCGCATGAAGGAATTTCCCTTTGGTTGCTTCCCGCATGGAGTCAGCACTGGTGAATAATTCTGAAAACCAGTTACCCGGTAAAGATTCCATTAATTCGCCTCTGATGCTGTCCGAAATTTCATCGAAATCGAAATCATCAAATTTGAAATCGGAAAGAACAGAACAATCGATTTCCGCATCAACTTCCTTTTGAGCGAAACTTCGGTTGACAAGAAAACTTGTCTGTTCCAGTTCTTCCCTGATTTTCCTCTTGGTGTTTTTGAGTGCGACCTGGAAAGTGCCGAATGGTCCGAAATTCTTTTCACATTCCTCATTGAAAGTATAGACGAGATTTCTGAAACTTTCTGCCTTTTTGCAAATCTGAATTTCACTCAATATCTTGTTGCTCATTCTGTCAAGGGCTTTTTCGGCAGGTCGAACCAGTTCTTCGGCAAGGATTTGACCGACAGTATCATTCATCTGTTCCTTATACTGAACAATAGAATTAGTCAATTTCTTATCGAAATCGATCAGCTCTTTCAACTCTTTTTTTAGTTCTTCACTGCTCTTTTCACTGTCTGCAAGGATGTTCTTTGACTCAATGATGCTTTTTTCCAACTGTTTGATATGGTGGGTATAAACCATCAGAACTTGATTGACTCCGGAAGCGATCCGCTTGCTCCCCGTATTGGAATAAAGTTTTTCAGAGATCTTGGCTTCAACATGATCCGGATCGGCATTATAATCTTCCTTGCCGTCAAGCGCCCATTCCTGATCCTCGTTAAGCGGATATCCTTTGGCACTCATATTTTTCAGCATGCAGAGCAAGGCGGAATATCCGCAAATCGTTTCTTTCTCTCCGAAAAGATGCCCCCGGCGGATAAATTCCTCTCCCTGTCCAAGTTTTTTCAAATACGCTCTGGTTTTTTCCCATTCACCTTCATCCAGGTCATCGATCTTGTTAATGACGAAGATTCGATTATTAGCCGAGGTGTTGCTCAGGTGAACGTCAAAGAAATTCAGGTCACTCTCGTTCATTCCTTTCGGTTGAAGAAGAAAAATCAAAGCATGAGTGTTGCGGATCCATTTTTCCGTTTCCAGAGAATTGATGATGTTGGGGTCGTTGAGCCCGGGGGTATCGACAATCCGCAGGTTCTTGATGGACTCGTTTTTAATATAGATATGAACATTCTTCACATAGGGAGTATACTTGCCCCCCTTGGTTTTCGGATCTGTAACATATTCTTCGATTTCAGCAAGGTTTTTAAGGACTTTGTCCGGTGCATTGATGCAGTTCTGTTCCGCAATCCCGTATTTGCTGAAACACAGGCTCATACGCTCTTCCAGCTGCTGCTTCTGGGTTGGAAATTTTGCCTGCAGATCGTCTTTCAGTCTTTTCCATTCGTCTTTCGTGTAAAAACTGATCGTTGCATAATCCGATTTATCGGCATATTCGATGAAAGTCAGCTTTGCAGTCATCGGCGTATCGAATGCAGGCAGGATATCATTGCCGAACAGCAGCGAGTTCAGGAACGTTGATTTCCCCGCTTTAACTACACCGCACACGGCAATGGTAAATTTTTCGTCATGCAGGTTTTTCAGAGTGTTTTCAAAAACCTGTTCCGTAATGGTCTGTTCTCCTTCCGTACTGCTGCTGTATTTGAAGGGAAACAACCCATTTTCTTTTTGGATCTTGAATTCTTTCTCAATAATTGCCCATTTCGAATCAAAATCCCGAGTCAATGCGCTTGAATTATCCATTTTTTCCTCCTGAAACTTCATTTAGAGTCCAAGTGCTTCGTAAATGTCCATATCCGATTCAGTTACATCCAGGTTCAACTTTTTGGACGGTTTTTGGCCGGATGACAGTTCGGAAAGAAGTTTTTTCACATTTCTCAACTGTTTCTCCATTTTTTTGATTTCCGGAGTAAGAGTTGCTTCCCGAACGGCATCTTTGAAGATGATCGTAAGATACTCTTTCCAAATGTCCGGAGCGGATTTCTCGAATGCTTCACGGAGTTCCTTTTCAACATCAAGAGACTTTTCCGCAGCTTGCTCTTCAGTGCTGAAAAATGCCGGTTTGAAATTGAGGACCAGGATTTCCCGGCAAATGTTGTCGTAAACTTTAACAACATTCAGGATATCTGAATCACCTTCTTCTGTGTCGGTAAAAGAAATGATCGACTCATCATCCCGGGGAATGATTAAGCTGTTGACTCCTTCATAATCAAAAATTTGCTTTAATTCAGAAATTTCATCCGACGACAGTTTAAACAGACTGCGTTTGATCGTGAGCTGATAGTCACTGAATGTGTGATCTGTCAGCTTTTCCACATCAAGCGCAGAGAAAAGTTCACTGTTGATTTTATAAAACATAAAATCGCTGGCTTTTTTGACCAGTCCGTCAATAAACTTTTCCCAATCTTTATCAAACTTCTTTTCCTGCTGGTATTTCAGCACGCTGGGCTGATAGTTCAAATGCAATTTGCAAGCATTGATAAAACTGTTGAGAATTGTTTTCTTCTTCAATGAATCAGCATGCTGTTTCAGTTCGCTTCTGAATTTCTTCAGTTCCTGACCTTCCTGCCGCAATTTTGTCAAAATCAGGAATAGCTGTTCTTTAGCTGCGTGAAAAAATTCCTGATCACTTTTCTTGGCTTTTTCCGGAACTGAAGAATAAAGCATAACTCCGTCAATGGACAGTTTTTCATCTTCGCACAGTTGAATGATGCTGTCCCGAATCGTGTTACGTGCTTTGGGCGGTTTCTGATCTGCCCAGGTGAGAACAACATAAACTCTGCGATGGGGATTGCCCGCTTTTTCGTCTTTGACAATGGCATGGAGTCTCTTCAAAGAATCGCCTTGGATAACGCCTTCCGTGACATTGTTAAGGAAAAAAACCACATCCGCCCGGTGAACCGCTTCTTCGCTCAATGCGGTATCCTCCTGGGCCAGTTTGTTTTCATTATTGCTGACCGAAGCAAAACCGGGAGAATCAATAAACTCGAATTCTTTCAACCTGGCACAGGGATATTCAATGATAAAATGTTTCACTTTTTCATCTTTTCCTTGAACTTTCGCCTGATATTCTTCACGGTTGATCAAATTGTCATCTGCTTTGTAGATCTCTTTTTCTCCGTAAATGAAACTGGTCACGCCATGAGTCAGCGGTGTGATCTCCGAAGGCGCAACACTGTCCTCGAGAATCGAATTGATAAAAGCCGATTTCCCGCAGCTGAAAGCTCCGACAACGGCAACCTTCAGGTTTTCCTCCGGCATTTCATGAAATTTGCTGGAAGTTTTTTCGGTTTCCTGCAGGGCTGCAAGGTTTTTTTTCTGCTGTTGGACAAAATCTTCATTGAAAAGAAGATCGTTGGCAAGGATTTTTTCAGCTATATCGAGCGCTGATATAGCTCCGGTGTTCTCCTGCATATTTGAAGTCGGAACAGACTTGGTTTTACCGGCATTTTTTACCGGAGCGGCCGTTGTCTGTTTCTTTTTCTTTGCAGCAGGGGTTTTGACTGCAGTTGTTTTTTCGGGGGGCATTTCTGTTTTATCTCCAGATTTGATGGTGTTTCTTCATGGCGCATGGATTCAAGCTGTCAGACTTGAAAGCAGTTTGAGATCGGCATCCATTTCCTTTTGTTTCGATTTATATGCCTCAAATTCGGCATCGCCCTGCTGCTGGATTTTCTGGAGTGTTTTCTGTTCTTCTTCCAGCTGACTGAGAAGCGGTTCAATCACATCGTTCTGGTAAGGTTCTTCCAGAGATGAAGTGACTTGCAATGCAATCGCCGCGGACTTTTCGGAAACCAGATTCTCAAGCGCATTTTTCCCGGCATAAAAACCGATCAGGGAACCGACCTGTTCCAAAGGATTTATATCTTTCAGAACTTGACCTACCACACCGAAGAATTTTGATACTTTGCTGACTTTGCCAGCAGCTTTTGCCGCATTTTTCGCCCCTTTCTGGATCATGGCCCCGGCGGTGGCTTCGGCCGCATTGCCGGCTAAGCTTGCCGCAGGCGCTGCCCAAGCTGTCACAACAGCTGTTCCGACCGTAACTCCAAGATCTTTGATCTGCTCAATCGTCTTCAGCCTTGACAGGATTTCTCCCCCCAGAACATCACCGCTCATGGCAGGGATCTGAGCTATTTTCAGATAGCTTCTGGCTTCATTGTTCAGCATCTCAAATAAACTCGTATTCATTTCCTGAATAAGGGCCATGCGTTCTTCATCGCTTTTTGCCATTTGGATATTGGGAACGTGGTTTCCCAGATGATTCGCAATTTTTGCTTGGAGATTACTGGTAAAATCATCCAGTTTATCCTGCCGTTTGCGGATTTGTTCGGCAACCCAGTCAAGCTTTTTCTTTTGTTCCATCACTGCCGAATCGATTTTATCCGGATCGTATTTGGTGATTTTCAAAAGATTTTTGAGAATTTCCGCACAATCTGCCGCCAGTTTCCTTGAATCCTGCTGCTGTCGTTGCTGGCAGATTATTCCATGGTCTTTCAAAATGGCCTTTTCCAAAACAGTATAGATCTTTTCCGCATTTCCGTCTTCCTTAGCCGAAATGGTGAAGACCTTTTCCGAGATATTGTCAATTGACAATTTGCCTTCGGAAACCGCCTTTTCAAGCTGCTGGACCACAGATTCCCGGATCCGTTCTCCCGCTGTCGGAGATTTCCTGTCGCTTCCGGTCAATGCGAAGACGATATGATTCTGGATCATACGGAATGATTCGCCGGTCAGAAAATCCATGACTTGAGCATTGATGACCCCGTCTGCAATATTGATGCAGAGTACGGCAGCATCGATCATGGAAAGATATGAATAAGTTTGGATGGCTTCTTTCCCTACTGCAGTGTGAAATCCCGGAGTATCAATGAAGATAGACCCCATGGGAAGAACTTTACATGGCGGGATCGCCAGCCCGGCAACATCCTCTTTTTCTCCATTCAGAATTTCAGAAAACTCTCCGAATGAAATTGGCGTCCTGATGCCGTCTGTTTCTTTGAAAAACTCGTTTTCCGTTATTCCCTCTGTCGGCTCTATCAAACAGATCGCTTTAGTCGTCGGCAGAATATCTGTCGGCAAATGAGTTCCCAGAATGGAATTGATCAGACTTGATTTCCCTGTACTGAATTCTCCAAGAAACGCGATTTTGATGCTCGCATTTGCCTTGATTTTTTCAATCCGTCCGTAAAGTGATTCAAGTTCATACTTGTGCACTATTTTTTCAATTGAATCAAGCACTTTTTTTCTCCTGTTTTACAAGATGATCAAACTGTTTCAAGAGTTCCTGCTCAGCTGCATTCGGTGTCCCATCGGCATTGATGATCAATTCTATTTCCTTTCTGAACAGCGAATAATCCGAAACCGGCAGTAGATTGATTTCTCTGATGGCATCCTTAAGTTCCGGCGGGTCGTTCTTGTATTGAGTGATTTTTTCAGCCAGACTGACCGGCAGTTTTCCTGGATTGAAACTGTGGATAAATTTTGCCAGTTCACGGAGTTCGTCTTTCGAGATCGAACCGTCAGCATTTGCAGTCGCAAAACCGATTGCCGAAGAGGCAATTAGAAATTGCACATTCTGTTCCGGATCTTCATCGTTGATTTCCGAGCGGACTTTCAAATATTCCTTTTCCGTCTTTTCATAACGTCTTTTTGATTTTTCGCTTTTCTTTTTCAGAGCTATCTGCAATTCTTCTCTTTCTTCCTGCAACCGTGCAATTTCTCTTTCTGCATTGTATGCGGAATTTCGGATTTCCTCCTTCTTCTCATTGTCATCTTTAACTCCCTTGGCGATACTAGCACCGGCTCCTGCTGCTCCGCCAATAATTGCTCCGACAGGCCCGCCTACCAAAAAACCTGCCGCGGCTCCTCCTAATACTTTCCAAAATCCCATTTTTATACTCCGCCTTTTCTCTTTAGAGTTGAACTCCTTTTATATTTCTCGATCTCGCTCTTGAACGAGGACAGCACCAGACTGAATACCGCGGCGTCATCCACATATCCGATGACCGGCAGGACATCCGGAACCACATCGAACGGATTCAACAGATAGAAAACCGCAAAACCGACCGCGGCGATAAACCGCCATGGAACATCACGGTACGCACCGGAATGATAATCCTTCAGCATCTGCCAGAGCAGTTCGAATTCTTCAAAGAATCCCCCCAGCTTCGCCGCTTTCTCGCGGGCAAGATCTTCTTCCGACAAGACTTCATCCAGCTGCGATTCAGTGAAATTTTCACAACCTTTGCTGAAAGCCGCATTCACTTTTACATTGTCCTGTGCATTCATTTTTCCGTTTTGATCCATGTCTGTTCCTTTTGCCGTTTCAAGCTGCGGACACCAAAAAAGACGTACCCCGCTGCATGCTCCGGAGGTACGCCAATACCCGCAAAAACCATACAGGCAGAGTACGTCTGATTTCTCAGACGCAACTGTCAAGTCCGTGGTTTTTGCTCTGTATTTTTGGCGTTTTCCGGAGCAAACCAGTCTCGAAAGACTGCGAATTGTTATTTCATCCGTATTTCAGTTGTCTGTTTTTCACCTTTCATTGCTGTTCGGCAAATAACATAACACTGCATACGGAAAAAATCAAGCTGCAACTCTGTCTGCATGGAATATTTTTTTGTAAATCAGCACCGGAAACTTCCGTTTCCCTGCCTTTTTATTCGCAGGAGTTTTGGGTTTTTGTCGCGCTTTCCGAAAAAATCTCGAATTTTTTTTCAGCGAATATGTTCCGCGGTGGAAATGAAGTTCGCCAGTGCGATACGATCTACTGTCTGTTCGGTCTTCCCGACATAGATGATACAGCCGTCCGCCGTCTTGTCGTTGAGGGCTCTGAATTTTCCGATGCTGCGGGCAAAATCCTTGTTGTAAGTTCGGGCTGCTTTGATTTCGAAAGGATACAGTTTCCGTCCCGCTGCCTGGAGCAGGTCGATTTCCAGTCCGTTGGAATCCCGGAAGAAATACAATGATGCGTCTTTGCCTGCATTCCATCGGGCTTTCAACGCTTCCATGACCACCATGTTTTCAAACAGATTGCCCATCAGCGGATCGCGGGCGGTCATTTCCGGACTTTCGAGCGACAACAGGTAAGCGGCCAGCCCGACTTCGGTGAAATAGAGTTTCGCGGATTTGGTCAGCCGCTTGCCGAAATTCTCATAGTAAGGCGGCAGCCGGAAGATGATGTAACTGGCTTCCAGGACGGAAAGCCATTCGGAAATCGTGGTCGTCGATACCCCGACGTCATTGGAAAGGCTTTGCAGGTTCACCAGCTGTCCGACCCGTCCCGCCAGCAGTTTCAGGAAAGTTTCGAAAGCGGAAAATTTCTGGAGATTGATCAGCTGACGGGCATCCCGTTCCACATAGGTCATGTAATAATTCCGGTAGAACCGCGTCACATCGATTTTTTCTTCATAAAGCTGCGGCATGAACCCCTTGAACAGATACTCGTCCCGGTCGAGCACGATCCCGGCTTCCCGGAGTTCGGCAATCGAAAGCGGCAGCAGCTGAAGGATCGCGGTCCGTCCTGCCAGCGATTGCGAAATACCCGCCTTCAGCGCAGGCTGATGACTGCCGGTCAGGATGTACTGTCCTTTTTTATCGCTTCTGTCGCATTCGACCTGGATATAGCTCAGCAGCAGCGGCAGACGCTGGATCTCGTCGATGATGAGCGGCGCAGGATGCCGGTGCAGAAATTCTCTGGCATCCTGTTCCGCCAGCGTCCGGGTTTCCGGGTCTTCCAGATTGACATAATCATAATCGGGGAACTGCATTTTCGCCAGCGTGGTTTTCCCCGACTGCCGCGGGCCGGTGATGGTAACGACCTTGTATTCCCGTGCCAGCAGTTCCAGTTCGATCTGTATTTTTCGTTTGATCATGTCAATATCCCTCCGGTTTCAATGAGGTCAATATAGCACGTTTTATGAAAATCACAAGTCAAAGTTTTGATTTTTATAAAAATTTATCATTCAGCAAACCGTTGCAGGAACGACGGCTTTCCTTTTTCCGGATAGATCAGACCATGGCGAAGCTCGAACAACGTCCCCAGCTGGGATTTTTCCCCGGGCTGGAAAGTGCCGTTTTTCAGAATGGCATTCACACCGGCCCGGATCATGGCATCCAATGCGAGCGCCTGCATCACCGGATCGGTCTCCAGCATCTGCTGCTGGATCCTGTCCGCCGTCCCCGGATTTCCGCGCCAGAATTTCTGATGCGCTTTCACGTCCTGCAAATTGAAATCCCAATATGCGACACTGAACAGGGAACACAATTCCTGTTCAGTTTTGGAGACTCCATAGTGGGACGATCTTCTTGGATGGACTCCGGCAGTCGGAACCAATCTCGGATTCCGGTTGCTGGTCACGATCACCTGCTGGATCTCTTTTCCGCCCATGACCTGATAATTTACCAGAACCGCAGCCAAATTGCCGTTACCGGGGAGAAGTCCGTTTTCCCGAAAAAGTTTGACCGCGCGGTCCTGCATCTCTGCCAGATAATCGGCTCCGGCAGTCCCGTGCTTGACAGCATTGAAATTTTTGATTTCGGTTTGTGTTTTTGCCTGTGCTTCAGCCAATCGGGTTCGAGCCTGTTTCAATTTCGCATCCAGTTCAGCATCCAGTTCAGCAGCTTCTTTGGGGGTGAAAACGGACGGAACGGGTTTTGGGATCACCTGCGTTTCCCTGACGGATTTCTTATAAAGGAAAAAAAGACCGCCAGATCCCAGCACCAGCAGGAACAGAACCAGCATGATTCTTACGGGCCAGGGATTCGATTCGGTCTGAACGGTCATGCGGACATCATTTCCTTTTGGCGCATCCGGAGAGGGTCTTTTTTCCAGAAGTTTCCGGAACTCCGCCGAGGAACGGACCGGTTGTTTGCAGGATTCGCGTAAAGCGCGTCCAAGCGAAGCATCCATGCTGATCGTCATATTTTCCGGAATGGAAGGATATTCGCCTACGGGAAGACCGGTCAGGGCACAATAAATCACTTTGCCAAGGGCGTAAAAATCATCGCTTGTGTCTGCCTGTCCTTTTCCGGACATCAGTTTCGGGGACATGAATCCGGGGGTGCCGACCAGAGAACCTTTGCCATCCAACGCAATCAAACCCACATCGGCGAGCGTGGGGCGTCCGTTTACCCAGAGGATGTTGTCCGGTTTGATGTCTCTGTGAACCAGACCGTGTTTGTGCAGTTCCTCCAGCCCGGCGAGCAGACCGTCCAGCATGGCGACGATCTCTTTGCCGTCCATTCTGCCGAACTTGTTCAGACGGTTGGCAAGGGTATCGGGCAGATATTCGCCTTTGCCGCGGTTGAGATCGTCCGCGGCGTCCATGATGCAGCAGATCCGTTCATCGGTGATCTCGACATAACGGATTTTGAGCAGGTTCGGATGGTTGCAGTCTTTGTAGTTTTTCAGACCGGCGAGCTCACGTTCGGAGTAACTGCCGTGGTTGTAAATGATTTTCAAAGCTATACGGGTTCCGATGGTATCTTCCGCGAGCCAGACTTCACCGTAAGCGCCGACACCGCACTTTTGCCGGAGGGTGCAGCCGCAGACCTGATCGCCGCTCTTATATTCCATAATGCGAAAGTTCCAGCTTCAGTTCGGGATCCTGTTCGTTCATCTTGAGGAGGATCTCGCGCATCATGGCGAAACAGCGTTTCTTGGCCTGATAGACCTGATTGACGGAACAGTCCAGATACGCGGCGACCTTTTCCACGGGACGGTTCTGCACGGCGTAAAGTTCGTAAGCCTGAAAAGTTTCGGGTGCGACGCGGTTTTTGAGTTCACGTTCCGCTTCTTTGAGAATCATCTTCCGCCATTCGTTCAGGAACAGTTCTTCGGTCGGCCTTTTCCCGTCTTCCATTTCGATCTCATCGGTCGGATCTTCTTTGTTCCCGCGGTAGTAACTGGCGATCTTGGACAGGATGATCCGGCCGAAATAGGTCCGGAACCGTGCGATGTCGGGATCGAATTTGAACGTCTTGCTCTGTTTGAAGAACTGAAGCATCACCTGCTGGCAGATGTCGTCGGCAGCGGCATCGTCCAGCCCTTTGAACTTGGCGAGGTCGCGGACAATACCGCAGTAGCGCGTATAAAATTCATCCCACGAGATCTCATCGCCGGCGGCGATCCGGTCGAGCAGGGTTTTGGAAGTTGTCGGATATTTCAGATCCATCTGGCGTTTCCTCCTGATAAAGATTTTGTAAAATACACCGTCAAACGAAAAAAACAAGTCAAAAAAGAGGGCTCCGGTCGGGAGTCCCCTTGATTTTCCTTAATTTTCCTCATCGGAACAGTCGATGTGTCCGAATTCACAGCCGCAGGAACAGCAGATGTATCCGTCATCCCACGGAATAACGGAACCGGAATTGCAGTCTGGACAGTGCATTATGCCGCCCTCCATTGGCAGCCGCAGGATTCACAGCAGTAAATCCGAAAGACATTTTCGTCAATCAGCCTGCCGACCGTGTTCCCTGCAACAGCTCCGCCTGCTGCGCCGGAGAGAATTCCCAGAATCCCTCCGATCAATGTGCCGATTCCAGGACAGACTAATGAGCCCATCGCAGCTCCCGTACTGGCGCTGGCTGTGGCTGCGATATAGCCGCCTGTACCGGCGCCCGGCAATGTTGTCGGACCTTTGATCTGACTGGTTAAAGTTGCTTTCATTCCACATTTTGGACAATTCATTTTTTCCCCTTTCGTTTGTTTGAGTTTGAAATAAACCGGAGAGAAGGCTTTCACTCCTTCGACCTCCGGGATGACTTAAGAATGACGATATGGGTGCATCACTTCCATACCGGCGCTCTCCTGCTGTTCTGGACTGCATGGGTTCTTACGCAGGAGCCTCTGCCATGCCAGAGAGTGGCGGTACCTGGCAGGCACATTACCAAAGTTCAGGCCGGTTGCCGTCCAGACCGAAACAACGATTCAGAGCCGAATAGGAATAATCCACGCGCTGGGGCGTGTATTTTTTGATCGTCCCCGTAAACGCATTCAGCAGGCTCCATCGGGTCGGTTCCGAGAACTCCTCGTGTTGAGGCTGTTCGAACTCACGGAAGACCGGCACAATATCGCTCGAATTGATTGCTCCGATTTCAGCTGCTCTGACGATTCGGCTTCGTGCTTCATCGTCGTCATTGAGGTAGAGCACTTTCATCTCTTCGCAGACTTTTTCCAGCATCAGGAACTCATTTTCAAGCTCGTTTACTGCTGCGTCAACAAGCTGGGCAAGTTCGATCCTGGACGTATGCCTGCGTTTGATGATCGTGGTCCCTCCGAATGCCATGTTGCTGCAGACCATGACATTGATCCCAGCTGTAAGTCCGACCGAAAAACTCTTATCATGTGAATTCCTCAGTCCGATACACCGGGTCCAGTCCAGGCAGGAGCTCTTGTTGATCTTCATGACTCCGAAAAGCTTTTGTCCCTCGCGAGCCAGTCCGAACTGTTCCTCGGTGATTTCCCATTTGCGCGCTTTGACGACTTCGGTTACAGCGTCAATCACCTCGATATGGGGAACGGGCTTCCAGCTCTCCGTTCCGATGGGAGTATCGACCAGCGCCACTGTCTGACGGTCTACGATCTGACCGCCGCCTGACATGCAAAATCCCATGATTCAGTCTCCTTTCCAGGTTGATTTTTTGCACCGGTCCGCGTATGGACACTCGGCGCAGTTGATGATGTTTTCGTTCGGGAAGAACAGCTCCGCGTTCACCGCCTTTTCGATCTTGCCAGCGATGAACTCGAAGCGATCCAATTCGTCCTGCGTCCGAAGCGTGTAATGCGAATTCACGCTCGGCTGCTTGGTCTTGGTGATGACGTCGAACCGGAAGACTGGATTTTTGCCGTGGACCTGCTTGTAGGCATAGCAGAACGCGCTCGCCTGCAGATCACGATCCGCTTTCCCCTGGGGCCACTTCGAGCCCGCAGTCTTCCAGTCAACGATTGTGGTTTCAGAACCGTCCGATACCACGCAGTCAAACTCT
>Ga0079305_1002791_pt1 | contig 13706 bp, 10 predicted proteins | sample LMS_cellobiose_e_FD_79183 | JGI IMG/M metagenome (GOLD analysis project Ga0079305, IMG submission 79183) | Rumen-fistulated moose microbial communities from Alaska, USA - LMS_cellobiose_enrichment | ecosystem: Host-associated > Mammals > Digestive system > Stomach > Rumen fluid ... | reverse complement strand
ATGAAGGCCGCCGCCAACGAGTCCTTCGGATATAACGACGAGCAGATCGTATCCAGCGACATCATCGGAAGCACCTACGGCTCACTCTTCGACGCGACCCAGACGCTGGCCCAGCGCTGCGGCACCAAGATCTACGAGGTCAGAGTGGTTGCCTGGTACGACAACGAGATGGGTTATACCTGCCAGATGATCAGAACGCTGAAGCATATGGCGAAGCTGTAGGGCTGCGTACCGACCCGCAAGACGGCATGGAGATCCGAAAGAAAACAGTGTTCATAACGGGCGGCTCCGGTGGTATCGGAGCCGCTTTAACAGAGGCATTCTCCCGGGCGGGGTGGGGCGTATGTTTTACGTACCTGAACTCAGCGGAAGCCGCGTCGGAGATCGCCGGCAGGACCGGAGCGCTCGCGATCAAAGCGGACGTAAGCCGCCCGGAAGATATAGCGAACGCGGTGCGGCAGGGAAGGATATGGTTCGGAGTACCGGCCTTTGACGCCTGTGTCCTGGCCGCGGGAGTCGCGCACCTCGGACTGGTATCCGATATGACGCATGAGGATATAGACAGAGTGATAGACGTCGACCTCAAGGGGGCCATCTATGCGGCGAGAGAAGTGTCCGTCCGCATGCGGGAGGAGGGGCGCGGCTCGATAATCCTCGTCTCTTCGATCTGGGGATCGCGCCCTGCGTCTGGAGAGGCCGTCTACGCCGCCGCCAAGGCCGGGATAGAGGGCTTCACCGTGAGCTTCGCAGCGGAGCTCGCTCCGTCGGGAGTCAGAGTCAACGCGATAGCTCCCGGAGTAATAGACACCGCAATGAACGCGCATCTGGACGAAAAGGCGATGGAGGATCTGGCGGCAAGAGCCGCTCTCGGAAGGATCGGAAGGCCCGATGAGGTCGCGAAAGCGGCGCTCTTCCTCGCGGGAGAAGATTCGCGCGGGATAACGGGACAGATAATAGGAGTTGACGGAGGCTTCAGCCTCTGAGAACGAGCGGCCCCGGCCGCGGATATATTAGTTATCGAATGGATGTAATAAGCAGGATATTTGAGGCGATCAAAGGATTCTTCTCCGCACTCGTATCGGGGGTTAGCGGCCTTTCGGAGCTTCCGGAAGGCACGCGCCTTCTGTATACCGCGGTGGCCAGATGGGTATTCATCTTTCTGGCTCTCTTTGTATTGCTCAAAGCCATCGCTTCCCTGCTGAAGAGCAAGAATTCAGCCGAGGTCTTTGCTTATTTCAACGTCGACGGCGGGATCAGCACCCCGATGACCCACTGGGAGAACTTAGTCGGGAGGTCCCGGAGGAGCGACCTCGTGGTGGACGACCCGGCTGTCTCGAGGAGCCAGGGGACGCTGACGAGGGACGATAAGGACACCTGGCGGTTCAAGGACCTCGGATCCAGGAACGGCACCTATATCAACGGCCGAAAGCTTAAGAAGGGCGCCGAATGCGTTCTGGAGCCCGGCGACGAGATAACTATGGGCGACGCTGTATGCACTATCTATCCGATAAGCCTTGAGGAGCGCAGGAACAACTACGATATGAGGAGGCAGGATACGGTGATCCGGTCTCCCTGGTCTTCGCTCGCGGCGCTTACGGTCTTCCAGATAATGACGATGATCCAGCTCCGGTTCTCGCTGGGCGAGAACTACAGCGACGGGATAAGCTTTTCTTTCATAGGCCTTTCGGTCCTGATGTGGGTATATGTGCTCGCGATGCGGGCGCTGAGGCGGAGGGGCTTTGAGATGGAGACGATCGCGTTCTTCCTTTCGACCCTGAGCCTCGCGGTCACGGCGAGCAAATTCCCCGGGAGCACGCTGAAGCAGTTCATAGCCATCGCGATGGGCGTAGTTCTCTTCGTCTTCATGTGCACGGTGCTCAGGAACCTCGAGAGGACCAAATCCCTGAGGAACTTCATGTACATAGCGTCCGCGGTCCTTTTGATCGCGAACCTCCTTATAGGCACGACCAAATTCGGCGCGAACAACTGGATCACGATAGGCGGCCTGTCGATCCAGCCATCTGAACTCGTGAAGCTCGCGTTCATCTGGGCCGGAGCGACTTCGCTCGACGAACTGATGGACAGGAGGGACTCTCTGATATTCATGCTGTTCGCGGGCTTCTGCTTCGTATGTCTGGCGCTGATGGGCGACTTCGGCACCGCGCTCATATTCTTCGTGACCTTCCTTGTGATCTCCTTCCTGAGGAGCGGTGACTTTACCAAGCTGATCCTGATACTGGGACTCGCGTTCGTGGGCGGAGTCATGGTACTCAGGTTCAAATCCTACGTCGCGGCGCGGTTCGGCGTTTGGAGGCACGTCTGGGAGGATCCCGACAATATGGGATTCCAGCAGACCCGGACGATGTCAGCCGCCGCGAGCGGAGGGCTCGTAGGCGTGGGAGCGGGCGACGGCTGGCTGAAGAATATCCCTGCTTCTGAGACCGACCTTGTATTCGGCTTCGTCACCGAGGAGTGGGGGCTGATAATCGCGGTGATGGCCGTCCTCGCGATAGTGACACTTTCGATATTCGCGGTCCGCTCCATATGGGCGGGACGTTCGACATACTATACGATCGCCGCGTGTTCGGCGATGACGCTCTTCCTTTTCCAGACGACGCTGAACGTCTTCGGATCGGTCGACATCCTTCCTCTTACCGGAGTGACCTTCCCCTTCCTGTCCGCCGGAGGAACGAGCATGCTGGCTTCCTGGGGGATGCTGGCCTTCCTAAAGGCAGCGGACACGAGGCTGGACGCCTCGATCGCTGTGGCGAGCAAAGACAGGGACGTCAGGCGGGCGAGCAGGAAACACCGCAGGGAAGAGGAGAGGAGCCGGGCGATAGCGCCGGAGCTCAGAGAAGAGAGCGACGTTGAAGTAACGGATTTTGACGATCTTTAGGAGATAAACTGTATGCGCAGACTTGAGAGACGGGCGATGATATGCATGCTCCTCGCCGCGGTGCTGGTGATCGGCACCCTGCTCTTTTGCGTGCGCTTCGTAAGAGACGGCCGGGAGTGGGCGACCTTCTACGGGAATCAGGGAATATACACCGACGGCATGCTCTCGAGCGGCTCGATCTACGACAGGAACGGCGTGCTCCTGGCGGAGAATACAGAGGAAGGGATAATCTATAACGACGACGCGGACATCCGCGCCGCGACCGTACATACGGTGGGCGACACCCGCGGAAACATCTCGACCTCCGCGATGAGCGTATATAAGAGCAAACTGATCGGCTACAATCTCCTGACGGGAACGTACAAGCTCCAGGGGAAAAACGAGGATCTTACGCTCACGCTGGATGCCGAAGCGTGTAAGACCGCCTACGAGTGGCTGAGCTATTACGACGCGGGTACCGTCGGGGTCTATGACTATACGACCGGAGAGATCCTGGTCATGGTGAGCACCCCGAGCTACGATCCTCTGGATCCGCCCGAGCTCGACCCGGACGACGATTCCGGACTCTATATCAACAGATTCCTCTCGTCAACGTGGACACCGGGATCGATATTCAAGACGGTTACAGCCGCTGCGGCGATAGACAGGCTCGACTGGCAGAACTTCAGCTATTACTGCGAGGGAACGAGATACGTGGAAGGAAGCGAGATAAACTGCACCCACGCGCACGGACAGCTCGATCTCGCGGACGCGCTCACACAGTCATGCAACGGTGCGTTCTCTCTTCTCGCGGAGCAGCTCGGATCCGCGAATATGGAGGAATACGTTGAAAGGCTCGGCCTGACCCGGCGCTACGATATCGACGGGATAAGGAACGTCTCCGGAAGCTTTGATTTCCCGGGCGATCCGATCAGCAACGGCTGGGCGGGAGTAGGCCAGTACAACGACCAGATCAATCCCTGCTCTTTCATGGTGTATATGGGGGCGGTCGCGAACGGCGGAAGATCAGCCGAACCGAAGCTTCTCGCGAACTCTTCGGTCACGATGACCGGCCAGATGCTGGAGGAGAATACCGCGATGATACTCCGGGACATGATGATGAGAAATGTCACCGAAAACTACGGAGAGTGGAATTTCCCGGGACTCGCGATAGGAGGAAAGACCGGGACTGCCGAGGTGGAGGGAAAATCCCCCAACGCGATGTTCGCGGGCTTTCTCGCGGATCCCGAGCATCCATACGCCTTCATAGTCTGCCTGGAGAACGCGGGAGGCGGCCTTGAGAACGCTGCTCCGATAGCCAACGCAGTGCTTCAGCAGCTTATGTACTAAAGGAATTATTTGTTATATAATACTTATTCAAAGTAATTGATAAAACATATCCAAAGAGAGGTAGATACACGATGAAAGACGAGACAAAATGCCTGCATGCCGGCTATACCCCGAAGAATACCGAGCCGAGAGTGGTCCCGATAGTCCAGAGCACCACTTACGTGTTCGACTCGACCCAGGACATTGCCGATGTGTTCGACGAGCCGACGCACGCCCTGATATATTCGAGATTCGCCAACCCCACCGTCATGGCGGTAGAGGAGAAGATAAACCGGCTTGAGGGTGGAGTCGGCGCGATGTGCACGACCTCCGGGCAGGCCGCGAACCTGATGGCCATTCTGAACATCTGCGGAGCGGGGGACAGCTTCATCAGCTCGACTCAGATTTACGGAGGAACGATCAACCTCTTCGGGTTCACGCTTAAGAAGCTCGGCATCGAGTGCATCTACGTTTCGAACGACGCGACCGACGAGGAGCTTGAGGCCGCGATCAAGCCCAATACCAAGGCTGTTTTCGGCGAGACGATCGCTAACCCGGCGCTCACGGTATTCGACATCGAGAGATTCGCGAACTTCGCCCACAGGCACAATATTCCGCTCATCGTCGACAATACCTTCGCAACTCCGATCCTCTGCAAGCCCTTCGAATTCGGCTGCGACATCGTGACCCATTCGACGACGAAATACATGGACGGCCACGCTGTCCAGGGCGGCGGAGTCATAGTGGACAGCGGCAACTTCGACTGGACCAAAGGAAACTTCCCCGAGCTCACCGAGCCGGACGAGTCCTATCACGGCATCGTCTATACCGAGACCTACGGAAAGGCCGCGTACATCGTAAAGGCCCGCATGCAGCTGATGAGGGACTTCGGCTGCTATCCGGCAGCGCATTCGGCATTTTTGCTCAACCTGGGGCTCGAGACCCTGGCGGTCAGGATGCCGAAGTACTGCGAGAACGCCATGAAGGTCGCCGAATATCTCAAGGCGTCCGACAAGATCGAGAGCGTCAGCTACCCGGCGCTCCCCGGAGACAGCCAGCACGAGCTCTGCAAAAAATACCTCAAGGGAGCGAGCGGCGTCATCTCCTTCGTGATCAAAGGGGGCAGAAACGACGCGATGAAGTTCATGGACAGCCTGAAGCTCGCGTCTAACGAGGTGCATGTTGCCGACATCAGGACCTGCGTACTTCACCCCGCCAGCGAGACTCACAGGCAGCTCTCCGACGAGCAGCTCGCCGCCGCCGGCATCGAGGGCGGAATGGTCAGATTCTCCGTCGGCCTTGAGAACGTTGAAGATATAATCGCTGATCTCGAGCAGGCTCTGGCCGCAATCTAGCGATCTGACCCAAACGGAGCGAAAATGCAGGATTATCAGAAATACATCAGAAACTTCAGCATCATAGCCCATATAGACCACGGCAAATCGACGCTGGCCGACCGCATCATTGAGAATACGGGGCTCGTCGCGAGCCGCGACATGAAGGAACAGTTCCTGGACAATATGGATCTGGAGCGCGAGAGAGGGATAACCATCAAGCTCCAGACCACCAGGCTGGTCTTTAAGTCGGAGGACGGGAACGAATACATATTCAACCTGATCGACACGCCGGGACATGTGGACTTCAACTACGAGGTGTCCAGGAGCCTTGCGGCCTGCGAGGGCGCCGTCCTTGTCGTGGACGCGACCCAGGGCGTGGAGGCCCAGACGATGGCCAACGTCTATCTCGCGGTGGACGAGGATCTGGAGATACTTCCTGTCCTGAACAAGATAGACCTGGCGAGCGCAAGGCCGGAAGAGACCCGCGAGGAGATCGAGGAGATGATCGGGATCGACGCTTCGGAAGCGCCTCTCGTCTCCGCCAAGGAAGGCATCGGCATAAACGAGCTTCTCGAAGCGATAGTCAGAACGATACCCGCGCCGTCCGGAGATCCGGAAGCGCCGCTCAAGGCTCTGATCTTCGACTCCGTCTACGACAACTACAAGGGAGTCGTGATATACACAAGAATATTCGACGGAGCGGTAAAGGTCGGAGACACGATCCGCCTGATGAACACCGGAAAGAAATACGACGTCACCGAGGTCGGAGTCATGGCTCCGGGACACGTCCCGGTAAAGCAGCTCAGAGCCGGCGAAGTCGGATATATCTGCGCGAGCATCAAGCAGGTCAAGGACGCGAGGGTGGGAGATACCGTGACCCTCGAGCAGAACCCCGCCAAAGAGATGCTCCCCGGCTACAAGAAGGTCCAGTCCATGGTCTTCTGCGGCATCTACCCCGCCGAGGGCGAGAAATACGAGCCGGTCAAGGACGCGCTCGAAAAGCTTCAGGTGAACGACGCGGCGTTCGAGTTCGAACCGGAGACGTCTACCGCGCTGGGCTTCGGCTTCCGCTGCGGATTTCTGGGGCTCCTCCATATGGAGATCATAGTCGAGAGGCTGGAGAGAGAGTTCGATCTCTCGGTCGTGACGACCTCGCCCAGCGTTCTCTACAAGGTCGTGATGACGGACGGAGAGGTCAGGATGATACAGAACCCGACCAATCTGCCTGCGCCAACTGAGATCGACCACATAGAAGAGCCGATCGTAAAGGCCGACATCATGATTCCGAAGGAATACGTCGGATCGATCATGGACCTCTGCCAGAAGAGGCGCGGCAACATGCTTCATATGGAATACGTGACCAAGGACAGGGTGACCCTTCACTACGAACTGCCGCTGAACGAGGTCATCTACGACTTCTTCGACGCTCTGAAGTCCAAGACGCGGGGCTACGGCTCGCTGGACTACGAGTTCGTCAGATATCAGAAGTCCAATCTGGTCAAGCTGGACGTGCTGCTGAACCGCGAGATCGTCGACGCGTTCTCGATGATAGTCCATGAGAGCGAGGCCTACGACAGGGCGCGCTTCGTCTGCAAAAAGCTCAAGGAAGTCATCCCGATGCATCAGTTCGAGGTCCCGATCCAGGCGGCAATCGGCCAGAAGGTCATCGCGCGCGAGACCGTCAAGGCCTACCGCAAGGACGTCATAGCGAAGTGCTACGGCGGCGACATCTCCAGAAAGAAGAAGCTCCTGGAGAAGCAGAAGGAAGGAAAGAAGCGCATGAGACAGTTCGGGACCGTTGAGGTCCCGCAGGAAGCCTTTACGGCTGTGCTTAAATATGACGACGAGAAATGAACCCGCGATGAGCGGCGAACCGATGGGGATATACGTTCATATCCCCTTTTGTCTGAGGAAATGCCCCTACTGCGGGTTTTTCTCGCGGCCTCCCGAAAGCCGCGCGGAAGTAAACTCCTATGTTGGCAGGATCATTCGGGAGATCAAAGCCGCCGCGTCCGTGTACGGGCCGCGGCGCGCGGACTCCATCTTCATCGGGGGAGGAACACCGTCGCTCCTGGAGGCGGAGCATATCTCGGACATCCTTTCCGCACTGCGGTCGGGTTTCGTCATAACTCCGGACGCGGAGATCAGCATGGAGGCGAATCCGGGGACGGTAGACAGCGACGGAGCAAAGCTTTCCGGGTTCAGGGCTGCGGGCATCACCCGGCTCTCGATCGGAGTCCAGTCCTTTGACGACAGGGTGCTAAGGACCCTGGGGAGGATCCATAACGCGGAGGATGCCGGGCGCACGTTCCGCGCGGCGCGCGAAGCTGGCTTTGATAATATCAATATTGACCTGATGTTCGGGATACCGGGGCAGACCATGGTTCAGTGGGCCAAGACGATCGCAAAGGCGGTCGAACTCGATCCGGAGCACATATCCTTCTACAGCCTGCAGCTGGAGGAGGGGACTCCTTTCTTCGAGGACTTCGAGGCGGGAAGGCTCAGGGAACTCCCGGACGAGGAAGACCGGGCGATGTACCACCGGGCGATAGCGGAGCTTAAGAAGGCGGGCTATCATCACTATGAGATAAGCAACGCCGCGAAGACGGGCTTCGAGTGCAGGCATAATCTGAAGTACTGGACGCTTGCGCCATATCTTGGGATCGGCGATACAGCCGCGTCTTATATGGACGGAGTCCGTTTCACGATGATGAACGGCGAGAAGACCGACGTCCACGTGAACAGCGCCTTCGACGATATGAGCGAGTATATGTTCACCGGACTCAGGCTGACGAGGGGTATAGCGTACTCAGACTTTCGCAGGAGGTTTGGCATGAGCCCCGAGGAAGCGTTTTATGACAGGTGGAGCGAGCTCGATGAGTTCTTCGCGAGCGGAGCGCTCGAACGACGTGTAACGAACGAAGGCGAGCGCAGCTCGCTTTTGATCACGGAAAAGGGGATAGATATTTCCAACAGGATAATGGAGGTGTTCGTGTAATGACTTTTCACTATGCTGGGAAATACAACGGAGACCCGTCAAGCCTGCCGTCAGGGGAGTTTGTAGAGGGCTCAGTGAAGTTCAAAGAGCCGGAGACATCCGCTAAGCTCGGCCTTATCGCGAACGGGATCAGCCTTGCGATGTTCTTCATAACTCTGCCGCTGTTCTTCTGGCGGGGCGGTTTTCAGATGTGGAATCTGCCCGGGATGATCCTGGCTATGCTCATGCTGGTGCCGCACGAATTCCTGCACGGAGTGTGCTTCAGGGAAGACGTGTATATGTACACGAACCTGAAGCATGGGATGCTCTTCGTCGTAGGACCCGAGCACATGAGCAAAGCGAGGTTCGTCTTAATGTCGATGCTTCCGAATCTGGTCTTCGGGTTCATACCCTTCATCCTGTTTCTGATCTTCCCGGTGCCTCAGCTTAAAGTCCTCGGGATGATGGGCGCGTTCTCGATCCCGATGGGAGCAGGCGACTATCTTAACGTTTTCAACGCTCTGACGCAGATGCCGAAGGGCGCCAAAACATATCTGCACGGCTGGAATTCTTACTGGTATATGCCGAAGGGAGAATGATAATGAACAGATACATCATGGCCCTCGATCAGGGCACTACGAGCTCGAGATGCATAATCTACGGGAAACAGGGCGAGATCGTCGCCGTCGCCCAGCAGGAGTTCCGGCAGATCTACCCGACCGCCGGCTGGGTGGAGCACGACGCCGAGGAGATCTGGCGCACCCAGATGTCCGTCGCCTACGACGCGATGCTGAAGGCCGGCCTTAACTACCATGACATCGAAGCGATCGGCATCACCAACCAGCGCGAGACCACTGTCGTCTGGAATAAGGAGACCGGGGAGCCTATATACAACGCGATCGTATGGCAGTGCCGCAGGACCGCTGAATACTGCGACTATCTGAAGAAGCAGGGATATGAGGAGATGATCCGCGAGAAGACCGGACTCATCCTCGACCCCTATTTCAGCGGCACCAAGATCCGCTGGATCCTCGAGAACGTCGAGGGCGCCAGAGAGCAGGCGGAGAGGGGAGAGCTCCTCTTCGGGACGATCGAGACCTGGCTCATCTGGAAGATGACAGGCGGCAAAGTCCACGTGACCGACTATTCCAACGCGGCGAGGACGATGCTCTTCAACATCCACGAGCTTAAGTGGGATGAGGAGATCCTGAAGCTCCTGGACATCCCGGTCTCCATGCTTCCGACTCCCAAGCCCTGCAGCGAGGTCTACGGGGAGACGGCCGAGGGCATATTCTCCGGCCCGATCAAAATCGCCGGCTCCGCCGGCGATCAGCAGGCCGCGCTGTTCGGACAGGCCTGCTTTGATCAGGGAGACGCCAAGAGCACCTACGGAACGGGGAACTTTCTGCTGCTGAACACAGGGATCGAGCCGGTGCTGTCGCAGAACGGCCTTCTGACCACGATAGCCTGGGGGCTCGACGGCAAAGTGAACTACGCCCTCGAGGGATCCGTATTCGTCTGCGGCGCGGTGATCCAGTGGCTGAGGGACGAGCTCGGCCTTCTCAAGAACGCCGGGGATTCCGAGAAGATGGCACTTTCGGTAAAAGACAGCAACGGCGTCTATATCGTGCCGGCTTTCGTCGGGCTCGGCGCGCCGTATTGGGACGCTGAGGCGAGGGGCACGATCGTAGGCATCACGCGCGGCGTGAACAAAAACCACCTCGTGCGCGGCGCTCTGGAATCGATCGCATATCAGTGCCATGACCTTCTGAAGGCGATGGAGGCCGATATGGGCAGGAGCCTCAAGGCTCTTAAGGTGGACGGCGGAGCCTCCGCGAACAATTTCCTGATGCAGTTCCAGGCCGACATCATGAACACTCCGGTCGTGAGACCGAAGAGCGTGGAGACCACGTCTCTCGGGGCGGCGTATTTCGCCGGGCTCGCCACAGGGTACTGGAAGGACCTTGACGATGTCAGGGACAACTGGCAGATGGACAGGACCTTCAGCCCGGATATGCCCGACTCCAGACGCAGGGAGCTCCTGAACGGCTGGGAGAACGCGGTGAAGAGGACGCTTCTGCATCCGTGATCCTGTAATAAATGCAAAGAAATATGACTCAATAGGGCAGCGTTCGCTGCCCTATATAATTTTTCAGAAAATTACATAATCATGCCGAAAAAACAATGATAATTGCTTGACATTTCTGCCTTCAGAAACTAAAATATATCGTATAGTGGTATGTCAGGCGAGTGATACCATCACTCGTGAAGAGTGCGCCGCTTTGATCATCGAATTACACCGTTTTGATCACGTGTAATTATAAGGGCTATTTCTCAGGTTTATTGGTTGTTGCAATTGTTTTATTATTTAAGGAGGTAACAATGAGTAAAGAGAAGGCGCTTGTGCCCGAAAAGAAAGCTTCTTTCGGACAGGCTATTCTGATGTTCCTTATCTGCGTCATTATTCTTTCAGGATGTATCATCGGCCTCGGACAGGACGTACAGATCCCGCTCATGCTTTGCTGCGGCGCTCTGCTGATCTTCGGCCTTGCCGCCCTGAAGATCCCCTTCACCGAACTCAGAGATTCCATGGTTGAGAGCGTTAAGACTGCTATCGAAGTTATGCTCATCATCCTGCTGATCGGTGGAACCGTCGGTACTTGGGTAGCCTGCGGTACCGTTCCTGAGATCATCGTACTCGGCCTGAAGATATTCAGCCCGACGATGTTCCTGCCGTCCATCCTCATCATCTGCTGCATCATGTCCATGGTAACAGGATCTTCCTGGACCACCATGGGAACCATCGGTGTTGCGTTCATGGGCGTTGGCCTCGGCCTTGGCGTCAACCCCGCCATGACCGCCGGCTGCGTTGCATGCGGCGCGTTCTTCGGCGACAAGATGTCCCCGATGTCCGACTCCACCAACTATGCTGCTGCTGTTGCTGAGACTGACCTTTACAAGCACGTTAAGTCCATGTTCTTCACGACCGGTCCTGCTACCCTCGTATCCCTGGTGATCTTCTTCATCATCGGAAGAGGACAGGCCGGCGCCGATGAGGGCACCATTCAGGCCGTTATCGATGGACTTTCCGGAGCTTACAACCTCAACCTCGCACTGCTGATCCCCCTGATCGTGATGATCGTCCTGATCATCCTGAAGGTCCCGGCACTCCCCTGCATCGGCCTCTGCGCTCTGCTCGGTGCTGTGTTCGGAATGATCTTCCAGGGCCACAGCCTTGCTCAGGCTCTCACCTTCCTGATGTCCGGTCACGTCGGAAACACTGGACTTCCCGATATCGACAGGATCATCACCCGTGGTGGTATGAGCTCCATGTACGGAACCATCGGCATCATGCTTTGGTCCCTCTCCATGGCTGGTCTCTTCATGAGAACCGGTATGGTAGACGCCATCATGGAGAAGCTCCAGGGCCTCACCAAGACCCGTGTGGGACTTATCATGACTCACCTGGTAACAGGTTATGTCCTCTCCTTCGTAGCTGCTGACCCGTATCTCGCAATGATCATCCCGGCTCGTGCATTCGGACCGAAGTATGACGAGATGGGCATCGACCGCTGCGTAACATCCCGTACCTGCGAAGACTCCGGTACACTCGTTTGCCCGATGGTACCTTGGGGAACTTCCGGTGTTTACACCGCTGCAACACTCGGTGTAGCTACCACTTCTTATCTGCCCTACTACACGCTGGGCTACATCAACCCGATCTTCGTGCTTATCTGCGCGATCACCGGTTTCGGTATCTTCAAAGCTGAGAAGAAGGCCGAGTAACGACCAAAGACTGAAAACCTGAAGAAATATCCTGACCAGTATATGGCGGGCGGTTAACCCGCCCGCCATAAAACTTAAATCCGAAACACAAAGACAAATAAGGGGCGCGAACGCGCCCGACACAAAGGAGTTCTGAAATGAAGTGCAACTTTGAAGGAAAAGTCGCTCTGGTAACCGGAGCAAACCGCGGAATCGGTTCTGAGATCGCAACGAAGCTCGCTGAGTACGGCGCAGATATCGTTATCGTTGACATTGAGATCGATGAGACCAATGAGGTCTATAGCAATATACGCGCGCTCGGACGTGACGTCATGGGCGTAAAGCTCGATATCACGGATGTCGACGCTGTATACGCTGCAGTTAAGGATATCGTCGCCAAGAAGGGCAAGATCGATATTCTGGTAAACAACGCCGGCGCGTTCCCGGCCTCTCCGATCCTGGACGTCGACGGAAAGTTGTTCGACTTCCTCATCAATGTGAATCTGAAGGGCATGTTCTTCGTATCCCAGGCAGTCATCAAGGAATCCATGATCCCGAACAACTACGGAAGGATCGTGAGCATCAGCTCCTGCGACGGCAAAACCCCTGCCAGTGGGGTTTCCGTATACGGCGCCGCAAAGGCCGGAGTCATCGCTCTTTCCAACTCCTACGCACTGGAGCTGGCTGACTACGACATCAACAGCAACGTAGTCGCTCCGGGCTGGGTGGAGTCCAAGCAGGTGCTTGCCTCTGACAGATGGAAAATGTTCCTTGAGAAGATCCCGTCCAGAAGACTCGGACATCTCTCCGAGATCGCTAACGCCGTCTGCTTCCTCTGCGACGACGAAGTCTCCTATATCAACGGTGAGACCCTCGACGTCAACGGCGGAATCATCATGGACTAGTTGCCGGTCGGTAAAGATCAAACCCGTGCCCTCTGTGGGGTATCACTCCTCAGGAGGGCGCTTTTTCTAAGAAAGGAAGTTTACACTATGGATCAGGCAATAAAGGACATCCTCACATCGCTTCCCGATGTGGATACAGGTTTTATCGATGAAGCCCGCGCAGCGGCGAAGGATATCACGATCCCCCAGTCCGCATGGTGCAAGGCTCACGGATACGCCAATGAGAAGGAATACAAGGAAAAGACCGCGGCAGAGGGCAAGATCACTTATCATACCCATTACTGCTTCCCTTCCAACGAGAAGATGCGCGAAGAGATGCCGGCCATGAAGGCTCTGCTCGATGAAACCGGTCTCGCGCTCGACAGATTCGGCGTATCGCTTGACTCCAGAATGGCGTTCCCGCCTGAGATGAGGGATCCAGACAAGGAGAAGAACGGGCTCTATCTTCCGGAACAGGCGGACTGGGACGAGGTCGCTTCGTTCGACTTCTCGCAGCCCCATTTCGGCGACAATATGAT
>Ga0079305_1002790_pt1 | contig 13706 bp, 9 predicted proteins | sample LMS_cellobiose_e_FD_79183 | JGI IMG/M metagenome (GOLD analysis project Ga0079305, IMG submission 79183) | Rumen-fistulated moose microbial communities from Alaska, USA - LMS_cellobiose_enrichment | ecosystem: Host-associated > Mammals > Digestive system > Stomach > Rumen fluid ... | reverse complement strand
TGAAGAGCATAATACTGTATCTCATAAAGAATAGAGGCATCTATAGTCTTATCTATCGTCGGATTTCGAGTAATCAGATACTTGTATTGTTGTATTGATATTACTGCTAAACAATACAACGTATTGGTATCAATTCCGCCGCAATGCTCAAAATCGATAGAGGAGGGATGTTTGTATTCACCGATCAGATAAACAGCAAGGGCATAATCAAAATAGCCTTGTATACCAGTATAATAAATGAACCGGTCTGGGTTTAAACCTGTACCTTTCTCACAGAATGCCCCCACGACGCCATACGCCTCTAAATGATCAAGCAACTTGTTCGCCCGAGTATTATCAATTTTACAATAATCCTCTATGGTGGAAATCAGGAACTCTCTTTCTACATACCCGTTTTCGACAAAGCGCTTTGAAAGGGCGGTAATCGCCATGATAACATCTTGATTTCGCAGAGATACATTGGTCTTGATATTATATTCAGCTTGGATCCTATTGATTTTTTCACGCCACAGCCGATCCATGGACACATCTGACAAGTTGAATACAGATAAGTTTTGTCCTTCGTAGAGTTCACAAAATAACTTCAAGGCTAGTGGCGTGTTAAGTGCATACCGAAGCCATTGATTATTCTGAACAGTAATACTGTATGCTTTTGTGTAACCCTCAAAGAGTTTAAAGGTAGGTACATCGCCTCCGTCATCCAATTTGATTACATCAGCATAGTCAATTGTGTCAGAAAATGCTGTCGGCCTGGAAGTAAAGCAAAACTTTATCTGTGGATATCTGGCGCTAATGATATTAGCTTCTTTGATTCGATCAACCCATCTCTCATGTGTAGCTGACTCATCAACACCATCAACGACAACCAGAACTTTAGGACACAGTGAAATACTCTTAGCAATGAACAATTCTTGAAATCGGTTCCTATTTGCCGCAGATAACAAGGCTTGCCATAGTTCGTCTTCGCTCCAAGTGTTGGACAGGCCGAGCACATCGATTACTATATCTCTCCAACTAAGGTTATCGGGAATGCTTCGCGCTTGAGTGATGATCGGAATATGGTAATGCTGATTAAGCTGATTCTCTACAAAAGAACTCACACCATGAGTTTTTCCTGTGCCCGGATTGCCGAGAATAATGATATTCTGATTGCATAAACACGCGTTCGCTTCCGATGCTAGCTCATAATAATCAATATCGGATAATTTGTTCAAAATCTTTAGAACTTCTGACGAATGAAAATGATATGACAACAGAACAGAGCTATTCCTTAAAGCTCGTATAATTGAGTCAAATGAAACAAAAAACCTATCGGAATCAAATATTGGACGTTTCTCGTATTCATCAGAAAACCAGCGCCAAAGATTCTCACACTCAAGTTGCAAATTCTGTATCTCTTCTCTAGACCGTGAGAGAAGAGTAGCCATTTCTTGCCCTATGCTGGCACATGCTGAACTTAGAGTGTTTGCAGCAGCTTCAAACTGCTTACACAGCTTAATAACATTCGCTAGTTTTTCAGCTAATCCTTGTCTCGAATCAAAATCTCCGATTATGCGTTTAAGTGACTTGGAAATCTGCCCCGGAACATTCAGATCCGGAACATATTTTGTGGTCAACCAACTGCCTTTTGCTTTAAAAAATGAAGAGGAAATGGCATCAGAATCAATCTCAGAGTTAATAAACCAATACTTATGAATTCCAGTAGCACTTGGCTTCTGCATTTCTGCAGTAATTCTCGTGTCAGTCCAAAGATCAATGGTTACTGTTGGAAGCTCTGTAGCCATGTTGCTTACAAAGTCATCCCATCTCTTACTTTCAGTATTCGTTCCCCGTCCAGTTTCCGAGGCCAAATCCCTTGGGACACAAACAATGTATTCGGTAATTTCTGGACGGATTTTTGCAGCGGTCCTCAAAGAATTCCGAATTTGACTAATCTGGCTTGGCTCAATGCTTGAAGGGAACCACTTTGCTTGTAATCCAATTATACTGCCATTCGCTAAAACCGCATATGATTCTACCCCACCATCTCCACCAGAACCGTTTACAACCTTAAATGTAGAGAGTGAATCCTTATACGTCTCTTTGCACCAATTTTCAAATAACTGATTACATAGCATCTCAAAGGCCTTATCAGAAGACAGGCCATATGTTTGAAGCCTATTCCAATTCATTACAGTTCTCCTAAAGAGCTATCGACAGCACAACTCCATGGTCAAAATGAATCATGGCTCATGTCACATTGCTTACCGGCTGAGAAAGCGACTTCAGATCATCCCAAGACTCCGCTTTCTCGATATCATCCTCGTAGGCAATGAGATAGCCCCAATGCTGACCGGCGAAAGCATCTTCTATAGTAAGTCTACGAACAAGAGTTTCAGCGGCTTTCCGCTTCGCCTGGACGCTATCCTCATCCCTGCCACGTTTCGCCTTTCCTTCAATGATCCAGTAGATGTCATCCTTATCTAAGGCAACGAAGTCCGGGAAATACCGATCTTTCGGATTGTAGTAAATAAATGCGTTGTGGTATGAATGTAGCCGATGCCACCATTGGATATTTGGAGAGGTATTCATAAGCCGGGCAAGCTGGTATTCGCCAGAGAAAGAGTCAAATGACTCAGATTCATATAAGGATTTGCGCCAGCCAGAATAATACCTTCCGCGTACAAAATCAGACCGTGTTTCGATTTGTTCATACACCTGTTCCAAGAGCGGCAACTGGTAATCCTCTAATTTGATTATCCTTGCGCGGACGGTAGGGACTTCTTTGGTAGCTCGCCGAACACTGTCGATATATCCCTTAATCAGTTGCTGAAGCTGGTTTCTTGCAGAACCCAGCGACTTTACAGTCCACCCGCTAAAGCTGACCTGTTTCATAAACCTGGGAACGAGGAACTGATCGACATATCGAGCTGTCGGTACTGTCGAGGGGACGAGCTGCATATCCAGGACAAGCTTTACAAGAGCAGACTTCGCATCGGATTCCTCAACCGGAAGAGAATCAACTTCGGCGCTTTCTGTATCAACAACTTGCAGCTTCTTCCCAAGCGACGCTACAATCTCCTTTCGATAGAGAACATCGCCGGTAGATGTGACTTTCTTAGCCGCATCACTGATAGCCGAATCTTCTATCTCTGAAAGGTCAATCGGTGGTTGTTTCAATTCAATTGTTGTTATAGGGAATTGATAGCTAACAGAGCGGAACCTTGGATTTCGCTTAATTATGACTGGTTCTATGCTCAAAGAAACTGAACCGTTGCTGTCATCAATCGTACGGATCCCTATCGTCGCCCGCTCATCTCCGCCGCCAATCGGTGCAGTTCCGGATGTGAATGGGGAAGCAACCTCTTCATTTTCTGAGGTTGATACTGTCGTGTTGCTTTGTGCCGTGCTGTTTTCGGACGGCGATGCTGAATCAGGCAGAGTAGGACAGGACTGTGAATCTGCCTGGCCAGCGGCCTGGCGGATAGCAGCATCGACTTTTGTTTTGTCCGAAGAAGAGACTGCTTCTTCCAAGCCAAACTGTTTGAGGACATTCTCTGCAGTAAGCAGTTCGTGGAAAGACTGATGGGCAATGATATCCAACTGGTCAATTTGCGGAATATCAGTATATTTGCCAAAGGGAAGCCTAAGGCCGCGCCCCATCGTCTGCTGTGTCAGGACCTCAGAGGCCATGGCCCGTAAAGTGACAACGACTGCAATGTTCTTTACATCCCAACCTTCTTTCAGCTTGTTCACGCTAACAACAGCCAAGACCTTGGAATCATCCTGATCCAGATTGTTCAGCTGAAGAAGCGTTGAGTCATCATCATGTTTGGAATCGACCTGAAGAACAGACCATGTGTTGCCCAGGTACTCCGGGGAACGCAGCAAGGCGGATACTTGTGTGGCATGGTCCACATCTGAACACACAACAAAAACTACTGCGTTTAGATGCGGTAATCCGTGTTGTTTTGTGTAGGCATCATACCAGGTTTGCTTTATCTCACGAAGCTTTAGCGCATCACGGAGCTGCTGCTCTTCTGAGGCCTGATCGTCACCATATCCTCCCTTGCGGAAGGCAAGGACAGGGGCCTTAACATATTGATCGTGGATTGCCTCATATAGCTTATATTCACAGATAACATGGTCTTCCGGGAGCGTAGATGCGGTTAAGCCGATTGCGGCAGCGGGGTTCAATTCCTGTAATGCAGCGTGAAACGCAACGGCACTGGTGGAATACAGGTGAGATTCATCTGCAATCACAACCAAATCATCCAGCCCTTTGAGATAGTCAAACAGAACACCGGCGTTTTCATCGAAAGTCCGCGGTTTGCGCCGAACTGCATCATCTGTCTTGCCGTGTGTGTTGCCCTCAGCAGTTTTGGGAGCTATAAGCTGCTGGATGTTGAAGATGAAGGCAAGAACAGGAACTTCTCGCCCAAATGCAATACGCCCTTCATTTTCCCTGGCTATCCATGCAGAATAGTCCTGGGGAGTAACAATATCGGGAGGAATATGTGCTCCTTGTATATAGCGCGGACTTCCAGGCGTGAAATTTTGTATCGTCTTTGCCTGAACTGTCTTACCCGGCGTCACAATGACGACATTGCCGATGCCCTGATTCCGTAAATACTCTATGAAAGCCGCCATGAGATAGGTTTTTCCGACGCCTGTGGCAAGATTGATGACCTGCATTACCTCAGAATCATAATTCCCATCCAGAGTGAATATGAGCTTGCGCAGCGCCTCTTTGTTTGGATCACGAAGATCGAACTCTGAGCTGATCCGTTCCAACAGTTCAGAATCGTAACGGATATTGAGTTTCTTCGCCATTACTCGTCTTCGCCTCCTTGTTGATAATGAAATACGTCATCCGGAAGAGCAACAATACGAGAGCCTTTACAGGATTTGCGCAAATGCTCGCGGACGCCATCCATAACGCTGAACGCAGCTATGGTGATGGTATCTCCCTGCTGAGTATTAGATACGAGCCAATCGACAGTCTCCATAGTGGCGATACCCTCGATAACCTTTAGATAGGAACTGCCGCGCCGGGCATCAAAGATATCTGCATCATCTGCAGAGAGCATTGTGTATCCGAGATTAGCAGCCACAGAACGGACCAGGTTTTCTCCCGTAGCCTCCGGCGTCATAAGAACACGATTATATTCTTCGTCGTAATCGAAGCACGCAGGGGATAAATGCGCTACCTGGAACCCTCCGCCGCCGCGCCAGTTTATAACAGTTTTAAGGCGCTTGGTTTTGGTGTGTTCTTTGAGCCATGTGATCATGCTGTCTTTTTTGAACTCATCGTGGTCATCAATGAGTTTGTTCAGCACCTGGGTAAACTTGGCGGCGTCTTCAACAGTAACGCCATCAGGCAATTCCACACCGTCTGCCAGAATACGTTCTCCTTTTGTTTTGGTAATTCCACCGGGATCTTCGTCGTTCACGACTTTTGTAAGACGCGGGAGATCATAAGTATGGAAATTGGATTCAATGAGCTCGCATGTTACCCAGCGGCGGCCCATTTTCTGCGCTACTGCAGCCGTAGTGCCGGAGCCGGCAAAACAATCCAAAACGATGTCGCCTGGTTCCGTTGCAATATGAATTATACGCTCAAGAAGTTTTTCTGGTTTTGGAGTTGAAAATGGCGATTTACCAGGAAATAGTGCTTTGATTTCCGCTTTTGCCGTCCTGTTGTGACCTACTTCGTCATTGCTCCACCATGTACGGGGTACATTCAATCGCTCTGGAATGTAAGATTTGCGTCCCAGACCTCCATTTCCATCGGAGCGAAGGATGTATGTTGGCCATGTCTTTTGGCCGTATACCCTCTGAGCCTCTTCCTTTGCCTCGTTTAGTGGTATGGCTAACAGCAACGCAGCAACATCTTGACGGACATCCTCAACAGTCACACCACACAATTCTGCTCTTTTTGCGGCGTCATCTATTATCCTTGTTGTATATGGAGCCCATGTATTCATGCTTTCAAGAATTGTGTTTTGCTCAAAAGACCAATGGCGCCCTTTTGCGGGATATATAAGTTCACCGGTTATAGGTTGTTGGATGGCATAAACCATTCCTTGATGCTCTTTGGAGTCTGGAGCTGTAGGGTCGCTATCCCACCATGCCCCCTGCGGGTCATGATCAGGATTGCTGAAACGGGCATTATCTTTTGCAGTTCGGGGGAGCCCATTTACAACAAATGACGATCCTCTTGAGTAAATGAGAATTGTGTCATGATCTGATGAGAAATAATCTGCGTCATTTCTGGGGGAATCTGCTTTCTGCCACACGATTTCTGCAATATAATGATCCGTCCCGAAAATCTCATCCATCAGCAATCGCATACGATGAACTTCTGAATCATCAAGATGAACCCAAATGGAGCCACCATCACACAGCAGCTTTTTGAGATGCAGCAGCCTGTCCCGCATCATCGTAAGCCATATTGAGTGTTCAAGATTATCCTCATAAGAATCAAAGGTTTTGGCTGTGTTAAATGGCGGATCAATGTATACGAGCTTGACTTTCCCTGCATACTTATCAGCCAATTCAGGAACGCGGGTGAGTGCTTCAAGAACATCACCGGATTCTCCGAGAATTAAAAGATTATCTTCCTGCGGCTCAAGATCAGCACGGTCAGAGTATTGGTATTTTGGATTTTTTGGTGACTGCTCCCCTTGAACATACTCATCATATACAAGCGTATGTGTCTCGCAGTAGCGCGGATCGCTCGGATCGACCCACATATAGTCATATTTGCCTGCTGCAACAGGAATCAGGGCTTTATCCTTGTTGTACCAGGTCAATTCAAGTCTTGTTTTCGACATTCTTTTGCTCCCGTCATGCTGTATCGTGTTTCTAATCTGATATGAAACAGATTTAGTCCTTCAGTGAGCCTATCGGTATCACAAACACACCGTCCGGGCGCTGATAACCGTACTGTGTTCCAGTGATAACAATTTTCAGGTCCGGGGCTCGCAGCTTGGCCTGCGTTTCATTTTCGTTGTAGGCAGATACAAGCCGTTCTATCTCCAACAGATGCTTTGCACCATCATCGATATCTGCAGAGCCGAGCTTGAACTCGATCAGTGCATAGCGTCCATCCCGCAGATGCAAAACGGCGTCTGCTTCCAGTCCATAACGATCATGATAATAGGAGACCTTACCGCCCAATGCGCTGGAATAGATTTTCAGGTCCCGAATGCAGAGCGTTTCAAAGATGAAACCAAAGGTTTTCAGGTCAAGATTGAAGTAATCCGGGTCCATGCCAAGCGCTGCCACAACAAGAGAGGGGTCAACGAATTCTTTTTTGTCGGACGCCTGTATTGCACTCTTTGATCGAATCGCTGGGCACCAGGCTTCTACGTCCTGAATGACATACAGCTTTTTCAGGGCCTTCACATAGTCATAAAACGTCGTATCACCCATATCGAAATTCGCATTGATATCCCGGATGACGGAGCGGTTGGAAGCGAGGGTGGAAATGTTCCGGGCATAAGAACGCAGCAGTAGTCTTGTTGCTGTTTCATCCCTCTTCACGCCGTCCAGATTCGATATATCTTCTCGACAGAGGCCTTCAAAATAGCTCTGTGCAACAAGAAGCTGCGCTCTCTTGCTTTTCTTTTGCAGAGAAGAGGGCCAGCCTCCGCGGCAGGCGGCAAATACCAAATCATCGATGGACAGGGATGACTCACAGCCATCCTCCGGTATGGCCTTTGTTTTGAACAGCTCTGACAGTGAGACCGTGCCGTTGGATTCTCCGGTCTCAAACAGACTCATTGGATACATTACCAGCGTATCGATGCGCCCGGTCCCCGTGTGCATGATCTTCGTCCGGTCAATGGAGTTGGAGCCAGTAAGAATATATAGTCCCTCTTCGCCTCTGCGATCCACAGACACACGCACGGCGTCCCAGAGATTCGGAGCGATCTGCCATTCATCAATTAATCGGGGATTTGCCCCAACCAAAAGATTGGAGGGCTTTATCTTTGCCGTTTCCAAATACATATCCCGTTTATCCGGGTCCTGCATTTCAATATAGCTTTTGGCAAACTGCTTGGCAGTTGTCGTTTTTCCGCACCATTTCGGCCCAACAATGTGGACAGCGCCGAAAGCCTCCAGCTTCAAAGCAAGCTCATCATCACATATACGCGGAATATAATTCTGCATGGAGTTCGCTCCCATACCACTTAAGATAGATTGATTATAGCACGGTCTCGATATACAGTCAACAATGGCGAACGAATTTGTGGTTTTGTTGTGAATAAAATTGCTATTGATTGACGTGCAGTTCTGCCCTCGAATACCGGATAAATTTGCGTCTTCGCCCGTGTCGCTCCAATCGAAGGAGCGGCACGGGCGCTTTTTGTTGCTGAGAGGTTTCGTTTCTTCAGATTTTTGTCGCAATAGAAGGATGAGAGCTGCTCCTATCGAGCTATTTAGGTTCATAAGCAAGCGGCCTTTGTCCAATTATAGTACGGGAGGAAAAATTTTGTGCACAGCATTTCCGGGAAAACCTTTCGTTTCAGTCTTTGAAATGACCGTATATTGAGGGCCAATTATGCATTTTAGCTTGCCATAAAGGGGCGCGAGAAGAAAAATGTCGTTTTTCAGCCTCTTATGTTGCTGTAAAGGAATGAGGGGAAACAGCGTTCTTTCAACGTTTTTAGAAATCGGGGTGTGCATATTCAGCTTTCACTACAAATTAGTGAGGGCGGAGGCGAAACAGCAGAATTCACAGATTCTTTACGCATTTCGGTTCGCATTGGACTCAAAAAAGTTGCTGTAGAGAAGTGAGGGGGAAACAGGGTCCTCTTGAGTTTTTCACTTTTTTCGAAATTCAATGTCGTTTTTTGGCCCTCCATGTTGCGGTAAGAGAATGAAAGACTTTTTCATCTTTTTTTCCTGGACACCCCCCCTAAACGAGGCCTCTCATGGCTTAACAGTTGGAGGAAGCTTTTTTCAAGAAAATCTCAAAACAGGCCTCTTTTTCGGCAGCCCTTTGTCCAAACATAATGAGGGGATCAATCGCCCTGATAACTGAATAGCCGTCCGATTGGATATGGTTCGGGAGAAGTATGCGAGGATATGAGCACGCCAACGGGCCGATACGCTGCGGTAAGACGCCGGGGCAGGAACGGGATCGGGAACGACGGCACATGATGACGATTACGAAGGAGATAACGCTTTGAACGATAATTTCACTGAGCGGGACGCCATTGAATACCCCTTCTATCGCATCCCCAAGGCGCTGATTACGGACCCTCTGTATCATTCGGTCTCAACAGACGCAAAGCTGCTGTACGGACTTCTGCTGGACCGAATGGACCTTTCCATGAAGAAACGGTGGCTGGACGAGCACGGCAGTGTCTATCTCTTTTACAGGATAGAAGCCATACAAGCTGACCTGTGCTGCTGCAAGGAAAAGGCCTGTAAGCTCCTGCGCGAGCTGGAGAGCGCCGGGTTGATCGAGAAGAAGCGCCAGGGCCGGGGCAACCCGTCCCGCATCTATGTGAAGCACTTTTCCAAGAAGTCGGAAAAACAGACTTCTATAGGTCGGAAAAACCGACCCTAATCATACTGAGAGAACAAGACTGAGATATTTATACCAGCTGAAAGAAAGGAATGAGGAAGCTATGACGATAATAACAGATCCCATATTTCAGAACGCCATCCCGCCGCTGACAGAGGAAGAGTACAGCCAGCTCCGGGACAATATTCTTGCCGACGGCGAGGTATATGAGCCAATCATCACCTGGAACGGAACGATCATTGACGGACACAACCGCTGGAGGATCATCCAGGAGCATTGGGATGAGCTCAAGGATAAGTACCACACCAGGGAGATGGATTTCCCGGACCAATGGGCCGCCTTCGACTGGATGTACCGAAAGCAGCTCGGACGGCGGAATCTCACGGAGGAACAGCGGGCCTATATGATCGGGAAAATGTACGACGCCCGGAAGCACTGCGTCGGCGGACAAGTCGGCAACACCAACGCGCAGAAACGAACGGGCCACGGTGACCCTATCATTTCCTCTGCTGACTCTCCGGGCAGGACCGATGAGGAGATCGGCGCAGAGCTGGGCATCGGCAGCCGCACGGTGCGCCGCGCAAGCGAGTTCTCTCAGGGCGTGGATGCGCTGCGGGAGGTATCGCCGGACGCTGCGGAAAAAGTCCTTTCTGGCGAGGCGGAAGTGCCCTGGAAGGACATCCGCGCCATTCCAAAGCTGGAGCCGGAAATGGTAAGGGAGATGGCCGATGCCATCGTCAGCGGAGGGCCGAGCCCCAGGCAGATAAGAATGCCGCGCGGGGGAACGAAAGAGCAGCGAAAAGCGTACGAGGAAATCGCAGAGATAGAGCGGGATATGTACGACCGATCCACAGTGCCAGAGTTCACCATCGACCATCTGGCTGATGATATTCGACTCAGTGCTGAGTTGTTTTCCGGGACAATCCGGCAGACCTTAACAGAGCTTAGTTATGTTCTCACAAAAGAGAACAAGTCCGTCGTGATCGACGTGATTGACCGCTTCATCATAAAGGACGCAGAGCGACTGATCGAGCAGCTTCAGTCTGATCTCGGTCAGTTTCGCCATTGCGATGATCACGCCCTTGCAAATAACGATGAATATGCCCCCTTTTTTCAGCAATAGTGGACCCTTTTTTATTACGAATGAGCTGGAGTTTCAAAAGTGGGCCCTTTTTTTGCAGAAGCGGCCCCCTATATTTCCTTTTCAGCCGGTTCAATCGGCATAGATGGCCGGAGTTGGCCCACTTTCGAGCAAATGCTGGCCATCTTTTTGCGCCTGAGAGGGCGAAAAAACCAAAGATGGCCAACTTTTTATGATTGTTGGCCATCTTTCAAACGAGGATGATGACGCAAGGAGAGAACGATGAAAATGTTTGGATTTTTGCGTAAGAAAAGGCCGAAGCAGGCAGACCCGGAGCCGCCCTCAGAAGTCATCCTGGAGACTGACCATGATGGGGCAAATGTACGTGACGCAATCTTGGCAAGCAACGCCTCGTGATATCACTCGACTACTTGAAAGGGGGAACCCCTTTGACCCCGGCTGATGACATGCTGAAAAAGGGTTTCAGGGGCTTTCCCCCTGACGAGCGGAATGTGCTTGTGCACATTCGTTGCTTGCTAAGATTAAGCCACACAGAAATGAGGAGGAATTGAGAATGAACGAATTATGGGATGCGTCCGCGAGGACGCCGGAAAACATCAAAAACGATACACAGATCACACAGGTTCCGATCAGCAAGCTCCATGCCTTTGAGGGCCATCCCTATAAGGTGCTGGACAACGAGGAGATGGACAGCCTGACCGAGAGCATCCGGGAAAACGGCGTGTTGATGCCGGTACTGGTGCGGCCTCTGGAAAACATGCCGGGAGAATATGAGATCATTGCCGGGCACCGACGGGTACACGCCGCGCAGAACGCCGGGCTGGAAACGGTGCCTGCCTTTGTCCATGCCATCGACCGGGACGCTGCCTCGATTCTGCTGGTGGACAGCAACCTGCACCGAGAGCATATCCTGCCCAGTGAAAAGGCCTTTGCCTATAAGCTCAAGCTGGAGGCTATCAAGCATCAGGGCGTTGCTTCCCGACAAGTTGTCGGGAAGTCGGAGAGCGCCGATTCCATCAGCGATACCGAGAGCGGGAGGACTGTCCAGCGGTATATCCGCCTGACCTACCTTGGTCCTAAATTATTGGACCTGGTGGACCAGGGGCGGATCGCCTTCTCCGTAGGCGTGGAACTGTCCTATCTGGACGAGGATGCCCAGGCGTATATCGCCGAGATTGCCGAGCGGGACGATATCACGCCGTCCTATTCCCAGGCCTCGCGGATGCATGGCATCATCCGGGTTATGAATGACTCGATCACCCGTGAGCAGATCGAGGCAATCATGTCCGAAGCAAAACCCAACCAGCGGGAGACGGTCAAGATCCGGGCAGACCGGCTGCGGGAGGTACTGCCCTCCGGCGTGGAGGGAGAACAGGCGGAGGAGTTCATCCTGAAAGCCTGTGACTATTATCGGAAGCATCTTCAGCGGCAGCGTGACGCACGGTGAAGGAGGGAGTCAGCATGAAAAACCATAATAGCAACTGTTGGATTGTGGGCGTCGGCATGGAGGATCGCAGCTACACCGTCAACGGAGTGAACTACGTCGTGTCCTCCCGCTTCGTCAAGGAAAAGCGCGAGCCGACCCTTTCCGACAGGCTCCATTCCTATATCAGAAGCGGTTTCGCAAAATTGACCATTCCAGGGCAGACGGATATGATAGACAATGAATATGCTTGTTCGGCTGCCGGAGAGGAGGATTAAATGCAGTCGAAGAAGAAAACGCAGCAGGCGGGCATCACAGCCCTTTACTGCCGTCTAAGCCGCGACGACGGCCAAGATGGTGACAGCAACTCGGTAGCGAATCAAAAACGTATGCTCTCCAAGTACGCCAAAGAGAATAACCTGGGCAACACCAGGTACTATGTTGACGATGGATACACCGGGACAAACTTCCGCCGTCCCAGCTTTCAGAAGCTCTTGGAAGACATCGAGATGGGTTACGTCTCCACTGTGATCGTGAAGGATATGAGCCGCTTGGGACGGGACTATCTCCAGGTCGGATATTATACCGACACCTACTTTCCGGAGCACAGCATCCGCTTCATCGCCATCAACGACATGGTGGACAGCGAGGAGGGCGAGAACGAGCTTGCCCCCTTCCGCAATGTGATGAACGAGATGTACGCCCGCGACATCAGCCGGAAGGTCCGTTCCGCCCACCGTATCCGCGGCAACAGTGGGGAGCCTTTGTCCCAGCCGCCATTCGGTTATATGAAGTCCCCGGAAAACAAAAAGCGGTGGATCATCGACCCGGAAGCGGCGGCAGTAGTCCGTGACATCTTCCGTATGCATCTGGAAGGGAAAGGCGCAGAGACCATAGCCCGCCTGCTTCAGGAAAGCAAGGTGCTGGTCCCGCAGGCTTACTGGAAGAGCAAGGGTCTCAGCCGCGGCGGAAAGAAAAGCCAACCCAACCCCTACAAGTGGTGTAAAACGACCGTGATGAAGATCCTCACCCAGCAGGAATACTGCGGCGATGTGATCAACTTCAAAACCTACTCCAAGTCCTTCAAGAAGAAAGAGCGTCTGGACAACCCGCCGGAGAACTGGGCCGTGTTCAAGGATGTTCATGAGCCGATCATCGACCGGGAGACTTTCGAGAAGGTGCAGCGTACTCTTGGCACGACGAAGCACCGGGCACCGAAGCCGGAGAACGGTGAGAAGAGTATGTTCAGCGATCTCCTGTTCTGTGCGGACTGCGGCAGAAAGCTGTGGTATCGCACGAATACGAGAAACAAAGACATCCACTTCTTTATCTGCTCCAATTCTACCGTGGACTACCGCGGCACCTGCTCTGACCGCCACTACATCCGCGCTGACGCATTGGAAGAAGTGGTGAAGCTGGAGCTGGGCCGCCTTGCATCTCTTCTGCGTTATGATGAAGAATCGCTTTCCGAAATCCTGGCGCAGAAGACCAACGCAGAGCTTCTGAAGGAGAAGCAGATGCTGGAGGACGCTTTGCAGAAGGCTGTCAGCAGAAGCGAGGCGGTGGCCGGCCTCTATGAGAAGGTTTACGAGGACAACGCCACGGGCAAGGTCACGGATGAGTGGTTCATGCAACTCTCCCACAGGTACGAGGTAGAGCGG
>Ga0079305_1002789_pt1 | contig 13709 bp, 8 predicted proteins | sample LMS_cellobiose_e_FD_79183 | JGI IMG/M metagenome (GOLD analysis project Ga0079305, IMG submission 79183) | Rumen-fistulated moose microbial communities from Alaska, USA - LMS_cellobiose_enrichment | ecosystem: Host-associated > Mammals > Digestive system > Stomach > Rumen fluid ... | reverse complement strand
TACAGTCAAAGACAGTGCAACAAAAGCCCCAAACATTTACGTCCCAATAATTATCCATCAATTAAGTGTTATTCTTCTTGAGACTCCAGTTTTGAAACATATGGTTGCAATAAAAGCATCGCACTATACACCATATCAAGAGTTTGAACCACTTGCCCAAGATCTTGCTTCTGTCGAATTAAAGCCAGAACATCTTCCTTAGAAGATAAAAAGACAGATATAACATTGATTAGAGATTTCGATATGTCATCTGCATTTTCATAGAGGATTGAAAGCGTTTTTTCACATACAGAGAACTCAGCCCAAGCAAGTTCTATATGGGCAACAATCGAGTTTACAAATGCATTTATCCCAGAAGTGCAGTTCTCACTAAATGAGGCATTAATCACCTGGCAGAATTGCTTCAAATATACCCTTATCTCTGCTGCCTTTGCAGAAACTGCATTCCAAGCATAAAGCGATTTGCTTATATTTAGCTGTTTAATAAGCTCTTTGTCTAGCTCGCAGGGGAGCATTGCTTTTGCAAGCCCATCAGGTACTGTGTCAAGCAAGCGATAGCGTGGAATCAAAAATGATATTGGGAGTGAAAGCCCGTCTACAATGGGAAGATATGCAAAATCACAGGCTTGCGTCTCGAAAAACCACCGAAAACTAGAAAAGGGAATAGCTTTTTTGAAATACTCTCTCAATACTGCAACAGTCTTTTTGTACTCTGATTCAAGCGTAGTCTCTCCTACCAAATCAAAAGGCACTGCGATATATATGTGCTCATCCGTTTGGTAAGTATTCCAAGGCTGTTCAGCGGTAAATTCTGAAAGAGTACTCTCGAAGTATGTTTTTCCTTTTCGATACTCTTGTTTAGCATCATATGCGATTGGAACACCCTGAGAAGGCGCCTCCAAAATGTACTGCCACATATTAACCAGTGTCAAATAGTTTTCAATTTCTCTCGAATTAAAGGAAGCTTCTAGGCTACTATATTGACTAAACAAATTATTATACTCATTCTGAAGACCCGCTAGGGCTTTTGCAGAATTGAAAAGATTAAAACCCGCGATACTCGGATTCTTTGCAGTTTTCGGATCCTTCTTATTGATTCGCAGTAGCAAAATCTCGGCAAACTGATTATAAAAATTACTTAACGAAGAACAAACTTCATTTATTTGATGCCTAAACTGTTTGTACTTCTCAACAGATAACAAGGGTGCCATTGTAAAAAACTCCGCAGAAGGCGAGCTTGAGTTTCCTTCAGAATAAAGGCAGTATGGATCTACTGCACCTGTTGGAAGAATAAAATCTGACAAGGTTTGAACTCTAAATGCTTCTTTTAGCGTTTCGATTCGACGCCATCTTTCTTTAGTAAATCTCCCCTTTTTGTAGATATCATCTATAAGCCTTATGGTATCAGAAATAAGTGAATTAGCTAATTCCCTGATATCGTCAACTCTTTTTACATACTGAAACCATGAAAGTGGTCGAAAAGTACGTTCAATTCGCACTCGAACCCAGCTGTTTATCTCTGAGACCCAGCCAATGGTTCGATTGTCTTTATGCATGCGCAGTTTATTATCTATTGGACATATTCCCAAATCGCCTAGATAATCTATACCAACTAGTTCAATATCAATGTATTCAGCAAACGGATACATTTGCTGGAGAAGGTGTAACATCTTTATTCTCCAGTACTGATTAGAGGCACTTGATTCATCCGGCACATCAATGACGTCTTTCCATAAAGGAACGAATTTGCATTCGACACATTCTTCAGATGCTGTGAAGTAAACTACTTGCATTTGAGGGATAATTCTATCGACTAGCTTACTTATCGAATAATCATAGTATTTTTTTAGAGCACTATGTTCTGCTAGCCCGCGCAAAGCATCAGCTCCAGACTGAAGACTCCCACTACAAATACAATCTGCGATTCTATCTGTATCAAATTCAAAATCCACCGGAATGCTTCGTTTGGCCATCCAAAACAATGAATAGCCAAACGAAGAGCATTCTTCATCATTTTGAGGAAGCGATTTTGGATAAGTGCTATTTGTTAGAAATAGATCTGTAATGTCGTATTGAATGCTAAGCGATGTTAGGGACTCTTTTGTCTCACGAATAAGTTCTAGCAGATCGGCTTTATTAAAGATTGGGATTTCAAGCATACTCTCTGCTATTAGTTGATTTGGACGAAGAATCCCCGAAAAATCGATTGGCATAAGACAAAGCCAACCACTCCCATACTTAGAAAACAGAGTGGTAATGTATTCAGTATTCCCCTCTGCATAATGCTTGACATCTAACCACAAAGCAGTCTTAAGAATACCTGCATATTTTATCCAGTCTTCACAGGTTATTTTGCACATATTTATGAAATCGTCTTGGTCATACTCATGGGTCAAATAATAGTCCATCAGCATCAATCTTGTATTATGGGAAGAAATACATCTAAGAGAATGCAATAGAATGTCACGATCAGGAATCATGGTGACAGATGCTAACGCTTTACACATTATTTGAGCACGCACTGGATGTAAAGCTTCTATTTCTCCTTTGTCGCTTATACGAATTAAGTATTCATCCTTAAAACGTTGTATTGCAGAATTCAAACTATCACATGCCAAAGAAGATTTAACCTTTGTATACTCAAGTGCGCAACCTAGCCTACCCGCATAACAGACTAAATAGAGTAGCTCTAGCCATAAGTCCGACATGCGCTCCTGTAAAAATGCATTTATTTGATGGTTTAAACGCTGAGTTAAGGTTTGGCTGTTCGTGAGCAGATAAACAAATTCAAGCAATGGCCCATCTTTCCCAAAAGAAAGCCATGCCTCGTCAAATGTTCTGTATTCTTCGTGGGGGGCGTTATTAGTTATTGAATCATAAATGCTCTTCGCTTCGTCTTCCGTAAGCACCAATTCTATTATCTCATATTTGATGGCACGCCCGGAAATGGGGGTCAAGTTGTAATCTTCATCGCGTATTGAGATTAACACAGGAATTGACAATCCTCGTGCTTGAAGTTCTTGTAAGAGTTCTGCCCAAAGCTGTTCTCCGGGCCTAACATCAATGTATAATGCGAGGTCTTTATTGTATTCGCCCAGGCCAGCTAATGCTGTAACTAGGTTTTGAGCTTGTTCCGGAGTTGTAATGGACCGAACACAGAAAACACTGCTTTCAGGATAGTTGTCAAATAAATAACGGTAGCAGAGTGTGGTTTTTCCTTGTCCAGAAACGCCTTTGACTATCACAACACCAGTATTATTAAGGGCATTTGCTATTTGGGAAAGCCAGCTATCTCTCCGCAAATCTAGGTTAGCGCGTATGTGGGACGGATGTGTAGAAACGCCCTGCGCGAACGCACTCTTTAGATGATCAAAATCATCAGCTAAGTGTAATTCGTTCAGACGAACAAGTGCCTTGTTGTATTCCTTGTAGAATCCGTCTATTGTTGAAATGCCAACCCCAATTTGGTGTATTTTTTCCTGCCACGCTTTCAAGTTGGTATGTCCCTTAGAACAAGAAAGCGCTGAGACAAATTGCGTCAACAGTTCTTGGGCCAGGTCTGGTGCCGCCATTACAGGAACATAAGTTTTTATTTGAGCTTGAATTCCTTGTTGGAGCTTGTCAGAGTTTATCCTTTCAAATGAAAGTGAATGTAGTAGCCAATCTGCATCTTCAACTGAAAGGCCGTGGTTTTCTGTAAGTTTCTTCGCTGTCTTTGCGATAACTCCATCATTATTACGCTGAATTGCTTGTAATTCTTCTCCTAGTTCTCCAAAATGAGCTATCGTGATCGTATGAAAAGAAGGATATACTGCATGTAGTTTACACATGCGTACGAAGAAACCATCGCCTTTTTTTGATGTCGCTGTTGATGATAAGTGAGAGAGCGTAAGCGCCGCTTTCAGATTCTTCACTTGAACAGCTTCTATAAGCACTTCGTCTTTTTTTATCAACAAGTCTTCTATATCTTCAGGATAATAATCAAAACCCTCCTTATCACTTACTAATCGATAAGCGATGTATTGTGTTTGAGTTGAGAATCCTTTCCAAGCGGCTTGAGTGCCTATTTCAGAGCGCAATTCACCAGATATAGTCATTTACTATTTCCCTCATCCTTATGACATTAGTGGCTTATGGAACAATCAGCCGAGAAATCGGAGTCTCTCGGCTGATCAAGAATGTCGTTTTACCCACAATAAAATGGTCTGATTGCTTATCTCTGTTTCTTACTAGGCTGATAAATACAGTCTCAGCGCAGCAGCATTTGTTACATCGGCTGCAAATTGGATTAAGAGATTTAACACTTTTTCGTGTATTTCAAAATACCGCGCTTCATCGAGGCTTAATGCTTCGAGCCTTTCTCCATGTGCTATTGCGTTTCTTTTGCTCAGCAATACTTCATCTATCAGCTTGTAGGAGCTCTGATACTGCAAATCATCAAGGCCGATTGTCGCCATGATTTCAATGAAGATACTAGAATTAAGATTAGATGCTGTTTTTATGACTCCGGTTACAGGGATTCGAGCCTTGTCAGCTTGTTTCTGAAGAACGTCTGACACCACAGCTGTATGTATAGTGCTTTTGTTACTCTCTGTAAAGCTGGTCAAGTCATTCTTTATGGAGATCGCAAGGAAATTTGGCTTTAATTGCCCATATGGCAAGCCTTGCATGGCAACATACTCTAAATAATATGTTGCCATGTTTTTGATTCCGCCCTCCCAGTGGGCATACAATAGTGCAATTCCTGCCCTGATCGCAGTGTCTTTCGCGTGATTGCGTGCGGTTGCGACGTTTGAACGGACTGCAGACAATTCATGTTTTCGCCAAGCCATTTCTTTGTCAACAGCGTCTTGCAAATCATTTAGTGTTCGTATCTTCATGGTTTGAAATAATCCATGCCAAACAACGATAAGTCTTTAAACCTCGGGATTGATCTTACGCCAGGTGTCGTGTTTTTTTCAAAGATGGGCTCACTGTATAGGTTTCGGACTTTTTGAGCAATCCACTCGCTCTTGTTTGGCAAGTCAAGAATAGCATCAATGTTTTTATAAACCCCTGTTGCAATTACTTGATAAGACGAAGCCATAACAGGCCCAACATGTTTTGTCCCATTATACTTTTTGAAGGAATCCTCTCCGAGAGTCCCATATAGAAGGTTAAATGTAGACTCAAAGCGGGTTTTAACAATTTCTTTGTTGATTCCAGCTTCACACATGGAAACGGTCTCTTTGTCGAGAAGCTCAGCAAAATCAGAATATTGTCCTATTTTGGCCCAATCAATGTGGTCAGGGATTAGGAGACGAAGGACAAGTTCCATACGGTATTGTTCATCTGTTTTTCTATCAGAAATAGGCAAGCAACTTCTATAGCTTTCTATAGAATCCAGGCTAGTTACAAACTCGTAGAAGGACTTATCCGTCATGATCATTAAGCAATTACGGACTTCCTGATCACTTAACAACGAACCTCCGGTGTTCAAACGCTGAAACAACTCATATTTTGTGTTTGGATCGCTTTCTTTCTTCATGATAATGACATCCATACGTGCACGCTTAAAAAAGAGCTGCTGTTCCTTGGTAAAGCTCAATTCTGGGACATCATTATTCCATTGAACGCCTGCAAATGAAGGTAAATAATCGGTTTTTTGTAAAGTTAAAGGAGGAAGTTTGACTCCGTCTTCGTCCTTGAAAATACCAACGAACTGGAAAATTGTAGATAGACGCTGTACACCATCAATTACATCCCAAACGCCATCGTCATTTTGACTTACAAAAATAGAAGGTATCGGGATGTTGAGCATAATGGACTCAATCAGTTTAGTTTTCTGATATTCAGACCACCGAAAAACCCGTTGGAATTCAGGGTGAATATCCATTTCTCCGTCACGGTAAAGGTTAATCAGTTCCCCTATTGACATCTGATATGACTCGCGAAAGATTTTACTGGATCTTGCGGAGATTTCATCCTGTAAAGACATAATATCCTCCTTTAACTACGGCTTAATCGACGCCGTTGCAGTTTTTTCCAAATTTCTCTACAAGTCTTGCAACAGTCTTGGTCGATACCCAAGAGGTTTACAAGGATTTCATGATCGACCAAATCCAGAGCGGCTTCTATATTGGCATCTTTTCTGACGATCTCATCAATCTGCTGCAAGAGAGAGTTGCGGAACTCCGGATCAATAGTATCAATTCTTGGGAGCATGATATTCCCCATCTCTCCAGGAAGGATCTCTAAAACGCCCCCACCGTAGCTTCTGCCGCAGATCTCAGTAAATGCGAAGGAGATGCTGTTGTAGTAGGATAATAGGACGTTTTCCGGCTCTACACCGAGATAGAACTTCATCCTGTGCATTGTGTCCGTTGAAACAGCATCACACTGATTCAACACGAACTTTGGATATAGATTGTTGCGCCGCAAGAAAAAGGCATCAGGGACCCAAACAGAAGGAACGATATACCACCGATCTCGAATTGCGCATTTATAGCCTGTGTTTTCTCCAGAAGTTTCCCCCATGGAGATATAGTCCTTGTGCAAATCCGGGTAGTCAGAGAATGGAGTGTTTTCAGGGAAAACGATTAGTCTTGCACGCTTCCCATCATCACGGTTGCGTTTCCAGTCTTCTTCTGTGAAGAAGATTCCATGCGCGTGGGAGCTGCGGCCAATGAGCGGAAGTGTAACTTCATCCAGAGCATACTCACGGCTGGTTTCATCAGTAACGGAAAAATAACTGTTGTTGCCCGTGGTAATACCAACATTGATTAGCCCATATTCTGAAAACTTGGCAAATCTCTTGTCTTCGCGGATTCTCTGAATGAGGTCCATCTCCGAAGCATTCACAAAGTACTTTGTCCACTTCTCTTTGACGTGTTGCATTTTCTGGAATCCGTTTTGCTCGATATCAAAGGTTGCGAAGCTATTTAGATCGTTCATCTCAATGATGCGGATGCCTTTCTCTTCTCCGCCCTTCTCCCCGATGAACACAACAACTTCTTGCTCAATATCCGGGAACACTAACTGTTCAAACGTCAGAAGCGTTATTTTAGTAAGGTTTTCAGAAAGATAAAGGCGAAGATCCTCAGCATACGCAACTTGCAAGATTTCTGCAGGAATGACAAAGGCAATTCGTCCATGATCTGAGAGCATCTGAACACACGCAACCAGGAAAGCTACCCACGCATTTATTAGTTTGTTAGACTTCATTCCATGTGAAGATAGAATATTCGATTGCAGTTCTCTCTGGCTTTCGGTCAGATATTGATAACGGATGTAAGGCGGGTTTCCAAGAATCAAATCAAACTGCTTCTGCTTGTGCTCTCTGGAATAGAACTCGAAAAAGTCTTCAGTAAGAACCGTTACGTTATCAAAATCCTTATACCTTTTGCTGACCTTTGCAGCTTCGTCCGGTTCTATTTCGACGGCAGTAACACTTTTTACTGTACGCAGCATACTCATGTGGGCAAGGCTATCCAAGAAAACTCCGTCACCACAACTGGGCTCAAGAACAGAATGCACCTTATCGGACATGCAAAGCTTCACCATTGCATCAGAAAGCTGCAAGGGCGTATAGTATGCACCTCTTAATTTTTGCTCAGTACTATCTTTCTTGAGCTTCATAAGAAAACCTCACTTAAAAATCCAAATGGTATACTTTCGCAATCAGACCTTGAATCTCTTCAATCAAACTGTTCTTTTTGGCCAGCAATTGAATGGCAATTCTCTTCGCCGGTCGCCTATCCAGTTTTTCATTAATGGAATAGATCTCCCTGCTTGCCTCAACAACACGATCATAGAGATGCTTTTGCGCAGCGTCAGAGAAATCAAGTTCAACGAAGGGAAGCGTTGACAGGACAAAAGTTCCGCGTGCTGTGAATCCACCTTCAAAATCACTACCTACGATCTCGAGGATTCGTTCCGTGATGGGATTGGAAAGCCATGCTTGCAGATATTCCAGAGAGTACGGACTGGAAGATTTCTTGCTGATTGCACAATACCCTGCCGTACCACCGGAAGCAATCAAAATGTCATTCTCGTCCAAAACATACATCGGTTCTTTACTGAGAACTCCAACAATCAACTTTGGCGTATTGATAAAGGCAGTAAGAGCTTGTGTTCGACCATATTGATACCATGTTTCGGCAGTGGCATTCGGGACATCTCTAACGCCATCAGGAGAGACACATTTGGGTACCAGTCGATCGTAGTAGTGTTCCAGATAAGCTAGTATCCCGGGATAATTTGCACGCATCACATCAAGAGGAATTAGACGCCCGTTCGAGTCATATGGGAAGATAATTCGCTTATCTGTCCACAGAATGCTATAGGAATTCAAGCCCCTCTCTGCTTGTTTTGTCGGTTTGAAATAGGGCCGGAGCAAACCTTTTTCAAGTGCAAATCGGGCACTGTCGCGAAGTATTGTTACGGTATCCGCATTCTCCTCAACGATCTCGTCCGATGAGAACCAATAAATCGGAGTTGGGCGCTCTGCGCTTGTCTGAATTCCATTGAAAATATCGGCGTGCTCTGTAAGTGGAACCGAAACCGAGTCAAGCCGTTGGAGCATGGCCAAGAAATCCATATCTGTCGTTAACCGCCAAGGGAGCTTGTTCAGAATAGAGGACGACAGATTTATGGAGCTAACTTCTTCACCTGCCCACAACGCACTCGCAGAATCAATGCTTGAGTAGCTGAAGCTGTCCTGTTTTGCCCGTTGAAGAAGGAGGATAGAGCTATAAATAGTTTTATCCTCAAATAGTTGCGCATCTCCGAAGTCATCCAAGCTGACAAGCATCTGCTGTTGAGCAATCAGTTCGCGCAACTTTTCACCAGCACCGACCTTAAAGAACTTATTGGGAACGATAAAACAGATGTAGCCGTTTAATGCGATTTTCCTGATTGCCTGTTCGATGAAAACAAAATACTTATCGAATTGCTTGTGCGACGATTTGAACTTCTTTTTATAGATCTCAAATTCAGCGCCAGGAAGAAGGCTGTGCATTCCCTCTGTGTTTACATATGGAGGATTCCCAACTATCACGTCGAAGAGGTCCCCGCCGTTGATTTCATCCCAGTCAAAAGGAGCTATGGCGAACTCTTCCTCCGAAGAAACAGCTTTTCCTGACAAGTCGCTTGAGCAAACAAGGGAGTTTCCAAAATAGATGTTACTGCTTAAATCCGGAAGAATTGGCGTGACATCCGCAACCGAAGGAGCGGTCTCATTTTCGATCAGCTTGATCAGAAGAGAAAACTTGGCAACTTCTACAGCATGGATATCGATGTCCACACCGTAAATGCATGAGCAGAGGATAGCTTTCTTTTCTTCCAAAGGAAGTTTGAATCGTCCTCCTCCGATTTCGATTAAATGATCTTGTTTTCCAGTGTTTAAGTAGTACTGGACGCAGTATTCCTGCAGGAAGCCAAAAGACTCTTCTAGAAAGATACCTGAGCCGCAGGCAATATCTGCAATACGGAGCCTAAGAATCTCTTCGGGCGTTTTTCGTTCACATGCCCTGGTCAGCGTTTTATCTACCATGTATCGAACGATTTCCGTCGGGGTAGTAACAACAGAGCGATTTGCAAAGTCTTTTTTCTTTCCTAAGCCAATTCTGCCATCAGGCTGAACGACCAATTGCTCAGTAAGGAAAACTTCGTAGATCTTGCCAAGAAGGTTAGGCTCGATGATGTTAAAGAGGTACGGGCTTTGCGGGTAATACAGCCCCTCAATAATGCTTGCAATGACCTCGTCTGATAGATCGAAGATAATATTGTCGCCGGAGAACAGACCTGAGTTATATCGCTTGTCGGCGGCGCGAAACAGCTCTTCAAGTTTTGCGTGCAGTTGGTCAGGATCAACGATAGTTTCTTTCAGATTATGATAGAGTGGGAGATTCTTATCCTCGCAGATTCTGACAAAGACGATTTGGTTGATAAACTCCTGAACAACATCGTTCAGAGTTTCCAGAGAACGATACTGACCTCCACGTGCATAAAGCTCATTGCTAAGAGCTACGCGCCATCCGTTGATCTGGGACAAGAAAAGTTCATCGACCTGTTGCCGATCTCCTCCGGTCGAAGGAAAGTGTTCGTCCAGAAACTTATCAAATTCTCCGGAGTAAACCGCATCACGGGACAGGAGCGCTGCTATCTCATCAAATTTATCTGCATATTCAGAGTAGTGATACAGATGATATCTAGCAACCGAACTGCTGTCTGTTTCTTTGGGAATATAACAAGTTTCATAGATAGCCAGATATTCAAAGTTTGTCAGTACGGCAACTCTATGGTTTGCATTCCATCCATACTTTCTTGTTTGGAAAGCGGGATCTTTCGCCCGTGCAATATCAACAGACGGTTTCTTTGCCTCAACAAAAAACTTGGCAACGCCACGCAGTGTCATGGTGTAATCCGGTCGGTCGGATTTTGTAGAATAGTTCTCCGCAATTACTTCCCGATACTGCGGTGCAAGTCCTTTTTCATTTGCTACGTCCCAGCCGAGCAATTTGAGAAATGGATCAATAAACTCAATGCGGCAAGAATGCTCATTGTAGTTTTGCTGAGGATCTTTATAAAATGCTAGATGAGATTTAAAATGTGTGGCAAGCGCTTTGACTTCTTCAATGTTTGTCATTCGATTCAGCCTTTCTTCTACTCATGGTTGGCTTTGAAGCATCTTCTGGAATAATCCAAATACGGCTCATCCGTGTAGCTCCTGGGATTCGATTGTTCTTGCAAAGAATCTGCACTTGGCGTGGAGTAACGTCCCATTTTTCAGCAGCTTCTTGAACTGTGATAAAGCCATTCATAGGATAAAACACCTCGAGTAGATTTTACTAAAAAGCTATTGTAATTATATTCGTTTAAGCGAAATTGGTCAAGCGTTTATCCTGCTTACTCAGTCATCGCTTTAAGAGTCGTGCCCATGTGTCGTGCGTTCTTTTCGTCGTCCTTTTTCATTTTCGCCTGTTATCACAAAAACCGATTTTGCCTTTTTGTGGCACACGGGGGAAAATGAATACCGGCAAAAAGCATTTCGATCTCGCGCGGAGAAATGGTGCTGCCGGTACCCGGGAGGTTTCCAAAGGAGGACCGGGAGGGCCTGCCTTTGGCACACGATCTTGCTCGCAAGGTCTAGTGTGTTATACCTTTTGTTCCGCGAGGCGGACAAAGGGGTGATGTCGCCTTTCCGGACAGCACACCTTTACCCGCCGAAAACGGCAGCCAAAAACTGCGAAGGAATGAGCAGCGTTTGGCTGCTGTTTTCATGAAGGAAGCAAGGGCGAAATGCAATGCAGCCCGCGCTTCCGGCGGAACAAGAGGTATATAAAGAACTCCAACAAGTTGTCGTCCTTTATATTTGATGCCGTTTTTCTCGCCCCTTACGGGGCAACCGAAAAACATGGCAATATTTCATGCGGGAAGATTTTCCGCATGAAATACTTCTCCGTCCCGCCGCAGCGAAAATGCTTTCAAATTGCAAGCATACTTATAGGCCGCGAACGAAAAATGATAGCAAATTGAAAGCATGGATCCCTCGTTTTACACGTCCGTCAGATCCATCGGATGATCATGCCACGGTCGGCGTCGGTACGCGGCGCTACACAGGAAGGAACATGCTGAGGCTCTTCCGGCTTTAGCGGTTCCTCGGTTTTGCGCTGGATCTCGATGTAGTTCTCTTTGAAATGTGTGCAGGACTGCTGCTCCAAATCATCGGCTCTTGTTTCGCTGAGGCCGAAGTGTTCTCGGGCCTCTTTCTTCGTCCGTTCCTCATCATCGGGGTACCCGAAGCGATACGCCAGAAATACTTTCTCCCGCGGTGCGCAGCCATCCAGTGAATCAAAAACCTCTCGCCGGTGTTCTTTCTCCAGAAGGATCGGTTCCGGCTTTTTCTCATACGGGTCGATGTACTTTTCTAAAAAAGTGAGCTGATCCTCGGAGCCCTCGTAGTGATCCAGCCAATGAAACTCGCCTCCGATCGCTTCCTTTTCTTTCAGCCCCGGGCGGATGGTGTCGATCATATAATTGTTCAGCACCGCCGTCATGAAGGTGGTCAGCTTTGTCCCGCGCAGCGGATCAAGCGCAGCGAGTGCTTCGCAAAACTTGATGCGGCCGAGCTGCACCAGATCGTCCAATGTGAGCGAGCGATCAATATCGGAGCCCAAAACATAATTCCAGTATGTAAGCGCCTTATCGTAGATCAGGCCCTCATTGCGCCGGAGCAAAAGATCGCGGGCCCTTTCTCTCACGACCTCGCAGCCTTGCTGGGCGAGGATCGCCAGAGCCTCATTGCTCTTCTCAAATCTTCTGTTCATCCTGTTTTGCCTTTAGGAAAAAACGGCAGAAGCGTTTTCGCGACGAGCGTCTGTTCTTCCTCGGAAGCGCCGTTCGTGATCGCCAGGCTCTTCGCAATCAGCCCGGTGATTTCTTCCGGCTTGACTTTCAAAATCTCCGCGACACTCCCGCCCCTGGTCAGCTCCGATACCATATGGTCAAAGGCCTCCTTTGTCATCGCTTTCGCTTTTTCGGTCTTGCCGGTCGGCGCGGATTTCTTGATAGAGGACAGGATGCCCTTGAAAAGGGATTCGATTTGTGCGAGTTCGTCCGCATAAAGCTTCCGGCGCAGAGCCTTCGCTTCCTTGGCCTGTGCGGTCGCTGCCTGGCGAAGTGCCTTTTCCTCTTTCCCGATCCGCATCATCAGTTCGCTCACAGAATCGTAAAGCTGGTTCTGCGCGGCGATCCCCGCAGCCATCCTATCGTCCAGATAATCGGCAATGCGATTGGTCAGCGTTGCAAAGTCCGGGTGCGCCAAAAGCAGATTGATCACGCGATTGTCCACCGCGCCGGTATAAAGATTCCGCGCGGCTTCCGGCGTCAGGCCGAGCTCCTCGATCGTGTAATTTTTCTTGTCGGGCACGTCGGTGATGCCGAGCAGAAAGTCCGTGGACACGCCGAAGAAGCGGGCGAGCTTCAACAGTACATCGTCCCCGACCTTTTTCACGTTTCCGTTCTCGATCCTGCTGAGGGTAGAGTAGTCGATACCGGTCTTCTCCGCGACCTCCTTCAACGTGAGCTTGCGTCGGTTGCGCAGATCCTCCATCCGCTCCCGGATCCCACCGGGCAAATATTCCATTTCTGCCATAAGCAGCACCCCCTTATCGTAGTTCTGGATGCTGCCATTATCTCACAAAAGGTGTCCCAAAAAACGGACTTGGTATTTTCTGGGAACGGTTTTGGAAAAACAATTCCCCAAAACCGGGAAATACCGATTTTGGGGAATTGCAGAAATAGTGGTAGGAGAATTGGACTTGAAACAGGGAGTATTATTCTTTTTTGCCAAAGTGCGAGAACCAATTCTTAAGTTCTTCGCTCTTTTTTGATACCGTTTCTCTGAACTCTTCGGTCCTCTCTGCCCGCATTTTCTCCCGAGCTTCTTTTGCCATCTGCTTCTCAATCTCACGGGCATGCTCGACTTCCGCCGCAACCTCCGCCGCGTCGAATCTGGTGATCGACACGTCAAAGTTGTTGAGCTTTGCCGTCAGCGCGGTTTCATACTCCTCCTGGGCCAGCAGGATGATCGCCGTCTCGCCATCAAGAATGCTGTCCCCGGCTTTTTCAAGAAGGGATGCGTTTTCCGCCATGTCATTCGCATCTACCGCGCCGCCGATCAGCATGCCCATACTGCCGCCCAGCAATACGCCAAGCGGGCCGCCAAG
>Ga0079305_1002788_pt1 | contig 13714 bp, 8 predicted proteins | sample LMS_cellobiose_e_FD_79183 | JGI IMG/M metagenome (GOLD analysis project Ga0079305, IMG submission 79183) | Rumen-fistulated moose microbial communities from Alaska, USA - LMS_cellobiose_enrichment | ecosystem: Host-associated > Mammals > Digestive system > Stomach > Rumen fluid ... | reverse complement strand
TCGCACCGCAGTATCAAATTCAGGGCGACAGCTTGCGCGGAGCGCGGGGATTCAAAAGGGGCAAAGCCCCTTTGCCCATGGGGGAGTCAGGGGGACCATGGGTCGGTCCCCCTGCGCCCTTTCCGCCGTTTGTGGCGGTACAAACGGCGTATATTTCGCGGTTGTATCGCAAAGCTTCGTACAATAAAGCAGAGAAAGAAATCTTTGCCTATAATACGGAGCCGATATAAAAAGGGTATCACCACCTCATCCGTCACCTGCCGGTGACACCTTCCCCTCAATGGGGAAGGCAATGTGTCGCCTCGTTATATGCGAGCGCAAAAAAGCAAAAGGAGTCCTTCCGCTTTTATAAAAGTTATAAAGTTTTTTAGGGGTCTCGGGACCTTTTTTACAAAAAAAGGTCCCGAGCGGGGTGCGGGGCGGAGCCCTGCGGAAAGCGCCTCCGGGACGCGGGGCGGAGCCCTGCGGAATAAACGCCGAGCGGGACGCGGGGGCGGAGCCCCGACTAAAAGAAAAGGAAATAAAAAAATGGAAAATCTGTGTGAATGCGCCGCCGCGCTTCCGTTCGATGAAGAGGAGCTTTCCACCATGAAAGAGCTTTTGCGGCTCGATGAGGTAAGAAAAAACGTGTTTATATATCAGTATAAAAGCGGTTTTTCCTACGGGACGGACGCCGTTTTGCTCGCCGCGTTCACGCGTTTCAGAAGAGGCGCCAGAGGGTGTGAGATAGGCTGCGGCTCGGGAGCGGTCTCCGTACTGGCGGCTTCTTGCGGGGAGCCGGAGAAGATCTTCGCCTTTGAGATCCAGGAAAAATACGCGAGGCTTGCCGCGTCCAACGCGGAAAGGAGCGGGCTTACGGAAAAGATCGAGGTCATATGGGGCGACGTGAGGAACGGATCGGCGTATCTCGGAGAGAAGCACGGGCTTTTTTCCGCGCTTGACTTCGTATTTTCAAATCCGCCGTATATGAAGATGACGTCGGGATATCTGAACGCGTCCGAGGAAAAGCGTGTGGCGCGGCACGAGACCGCCGGAACGATAGAAGAGCTGTGCGCGGCGGCTTCGAGGATGCTGAAAAACGGAGGAGACTTTTTCTGTGTGTACCGACCCGACAGGACGGCGGATCTGATCTGCGCCATGAGAAGCGCGTCGATCGAGCCGAAGAGCGTCACGTTCTGCCATTCGCGTCCGGGCGCACCCGCATCGCTCGTTCTCGTCCGGGGAGAAAAGGGCGCGGCCTGTTCGCTTTGCGTCGAAAGACCGCTGTATATATACGCCGGAGAAAAGGGAAGCGAGTATTCCGAGGACATGAAAAAGATAACCGAAGGCGTGTGGGGCATTTAATTTGCATCGGAACGCTTGACAACCGGTAAAGCAAAGTATATAATATATACGGAAAAAAGCGGCGTTTGCATGAGCCGCGGAAACGGAGTTTTGAAGCATGTCACATCCCGTAATAATGCACATCAATTACTGTGAACAGGGTCAGACGATCGAGGAGGTCTGCAGAGCGGCTTCCCGCATCGGTTTTGACGGAATAGAGTTCCGCAACACACTCAAAGGAATGGAGCTCAGGGACTATCTCAAGGAAGTCGGAAAGCAGACGAAGGCTTACGGCATAAAATACGTTCTTTTCGGCGGCGGAATCAACGTTATGACTCAGGATAAGGAAGCGAGAGACAAGGAAGTCGCGCGCTACAACGAATTCGTCGACATCGCAGCCGAGTACGTAACGCCCAGCATAAACAATTTCTTTACCGGATCTCTTTATGACAAGAACAAGCCGATGAACGATTATTCCTACGGGATCCACGGTTCCGCCATCGCCGAGGACTGGCATTACGAGGTCGCGGCGGAGGCTTGCCAGAAGGTGTCCGATCACGCAAAGCAGTACGGTCTCAAATTCGCGTTCGAGACTCATATGAATTATCTGCACGACATTTCCGAGTCCGCGATGAAGCTCGTTAAAATGATAGACAGAGACAACTTCGGAGTCAACCTCGACTACGGCAACAGCATGTTCTTCAGAGGCATCCTTCCTCTCGAGAGCGCGATAGAGCTCTGCGGAGACAAGCTCTTCTATACGCATATGAAGAACTATCAGCCTCTTCCCGTAAGAGGAGAGATCCCTCCGTATCTGTTCCCGACCTCTCTCGCTGACGGCGCGATCAATCACAGAGCGTACGTCAAGAAGCTCAAGGCTATCGGCTTTGACGGGCTTATCGGTATAGAAGCTCCCCGTCCGGGCGACAGAGAAGGCTTTGCCGCGGCTGACTTCAAATACATCAAGTCGGTCCTCAAGGATCTCAATTTCTGAAAACAAAAACGCGTTGAAAAAGAGTGCCGCCGAAAAAAACGACCACAGAGAAGGCTTTCCGCGACGAGTCGCGTGGCTGAGAGGAGCCGTCGGTTGTTCGGGAGGGCGTTTCGCTTTGGAGCGCGCCGGGTGACAAGCCCGGTGCGGTTCGTCCCCGTTAACGGACGGCGCTTTGCGCACTGAGTTATAAAACAGGGTGGTACCGCGTATTTCGCCCCTGCCGGATATACCGGCGGGGGCTTTTTTGTTTGCGCGGCGTGATAATGCAATAAATTTTAAGGAAGAAGATATGAAACAACAGCTTTTGAACATCAAAGACGCGCTTCTTTCCGAGCTTGACAGCTCCGAAAAGGCGCAGAAGCTCGACGCTTCGGCTCTCGAGGCGCTCAAGGTCAAGTATCTGGGCAAAAAAGGAGAGCTGACGGCGATACTCAGATCCATGGGCAGCCTTTCTCCCGAGGAAAGACCGGTCATAGGTCAGCTCGCCAACAAGATAAGGAGCGAGATAGAGGCGGCGATAGAGGAAAAGCGCGCCGCCGTCGCGGAATTTGCGAAGAAAAAGAAGCTGGAGCTCGAAAAGGTAGACATTTCCGCTCCCGCGAAAATACCGGCGCTCGGAGGGAAGCATCCGATCTCCATGATCCAGGAACAGCTCGAGGATATATTCCTCGGTATGGGCTTCGATATCGCCGAGGGTCCCGAGATAGAACAGGAATATTACAATTTCACGGCTCTCAACACGCCGGAGAACCATCCGGCGAGGGATATGCAGGACACCTTCTATATCACTCCCGATATACTGCTCCGCACCCAGACGTCACCCGTTCAGGCGAGGACCATGGAAAAGACGAAGCCTCCGATAAGGATAATCTCCCCCGGAAGAGTTTACCGCTCCGACGCGGTGGACGCCACCCATTCCCCCATGTTCCATCAGCTCGAGGGACTCGTGGTCGATAAGGGCATAACGATGGGCGATCTCAAGGGAACGCTCGATCTCTTTGCCAAGACGATGTTCGGCGGCGAAACGAAGATAAGGTTCCGTCCGCATCACTTCCCGTTCACGGAGCCCAGCGCCGAGGTCGACGTCTCCTGCTTCGTATGCGGCGGAAAAGGCTGCCGTCTCTGCAAGGGCGAGGGATGGATAGAGATACTCGGAGCCGGAATGGTCCACCCGAACGTGCTCAGGAACTGCGGTATAGACCCGGAGGTATATTCGGGCTTCGCGTTCGGAATGGGGATAGAGAGGATAGTCATGACGAAATACGCGATAAACGACATGCGCCTCCTTTACGAAAACGATCTGAGATTCCTTTCTCAATTCAACTGAAAGGAGATATGAAAAATGAAACTGAGCATAAACTGGCTTAAAGATTACGTAGATACCGATCTCGGCGACAACACCGAGAAAAGCGCCGCGGCGGTAAAGGAATTCTGCGAGGCGCTCACCCTCTCCGGCTCAAAGGTGGAGGGATATGAGTTTGCGGGAAGCGACGTTTCCGGCGTGGTCGTCGGAAAGATACTTTCCGTCGAGAAGCATCCGGACGCAGAGAGGCTTTCCGTATGCATGACCGACGTCGGAAAAGAACAGCCGCTGCAGATAGTCACGGCGGCGAAGAACATGAAACCGGGAGATCTCGTTCCCGTGGCGCTTGACGGATCGACGCTCCACGACGGCACGAAGATAAAGAAGGGCAAGCTCAGAGGCGTCCTTTCCGAAGGAATGTTCTGCTCCATAGCGGAGCTGGGGCTCACGCTCCACGACGTGCCGTACGCCGTTGAGGACGGACTTCTCATTATCGAAGAAAAATGCGTTCCCGGCGACGATATCAGGGACGTTTATATGATGAAGGATACGATAGTCGAGTTCGAGATAACGCCGAACCGTCCCGACTGCCTATCCGTCATAGGCCTCGCAAGAGAGACGGGCGCGACCTTCAAAAAGCCTGTTAAGATAAAGGCTCCCGAGATAAAGAAGGAGACCGGAGATATCTCCGAATATATCTCCGTTGAGGTGAAGGCTCCCGAGCTCTGCCCGAGATACACGGCGAGAGCCCTCAAAAACGTAAAGATAGCGCCCTCTCCCCTCTGGCTGAGATCGAGGCTCAGAGCCATGGGCGTCCGTCCGATAAACAACATAGTCGACATCACGAATTACGTCATGCTCGAATACGGTCAGCCGATGCACGCCTTTGACAGAAGAGATCTCGAGGACGGAAAGATAATCGTCCGCAGAGCGGAAAACGGCGAGAAGATAACGACGCTCGACGGCGTTTCCCACGAACTCGACGATTCGATGCTGATGATATGCGACGGCAGAAAGCCGGTCGGTGTCGCCGGAGTCATGGGCGGCGAAAACAGCGAGATAAAGGACGACACGACGACGGTCATTTTTGAATCCGCGGTGTTCGCGGGAGCTTCCGTAAGGCTTACCGCGAGAGCGCTCGGTCTCAGAACGGAGAGCTCGGCGAGATTCGAAAAGGGTCTCGAGGACACGACTCCCGAGATCGCGATAAAGCGCGCCTGCGAGCTTGCGGAAATGCTCGGAGCCGGCGAGGTCGTCGGCGGCATGATAGATATACGCGCCGCAAAGCCCGAAGCGAAGAGGATCCCGTTCGATCCCGACGGAATAAACGCTTTCCTCGGAACGGACGTTTCCGAAAAGGAAATGAGAGATATCCTCACGCGCCTCGAATTCACCTTCGAGAAGACCGAAAAGGGCGAGACGGTCTACGGACCGTATTACAGAACGGATCTCGAATCAAAGGCGGACGTCGCCGAGGAAATAGCGAGGATGTACGGTTACGACAAGATCGAGGCGTCCTCCTTCAAGAGCTCCGCAAAGGTCGGACGCCGCACGGAAAAGCAGGCGTTTATCAAGAAGCTTTCCGCTCTCTGCGTTTCCATGGGCCTTTACGAGATACAGACGTATTCGTTCATAAGCCCGAGGATATACGATAAGCTCCTTCTTGACGAAGGCGACAGCCGCAGAAAGAGCATAGTCATAACGAATCCTCTCGGTGAGGACACGAGCGTCATGAGGACGACGGCGGCGGGCTCGATGCTCGAGGTGCTTGCTCACAACATCAGCTACCGCAACGAAAAGGGCGGCTTCTTCGAACACGCGAGGATATACGCTCCCTGCGAGACTTCCCCCACGAAGGCTTCCGAAAATCTCTGCCTGACGCTGGGCGTCTACGGAGAGGGAGTCGATTTCTACACGATAAAGGGTCTCTGCGAGGCGATAGCCGCCGGAACGATCGGAAAATACGGCGCTGACATGACATCGGACGCAGGAAAGGCTTATGAGGTCGTAAGAGCTTCTCAGCCGTATCTGCATCCCGGCAGGAGCGCCGCGATAACGGCGGGCGGAAAGACCGTCATGGAGTTCGGCGAGGTACATCCGGACGCCGCGGAGAACTTCGGCATTTCATCGAGAGCGTATATAGCCGTCATCGACACCGATACGCTGTTCGAGATGCGCAGAGGCGAACCGACGTTCCGCGCGCTTCCCAAATTCCCCGCTGTCACCCGCGACCTTGCGTTCGTCTGCGGCGACGGCGTTTCGGTGGGCGCCATAGAGGAGACCATTGAAAGGATAGCCGGAGACAGGCTCGAGTCTCTCAGACTCTTCGACATCTACACCGGCAAACAGCTCGGCGAGGGAAAGAAGAGCCTCGCGTTCGCGGTCGTTTTGAGAGACAGATCCAAGACGATGACCGACGAGGACGCGGACAGGATCACCTCCGCGATAATCAAGGCATGCGGCGAGGATCACGGCGCTCAGCTCAGAAGCTGAACGGCGAAAGCACCGCATATTAAAAATACCGGAGCGATTTCCGAAGCTTTTTTAAGCCGCCGGAGGGCGGCGTATTGGAGATTAAAATGAAAAAAGAATTAAAGAAAAATCCCCGCTTCGGCGGGGTCAGGGGACCGGTGCTCTGCATCGTCATGGACGGTGTGGGGCTCGCGCCCGAGAGCGAGGGCAACGCGGTAAAGAGAGCGTATATGCCAAATCTTTCCCGCATAATGGAAAAATACCCGACGGTCAGGCTCAAGGCTCACGGTACCGCCGTGGGACTTCCCTCAGATGACGACATGGGCAACTCCGAGGTCGGCCATAACGCTCTCGGATCCGGTCAGGTCTTCGCGCAGGGCGCAAAGCTCGTCAGCGCGTCCATCGAGTCCGGAAAGCTCTTTTCCGCAAAGGGCTGGAGAGAGATCGCGGGGAACTGTCTTGACAATTCCTCGACGCTCCACTTTATCGGTCTTTTCTCGGACGGCAACGTCCATTCGCATATAGATCACCTCAAGGCTCTCATCCTCCGCGCGAAGGAGGAGGGGATAAAGAAAGTCAGGATCCACATCCTTCTCGACGGAAGAGACGTGGGAGAGACGAGCGCCCTTGAGTATATCGATCCGTTCGAGGAATTCCTCGCTTCCGTAAAAGACGGCGGCTTTGACGTGAAGATCGCCTCCGGCGGCGGAAGAATGAAGATAACGATGGACAGATACGAGGCAAACTGGGCGATGGTCGAGGCCGGCTGGCGTATCCACGTTCTCGGAGAGGGCAGACAGTTCGCAAGCGCTCACGAGGCGGTGGAGACGTACAGGAGCGAAACTCACGCGATAGACCAGGATCTTCCGGGATTCGTCATCGCGGAAGACGGAAAGCCGGTCGGAACGATAAACGACGGCGACAGCGTAGTGTTCTACAATTTCCGCGGCGACCGCGCGATAGAGATATCCCGCGCCTTTGAGGAAAAGGATTTCGGCAAGTTCGACAGAGTGCGCTTCCCGAAGGTCTGCTACGCGGGCATGCTCGAATACGACGGAGATCTGCACATACCTTCAAGGTATCTCGTCGATCCTCCGGAGATCACGAACACGATGGGCGAATATCTCGCAGGCACGGGCGTCACCCAGCTTGCGGTATCGGAAACTCAGAAGTACGGTCACGTGACGTATTTCTGGAACGGAAACAAGTCGGGCAAATACGACGACAGCACGGAAACGTATATCGAGATACCGTCCGATATCGTTCCGTTCGAGCAGCGTCCGTGGATGAAGTGCGCCGAGATAACCGACGTGCTCCTTGAAGCGATAGCTTCCGGAAAGTACAAGTTCATAAGGGTGAACTTCCCCAACGGAGACATGGTGGGACACACCGGATCGCTCGCCGCCACGATATGCGGACTCGAAGGACTTGATCTCTGCCTCGGACGCATACTCAAAGCAGTAGACGACGCGCACGGCGCGGCGATCATCACCGCCGATCACGGCAACGCCGACGAGATGTACGAGATAAACAAGAAGACAAAGCTTCCCGTTCAGAACGCCGACGGTTCGTACAAGGCGAAGACGAGCCACACGCTCAATCCCGTTCCCTGCGTCATTTACGACAATTTCACCGCTTCTTCCTACAAGGTGAAGAAGGACGGCGCGTACGGTCTTTCCAACGTCGCGGCGACGGTGACGAATCTTCTCGGATACGACGCGCCCGAAATGTGGGACGAGAGCATAATCGAGCTGTGATCAAATAAAACAAAAAACGCAAAGCGCAAAAGAAAGGAAGGCAGATATGAAAAATCTTGACGGCGCGTGGGAACCCAAGGGATATATAGGACCGAGGGTGGAGATAAGCGGAAACAAGCTCGTCCGTCTGTGGATGAACTCTCCCGTTCTCGAGACGAAATTTTCCGTTGTTGAAAAAGACGGCAAAACGCTGCTGCAGCTTGATAATAACGAGCTTCGTTATTCAGGCTCCGCGTCGGCGTACGCCACCGTGGAGGAATGCCGCGTCGAAGGCGACGCCATCGTCTTTACCGACTTCTTCCCGATCACCGGGAAGAGCACGGAGGAGCTTTACAGGACCGAAAAAAGCCGTTACGGCGACGTCACGATCGTCGAGAACGAATACCTCCGGCTTTTGCGCGGAAGGTGGGAGAGCGACAGCGCCGTCCTCGTTTTCTCCGGAAACAAGGTGAAATACGGTTTCGGGGACGATCCCGACAGAGAGGAAACGATCACCGTCGTGAAAAGGAATTACGACGGGGCGATCCTCATCAGATGCAAGGATCCCGCAAAGAAAGCGATAGGTCCCTTTGAGAACGTGACGCTCTTCGGAGAGATGATCCGGGCGATAATACCGATCATGGACGCTCCCGCGCCGTCGACCTTTACTTTCATAAAGAAAAAGAAAAAAGGTCTTTTTGAAAGATAAAAGACCGGGCGACGGTTTTTGAAAGCAAAAAAGGCTTCTCTTTTCACGGAGAAGCCTTTTTCTGTTTGATGAGACTTACATATATGCGGAGCACTCATCAAAGGGGCATCACCACCTCATTCGTCACCTGCCGGTGACACCTTCCCCTCAAGGGGAAGGCAAACAGCGCTCGCTTTTGCGCGAGCGCAAAAAGAAATCTTTGCCTAATAATACGGAGCACTCATCAAAACGAAACACCACCTCATTCGTCACCTGCCGGTGACACCTTCCCCTCAAGGGGAAGGCAAAAAAGCGCTCGCTTTCACGCGAGCGAAAAAAATAAACATTTTGCAATCAGTTTCCCTCTATATCTCTTTCGCACAGCAGTATCAAATTCAGGGCGACAGCTTGCGCGGAGCGCGGGGATTCAAAAGGGGCGAAGCCCCTTTGCCCATGGAAGGGTTCCGGGAAATCGAGGAATGCAAGCATTCCTCGGGAAAAGTCTTCGACTTTTCCACTTTGATCAAATTTGAGGCGGCTTTTCCGCCGTTTGTGGCGAGACAAACGGCGTATATCTCGCGGTTGTATCGCAAAGCTTCGTACAATAAAGCAGAGAAAGAAATTTCAACCTATAATACGGAGCACTCATCAAAGGGGCATCACCACCGCATAGCGCGCAGCGGTATGCCGAGTTGAGCTTTGCTCAACTCGATTCATCCGTCACTATTTTGATCAAGGTGCAAAATCCGAAGGATTTTGCCGAGGAACGCTTGCGTTCCTCGAAGGATCGCTTGCGTTCCTCGACCCCTCAAGGGGAAGGCAAAAGCGCTCGCTTTTACGCGAGCGCGCATAGGCTGATACGCAAAATCCTTTGGATTTTGCCGAGTTGAGCTTTGCTCAACTCGATTCGACAAAAAATACATCCAAAAAATGGTAAAATCTTTCCGCAAAACAAAAAAGTTGCAGGAAAGAGGATGTTGAAAATGGAGGAAAAGAAAAACGGCGCGAGAAGAGGCGCGGCGGCGAAGGCGGGAAAACGAAGCTCGCTCATACTGTCGGCGCTCGCTTTGTTTGCCGAAAAAGCGGAAAACGCGGTAAGAAAGATCCCGGGGCTCGTGCTTGAAAAGACGGAAGCGGTATCGGAAAGCTTCTGGAGCGTCGTCCGGGAGCAGTCGCCGGGGGCGGCGAAGAAAACGAAGGCGAAAAAGATGCTCCTTTCCGGGGCGTTTTATCTGATCGCCGCCGCCGTCGCGTCGCTCGCGTCGCTCTGCGCGTTCGGAAGCGTTTTTCCCGTCGGGCTTTCGGTGCTCTGCGCCGCGGGCGAGCCGGGTCCGGGACCGATTAGGAAAAGGACCGTCCCGGCTATGACGTTCATGAACGGAGTCCTTTGCGCCGGAGTGATATTTTCGTGCCTTTTCATAAAGGAAAACGCGTTTATTTATCTGCTGCTGTACGCCGCGGTCATGCTTTCGCGGCTTTGTCTCAGTTCGGGACGGCTCGACGAAAAGATCCCGACGAAGGTGACGGTGTGCGCCTGCGGCGCGCTGCTTCTCGGCGCCGTGATCTATTTTGCGGGCGGAGCGGCAGGCGGGCTTCTCGGCGAATGCGTGACGCTCTGCGTGGCTTCTCCGGTGCTTTGCTTCCTTTTATGCGGATTTTCAGGCGTAAGGGGGACCGACGAATTTTTTGACGGAAAGCTCCATCTCACCGCGGCGGCGGGAGCGCTTATATACGCCGTCGTCGGGTCGATACGCGACGTGAACGTTTTTCTGCTTTCCGCCGCGCTGATACTCAGCGTGATACTTACCATGAGCGCGGCGAAAACTCTCGGCCCGCTTTACGGAGCGGTGTGCGGCTTTATATGCGGGCTTGCGCAGAACGGGGCGCTGATCGCCCGTCACGGTACGATGTACAGCGCAGTCCTCGGAATATCGGCTCTTTTCGCGGGACTTCTTTTCGAATATTCGGGAACGCTCGCCGTGATGTGCGCTTTCTGCATCGCCTGCGGATACAGCCTTTACAGCGAAGGCATAGCCGGCTTCGGGAGCATCGCCGCCGACTATCTCGTCGGGCTCGTGATATTCTTTTTCGTTTCGCGGTCGCTGCCCGAAAGGAGCAGGAAAAAGCGGCTCTCCGTCACGGCGAGCGTTTCTACCAGATCGTCCGCGCCGTCCTCGGGAGACAGATACAGGGCGAGGATATCAAAGCTTTCCGACGCCTTTGAGAGCCTGTCGAAGGATTTTTTCATACTTTCGGACAAGCTGAAAAAGCCGAGGATAACCCAGGCCTCCCACGTGGTCAGCACCACCGCCGGAGATATCTGCTCGGGATGCATCCTCGGCGGCGTCTGCTGGGGAAAGGAATTTTCCGCCACGCGCGAGATGACCATGCGCCTCGCTCTTCGTCTCGTTGAAGCCGGGAAAATAGACGAAAACGACGTTTCGGAAAACTTCCGCACGAAATGCGTCAATCTCCGGGCGCTGATAAACGGCATAAACAACGGATACGACCGTCTTTGCAAAGAATACTTCAAAAACAACCGCACGCGAGTTTTAGCCGAGGAATATTCCACCGTATCGCGGCTTCTCATGGGAACGGTGAACGATATCGAAAAGGATTCGTTCCGCAATACGGACGCGGAACGGCTCGCCGCGAGCGCTCTGGCGGAGCTCGATATAGGATACTCCGGCGTGCGCGCCTACGGCAAACGCGGCGTTGTCATCGACGTTTCGGGCGTTTTCCCGGAGCGTATCTCGGCTTCCTCGAAGGATATAACGGAATGCTTCGGAAGGGTCCTCGGCGGCAGGTTCGAGGAGCCGGCGTTCATTTCCACCGATACGTCCTGCGTCATGCGTCTGAGAAAGGCGCGTATAATAACCCTCGAGTGCGCGAAGACCTCCTGCGCGAAGACGGGCGAGAACGTGAACGGCGACACCACCGGCTTTTTCGAGAGCGACAGCGACCGCTTTTACTCTCTCATATGCGACGGTATGGGCAGCGGCAGAGAGGCGGCGCTGACCTCGCGCCTCGCCGCGCTTTTCATCGAACGGCTTTTGACTTGCAGCGGCGAAAAGGGCGTCGCTCTCGAAATGCTGAACGATTTTCTTCTGGCGCAAAACGGCGAGAGCTTTTCCACCGTCGACCTTCTGGAGGTGGATATGATAGATTCGAAAGCCAACTTCCTCAAGGCGGGCGCCGCCTCGTCCTTCATACTCCGTGACGGCAGACTCTATAAAATATCGTCGCGCACGCCTCCCGCGGGCATAATCGACCGCGTCGTCGCCGAGCAGACCTCCGTGGACGTTTTTCCGTCCGATATAATCGTGATGTTTTCCGACGGCATATCCGACGGGACGCTCGACGCCTGCCCCGGATATCCGGACGGCGCCGCCGGCGACGATCCCGACTCCCGCGGAGAGACCGATAAGGACGGCGGCGGTGTGTGGCTCCTCGAGCTCCTTTCGGCGGTCACGGCCGAAACGCCCTCCGCGATATCAAAGCGAGTTCTCGCGGAGGCGAAGGCTCGCCGCGGAAGATGCGACGACATGACCGTGTCCGTCGTGCGCGTGGTGAAAAACAGATAACGGCGAAAAATCGCAAGAATTACGAAAATTCGTAATTTTTCTCTTGACACGCGTCAAAAAAAGGAGTATCATAACGCCGGTACGATAATTCGTAACGAAATTTTACTATTTTTCGTAAAACGGCGGTGTCGGTATGGAACGTATGATACTTCATTGCGATATGAACAACTATTTCGCGTCCGTGGAGATGCTCACCCATCCGGAGGCGCGCAGGGTCCCCATGGCGGTCTGCGGCGATCCGGCGCTGAGGCACGGGATAGTCCTTGCGAAAAACGAGCCGGCGAAAAAATTCGGTATACAGACGGGGGAATCGACGTATTCCGCGAAATCGAAATGTCCGTGGCTCACGATCCTGCCGCCGCATTATCAGGAATATCTGAGATACGCGAAGATATCCCGCGGTATCTACTCGGAATACACGGACGGCGTGTATCCGTTCGGAATGGATGAGGCGTGGCTTGATCTGACGGGGAAGGTGGGAACGTTCGACGAATGCGTGAAGACGGGCAACGAGATCCGCGAGAGGATAAAGAGGCAGCTCGGGCTTACGATATCGGTGGGCGTCAGCTTCAATTACGTTTTCGCAAAGCTCGCCTCGGACATGAAAAAGCCGGACGCCACCACGGTGATACCGAAGGACAGCTTCCGGGACATAGTATGGCGCCTTCCGGCGAAGGATCTTCTTTTCGTGGGCGACGCCACGTACAAAAAGCTTTCGCGTCTTTCGCTTCTTTCCCTCGGAGACGTGGCGACGCAGAGCCCGCAGTTTCTGAAGGCGATCCTCGGCAAGAAGGGGCTCACGCTCTGGCAGTTCGCAAACGGGGACGATTCGTCCTTCGATCCCGGCGCGGGAAAAGACGACGTGAAAAGTATCGGCAACTCGATGACGCCGCCGCGGGACATAAGGAATGAAAACGAGGCGGCGGAGATACTGCGCATACTCGCGCGCTCCGTTTCGAAACGGCTCGCCGCTCAGGATCTGAAATGCTCCTGCGTTTCGATCTACGTTCGGCGTGACGACTTTTCTTCGTTTACGCGTCAGCATACGTTCCGGCGCCCCACCGACCGCGCCGACGTTCTCTGTGAGGAGGCGCTTTTGCTCCTGAGAGCAAATCACAGCTTTGAGTACAGACCGCTCCGCAGTCTCGGCATCACCGCCGACAAGCTTTCTTCGAGGATGTATGAGCAGATAGATCTGTTTGACGAATTATCGAGTTGAGCCCAAAGGGCTCAACTCGGCAAAATCCGGAGGATTTTGCACCTTGATCAAAGGAGGCGGCAAATCGGGTTGAGCGAATCTCAACTCGGCAAAATCCAAAGGATTTTGCGTATCAGACTATGCGCGCTCGCGTAAAAGCGAGCGCTTTTTTGCCTTCCCCATTGAGGGGAAGGTGTCACCGGCAGGTGACTGATGAGGTGGTGCCGCCCATCTGATATTGGCTCCGTATTATAGGCAAAGATTTCTTTCTCTGCTTTATTGTACGAAGCTTTGCGATACAACCGCGAGATATACGCCATTTGTACCGGCACAAATGGCGCAAAGGCCGCAGGGGGACCGACCCATGGTCCCCCTGACTCCCCCATGGGCAAAGGGGCTTCGCCCCTTTTGAATCC
>Ga0079305_1002787_pt1 | contig 13715 bp, 10 predicted proteins | sample LMS_cellobiose_e_FD_79183 | JGI IMG/M metagenome (GOLD analysis project Ga0079305, IMG submission 79183) | Rumen-fistulated moose microbial communities from Alaska, USA - LMS_cellobiose_enrichment | ecosystem: Host-associated > Mammals > Digestive system > Stomach > Rumen fluid ... | reverse complement strand
GAGGATGCTCCCCGTCGAGGAGTACCAGGAGTGGATGAAGGCTCCCACGAAGTTGATGACGATCAGCGCCTTCAACGTGGGGAAGACCACGAAGAGGATCTTGTCGATGAAGGTGGCGCCGTCCAGGTCCGCCGCCTCGTAGTAGTCTTCGGGGATGCCCTTGAGGGCCGCGAGGTAGATCAGGCAGCCGGGGCCCATGCCCGCCCACACCATGGGGATCACGCACGACACCATGGCGGTGTTGGGGTTGAAGAGCCAGCGGTAGGGTTCGCTGTTGGTCTGGAAAAGTCTGGTCAGCAGTTTGGAGCAGGTGGTGCTCAGGGACTCATGTCCGGGGAAGATCACCGGGAAGGAGAGGGCGCTCACGGCTCCGAAGAGGATGAACCCGACGATGATGAAAATGGTCATCACGCCCCAGAGGCGGTAGAAGGCGAGCCGCCGGGCGAACATGAAGCAGACGATCATGAGGATGGCCCCGATGCCGATGAAGCCGATGGCGGGGATCCGCAGCACGATCTGGTTCAACGCGCCGAATTCGGAAGGCTCGTAGAACTGCTTCCACAGCAGCATGGTGACGAGGCCGGAGATCACGGCGGGGAGGTAGTAGATCATGCGGAAGAGGAGTTTGCCCTTGGGCACTTCCTGCAGCAGGACGGCCAGGATCATGGGAGGCAGGAAGGTCAGGCTGATGACCAGCAGACTGTAGCGGAAGGCGTTCCAGATGGAGCTCCACCAGGCGCCGTCCATGATAAGGTTGCCGAAGTTGTCCACGCCGACGAAGATCGACTTGCCGATGATCTTGTAGTCCTGGAAGGCCATGACCGAGCCGCGGGCCAGAGGCAGATACTGCCACACGAGGATGGTGAGGACGGCGGGGATCAGGAGCACGTAGGCCCAGAAGAAGCGGCGGAAACCCCAGGTTTCCTGCTTGACGCCCAGGATGCTCTTGGGCGGGGTGAAGATCCGGAAGATCTTGCGGAAGACGAAGTAATAGGCGATGAGGATGCCGAGGAGCACACAGCAGGCGATGACCCGGCGCTTGGTCCGTTCGGCGTCGGTGATGTCGCCGATCATGATCTCGTTGGCGTCAGCTTCGGCCTTGCGGATGACCTTGCGCAGCTGTTCGGTGCGGAGCGTCGGATCGGAGGAGAGCTGGTCCGAAAGCTCCATCGCCTCGGCGATCTGCAGCGGGATGGACATGCGCTCATAGGCGAAGTTGCTGTTCTTGCCGTAGGGCTCGGGTTTGCCGGAAGCCAGACAGACTTCGTAAAGTTCGAGGAAGGACTTGGGCGCGAGGCGGAGCAGATCCTTGTAGCCGAAGCGTTCGAGGTAGCGGGGCATGACGAACTGGCCCATGCCGCCTTCGACCAGCACCCGCGTCCGGACCCGGAGCCCGGCGTCGGAATCCCGGTGGTACATGTACTCCCACGCGGCGTCCCGGATCACGGGGTTGGTGATGCCGCCGAACATGCCGAACATGGTGCAGTTCAGCTCGCCGCCCCGGTGGCGGACGCCTTTTTCATCCGGATAGCCCATGGGCACGGGAGCCATGCCGTAGATCTCGGGGTTGAAGGTGGACATGGTCCGCTCGTCGATATAGGTCAGATAGACGCCGATCTCGCCGTTGGCCCACTTGTTGCCCGCGCGGGCGTCCTTGTAGGCGTAGCCCCGGCGGACGACGCCCTTGGCATCGACCCACTTCTCGGCGGAAAGCCGCGTGTAGAAGTCAAGGGCGCGCAGCCCTGCTTCGGAGCCGAAGGAGCAGCGCCACTTGCCGGTGTCCTTGTCCTGTTCCATGACTTCTCCTCCGGCGCACCAGAGGAAGGTCAGCCAGTGCCACGATTCGGATTTGCCGCGGCCCAGCATGATCCCGTAGATGCCGTTGCCGGGGTCGGAGATCTTCTTGCAGGCGTCGAGCAGATTTTCCCAGGTCCAGTTGGCGGTGGGATAGGGGATGTTGTGCTTGTCGAAGAGGTCCTTGCGGTACATCATCACCTTGCCCAGGGGAGAGCCGCCGTAAGTGACGGCCCAGTAGTGCTTTTTGCCGTCGGGACCGATGCGGTGGATCACGGGCAGGATCTTGGGATGGATCCGCTCTCCGAGGAACTGCTTTCTCTCGGCGTCGGAAAGGTTGTCGATGAACTCGTCGAGGGGGTAGAGGAAGCTGTTGCTGCTATAGTTGTCGGATTTGCGGAAGTTGATATAGAGCACGTCGGGAGCCATGTTGCCCGCGATGGCGAGGAGGTCGTTCTCAACGCCTTCCACCTTGATTCCGGAGAAGGGTTTCAGGCGGATCTCCACGTTGTCCCAGTTGAACTTGCCGTATTTTTCCGGATTCTTCTTGTATTTCTCGGCGTACTTCCTCTTGAAGAGCTCTGGGAAATTCGTGACGAAGTCCTTGACGATCTCCACATTGGCCCGTGTATTGACGTCGGTCCCGGTGGGGTTGGGCAGCCCGTCCACCTTCAACTCGATAACGGTCTTGCCGGTTTTCCGGTCGGTGAAGACCTGACCGGCCTTGAGCGGCGTCTGAAGCATCGCCAGCGCGGCGAGGATCCCGAGCATCACTGCGACTCTTTTCATAAACTTCTCCCGTGTTTTCGCGCCCGCGTCCTTGCGGAAGGGGGCTGTTTCCGATATGAAAAAACTTTTAAGTTTCGCACAAGAAACAACTCTTGAACGCGTTAATATAGCACTCAAAGAGGCGGATTGCAAGTTCCGCGCCCCATTTTTTTGCTTTTTTTGGCCGTTTGCGCATGGAAAAAGTTCCGGCCCCCTTGCTCCGGGGCTTGTTTTTTCCGGGGGGCGCTGTATATTAATAAGGCAGCGGATCCGCGCAAAAGTCAAGCAAGCTGAATGGAGGGAAAGAAAATGCTTCACGATTTCGGCAGCGCCGTCAATGAGTACTACGTCGGGAAGTTCCGGGAACTGGCCCGTGCCCGTGCCGCCCGCATCGCCGGACTCGATACGCCCGAAAAGGTTCTGGCCTACGCGGCCGGGTGCCGCCGGAAGATCCGGGCGGCCTTCGGTCTGGAAAACCGGGAACGCAAACCCATGAGACCCCGCGTCACCGGCGAGTTCGACTTCGGGCTCTACCGGTTGCGCCGGGTCATCATCGACCCGGAACCGGGTTATTTCATGACGGGGAACCTCTATCTGCCTCCAGCGTCGTCCGAGCCCTTTCCGGCGGTGCTCCACCTCTGCGGCCATAACGGCGACGGCAAATCCTGCCAGAACGGCGTCAGTCTCAACGTGGGGCTGGCCGCCAACGGCGTGGCCGTCTTCGCCGTGGATCCCGTCTGTCAGGGGGAGCGGCTCCAGCATTTTCTCGAAGACGACTTCGCCCTCTGCGGCGCCCACAACATGCTGGGCAAGGAGATGGTCCTTTACGGCGAATACTTCTGCTCCTGGCGGGCGTGGGACGCGCTCCGGGCCATCGACTGCATGGTCTCCCTGCCCGAGCTGGACGGTTCGAAGATCATGCTCACCGGCTGTTCCGGCGGCGGCACCATGACCTGCTGGGTCAACGCCCTCGACGACCGGATCATCGCCTCGGCTCCCAGCTGCGCCACCACCCGCTGGTATCGGACCGTGGAGAACGAAAACCCCATCGACGCCGAACAGCTGCCGCCCGGCCTGGCCGGGGAGGGGCTCGATATGGCGGACTTTCTCATCGCCACGCTTCCCCGGCCGGTGCTGGTCAGCGGTGAAACCAACGACTTTTTCGATGAACGGGGCCAGAGAGAGGTGGGGACGGAACTGGAAAAACTGTGCGCCGTTGCCGGAGCTCCCGGAGCCTGCGGCACCTTCGTGGGGCCCAACGGCCACGGGCTCAAACCCGAACAGCGGGAAGCCATCCGGGCCTTTTTCTTCCGCGCGGCGGGGGTGACGCCGAAGGGGATCCCCGAAGACGACATTCCCCGGCCGACGACGGAGCAGAAGCTGGCCGCTCCGGGGGGAAACGTCTTCAATATTCCGGGCAATCTGCCCGCCATGGAGCTGCTGAAGCGGCGCTGCGCCGCCGTCGCGGGAAACCGTCCCCGGCTGGACCGGGAGGGAACACGCCGGGCGGTCCGGGATCTGCTGAAACTTCCTGAAAAGATGACGTTTTCGACGGATTACCGCCGGCTCCCGCCCCAGCCCGTCGTCGAGGGAAAAACTCTGGGCAACCGCTATCTGCTGGAAAACGACCGCCGGATCCTGGGGGTGCTCCACCACGTCGCCGCCGAGGGCTTCTATCAGCTGCCTGGGCCCAAGAAGGCGGTGCTCTTTTTGCCTTGTGCGAAGAGCGAGGAGATGCTGGAGCTCCCCGCCGGACTGTTTGCGGACGACGAAAAACTTTTCGGGTTCGACACCTTCGGCATCGGGGAACTCGCCCCCTCCTCGTGCGGCAAGTTCGCCCGCGAGATGACCGACGACTACGGGGTCTATTGGCACTACGCCGGACTGGCGACCATGCTGGGAGAACCCTTCCCCGGACTTCAGACGGAAGGGGTCCTGGCGGCGGTCTCCCTGCTCCGGGCCAGGGGGGTGAAACACCTCACCCTCTGCGGGCGCAAATACAGCGCCCCCCTCGCCCTCTTCGCCGCATTGCTGGCCCCGGAAGGGGCGGTGGACCGCACGCTTCTTCTGGAGCCGCCCGCTTCATACGGCGAACTCGTGGGACGGGTCACGCCGCAGCCTTTCACGGCCATGGTGCCCGGGATCCTGAAATACACCGATCTGCCCGAGATCGAAAGGATCGTCGGCGCGGAACGGATCGGCCTTCAGCGCTTTTCCGCAGGTGCGTAGACGCTCCATTTGCTGCCGCGGGCGATACGCTTCCGGTCCGGGGGCGTCTTCAATTTGCGCAGCTGGCTGTCGGAGACGAAGAGCAGGCACCGGCCGCTTTTGGCGAGGCTCTCTTCCCGGAGTTCATCGGGGTGGTTGACCACCCTTTGCCGCAGATAGAATTCGGCGGAAAGGGGCGTCTTGCGCAGAAAATAGACCTGTTTCCCCCGGTTTTCCGGCGCGTCGGCGACCTTGCGGAAGAAGTGCCCGGCCCCGGCTTCGACCGTGAGCGGGAAGAGTCCCAGATAGAGCTGGCCCACGGCGCAGAAGACCGCCGCCCCGGTAAACCAGACGGCGGGGAGCCGGTTCCATCTGCTTTCCTCCGCAGGGGCGCGTTTTTCCAGAAGCTCGGCGACCAGGATCGCTCCGGCGGGAATGGTGGGCAGGAGATAGGTGACGAGGACCCGGCTGGTGAGACACCAGAAGAGGAGGTTGGTGACCACGGTCAGGGCCGCCGGGCCCGTGAGGGGATCGGTCAGCAGGTCCCGGTACTCCTGTTTGGTGCGGGGGAAGATCTTCTTCCCGAAAAAGCGGGGGAAGAGGGCGGCGATCATGCAGAAGAGGTTGCAGGCGATGAACCAGACCAGCGCCATGCCCCGGAAGGTCTCTCTCCCCGCGCCGTAGCGGTCGCCGTACTCCTTGAAAAGGAAGCGTTTGAAGTTTTCGTTGACGAAGAAGTATTCCAGAAAATCCGGATTCTTCATCTGCATGAGGACGTACCAGGGGAGAGTGATGAGGAAGAAGAGAAGGAACCCCGTTATCCAGGCGTGATATTTGAGTTCACGCCAGCGGTTGCCGATGAGGACGAAAAGGAAGACGGGCATCCCCGCCAGCACCAGGGCCACCGGGCCTTTGACGATCATCCCCAGTGCGAGCGAAACGAAGAAGCCGCAGCTCCAGAGCTTCTTTTCCCGGACCTCCCCGGCGGCGGAAAACAAGGTGTAGGCGCACACGGCCCCCGTGATGGTGAGGCACAACAGCAGATCGGTCATGCAGAAGCCGCAGAAAATGAGGAAAACGGGCTCCGTCCCGCAGAGCAGCGCGGCGATGACGGCGCTTCTTTCGGAGCGCAGTTTCCGGACGGTGAAAAACACGACCGCGAGGATCCCCAGCGCCGCCAGAAAGGCGGGCAGCCGCACGGCGAATTCGTTCACGCCGAAGATCTTGCAGAAGATCCCGCCCAGCTGGAAATAGAGGGGCGGCTTGCCCTCGAAGTTCTGCAGCGTCCCGTCGTGGATGAACCGGGGTTCGAGGAAGTTGCCGCTGAGCGCCATGTTGGAGCAGATGTTTGCGTACCGGGCCTCCGAGGGGTCGAACACGGGCAGGAGCAGCATGTCGGCGAACCGGGCCAGCAGGACGAGGATGAGCAGAATGAGGAGATTTTTCCGGTTGAAGAAACGTTGGAAGGAAAAGAAGCTACGGCAATTCATTTTTCACCTCGGGTCATGATATCAAGATATTCCTGAAAGGTCGTGAATTCCCCGCGCTCTTTCAGGTAAAGGATGAGCGATTCCAGCCTCGCGGTCTGTTCCGGACCCGCGTGGCGGACGATATACCTCGGGATGCGCCAACGCGTTTCGGCGCTGCGCGCGGAGTACTCCCACGGATGGGTGTAGAGATTGAAGAACCCGGTCCGCCGGAGCGCCGCGCCCGCCAGCTTTTCGTACAACCCCAGGGGCAGATTCTTGAAGCTCAGCCAGAAGAGGGGGAAGCGCCAGCCGGGCAGGGCCGACACGGGAAACTGCCACAGCCCGCAGGGCTCTTTGTGGGGTTTCAAAGGGGCGCGCAGATTGTTGTAGCGTCCGGGGAGCCAGACGGGATTGGTGGAGGAGTCGTAAAGATAGCCCGCCTCGACGATCTTTTCGTGGGGCACCGCCGCCAGTCTTGCCGTGCGGAACCCGGTGACGATCTTTCCGGAGAGCTCTTCGAGGACCTTTTTCGAGGCGGCCAGATGGGCGGTCTCGAAAGTGGTGTGGTTCATGCCGTGGGAGGCGACTTCGCCCCCGAGTTCGACCATGCGGCGGATGAGTTCGGGAAAGTGCCGGGCGAAGAGGGCGGTGGTGAAAAAGGTCGCTTTGACTCCCGTCCGGGCGAGAATATCGAGGAGGGCCCGTGCCCCTTCGGCGGAAACGGCGAACTTTTCCTCTTCGGAAACGGCGGCCCCGAATTCCTCGGGCAGATCGAACTCCTCCACGTCGAAGGAAAGGAGGATCTTGGGGCGGGAAGAGGTCGCGGTCATCTCGTCGCCTCACTCCGGCGTTTCCGGCGGAAGCGGACCCGCCGCAGGATCCCCGCGAGACAATTCAATTCACGGAACATGACCTTCATCCCCATGGAGGAAAGGTGGATCCCCGGACGGATGGCGATGTCGAGGACGTCGATCTTCAAGTTTTCCCGGTAGGCGAGCAGGATGAACTCCGTGTCGAAGAGAAAAGTTTCCACCTGAGTCAGGAGGAAAAGCTCCCGGCCTCTGGCGTCGAAGCCCTTGAGGCCGGATTGCGTTTCCTGATAGTCGCGGGGGAGCCCCAGCAGCAGCCGGTTGAGGACCTTGACGCCGCCGGAAAGGAGCCGACGCACGGGGGTGAGGGCCTTTTTGTACTCCGGGGTCCGGCGGCCCATGACCACGTCGGACCCGGCCAGCAGCAGATCGAAGGCGCGGGCCACGGGCTCCCAGCCGAAGGGGAAATCCCCGTCGGTGTAGACGGTGTACTCCGCATCGCTCAGCGCGCAGAGGTGGCGCAGGGAGTAGCCCTTGCCCCGGTTGACTTCGTAGGGGAGAAAGTGAAATTTCCCGCAAGCGGCGGCATCGAGTTTTTCGAGGCATTCGCGGGGATACAGCTCCAGAGGCGCGCCGTCGTTGGTGAGGTAGAAGTGAAGGTCGTACTTCTCTTCCGGGAAGTGTGCCCGCAGTCCTCTGACCGCGTCGGCGATATGAGAATCCCACTCCGGGCCGGGCCGGTGGAGCGGGAGCAGTACGGCGAGCTTCATTTCCTCTTTGTTTTTCCTCTCCTCGAATCAACAGGGCGCAGGAAGGGGCGGTCCCCGCCTGCGGCTCATCTCCTGCTTAATATAGCACAGGACCCCCTCTTTTTCAACCGGAGGGGGAGAAAAAAAAGAGGCCCCCCGTTCGGGGAGGTCTCTCTTACGTTTTCCCATGTGGGGCCGTGCAGAAACTGTTTTCCTACCTGACCGCCGGGGATTGCATCTTTCTTTTCTCGAAATCGGAAAGCACCCGGTCGATGTCCTGCTTCGATTTCGACTCGATATCGCCCAGGACGTTCCAGGAAGAGTCGAAGATCGTTTCGGGCGAGGCGATCTCGAAGGTGATTTCGGAGGAGCCGTTTTCGGCATTCCCCTCTTCCTGCGTTCCGGCAGCCGGGGCGGCCGCGGAAGACTCCGCGGGAGCCGGAGCGGGCGCAGTCACGGGGGCCGGGGCAGTCACGGGGGCCGGGGCAGTCACGGGGGACGGGGCAGTCACGGGGGCCGGGGCTGGAGCCGGGGCCGGCGCAGATTTATCGACTTGGGCGTAAACCTTTTTGCAGCCGGCAAAAGGAATTATGTATTGAAAAGTGATCCTCTCGTCCGGCTTGGCGCCGGCGGCGTTGGACGTGATGGAGGCCCCCGAAAACGTGATGGAGCTGACTTTTTCTTCCGTCCGCAAATACCGTCTCAGGGCATCTTCCGCGAACAGCCGCACATATTTGCGTTCGCGTTCACGGTTGAAGGGGGTGGAAAAACGTTTTTCCCGGTCGAAAACGCCCTTCACGCAATACGCGTTCCGGGCAGCGGAAACCTGGATCAGGGCTTTCACCGGTTGCGTATACCTGTATTCCGCGGCAAATGCCGATGCCGCCAGACAGAACAAAAGAAAAGTCGACAAATGTTTCGGGGTCATGGTCACACCACGATGATCTGTTTGTTTGGTTGTGAAAAAAACGAGTCCACCGGGGCCCGATGAACTCGTTTCGTCGATCGCCGATCAGAAGAAATCGGCGGCGGAAGACACGTCCGGAGCGACTTTGGTCGTGTTGGCCGGAGCGGTATTGGTCCCGGCTCCGATGGGAGCGGCAGGAGCAGCCGCGGAAGCGGGAGCGGAACGGCGGGGAGATTCGGTCGCGCCGGTGGCCCGGCTCTGTTCCACCTTGTTGGCGGTCTTCACGCCGACATCGGCCGTTTTGCCCATGTTGCGGATCGCGCTTCTGAGAGCCTGGCTTTTGGCGGCGGACCAGCTGTAGACTTCGACCAGTTCGCCGTCGTTGATCTCGTAACCTTCGCCCTCGAGACCGCTCAGTGCGGCGGCGGAAACCTTCTTGAAAGTCTCGCTGGTCCGGTCCACGGACGCGCTGCTTTCCTTGGAGGCGGCCGGCCCCGTATCGCCGGCGGCTTCGCCGGCCACGGTCATGACCGTTTCGCCGTTCGCATCTTCAGACATGCGGACGGAGGTGTTGAAGAACTGGGAGACCTTCTTTTCCGCATCGCGGCGGGCGGCCTTGCGGGCGTAGGCCTTGGCTCTGTTCTTGGGCATGCTCCGGGGAATGGGCGCAACTCCGACGACGAAGAATCCGACCATTTTCCCGTCTTTCATGACCGGCTTGGGGCCGCCGGGCTGAGACTTCATCAGCCCGGCGATGATCTGGGCTTTGGCGTTGGGGTCGGCGGCCATCAGGCAGACTCCCAGCACGGCCGAGAGGACGAACGACAGGATTTTGATTGTTTTCATTTTTTTCTCCTTGGTTGATTGACTGTTTAGCACAGACCGTCAGTAGGTCATGTGCAGGACATTGGTTGACAGCGACTTGACTTTGGGGCGTCTCACCGGATACTCGATATCCTTCGCAAGACGGCTCTTGAGGAAATCGGCCAGGGCTTCCATCGTCGCCGTGTAGTTGGCGCTGATGGTCGCCGTCTGGCTGATGTCATCGACCTTCAGATTGACGTTGGAACAGCCGGGAACTCCCTCCACCGCCTTGACGATGATGTTCAGTTCCCTGGCGAACGACTCGGAGTAGTTGTCGATGACGACCTGGATCTCGCGCCCGGTGGCCGACATTTTTCCCAGCAGCTGATTCAGCTTGGCATGAAGAGGTTTCTTCACCTGGGCGAAGGCTTTCTGGGCGGCAAGCTCCACTTGACGCTCACCCGTGGCATGGAACACGGCGGCCTGCTTCGGATCATTCTTGATCGCAAAGAGTTCCTGCCCGGTTCTGGGATTCATGATGCGGATCCACAGGGAAAGCTGCACACCGCTGATCCTGGTGGCCGGATGGACCAGCCGGCGGAAATCGCCCATGGCCTCGATGATGTAGTCCGCGGTCTTGTCGTCCGCCACGACCCGGACTCCCAGCCCGGAAAAGAAATCGCAAAGACTCATGTAGAGATCTTTCTGATTGGTGACGACTGCGAATCCCGGATCTCCCATGGCCTTCATGAAAGCGGTGTAGTTGTTCAGCAGCTTGTTCCTGGCGACCTTGGCGACGATCTTGACCACATAGCCGTCCGGAGTGGTCCCTTCGGAAACGATCCTGAACTCCTCCACGAAGCCCGCCGCGCTGGCATAGATCCGCGAATGGATCTTCGTGGAGTCCTGGACCTGGGTATTGGCGGCGACCGCCGATCCGAGCACCTGCTCCACGGCGAACCGTTTGGCCGAGGCGAGCGCCTTTTCACGGAGGATCTGGACGCTTTCGGTTCCCGAGGCGGCCGCCAACCCGAGCGCCGCAACGGTATCGGGGGGCAGCTGAGCTTTCATCTTCGCCATCTCGCCCGCGGCGTTGATGATCCGCATCGAGGTGTAGCAGTAAACCTCGACCGCCTTGTCTTTTTTGACGGTCCTGTACACCGCTACACCCCGAAGGAATTGATTCACGTCGATCGTGAGGGCTTCTTTGACGACGTCCGCCACTGACGACGTTTCGACTCCGTTCTTGACTTCCACCGTGACGACGGAGGAAGCGCTTTCCCGGGACTTGACCGTGGTTCCAAAAAATGCGGCGATCTCTTTTTTCGCCAGGGCAAGCCCCAACTCGTTGACTTCGTTGGCACTCATTCCGGGTTCGGGAACGACCTCGGCGCGGGAAACGATCCAGAATCCCACGTCCGCGGCCTTGCCGCAGGCCAGGTTCTGGCCGTCCTTCATCCTGCCGATCACGGCGTTGACGTCAAACCCGAAAACCTGTGCGGCGCAGATCAGAACTGCGCAAGCGATGCAAAGGATTTTTTGGAATCGAGCCATTTTTACCTGGTCCTGTCTTCGGGCTTGCCGTCACGATCCCATTCCGGAGGAACCGCCATGCGGAGCCCGACGGCGTAGCACTCGTTCTTCTGGATCCACTTCTTGTCCGCGCGCAGCTCCTTGAGCACTTCGGCGGCATTTTCGTCTTCGTCGTTCCATCTCCAGACCTTGAGGTTGGAGGTTTTGTCCGCCGGAGACGCTTCGGCGATGGCGATAGGCACATCGACACCGCTGACGGTGGTGTAAACGGCCATCTGCATGTCCTTGCCGACGCCGTGTTCGAATCCCTTGTCCAGGGTCATCCGGTCACGGAGCATGCCGGTGATGCGGCCGCCGACGGGATAGTAGTTGCCGAGCTTGTTGGCGATGGTGGCGATGGCCTGGAGCGCCGCCTGCTGGAAGGCCTGGCGCGCGTCATCCTGGCGGAATCCGCCGGAACGTCTTCCCGAAAGGGAGATCTTGACGGCCCGTTCGACCTTGCCTTTGGCTTTTTCGGCGAACTTCACTTCGCCGGTCTTCAGATCTTCGCAGTTGGCATCGACTTCGACTTCGTAGATCAGCAGATCATCGCTGTGCCGCTCATGTCTTTCCACGGTCAGCATGAGGTTGAGGGTCAGGACGATGTCGAGCGCCCGCTTGTTGACCTCGCTGGGCATCTTGGCGTCGCCGACGTCTTCGAGGGACTTGAAGAAGGTGACCCCGCCCCGGTTGAACGCCGAAAAGACGGAGAAACGCTTCAGCTTGGCCATTTCGGTCTGGAGACGGGTGCTCAGACCCTGGGCCGGATTGGCCGAAACCACCTGTTTGTTGCTGCGGGGATCGATCTGCACGTTCGACACCATCACCCCCAGCAGGAGTTTGCGGAAATTGCTCTTGTTGTAGTTGGCGGGCAATTTGATCTCGCCCTTGGCGAAGGTGGAACGGTCGCCGAACTTGCCGCCTTCGGTGAGATCCGGCCCCTCGGAGGAGGCGCATCCCCAGAAGGCCAAGGCGGCAAAGGCCGCCGCAAAAGCGCAAAGATAACGTTTCATTTTCTGAATTTCCTTACGGGAGAGTTACTTTTTCTGCATGTAGCTCTTCATTTCCTGATTGCGCTTGTACTGGTCCTGGAGGAAATCCAGCGCGATCGTGTTGAACACGGCCTGTTCGGTCACTTTGGCCAGAGCCGCGGTCACGACGGCCTTCCGGCGCATCCCTTCCACATCGCGGAAATCGATGGAGGAGTAGGTCTTGGTGATGACATCGGAGAGGCGTTTGGCCTGCAGGGCGACTTTCGCGGCCTGGATGGCGATGGGAGCGAGCTCTCTGAGCTTGTTTTCGGGTTTCAGCGCTTCGACGGCGGTGTAGCCTTCGATCACGCGGGGATAGACCTTGTCTTCCGGCTTGGCCTTGGCGTCGTTTTCCTGATATTCGCGGAGGACCTGAGCCATCGCCTCGGGGATCGAGATCTTCTTTTCCTTGGCCACTTCGGTCGCGTCGTTTATGAAGCCGATGTAGTACCGGTTGTTTTCCGTGGCCTGCACGTACTCCTTGAGATACTTGATCATGCTGCCGTAAACCTGCGCGGAAAGTTTGCCGGTGTCATCGAGGGAACGCTCCCCGGTGAGGACGTACTCGGGCGGACGCTGGGCCGCGGCCTCCTGGAACTTGGCATATTTTTCGGCAACTTCGCCGTGGGTCCCCTTGGTGGCGCATCCGCTGACGAGAACGATCACCGCGCTGAGAGCAAACAAAAAACTGATTCTTTTCATGTGTCTTTCCTTTCGAATATTACGATCACATGGCTGACTTCCGCAGCCTTATCGACTTTTGAGTCTCCCCGGATCCCTCCCCGGTTCGAACTTTCTTTGCCGTTCACCCCGAACGGCCTTCCGATGGGCGGGCCTTCCGGACCGCGCATCGTCTTTTTTTGCTCGTCCGAATTGTTTTTCCGTTTTCCCCCTGTTCTAAAAAAGACGTTTATTCTTTCAACTCGATCTTCCGCCGCCGTATACTTCCGGCTTCCGGCCGCGTCGGATACACTCGCAATGTCAACGGCACATCACCACGGCGCCGGCGATGGCGATGATGATCAGCAGAATGATTACCTGCTGGCGCCACTTTTTACCGAACCAGATGCGGCCGCCGCCGTTCCACTTGCGCTTGCATTCGTCGCAGCAGAACGACTTGATGTGCATCGGGAATCCGAACAGCAGCCCGAAGATCCCCAGCGTGGAGCGCTTTTCTTCACAGGGCTGTCCGCAGACGCCGCAATTAACGATCTTACTCATTTTCTACTTCCCTTCTCTTCTTCGTCTTCCCGGGTCTTTCCCCCGATCGGTCCGAATATAACAGTGCGAATCCGCTTGTAAACCGCTTTTTCCGGGAAAAACAGAAAAAGCCGCGAAAATCCGGGGAAAACCGGATTTCGCGGCACACAAAAACTTCCCGCAGCACCAGAAGCGCACCGGAAAGAACAAAGACGGAAAAAAACGGGGCCGGACAATTCTTTGTCCGGAAGAAGACAAGTCTTTATTTTATAAATAAAGGCTTGGCTTGGCTTGGCTTGGCTTGGCTTGGCTTGGCTTGGCTTGGCTTGGCTTGGCTTGGCTTGGCTTGGCTTGGCTTGGCTTGGCTGGGCCTGGCTTGGTGTCGCTGGGGTGGGCGTGGCTGG
>Ga0079305_1002786_pt1 | contig 13716 bp, 11 predicted proteins | sample LMS_cellobiose_e_FD_79183 | JGI IMG/M metagenome (GOLD analysis project Ga0079305, IMG submission 79183) | Rumen-fistulated moose microbial communities from Alaska, USA - LMS_cellobiose_enrichment | ecosystem: Host-associated > Mammals > Digestive system > Stomach > Rumen fluid ... | reverse complement strand
TTGGATTTAGCCAAACGCCAGGGGTGGAAGTAGTACATAGTGACGAAAAAGGATGCGCCGACCATGCATATCCGGGAGGGAGGATTTGCCATGAAACAGATAACATCATACGGATTCAATATGGACACCGCCTGCGTGGAGCTGAGATTTTCGGACAAAACGGCAGTTGCTATTGACACCATCGCCGTGGAAAACGAGTTTGCCGAGACTTGGCTCGACCGCCGCGAGCTGGACTACCTGATCTACAATGACCCGCTGGGCTATGCGGATCTGGTGCTGAATGGCGATGTGAAAAAGTATCTCGATACGGTGAGGCAGGGGCAGACCAGCGACCAATAACAAAATGAACTCTTAACAGACGAACGGCGACAGGGAGCAATCCCCGTCGCCGTTTGTAGTTGTGGCTCGCTTGTCTTTTTACCTATTCTCCTGAGGTTCATCCGAAAGAAGCTTGTTAATTTACACGAACTGCTTACTCTCCGGCTCCTTCCCGGAATTCACGATACATGATTTCTGCCAGAGCATTTTTTAGTGCAGCATACTTCTTGGGATCGCTGAATAGCGCGCCAAAAGTCTCGCGGCTCTCTTTGTAGGAATCCATGGCGGTTTTGTCATATGCCTTGGAAAAGACGCTGTTTACAAAGATCTGTTCGCCGTCCTGCTGAGCGGATTTACGCAGAACATCGTCCTTCGACATCTTATCCATGAGAATACCGGCAAGGATCCTGTCGCCGTCCGTAATCTCTCCGGCATAATGCTCGTTGAATTTCTCAATCACTTCGTCCAGCTGGCTCTTCTTTTCCTGTTGAGCAGAGCCTTTCTTCATGGTCGCCGCTTCGTATTGGCCTGCAACATCTTTTTCAAGCGAGATCGAGCCGGCAAAGGTTTCTTCCAGCTTGTAATACTCCAGGGTAACCTTGTTGCCAAGATCCCAAACTTCGTCACCGTCGCCGGGCAGGAGGTGCGCCAGATAGCTGCAGAAGATGTACTCTTTGTGCAGTTCCTTATCGAACATGCGAACGATCTGTGTGATGTAGTTATACCACTTCACGAAGCTTCTCACCTGGCGGCGGAATTCATACCGCTGCTGCTGATCCAACTCATTATTATAACGGTCAGCGATCGGAAGCAGAGCGTTTGTGACCTTTCCCTGCAGGGAACTGCTGTTTTTGTTATTCGCCGGATCAAGATAGATCGAAGTGACCGTTTCGATATCCTTGTCGGTGTATACCTTGAACTCACGCAGTTTTTTCTGAGCAGCATAGATCAGATCTACATTGATTTCAGATTCCAGACTGGTCTCCGTATAGAAGGCCTGGAACGCTTCCTGGATATCTTCTGCCTTATTGACAAAGTCCAGAACATAGGTATCGATCTTGCCCGGACAAGTGCGGTTCAGACGGCTGATCGTCTGGACCGCTTTCACATCGCGCAGCTTCTTGTCAATAATCATTGTATGAAGCAGAGGCTCGTCAAACCCGGTCTGATACTTTTCGGCAACGATAAGCACATCACCCTGATCATGGAACACGGACTTGGTCTGCCCTTCCGTGACGCGATTTCCGTCGATATCGGTATTCATATTGCTTTCGGTATATTCAGTTCCGGGAATATCGGGATCTGTAACAGTGCCGGAAAATGCGATCATGATCAGCAGGTTGTCATAGCCCTGCTGCTTGATATAGCGCTGGACTTCGTGGTAATAGCGCACCGCAGCGAGGCGCGAAGAAGTCACCACCATCATTTTACCCTTTCCGCCGATGGCCTTGCTGGTCACCTCGCGGAAGGTCTCAACGATGATCGCGGCTTTCTGTGCGATGTTGTACGGATGAAGCTCGGTATAGCGCCGAATCAACTTCATGGCCTTTGACGCCGGCACTTCGGGATTGTCAGGCGTATTCTTTGCCACCTTGTAGCATGTTTTGTAGGTGGTGTAGTTCGCCAGGACATCCATAATGAAGCCTTCTTCGATGGCCTGACGCATGCTGTAAATGTGGAACGGATGGAAGGATCCGTCCGGCCACTCTTCACCGAATATCTCCAGCGTTTTATCCTTCGGTGTGGCGGTAAAAGCATAGAAGCTGAGGTTTTTGTGTTTTCCGGCGGAGATCAGCTCCTGCAGGAACTTGTCGTTTGCGGCATCCAGATCCTCTTCCGCTTTACCCTCCAGTTCTGCGTACTCGGACAGAGCCTCCGATGTGTCAGCAAGCGCCATTTTCAGCTTCATAGCACTTTGACCTGTCTGGCTGCTGTGCGCTTCATCCACAATGACAGCGAAGGCTTTGCCTGTGGTGTCGCCCACCAGATCATAGATCACTGGGAATTTCTGAAGCGTTGTGACGATGATCCGTTTGCCATCCTGCACGGCCTTCAGCAGATCCTTGGAGCTCTTTTTCTCGTCGATCAGAACAACGCTGCCGAGGGTATGGTCGAAACCGTTAATCGTGTCCTGCAGCTGGCTGTCCAGCACCTTTCGGTCGGTGACGATGATCACAGAATTGAAGATGGCCCTGTTCTCGTCATCGTGCAGACTGGCAAGCCGGTAGGAAGTCCAGGCAATGCTGTTGGACTTGCCAGAGCCGGCGCTGTGCTGAATCAGATAATTGTGTCCGGGGCCGTTCTTCTTCGTATCGGCGACCAGTTTGCGCACCACGTCCAGCTGATGATAGCGGGGAAAGATCACCTTTTCGGTAACGTCTGTCCGCACTTTCCCGTCCGGGAGAATGGTCCGCTTGGTCTCTTTCTGATAGCTGATGAACTTCTGCAGGATGTCCAGGAACTTGTCCTTCTGGAGAACGGTCTCCCACAGATAGGCCGTCACATAGCCGCCGTTCGGGTTTTGCGGGTTGCCAGCTCCTCCGTCCACGCCGGGGCCGTTGCTGCCCTGGTTAAAGGGAAGGAAAGTCGTATTTGTTCCAAGCAGTCGGGTACTCATGGCAACGTGATACAGATCCACCGCAAAGTAGGTAAGGATCCTGCGGTTGAACTGAAAGGCCTCTTCACGGTAATCACGATCGGTCATCCACTGTGTGATCGCGTTGTCGATGGTCTGCCCGGTGAGCTGATCCTTTAGTTCCAGCGCAACCAGTGGGATACCGTTGACTGCTAGCATCATATCCACCGTATTCTGCGTGTCGCGGGGACTGTAGTGCCATTGCCGGATGCACTGGCAGATATTCTCTTTGTACCGGGAAAGGGAAAGCTGATTCAGCTCCGTCTCCGGTTTGAAATAGACGACCCGGAACTCCTGACCGCGGTGTTTAAAGCCATGGCGGAGAACATTAATCAGCCCATCCATATCCACGGCGTTCTGAAAAGCCCGGTAAAACTTCGCCTGCGGGTCGCTCTTGCAGCGCTTCTCAAAGAGATTCCAGGCCACCGGCTGAGTATTCTTCACGAAAGTGCAGAGCGTGCCGATATCGAGGGCATAGTTTTCAATGAAATTGCCCTCATTGTCACAGCGAAAACCGCTGCGATAACCGGCATCAGTGGATTTCTGCCATCCGCCGGACGGGGAAATCAGATAGGATTCAATGTCAGTTTCAAATTGTTTTTCATTATCTGGCATTTCTACACCTCCTTAGACGGGCTGATAATAACAAGTAACTCCAACAGATTATAATACAGCAGGAAAAGCTGAATACAGTCTCTTTTTGTCACGCGCCTATGTAACATCCCATGGTCAAGGAAATTTCGATTGATCACATCTGGTTGAGTTTTGAAATCGTTTGCATCTTCAAAGACTTTTTGAAGGCATGCATTTACATTTTGAAGCTGAAACATAAAGAAAACCATTCTGGAAATATCATGTTTACTCTCGATTCGATGAACCAAATTCCTTGCCGCGGAAGCACCCGAAGAACGTCTGCTATTCCGTTTATTTCTGTCTTCGTCGCGTTGAAGGCGAATCAATCGGGCATCGATCAGGCCAAACAGAACAAACGCACAGGATTTATATTTTCTGTTCTTAAAATCAAATATGGCTTCTTCGAGGTCTGTTTTCTTAACATGCTTCATTTTGTAGAGCTTTGAGAAAAGCCTTTCCATATCTGATGCCCTACAGAACTCGGCAGCTTCTTCAGCCGCTTCTTGAATCCCGTCAGGCGCTGTATAGAATAGCCTGGGCAAGGAAGAGGGCGGCTGCGTCCAGCCGTATTTCCCCCACTGAATCTGCGCTTGTACGATTTCTTCCTTCTTTTCTTCCGAAAAAGTTGGAAAAGATATAGGCTTCCATGTCTCATAAATCGAAGAAGCGATCTTACTAAGGGCGTCAGTAAACTGAGACAATTGCTTGCTGATGTTTTCAATGACACTCGGTGGAATCGTGATTTTGGGAATTGCGGGGATGACAATTCTCTTAAAAGCGTCAGCAAGATTATTGGCCCAGATATCCGCCGTCTCTTTTACGGCAAGGATAAAGCGGGTACAAAGAGATTCTGATTCAACCCGCTTGGCATAGCATTCTTTAAGGGTTTGATCGTCATCAAGTAAGGCATTGATTAGTTCTTGAAAGCATGCGTCTTCCAGGGTCGCTATTGTCTCAACCGTCGGGAGTGGAAGCCCGGTATCAATGATTCGCTTCCGGACAAACTCTGCAAAGGCGAGTTTTGCATTTTTCTCATCAGCGTCAACAAGCTGCTCAAAATCGTTGATCGATAGAAACGCATCAACCGTATATTGGGCAGAATCAATAGGAACAATTACCCGACGGCGCTCATGTGCTTTTACTACTTCTGCCACTCTCAACACACCCGCCTTTTGCCGGCAACCACTTCAAAAATAAGAGTTTTTTTATAGGCATCCAAATCAGATATAAGAGATTCTTTTTCAGTAATCAAAGCATTTATCTGCTCACATTTGTTGTCAAGATAGTCTGCTATCATTATTTGATTTTCAATTGAAGGATAAGGAACTGGGCAATTACGAACAAAAGAACTTGAAACCCTTTTTAAGCCGCCTGTGCCTGTCATGGTTGAGCACGCAGCCTGTTTAAATCCTTCGTGCTGGAAAAAATATAGCAAATAACGATCTATCACTTTCCTTGGGCGGATTACGAATAATTCTGAGCTGCCAAAGCCAATTCCAGAATAAAGCCCTTTCATAATACAGACATTTCCATTTTCAAAACATGGGGTTACTTTGGCTAGAACAATATCACCTTCAGAATATTGGGTATAGGATCCGTCTATTTCACCATAGAGTTTTTTTCGATTCTCAAAAACCCCGGTTCTGATACACTCCATAGGAGTAAAAGAAACCTCCGTCTGATCGTCAATAAACTGAATCTCTTCCTTTGGCATGAACTCTGCAATATTCTTTATCCTAAGAATTTCCCAGCCAGCCGGAATGTCCCCGATCCATTCAACACCGCTGTCTTTCGTTTCTACATCCGGATCCAGCCCTTTGGTGACGGCTTCATAGATAATGGATGCCTTCCAGGCTTTATACTCTTCAATACTGGCCTTGGCCTCAGAGATGATTGTGTCTATCGCACCGATTTTCTTTTTTAGGAATGCAGCAATCACTGCTTGCTCCTGTTCTGGCGGAACGGGAATGACGATCCGCTTCATTTCGTCCCACCGTGTTGTCCAGAGATCATCAACGATTCCATGCCCGTTTCTGTAGTATTCGTCAGCAAATTGAACAGTATGGAAAAGCCAATTGTAGTACTGAGGGTTCATCTTTCCTCTTGGTTCTAACACAGTATTTATAAGGGAAACAGAGCCATCATAATCAGATATTCCACAAGATCCTCGACGGTCAGAGCGGCTGTTTATCGCGAAATCGCCCTTAAGTACCAGCTTTCGAGCGTCATGTGCATCTGTCTTAGCTACTGTGTCAAGCTGAGGTAATACGCCTTGCATTGTTACAGAAAGCGGAGGATAGTCGTTATCACTGACTTTTGTGCTTCTTTGAGAATATAAAGAGCCGATAACGCCAGTCTCCCATGATGATGGAATATTTCCTAACCATTGGGAACCGGAATTCTTGTATTCGGTATATGATGTCGTCATCATCTTATTCTCCCTCTGTAAATAATTCCCGAAGCTTTGCCATCAGCGCCTTTTCATGCTCTGTAATACGGGCGGCAATTTCATCACTTGCTTCAATCGGGGTATATTCAGAAAACATCCGCGTGAACGGGATCTCATATCCCTTTTTCGTTTTGCTCTCGTCCACCCAGGCGTCCGGGCTGTACGGCAGAACTTCGCGTGCGATATATTCGTCGATCTCCTCTGTCAGTGGGATGCTTTCAGTGTCCCGCTTGGAGGGATCTGCCACCTTCCGGCCGCGCTTGAGAGCGAGGCTGCCATCCTCGTTGCGCACAGGGCTTTCCACGATCACCTTGTTATAGCCGAGGGAAATCCCTTCTACCACCTTGCTTTTGCAAATGATGGGCTTGCCGTCGGATTCGACTCCCTCATAATCCTTGGTCTGAAACTCGCCGTAGGCCTGCACGATCATAGCCCGGCTGGCCTCCGCGATGTCGTAACGCTTGTTGCCGATGGGCTTTCTCCGGGCAAGACGGCATTTGCTGGCGTCGATCAGCTGGACTTTCCGCTTTCTCTCGGCGGGCTTGGCCTTGTTGATGATCCATATGTAGGTTGCTATCCCGGTATTGTAGAAAGAATCATTCGGCAGCTGGATGATCGCGTCCAGCCAGTCGGTATCTTCGATCAGATAGCGCCGGATGTTGCTGGGGCCGCTCTCGGCGTCACCGTTGAACAGAGAAGACCCGTTCTGGATGATGGCCATGCGGCCGGTATCCTTCAGCTTTTTGACGCCGTTCATCAGAAACAGCATCTGCCCGTCGCTCTTGCTGGGAAGGCCGGGGGCGAAGCGCCCCGCCTCTCCCTTCTTATGTTCAGCTTCGATCACGGAGGCTTCCCGCTTCCAGTCAATGCCAAAGGGGGGATTGGAGATCACAAAGTCGAACTCATATCCGGCGAATTTGTCATCGGACAGCGTGTCGCCGAATTTCATGTTGTTCGGGTCGCCGCCATGGATCAGCGTATCAGCAACAGCCACGCCCATGGTGAAGGGATTGATCTCCTGCCCGAAGGTCTGAACAGACGCGCTGCTGTCCAACTGCTTCAGCCGCTCCTCCATGCAGGTGAGCATCTGGCTGGTGCCCATGGTCATGTCGTACACCGTGCAATGGATCCCGCTATCGTCCGCGACTGTATCATTATCGGTCAGAAGTAGGTCGCACATTAAGTAGATGATGTCGCGGCTGGTGAAGTGCGCTCCGGCTTCTTCGTTATAAGACTCAGAAAAGCGCTGGACCAGGTTTTCAAAGATGTAGCCCATATCCACGGTGGAAATGCGACGCGGGCTCATGTCAAGGTTTTCAGCGGCAAAATCCACAACGACCTGATACAGCACGCCGGCCTCCACCATACGGTCCACCTGCGCCTGGAAGTTCATGCGTTCCAGGATCTGTTTGACGTTATCGGAGAATCCACGAAGATAATCGTTGAAATTATCTTCTATGTTCTCTGGATCGGTGATCAAGCTGGCAAAGGTGTATTCGCTGGTGTTGTAGAACTGATATCCGGAGGCCTCCTTCAAAAAGCCGTCCTTCAGCTCGCCTAGGTTTCCATACTCCTTGTTCGCCTCAAGCACCGCAGTGCGCGTCGGAAGCAGGCTGTCATGGAAACGCTTGATTACACACATAGGGAGAATGACAAGGCCGTATTCATGGGGCTTAAACGCACCAAACAGGGAGTTGGCGGCATTCCAGATTAGATTTGCGTTTTCCTGGGCCCGGCGGCCTACTTCCTGGATTCTCTCTTCACTGGTACTCATAAGGTTCTCTCCTTTTCCTCTTGGTTGCGAGGTCCATATCTTGCAAGGTTCGAATCACATCCTGGATGGGAGCGCCGCGCCAGTCCTGCAGGTCTGTATCGACAGAATACAGCACGCGGGCTTTCAAAATGTCTTCCGAAAATGTCTTTGCTTGCGAGAGCAGATCCTCCAACTCGGATACATATTCGGCCAACCGCACCGGTACAGCTTCGCGGTGTTGAGTCTGCGCCTCTATTTCGCTCCGATACGCTTGCAGAAGGTAAAGCGAGGATGACATATAGTCTTTCGTATCTTCACTGACAGAGTCGGCCCACTCCATCAATTCTTCGTATACCCACAGCTCGCCGCGGCGTTCGATCATCCCTCGGAGACGGCTATAGTCTTCATAGGCTGGTTTCACATCAGGCCTCGCATCCAGCAGCCGGCCCAAATCATACTCATCACGGTATGTAATTCTGGAGCGGGGAATCATAATCAAAGAATCTTTTCGCGCAACAGGACACCATTTGATTTTTATATGTGCAAAGTCTTGATAGAGTTCCATTGCTGGACGAAGCCACAATTCAACAGGAATAATGTGAAGAGCATCAGGAAGAAAATCGGCAACAGCATCATTGATCGTTGGATCGCAATCCGTTATCACCGTTTCCACTCTGGGGACAAGCCTCCGAACCACCCCTCCGATATCTGCGGAGTTGACTCCGAGAAGGATATCAAATACGCGAACGCCATCATCCAAGTTGAGAAAGAGCGTGTACAAGTTCTCGCCTGCTTTTCCGGTAAGGATTGCAAGGGAGGACGGCGGATCTTGAATCACTCTTGCGGATTCTTTCCTTTGCGTCCAACGATGAAAGATCTGGCCGACAGCCTGCCGTGTTAATGTATCCTGAAACTGCCCTTGGATCAGACTGTAAGAATACCCCTCTATGACCTTGTGGGCGATCTCATTCTCAAGCCTGTATGTAACATTATCGTACTTGGAGGCAAAACCGATTTCTTTGGAAAAGATGTGCCGGCACTCAGCATTGAGGCAACGGTACTTGAAAAATTCATGGGTCAAACGGATCACTCGCGGGTGCCCGGAATCAACAATAAAGTCGTAATAGGTTTTTGAAAAATGATCCTGGATCTTGATCACATTGCCGCCGCATAGAGGGCAGCAGCTGAGTTCGTGCTCATGCTGCCATGCGAAATAGTTGTTCCGGTCACCGCGGCCATTTAATACAAAAAGCTCGTCCAGGCCAAGCAGTTCGGTGCGATCTGTGTCCAGACGGCGACGCGGTCGTTTAGCCATAACGAGCCTCCTTCATTTTAATCTACGACAACTATAACACAGAATGTGTCACATTACCACCATTTGCTTTACAATAGAAATAACTATATTACAAGAACCACCAACTGCTTTACGTTATTCTCTTTCTATAATAGACCATATTTGTTATGATGCAACTGTAAGAAATCGGTCCGTCGGAGGCTTCTCCCGAAGCGCGCCGGGCGAGGTTCCCCGGCAGACCGAGAAAACAAATCTTCGATACGATAAGGAGAATTTATGAAAGTACAATTCCTCAGCGCGAAAGGCTACAGCGACCCCAGCAAGAACAACGGCGACTGCATCCTGGTCGACAACGGCAGTGAACTTGTCGTTTACGACTGTGGCTGCGAGGAACACGCCCGGCGTGTCCTCAACTACATGCGGCAGCAAGGTTACAGGCAGGCAAAAGTTGTCCTCTCTCACAACGACTCGGACCACTTTGACGGTATCCCCTATTTGATTGAACACGGAGCCGTCTCCGCGGTGTACACCCTGCTCCTTCTGAAGTACAAGGATGAGCTGCTGGACCGTGTCGGTGACAGGCGCCTGACCCGTGATTCGATCGCAAGGAGGATCGAAGAAGTATACGCCAACATCTATTCCCTCGGTGGAAGCGTCACCCTAAGGGATATGTTCGTAGACACTTACGTTGCATCGAGCGTTACGATACTCGGGCCGGACAAGGAGTATGCCCTTGATGCGGTTGCGAAACGAATTGACAACCGCGAGAGCGACAACATTGACAAGGAGACCATCGTCAACGCAGTCAGCGCACAGCTTTCGGTGGTATCCGGTGGTAAAAAGCTGCTCCTTACCGGAGACAGCAGCTTTGCGGCCATCGAGGATGCAGTTAAGACACACAATGCGATCCAGCTTCCGCACCACGGCAAGCTCGGCCAAGCGGAAGACATCTTTGCCGTGAAAGACAACTCTACGATTTACTACGTGTCCGACAACACGGGCACCAGCAACGGAGGCTCGGACGATTTGCGAAAGAAGCATCCTCGCGGCCATGTGATTTACAACACGCTGGATGGCGATCAGGAATACACATTCCCCAGCTTTGGTGCCACGAGCTATACCGGTTCCTATTTTCAGAGACACTGACCATGCGTTATCTGTTGCATGAGACGCAGCGGGATGAACTGACCGGACGTCAGCAGTATTTGTATGACGTCTTTCATATGTACTTCCTTCCGGGCAAACCGGAAGGAGGTTTCATCCCCTTGGTGCCGGTCGGTACAGGCAGCCCGGACATTTTATTTATCACTGGGCACACCGGGTATGTACGGGACTATCTGAACCGGGCAGCCAAGAACATCCCGGAAAAGACGATCGTCATTACAAGCTGTATGGGACAGTCGTTCAAGAAATATGTCGCGAGAAAAGAAATCTATGTCCCGGATTTGAAGAAGCCGTTGTGCCTCCTGCGCGACGGCCGGCCATACGGTTTTGACTTTGAGATATCAGATGCAGAACTAGATCTGTATAACTCATCAGGTACAATAATGGAGAGAATCCAGACCGCTTATAAGCGGCTGTAATATCGGAGGGTCCAATGAAATTAGAACTACTTGATGCCTATAATGTCCGTGCGCGATTAAGCGCCAGCATCTTATTGCTGGCGCCGATCGCTGTCACGCTCTTTTTCCTTTTCGAAGAGGTGCGCTCTTTTGCGACATCCTCGGTAATCCTGTTTATTCTGCTAGCGTTCACAAACTATGTGCCGATTCTGCAGCGAATCAATAGCAAGGAGAGAATACCGCGTACAAACTATGCCGCTCAGCTCTTGTATGTTGATGATAAGACCATCAACGCTGAATTGAAGAAGCGGTATTACGCCAAGCTCTCAAAGCTTGAACCGTCATTTGCCTGTTTTGAAAGACCAGAGGATAGCTCGGAGTTTAAAAGCGCCTGTGAGAGCGCGGTTGCCTATTTGCGGAGTCGGACGAGAGATAATCATCTAGTGCAGGAGGAGAACATCAATTACGGCCTCTGTAGAAACCTGCTGTCCAGCAAAGCTGCGGGCATTATCATCAGCGCTCTATGCATGGTTTTCACGGCGGTTTTCTCCTGCCTGAAGTTCGATTCTCTTTCGACGATTCCTGCCCAGAATTATTTGGCGCTTGCGACGAATACGTTGCTTCTGTTGTTCTGGATTGTGTGTGCCACGAAAAAGGCGCTGGAACGCTCGGGCCTGGCTTATGCGAAGACTTTGATTTCCACCATAGATACGCTCACATAACGTAGCCTATCATAGCGGCGTGGCTCTCCTGCCCCTCGCCCGTCCAAACGGGTTCGCAGCCTGTGTTTTTGCACAGATTGCGAACCCGCTTTTTCATTTTCCCCTACTGCTGCAAAATCACTTTTTCAATTTTGCAGCACGCCGGGAAAATGAGTACCGGCAAAAACATTCCGGTCCGGCGCGCGGAAATGGTGTTGCCGGTATCTGGGAGGTTTCCAAAGGAGGGCTGGGAGGCCTGCCTTTGGCACACGATTTTGCCCGGCAAAGTCTAGTGTGTTATTATACCTTTTGCGACCGCTGACGGCGGAAAGGGGTTTCCCGTGTTCGGGAAGACATTTCCGATGGCAGCAGAACAGAGTTTTTGCAATGCCGTCAAAATTGCAAAAACAGTCTGTTCGGCCAGAGACGATCCGGCGAGATTTCATTCGCAGAGGAAATGGAGCAGGATCGCCGGGGGAGCAAAAGGGATATAAAGCCCGCCGCAGCGACGCGTCTCCGTTCTCTCAATACCACCACGGCAGCTCCAGCCACACGTTGTCCAGGGCAATCGCTTCCGTGGATTTTGCCCTGCTTTCAGAGAGATGAAAATGCCTCGCTGTTTCTGTCAGCGGATGCTCGATATCGTCAATGAAACCGAAACGATATCGCAGATATTGCTCTTCTCTGTTCGCAATCATGGACAAGGCGTGATGGAGATCGTCGATCCGCTCCTTCGCCAAATAAATCTGTTCCGGCGTCTGCCGGGTCGGATCTGCAAGAAAGTTGTGCCGGTTTTGCGCTTCATCCTTTGCGAGCTCGTCCAGAGAGATCATGTCGTTCCGGTGCTTTGCCTCAAAGGACGAATTCTGTTCCCGGATATAATCGAGCATGGCGTTTCGTATCGCAGGGCCAGCGTAAGTAAGAAACAGATTGCCGCTGTCAGGGTCGTAGTTTTTCATGCAGCCACATAACCCCAGCATGCCTTCCTGGATCAGATCATCAAGAGCGATGCCAAGAGATTGATTCAACTATGGTGCTGTATCAGATGGTGCCGCCAAGACATACCGGCTAAAAATCGTCAAATTTAGACGTTGGCAAAGATCACGGGCATGATACAAGGAGTTCACGCGCGGTGTGAGCATGGCCCGAAGGGTCAATTGCTCCCCTAGCTCCCAGGGAAAAGTCAACCCCAATTGTTCTTACTGTCAGGGGTGGAGGTGCTCTCCGTAGTCCCCTCAGTGGAGGTACGTGACGACACCGTTCTGCGTGCCCTTTTTGAACGTGCTGAAAGCCTTGCCCCAAAGGGAATCAGCGCCGGAGGTTACGTTCCAACACAAACCAAAAGCCGTAAGATGCGTACCAACCCTGGGCAATCGGAGCCCAGAAGATGACGCCCACTGGCGGCTTTATGCCACTCCTGAGGTTTGAGGGTACACCATTTTGGTGGGGATACGACGTAATTTCCTCGTCACTCACATAGTGAGTGGCTTATTCACCCTAACAGGCGTCGGAATGACTGGTCGTCGCCCTTTCCTAACGTAGTTACAGGCTGCAAATGCTCGGACTTCGTCCTCGAAAAGAGGCTTGGGCATAACGCTGGGGGAGCCGCCGGTCTCCGATGAGCGTGCAGCCTGCGCCGGTCTGCTCGGGCTCCTGATCTGGTCTATCACATGACGGACTGACTGGATTGAGCGGACCGGCGACTCGATTTTTCAGCGTCAAGAGCGGAAAGGCTACCGCCGGGTGCAAGTTTACCTGCATGACTGATCGTGGATGAAGTGCTGCCCACGGACGCTATATGCTTGGTACGTTCAGACGTTTCGGACGTTGCGTCGGGGTTAGCAATAGCATCGGTGCTGGACGTACCATCGCAAAGAGGCGACGCGTTTTCATGCTTGTCGGGGGTTGCCCGGATATAACCACTGATAGCACATAGCCTTTCAAGGTGCTGTCCGCTTTCTCAGGAAGTGTCTATAGAGTTATCTGGGCGGTACTTGTTGGTATAACACCACGCCTCGACTGAGTAGTTTTGTATTATTGTGGTAGCCCGCAAAGATAAAGCCCTTACGCTGTTCAACGTAACGGCTTGAAATATCTGGAGCAAACTGTCAGGCTTGAACTGACGACCTGCTGATTACGAATCTGGTGATAGGTTTCTCTTCTTATTGTTTTTGAGATTTCCAAATTCTATCTGGTGGGTGCCCAAAACAAAAAAAAGGTTATGGAATAAATCCATAACCTATTGTTTTTATTGGCTCCCCGAGACGGACTTGAACCGCCAACCTAGTGATTAACAGTCACCCGCTCTGCCGATTGAGCTATCGGGGAACATTTACCTGGCGCGAATGTGTGAATAGCCTAGAGCGCCCGG
>Ga0079305_1002785_pt1 | contig 13735 bp, 8 predicted proteins | sample LMS_cellobiose_e_FD_79183 | JGI IMG/M metagenome (GOLD analysis project Ga0079305, IMG submission 79183) | Rumen-fistulated moose microbial communities from Alaska, USA - LMS_cellobiose_enrichment | ecosystem: Host-associated > Mammals > Digestive system > Stomach > Rumen fluid ... | reverse complement strand
TGTTCTGATGAGTGCTCCGTGTTATAGGCAAAGCTTCTTTTTTGCGCTCGCGAGAGACAAATATGATCAAAGTGGAAAAGCCAAGGCTTTTCCCGAGGAATGCTTGCATTCCTCGATGGCTCGGGACCTTTTTTTCAAAAAAGGTCCTGAGCGGAGTACGTGCCGGATAATTATTTTACCATTTCCTTCTGCTTGCCGCGGAAAGAGTCGAACGCCTCTTTGCCCTCGAAGAAGCTGAACTTTATCCTGTTCACGACCTTTTCTCCCGGCTGAAGGAATTTCAGCTCGCCGCGCTTTCTCGCGGCGTCCCTGCCTTCAATGGGACCGTTGCAGGGCTCCATTCCGAGAATATATTCGCCGCTGCCGAAAAGCTGCCATTCCACGAAATGATCGAGGATACGCGCGTCGTATTCGTAGCATATTCCGATATCGAGCGACCTGTTGTAAAGGATAACTGACGAGATCCCGTCGCTGTTCTTGCCCATTTTGTGATAATAGCACGTTTCGTCGTCGCCGTCCTTCGGAAGAGAAACCTTGTTCCATGACGCGAGCCTTTCCTTTGCGAGCTCGGTCCTCGGCGTGACATCGAGTGTAGGGATAGATATTTCAAGATCCGGAGAGAGGAAGGGATAGCCGAAATTTATGTGATAAAGCTGCATGTAAGGCGCGGCGCGGAACCCGGCGTTCTGTACGGTGTCGGTCAGCGTCATCTTGCCGGAGCCGTATTTCATTTCGTATTCTCTGTCGAGAACGAGATGCTCGCCGAAAACTCTCGACTGGATCATTTTTCCCGAAAGCTTTACGGAGTATCCGTCTTTTGCGACGTCGGAAACGTCCTTCGGGAGAACGGAAACGGAGTATTCGTCGGCGGGCGTGTGGTGGATCCTGCCGTGAAGCCCGAGCTCTTCGCCCTCGTCCACGCAGGGGCTTCCGATATTCGTAAGCCCGCACGTCATGATAAATCCGGGAACGAACGTGCGAAGATATTCGATGCCTCTGTCGTTATAATAAGCGGGGGAGGGAATGGAGTTGTCGGTGATATACGAGAAATTTACGCCCTTGTATCTTACCCTCTGTATATCCATGCACCGGTCGGCGGCAAAGAGAACGTTCAAACCCTTTCCGTCGTCCACCTCGGTGCAGAGCACGCCGTGAGATCTGCCGCCTTCAAGACGGTAAGTCGATACGTTCAAAAGCTGAGACGGCGACCCGATGAATTTTCTGATATCCTGAGACATGTTGAGTTTCCTTTCTGTATCAAAAAGCTTGTGCCCCGAAACGGATGCCGGACGAGGCACAAGCTGTCTTTGTTTGATTCGAGTTATTTGCGGATCTCAGTCCTTCTTGGTTTTTTCACCTTTGCGGGTGAGAACAAAGTTCGTGATGATGCCGAGGATGAGCGCGCAGGCGATGGCGGTCAGGGTGACTTCGCCGATTTTGAGCGCCATGCCGCCGATACCGCAGATGAGGATCACCGCGACGGTGAAGAGGTTGTGGTTCTCATTGAGATCGACCTTCTGTACCATCTTGAGTCCGGAGACCGCGATGAAACCGTAAAGGGAGATGCAGACGCCGCCCATTACGCAGGAGGGGATGGTTGCGAGGAAGGTGGTGAAGGGAGCGATGAAAGCCGCGGCCATCGCCAGGATAGCGGTAGCGAGGATCGTTACGACGGAAGCGTTTCCGGAGATCGCGACGCATCCGATGGATTCACCGTATGTCGTGTTGGGGCAGCCGCCGAAGAACGCGCCGGCGATGGAGCCGACACCGTCTCCGAGCAGTGTGCGGTGCAGACCGGGATCCTCGAGAAGATCGGATTCGATTATTGAGGAAATGTTCTTGTGATCCGCCAGATGCTCTGCGAATACGACAAACGCGACAGGCACGTAAGCCACGGCGATGGTCGCTATGTATTTACCGTTGATAGCCTGGAAGCCTTCGAAAGCCTTGAGGAACGTGAAATCGGGGAGCCACTTCATATCGTTGAAGAGACCGAAGTTGACGACCTGAAGCGCTTCGTTTCCGGTGGCGTTTCCGATCAGCGTGAAGATCGTGGCGCATATGTATCCGGCTACGATACCGATTATGAACGGGATCATTTTTGCCATTTTCTTTCCGTAAACGGAAGCGATCATGACGACGCACAGCGTGACGAGCGCGCAGACGAGGGAGATCCATCCCTGAGTATTCATAACGTAAACTTTGTTTGCCGCGTCGAATTCAGCTCCCTTGAGCGCGTCTCCGACGGCGTTTCCGGCGAGGGAGAGCCCGATAAGAGCGACGACCGGTCCGATGACGACGGGGGGCATCAGCTTATTGATCCAGCGAACTCCGACGAGCTTGACGACGATGGCTATGACTACATAAACAAGACCCGCCATGGCTGCGCCGATCAAAAGACCTGCGTATCCGGCGGATAAGGTTGCCGCGCCCGCGAAAGCCGCGAACATGGAAGGAAGGAATGCGAAAGAAGAACCGAGGAAAACGGGGCTTCTGAACTTAGTGAAGAGCTGATAGACGATGGTACCGATGCCGGCCCCGAAAAGCGCCGCGGATTGCGACATGCCGTTTCCGACGATAGCGGGGACAGCGATAGTCGCCGCAAGTATCGCAAGCAGCTGCTGAAGAGCAAAGAGGACGAGTTGACCGGCTTTTGGTTTGTCTTTGACGCCGTAAACAAGTTTCATGGTTTTTTTCTCCGATAGAAGTAATGTTTTTTCGGAATACCCGCCTTGAGAAAAAGCATGACGGTTCTTTCAGGCGATACGTTCGCACAAGAAAAAAGTCCGTCTCAGCACGGACACTTTGCACTGCGACAGACAAGCCGTATTTTTTGCCTTGCGGAGTCAAGCACCCGTTCCTCTCAGGCTGATTTTCCTCGCACAGTATATCACGATTCAGGGGTTTTGTAAAGGGAAAAAATGAAATATGTCGAAAAAAAGAGGCCCCGGTTTCCTTTCAAGCCGCGCCGCCGGTCACGCCTTGTGAAAAAGTGCAAAAAAAGAAAAGCAGAAAGATCTCTGCTTTTCAGTTCAGTCAAGCTTTTGCGCCGGCGTCATTCGCGTCCGGCGGATGCGAAGAAGTCGATACGCTTTGCAAGATCGGGAAAGGCTTTTACCGTGCGATCGGAGAACATACCGAGCGAAACGTCCTTCGAGGCGAGCTTTTCGTGCCCTATGAGCGCGTAGGTGTTTTTTTCGAGATGCCGGTATTCAGGCGAAAGCACCTTGTCGTTCGTGAAGCTTTGGCGCGGGGAGTTTATATCCTCGCCGCTTATCTGGAAAAGCCCGTATTTTTCGCAAAGCTTCATAAGACGCGAAAGCTGAGGATACGTGTTTCTCGACGGCATGTACGTTATCGCGTCAAAGCCGGCGCCTTTCAGATACGGAACGAGATCGTCGAGATAATCGTCTTCGAATTTCTGAGCCTTCTTGTCGCCGGTAACGGAATCGCCGACGTCTCCGAGATACGCGTAAGCGGAAATGCCGCCGCATTTTTTCGCAAAGGCGAGAAAATCCCGAACGTCCGGACACTCGTCGGTCGCGTCGACGTACACGTCTTTTATAAGACCGCTCTTGAGGACGCCGAGAACGTCGTATTCGATCACGCCGCGCCTGTTTTCAAGTATCTTTTTTCTGTTGGAATCAGATACGGGAGCTTTCAGGTCGTTCTCAAAAAATCCGATTATCTTTTCGGGCGAATCGAAGGCGGCGCAGATCTTCAGCGCGAGGGCGAAAAGCACGTGCCTTTCGGTAACGCTGCCGCCGTTTTCCGTTTCTGAAAGAGAAAATACGTCGTTTTTTGACACGGAAAGCCCGAAGGGCGCGGCGAGAGCGTTTACTTTTTCGATCATTTTGACGTCGCGCGCGTTCCTGCGCTCTCTGAGCGGCGCAAGGTATTCCTCGCAAAGCCCGAAGTTCATGTGCGGTATGCCGTGAAGCGCAACGTATCCGATCGAAAGCTGGTCCGGATTGTTGAGCCGCTTTCCGGCAAAAGGCGTCGAGGCAAAGCTGACGCGCTGTTCAAAGCCGCAGGTCGTCTTGATCTTTGAGACGACGCCGCTTTCCGATACGATCCTTCCGGCTTCGAGAAATTCCTCCGCTCCGCCCACCGAATCGTGATCCATTATACCCGCGGTAGAGAGACCGGAAGCCCACGCGGCGAAAAGCGCGCAGGTCGGGGAATACGGTGAAAAGGAAAAAGAGGTGTGTATGTGATTGTTCACGTACGAGGTGGGGGAGGGCTGAGCCTTTTTTCCCGCACCGTATTTTTTCATAAGCTCTTTCAGAGCGCCGAGGCGTTCATCTTTGCTGCCGGCGTTCAGAAGTTCAAATTCTTCGTTCATATCGTTTCCGACCGCCCGAAGGGGCGGCATAGAATTAAAGTAAAGTTTTATCGTTTTTTTGCCTTCGGCGCGTTATTTCAGCATGCTCTGACCGCCGGTAACGGGGATCGCCTGCCCGGTCTCGTAAAGCTGATCGGATATGTAAAGGATAGCCTTCACCACGTCGGAGATCTCGCATCCGCGTCTCATAGGCACTTTTGACTCGTAGTAGGCTCTGACGTCCTCCACGGTCTTGGCGCCCGGTACCTTTCCGGCTCTGAGATACTGCACGAAAAGTCCCTTTTCGGGATCTGACCACAGCGGACCGTTCAGGAAATTGCCGGGGCAAACGGCGTTTACCTTTATGTTGTATTCGACGAGCTCCATCGCGAACGACTGTGTGAGCCCTATGCCGCCGAATTTACTGCCGGCGTATGCAAAATTCTTGTTGCTTCCCGAAAGCCCGGACTTCGAGTTTATCTCGATGATATCCATGAAGTAATCCCCGGAGAATGCGTGCTGAAGCTTCATGACCTCGGAAACGTGCTTCACACAGAGGAAATACGCCGTGTAGTTCACGGACGTCACGAGCTCGAAGGCTTCTTTTGTCATAACCTCCAGCGATCCGGAACGCACGATCCCGGCGTTGTTGATGAACATATCTATGCCGCCGAAATTGACGACGGTCTCAATTACCATCTTTTTCACGGAAGCCTCGTCGGTCACGTTCGCCTTTACCGGCAACGCGACGTTCTTGCCCGCCTTTTCGTTCAGATAAGAAGCGCAGGAGATCGCGCCGTCATAGTTCATGTCGGCGATGACGACGTATGCGCCGTTTTCGACGCACGCTTCCGCTATGCCTTTTCCGAAGCCCTGAGCCGCGCCGGTTATCAGGCAAACCTTGTTTTCAAGACGCTTTGATTCGCGCTTTCCCTTGAAAGCTTTGGATCTGTATGATTCGACTTCCCAGTGCGTTATGAACTCGCACATCTCGTCGCTCATGTGTCTTACGCCGGAGAGCGCGGAAGCGTAGAAGGATATCTTCATGCTGTCCTTCAAAAGCGCCGCAACGGTTTCGGCGTCCTTTTTCGTATCGCCGCATACGAAAAATCCGAGCTCGCTTATCGCGATGACCTTGGGATCGACTCCGTACTCTTCCTTGTAGGCGGCGTAAGCCTTTACGAGAGATTTTATCGTTTCACCGATGGTGTCCATCTTCTCCACGAAAAGGGGATACGCTCCGCAGTAAACGATGTGATCCGGCGTGTACGGACGTGAAAGCGGAGCAAAGTCGAGGACGTCCCCGAGAAAGCTCATGGAAGTCTCGTCGCATATGAACATGACCGTCGACGGAGCCGAGGGATTTCTCAGCATCCTTATGACGGGGCAGATAGCCGCCGCTGATTCCTGATCCTCTTCCTCGCAGGCGTCAAAGCCCGGACGCTCTCCGATGCGCTCGGAAAGCCTGTTCATGATGTCGTCCATGATCTCGTCTATCTCGTCGACGGTGTCGGCGGCGACGAAAACGCCGTGATTCTGTATGAAGAGTATCTGCGCGTCGTTCCCGGTGAATCTGCGGTATTCAGCGAGCGCTTCCTCGCAGGTCTTGGCGAGCTTGTAGCCCGGCTTCGTCTCGTCTACCCAGACGGCGTTCCCCTGGAAAATATCTTCGCACAGCCCCGCGCCGTCGAACGCGCAGGTCATACCGTTCACGAGAGCGGGATGGAGATGGAGAACGTAGGAGAAAGGGAAGAGGTTGTGCAGCAGTGTCTCAACGCTCGGACGCTTTGCGTATTCAGAAGGCATACGGGCGTTCATAAGATCCTCGAGCGCCGCCTTTTCTCTCTCGTCGTCTTCCTCGGGATATCTCTTTTCCATGATCGCCGACAGCTTTTTTCTGTCCATGGCGACAAAGCCGTCCTCGGTTATCGTCGCAAGCGACGTTCCCGAGCCCTTGACGTAAAGGACGACGTCGTCCTTGAAGGAGGTGTTTCCGCCGCCTGCGAGAACGAATTCCGGATTCTCTCCGTATTTGTTTGACATGACTTTAAGTTCGGATAAGCTCATAGTAACCACCGTTTGCACCGTATTTGAAGCGCCTTCCGGCGCGCGGCGCGGATTAATTTTTTATGAAAGGGCTCCGGATATAGAAAAGAGCCCTTTTATCACGTACATGTTCCGGCGTCTCCGCCTTTTTCAGAGCCTCGATACGATGGCGTCGATAAATCCTTCGGTATCGACCTTCGTAAGATCGGTCCTTGTGCTGAGAAGCGTGAGATCCTTTGTTACGGTCCCCGCGTTCATCGTGTCGAAGCAAGCCTTTTCGAGCTTGTCCGCAAAAGCGGAGAGCTCGGAAAGCCCGTCCATCTCGCCCCTCTTTTTGAGAGCGCCCGTCCATGCGAATATGGAAGCGACGGGGTTCATCACCGGCTTTTCGCCGTTGAGATATCTGTAATAATGCTTCGTTACCGTGCCGTGCGCAGCCTCGTATTCGTATTTTCCGTCCGGGCTGACGAGCACGGACGTCATCATAGCCAGCGATCCGAACGCCGTGGAGACCATGTCGCTCATGACGTCGCCGTCGTAGTTTTTGCACGCCCAGATAAAGCCGCCTTCGGATCTGATGACTCTCGCCACCGCGTCGTCTATGAGGGTGTAGAAATACGTGATGCCCGCTTTTTCGAACGCTTCCTTATAGGAGGCGTTGAAGATTTCCTCGAAAATGTCCTTGAAGGTGTGATCGTATTTCTTGGAAATGGTGTCCTTCGCGGAGAACCAGAGATCCTGCTTCGTGGCAAGAGCGTACTTGAAGCACGAGTGAGCGAACGACGCTATGGAGGAATCCTTGTTGAACTGTCCCTGAAGCACGCCCGGGCACTCGAAATCGTATATCTTTTCCTTCGTTTCGTTTCCTTTTTCATCGACGAACGAGAGGTAAGCCGTTCCTTTTTCCGTGACTCTTATCTCGGAAGCCTTGTAAACGTCACCGTATGCGTGACGCGCGATGGTGATGGGCTTTTTCCACGTTCTTACCACGGGATCTATGCCGTTTACGAGTATGGGAGCGCGGAAGACCGTCCCGTCGAGGATCGCTCTGATCGTCCCGTTGGGGCTCTTCCACATCTGTTTGAGGCTGTATTCCTCGACACGCGCCGCGTTCGGCGTGATCGTGGCGCATTTTACGCCGACGCCGTACTTTTTGACGGCAAGAGCCGCGTCCTCGGTCACCTTGTCGTTCGTTTCATCCCTGTGTTTGAGCCCGAGATCGTAGTATTCGACCTTGAGATCCACGAAGGGAAGAATCATTTTGTCCTTTATCATCCGCCAGACGACGCGCGTCATCTCGTCGCCGTCCATCTCCACGAGGGGAGTCGTCATTCTTATCTTGCTCATTTTGTTCTCCAAACTTATTTTTTAAGTGATTTTGCGTATTCGTTTATAAGACAGCCGGAAAGGATGATGTCCCTCTCTCTGTCGGTGAGTCCTTTTATGTAAAGAGTGAATTCCCTCTTGCCGTTTTTAGTGAGCGCTGCGGCGGGATACGTTTCGTCGCCTCTTTCGAGCTTTTCCTTTACGTCGGGAACGAATATCAGATCGCCGACGTCGAAGAAGAAACCGGGATCCCTGTCCGTCGTGAAGGGAAGTATGCCCCAGTTGATGAGGTTGCTTCTGTAACGCTTCGTGGCGTATTCGAACGAGATGTTCGCAAGTCCTCCGAGCACCTTCTGGCAGGACGCCGCCTGCTCTCTCGCGGAGCCGTCGCCGGGCTTTTTGGCGCACACGACCGATCCGAGCGAGGAAGACGCGAGCAGCTTTTCGGGATCGTCCGAAACGAGCCTCAGCGCTTCGACGAGCGAAGCGTCGTATTCGCCTTTTCTCCTCTTTTCTTCAAGGAGCGCGGTGGCTTTCGATCTGCCCACGTATTCGGGAACGCGCCTGGAAAGCGCGAATTCGGAGAGCTTCAGCGGATTTGAACGGTACGACGACGTTTCTCCCGATGGAATGAGCTCGTCCGTAGTGGTGACCTCGTCGTTGATGACGCAGGCGACCTTCAAAAGAGCGTTCTTTTCAAGCGGGTGCATCTTCGGCCAGTCGGCTATGTTCGGACCGTATCTGAGAGGAAGAGACGTGTCGGCTTTTCCGTATCCGTTATAGACTCTCTTTTCGTAAACGCCCTTGTCGAAGTGATATTCGGGAGACACGAAATCGTAATCCACGGTGTCGGCGCCGGTGAGAACGCCTTCATTTGCGGCGGTGGCGGCTATCGAACGCGCATCCATGAGAGCGACGGCGGAAAGCTGTCCCATATTAGGCTTGGAGCCCTCGCGGTTGGGGAAGTTGCGCGTGGTGTGGCGTATGCTCATCGTGTTGTTGGACGGAACGTCTCCAGCGCCGAAGCAGGGACCGCAGAACGCGCTTTTCAGTATCGCGCCGCATTCCATGAGCTTCGTGAGAGTCCCGTTTTTGGAAAGCTCGAGATATACCGGTATGCTCGACGGATAAACGCTCAGCGAGAAGTATCCGTTGCCGGTGGAGCCGCCGTCGAGGATCGCCGCGGCTTCCGATATGTTTTCGAAAGTGCCGCCCGCGCATCCGGCGATTATGCCCTGTTCGAGACGGATCTTTCCGCCTTGCACCTTGTCGGTGAGGGAGAAGCCGAGCTTTTCTCCGAAATTCTCAGCTGCTTCCTTTTCCACGGTCCTGAATATGTCGAGGGGATCGGCAAGCAGCTCCCTTATCGTGTATCCGTTGCTCGGGTGGAAGGGGAGCGCGATCATCGGTTCAATCTCGGCGAGGTCTATGATGACGGCGGAATCATAAAAGGCGACCTTTTCCGGAGATATCTTTTTATAATCTTCCTCTCTCCCGTGCGCCTTGTAGTACGCGCGGACCTTTTCGTCCGTCGTCCATATTGAAGAAAGACACGTAGTCTCGGTCGTCATGACGTCTATGCCCATGCGGAAATCCACGGAGAGATTTGATACGCCGGGCCCGGCAAATTCGAGGACCTTGTTTTTAACAAATCCGTTTTTGAATACCGCCTTGCAGAGAGCTATGGCTGCGTCGTGGGGTCCCACGCCGTGCCTCGGCGCGTTTTCGAGATAAACGAGCACTACCTCCGGCGCGTCTATGTCGTACGTGTTGGAAAGGAGCTGCTTTACGAGCTCCGGACCGCCCTCGCCCACTCCCATGGTGCCGAGCGCGCCGTATCGCGTGTGGCTGTCGGAGCCGAGGATCATTTTACCGCCCGCGGAAAGCATTTCTCTCGCGTACTGATGGATGACCGCCTGGTTCACCGGAACGTATATGCCGCCGTACTTTTTCGCGGCGGAAAGCCCGAATACGTGGTCGTCCTCGTTGATCGTGCCTCCGACGGCGCAAAGGCTGTTGTGACAGTTCGTCATCGCGTAGGGAAGCGGGAATTTTTCAAGTCCGCTCGCCTTTGCCGTCTGGATTATGCCGACGTACGTTATGTCGTGAGAAACGAGCGCGTCGAACTTTATCGAAAACGAATCGCTCTTTCCGGCGATATCGTGCGATCTCATTATTTTATATGCCATCGTGCCGTTTTTCAGCTCGCGGTCCGTCTTTTTGAGATATCCGGTGGTTTCCGCGTCGCCGCCGAATCTGACCGAAAGCTCTTCTTTTGAGTCAAAATACGGCTTTTCGCCTATCAGATATGTTTTGCCCTTAAGCTTCATCTGTGTCTCCTTAATGCGTGAAAAACAAACTTTTCCACTGTAAAAATATCCGATGCTATTATATCATTTATTTCCCGCGCCGTCAACAACGAAAAGACGCCGCGCGCGAAAAGAAAATGCAAAAACCGTCTTGATTTTATCCCCGGGATGTGATATCATATAATTGCAAATAAAATTTTAACGGATGAGAGGTGAGTTGACAATGATGGATCCCAAGATAACGACGCTGATAACGCTGTGCGAAACGGGCAGCTTTTCCGAGACGGCGAAACGCCTTTCGCTCACTCAGCCCGCCGTCAGCAAGCATATCAAGTTTCTTGAAGAGGAATGGCGCGTGCCGCTTGCGAAAAAGCGCGGTAAAAGCGTAGTGCTGACCCGTGAGGGAGAGATCGTGCTCAGATATTCCCGCCTTATCCGTGAAATGTATGAGAGGGCGAGAGAGGATATATGCGCCGCCGGAGCCTCGCAGGACGGTCACGTCCGCATCGGACTTTCCGATAAACTGACAAAGCGATTCGGCGCCTGCGCGGCAAAGAGCGAAGCGGTACTTCCGAAGACCGACGACCGTGATGAAAAACACATAGGGATCGTCACCGTTATGTCCTCGACCGAACGGCTGCTTGAAGCGTTTTTCGACGAAAAGCTCGACGCCGTCGTCGCCTCAGGCAGCGAGCTTCCCTCAGCCGGAAAACGCGGGAACGAATACGACGAGATATTGATAGACAGATGCGAGCCGTTCGTTTTTGTGAGCGAAGAAAATCCCGTGGGCGGCAGGAATGTCGCCGACGCCGCGACTCTCGGGAAAATGAAGCTCGCCGTCCTTCTTTCCGGGGACGAGGAGCTTTCTCCCGTGAAGATCAGGGAAGCGTACCGCCTGCCCGAAAGATGCCGCGTCGCCGTCATGACGTCCGATCCGGAAATGGGCAGGATCCTCATGAAAGGCGGCTTCGGCGTTCTTTCCTTCGATAAAAACGCTTTCACGGACGAAAGCGAAAAGCCCGCCCCGGTCCCGGTGAGGATAACGGGAGATTTCGACAGGATATGCGCTCTCGTCAGAAAAAAGGATCTGAGCTTCATGTTCGATGTACTGAGCGCGATCTACATATAAAAAACGGCTCTTCGCAGAGGAAAAGCCGGTACGACGGGTAAAATAAAGGCTGCCACGTTTTGCGTGACAGCCCTTTGTCTTTTATTCGGTTTTATCCATCCTTGCCGGAAGAGATCAGCCCGTATAAGCCGAGACGAGCTCTGCTATGTCGCTTTCGCACTTCTCACTGACTTTGTCGTTCTGAGAAGCGAGATCAAGCGTCTTCATCTGGCTCATAAACGTTGCCATCCAGCCGCCGAAGTCATACATGAGGAACAGATCGAAGTAAGCACCTTTGAGTATCTTCGCAAGAGCCTTTTCGGATTCCTCGTCTCTGGAGACGATGGAGAACGTGGTGTCGAAGTATGCGGGATAAAGCGTATCGCCTGACTTGTATGCGAGAGAATTGAGGACGAAGCCTATTTCATCGGGATTGTCGTTGGATATCGGTATAGCCCATACGGAGGTGGACATGCTGACGATGTTCGTGTACTCTTCCTGATCGTCGAAGATCTTCGGAGTGGGAAGCACGCCGAAATCGAACTCAGCGTTTCTGTGGTCGGTCCTGACGCCCATCATCTGAGCGTTTACGAAGAGAGCCTGTCCGCCGTTGAAGAGCGTTACGTTGGGTCCGCCGTATCCTTCGGTGAATACCGAGGTATCGAATACGGTGGCTTTTATCTTTTCGACCGTCTCGACTGCTCTGGTGGTGTAGAGAGAATAAACGGGAAGGTCGTCGGCATCCTTTTCAAGCGGAACGTTTCCGCCCGCCATGAAGAGTGCGTAATGGTTGAAAGGAGCGTAGGCGTAACCGAATCTGTCGGCGTTTCTGTCCATTTTGCCGTCGCCGTTCACGTCTTCAGCGGCGATAGCGGACATCTGAGCCATTACGTCGAGAGTCCATTTTCCCTCGTTGACGAACTCATAGGGGTCGCCCACGGAGTCGTATATGCCTTTTTCTTCGCAGAGGTCCTTGTTGAAGAGCTGTATCCAAGCGACGTCCCAGTAGGAAACGGAGAGGTCTCCGACGAGGGTGTGGAGCTTGTTGTTGATGCTCATGGATTCTATGTATCTCTGATTCCAGAAATCCTGCTTGAGATCGAGAGTGGAAACGGTGTTGAGGTCTATGAGCAGTCCTTCTCTCGAAAGAGTAGCGCCGGTGTAAGCCGCGTTTATGGCGACCGCGTCATACGCGCCGGTACCGGATTTTACGTCGGTCCTGATAACTTCGATCTGATCGGGGTATTTTGCGTTCGTATCGGGACTGTACACCTGCTCGATCGTAAATCCGTATTTGTTGGTGAGATAATTGTTTCTCTCGTATACGGCGTCGTTGATAGGCTCGTCGAGTATCTCGTTTGCGGTGAGATCCATGACAGCCCAGTATCCGGATTCGCCGTCACGGGTCCAGATCGTGTAAGTCTTGTCTTTGACGTCGTCGTAGCTGTCGGGGAGATAAGGCTTTTCCGTCGAAACGGGCGGCGCGTTCGTTGTTGCGTTTCCGCCCTGGGTATTGCCGGTTTTGGCGGTCGACTTCGGCGGCGTGTTGTCGCATGCGCAGAAGCAGACGACCAAAAGCGCTGCCAGCAGAATTGTAAGAAAACGCGATATGGCGCTTGTCTTCATGATATAACCTCCTGAACTTTATGCTTATTGCATATTCTCGCACATATTGTAACGGATTTTTTTGGCTAATACAATAAGAATATTGCTCAGGATAACGTACAATATTGCTCTTTTGCGCTGAAAAAGATGAAAAATTTGTTTTTTTTCGCCTGCTTTTCGCTTTTGCCGCTCCGCATCGGCGAAACCGTATTCCGGAAACGCGCCGGCAAAAAAACTCTCCCTCCGTGCGGGGGAGGGAGAGAGCGCGGCGGATCATGCGCCGGTGTTTTATTCGCCGTGAGAAATGATCGCGTCAGTCCTGAAAAGCCGAGACGAGCTCTGCTATGTCGCTTTCGCACTTCTCACTGACTTTGTCGTTCTGAGAAGCGAGATCAAGCGTCTTCATCTGGTTCATAAGCGTTGCCATCCAGCCGCCGAAGTCATACATGAGGAACAGATCGAAATACGCGCCCTTGAGTATCTTCGCAAGAGCCTTTTCGGATTCCTCGTCTCTGGAGACGATGGAGAACGTGGTATCGAAGTATGCGGGATAAAGCGTATCGCCTGACTTGTATGCGAGAGAATTGAGGACGAAGCCTATTTCCTCGGGGTTTTCGTTGGATATCGGTATAGCCCATACGGAGGTGGACATGCTGACGATGTTCGTGTACTCTTCCTGTTCCTCAAAGATCTTCGGAGTGGGAAGCACGCCGAAATCGAATTCAGCGTTTCTGTGGTCGGTTCTGACGCCCATCATCTGCGCGTTCACGAAGAGAGCCTGTCCGCCGTTGAAGAGCCTTGCGTTGGGTCCGCCGGATCCCGAAGTGAATACCGAGGTATCGAATACGGTAGCCTTTATCTTCTCGACCGTCTCGACAGCCTTGGTGGTGTAGAGAGAATAAACGGGAAGGTCATCGGCATCCTTTTCAAGCGGAACGTTTCCGCCCGCCATGAAGAGTGCGTAATGGTTGAAAGGAGCGTAGGCGTAACCGAATCTGTCGGCGTTTCTGTCCATTT
>Ga0079305_1002784_pt1 | contig 13738 bp, 16 predicted proteins | sample LMS_cellobiose_e_FD_79183 | JGI IMG/M metagenome (GOLD analysis project Ga0079305, IMG submission 79183) | Rumen-fistulated moose microbial communities from Alaska, USA - LMS_cellobiose_enrichment | ecosystem: Host-associated > Mammals > Digestive system > Stomach > Rumen fluid ... | reverse complement strand
TCTTGAGTTCCGATGCATCATTGATGATGATAAGCTTGAAACTTGAGAACATGGAAAGGCTTTCGGCAATGCCTATTACCTCGCTCATCTCGGAGTCGTAGGGGTAGAAAGTGTACTCCTCTATTTCCTCTCCATGTGTCTTCTTTATCTCTGTGCGGATAGAATCGATATAATTCTTCTTCTCCCCCAGCTCGGGGCCGGTCAGGAGATAGCTGGACTTAATCATTCTTCCTCGAATTTGTTCTCAAAGATCTTGCTTATAGCCTCTACAGCCTCTGCCTCGTCTTCCCCATCAGCCTTGAGGGTCAGGACTGCCTGGTATGTGGCGGCAAGGGTTATTATCCCCATGATTGACTTTGCATTGATCTCATCATCATCCTTTGCCAGAGTGATGTCAGATTTAAACTTGTTGGCAACCTTGACAATCATAGCAGCAGGTCTTGCGTGGATTCCTGCCCGGTTTGCAATTACGACTTGTTTTGTTATCATTGTTTATTCCTCGCCGTATTTATGTTCGTTATTATAGAAAGAGGAGATATTCTTGGCCTCCAGCCACTGGATAGTCCTCCGGTTGAATTCTTTTGCAGAGAAGTAGCCCATGCTCTTGAGCCGTTCGTTCATAGCTCCTGTCTCGATTATGATAGGGATGTTCCGCCCCGGCTTGACCGGAATGGTAAGGGCTGGAATCTGCACACCCAGAATCTCGGTGGTGTTCTCGTCTGTTCCCAGCCTGTTGTACTCTTTCTCGTTGTCCCATTCCTCCAGATTGACAACAAGCTGAATCTCCTTCTGATCCCGTACTGCACCGATTCCGTACAGGTGGGAGATATTTATGATTCCCAGCCCCCGGATCTCCATATGATGTGCCAGCTGCTGATTGCCTCCCCGGCCTACCAGGCTGTTTCCATACAGGTTCCGGATCTCCACCACATCGTCGGCAATAAGGCGGTGTCCCCGCTCTATAAGCTCAAGTGCTGTCTCGCTTTTTCCAACCCCGCTTTTTCCTTGAATCAGGATTCCTACGCCGTAGACCTCTACCAGGTCGCCATAGATAAGCTGCTTAGGGGCAAACACTGCACCCAGAATTCTGGAAAGCCGCCTAGTCAGCTCGGTGGTGGTAAGGGGAGTTACCAGAAGAGGACACTTGGCCTTTGAGGCGATAGCCTGTATTTTCTCGCCCGGCTGCAGACCGGAAGAGAAGATGCAGCAAGGTATCTGGTAGGAGAAGAATGTCTCAATATTATGGAAATCAAAGTTCTGTTCTTTCTCCATCTTCTCGATGAAGTTTGATTCCCGGATGCCGAAAATCTGGATGCGCTGGTAGGTAAAGTCGTCAAAGAACCCCACCAATGCCAGACCAGGCCGGTCCAGGTAGGATACCGTTATCTCGTTACCCAGCCCCTGACGGCCTGCAATGCATTTAAGCGAGAGAGCATCATTTTCTTTCAGGTCCAGATCCAGCAGATCCAGGACAGTAAATGTCTTCATACCAGAACTATTTTATACTATGTCAGGATAAAAGGGAAGAGATGGACTCTTCCCCGGAATCAGATAGATTTCTCCTGCATCTTCTCCTTTTCCTTCACAATCTTGGTCTTGACCTTCTCGGTCAGCTTGTCGATAGCATCATACAGGTCGCCATCTGTGGTCTCGATGAAGGCATCTCCACCCCACTTGAATGCGAAGTTGCTCTTGAGGGTATACATACCATTTGCCCTTTCGACAGTGATCTCCATAGAGTTCAATGTGTCCTCGGCAGTTGCAAGGCGCTTGAACTTCTTCTCAATCTGCTCTCTGGTCTTGTCAGAAACTTCGTAATGGATTCCTCTGATTTCAAAATTCATAATTGCCTCCTGTATTTTGAAACTGTCCGTCTGGCCATCTCCACCCCTCTTTCCTTGAGCAGGTCTGATATCTGCTGGTCTGACAGGTGCTGGCCTTTGTGTGACTCTATTATCTCTTTTATGGTTTCCAGTGCACTAGCTCCCTGGGATGGGAAGAAGTAGCTGAATGGATAGAAACCCCAGTCAGTCTGGACAAACTTTGAGTTTGCTATCCGTGATACAGTGGATTCGCTTACATCAATCTTCTTTGCAAATTCCCGCTGGGTAAGGGGTTTAAGATATTTAGGCCCTTTGAGGAAGAACTCCTCCTGACTTTTTACAATCTCCTTGCCGGCACGTTCCAGGGCACCTTTCCGCATTGCAAGCTTTCGGATAAAATCCTCTGCATCCTGGATAAACTTTCTGGAACCCGAGTCTATCTCTGGAGAATTCCTTAGTTTTTCGTAGGCTGAACTTATTTTCAGGACCGGGAGCGCCTCTTCGTTCATATCGACAGAAATCTCTCCATCCTCGGCTGTCACAGTGAATGAGGGGACTACAGTCTGATCTGGCTGTGTGTTGAATGTCCTTCCTGGGAATGGATTCAATGTTCTGATGAATTTTTTTATCTCCTGCACCTGGGTTTCGGTTGTGTGGAGTGCGGCTGCAATCTCTTTGTATTTTTCCTTTCCAAGTGCTTCCAGATATTCTGCAATGACAGTGTCGGTATGTTCCGGTGTATCGGGACGGAGTGATGCCTGCACCAGGAGCGACTCCTTATAGCCGCCATATACGCAGGTTCCCTGGGGATCCATCATCTGGACCAGTTCCATGGCTTTCTCCAGAGTTTTGTCATCTGCTTCTGGCACTAAGTTTTGGGGCGGTGAGTCCAGGAATCCATCATTGTTCAAACTTTGAACAAGTATCTCTGCCGCATCCAGCACTTTCTGGTCGATATTCTTCTGCATACCCAGCTGCACAAGGAGATGTTCCTTAAGGTTCTCCTTCTGGGCGGCAGTCCCTTCCAGGACTTCCTGGGTCCTGCTGCCGGCAGAGCTTGGTCCCGGCTGGCTTAAGAGGATATCTGTATTTCCTTCTGCCTCAAGGGCAGGATTGGTCTCCAGTGCTTTCTGGATCTCCTCCTTGATTTCAAGCACAGGCATGGCCAGGAGACGCATCATCTCCCGCATCTGGGGGGCCATAATCTGTTTCTGGCCAAGTGCCAGAACTGGTGCCTGAATCTGCTGCATACCTATAGTATACCCCAAAAATCAGATTTTGGCAAAAAAGTTTCTGCTATTGCGGAAATCTCATTACCGCTATATAATTATATAATTATGAAGCAGTATCTTGATTTAGTAAAATATGTGCTGGAGAACGGCCAGCGGAAGGTGAACCGCACCGGAGTGGCTACTTTAAGCTGTTTCGGCGTGTTCTACAAGGTCAATCTGGCAGAAGGGTATCCACTCCTGACCACCAAGAAAGTTTACTTTAAGTCTATGCTCCAGGAGCTTTTCTGGTACCTTTCCGGCGAGGAGCATATACGCAACCTCCGCCAGCATACCAAAATCTGGGATGCCTGGGCTGATGAGGAGGGGCATCTGGAGACAGCCTACGGCCGGTTCTGGCGTCGGTTCCCGGTTCCCGAACAGGGGCTTCCCGGCGAGAAATGGGCCACAAAGTGGGTTACAACCGATCCTGTGACAGGGCAGAAGACTTTTGATCAGATACAATATATCATCGATTCTCTTAAGGAGATAAAAAAGAACCCGGAAGCCCCGGCTCTGCGGCGGCTGGTGGTAAGTGCATGGCATCCGGCAAATGCGGCCGAGAGCCTGCTGCCCCCCTGTCACTACAGCTTCTGCTTCAATGTGACAGGCGGCAAGCTTAACTGCCACCTGACCCAGCGTTCTGCTGACATTGCTCTGGGAGTTCCCTTCAACATTGCCTGCTATGCTCTTCTGACCATGATGCTGGCCAAGGAGACAGGCTTTGAGGTAGGCGAATTTGCCCATACCCTTATAGATGCCCATATCTACGAGAACCATATTGAGGGCCTTAAGGAACAGCTTAAACGTACTCCTGGTAAGCTCCCTACAGTCAAGATAGCGGACAAGCCTTTTAACCAGCTGACTCCGGATGATATTGAGCTTATCGGCTACGAACCCCAGGGCTTTATAAAGTTTGGAGTTGCAGTATAAGCCATGAAAGAGATAAATGTCATTGTAGCAATGACCAAGCGCCGCATTATCGGCAAGGATGGAACTCTCCCCTGGCATCTCAGCGAGGATCTTAAGCTGTTTAAGGCTCATACCACCGGTAACATAGTTATCATGGGACGCAAGACTTTTGACTCCATAGGACGGCCGCTTCCCAACAGGCGGAATCTGGTGGTCTCCAAAAGTATTCAGGAGAACGAGAAAGTTGCTGGAGTTGAGTATTTTCCCGATCTGGAACATGCATTGAATGCGGCTCAGGATGGCTCTGGAAAGATTTTTATCATAGGCGGAGCAAGTATATATCAGCAGATGATAGAGAAGGCAGACCGTCTCTATATTTCCCTAGTGGATGGGGATTTTGATGGAGACACCTGCTTCCCGGAGGTTAAGGAGGATGTGTGGAAAGTTGTTGCCACCGAGCCTCATACTGGATTCACACTGTACATATACGAAAGAAAATAATTGGAGGAACGCGTGGACAATCTTAAGCTGGAGATTAAGAAGATCATTATTTCAGCTCTGGAGCTTGAGGATATCAAGCCGGAGAATATTGTGGACTCTGAACCACTCTTTGGTGCAGGGCTGGGACTTGACTCGATAGATGCACTGGAACTGGGTATTGCACTTAAAAAACGGTTCGGTATCTCGTTCTCGGCAGAGAGCAGCGACAACCGGAAGCATTTTGCATCGGTAGACGCCCTTGCCGCATATATTTCTGCACAGAAGGATGGAGAGACCAAATGACTAAAGAGGAAATTTTTGAGAAGCTGAAAGAAATTTTCATCAGCGAGTTTGAGCTGGATGAGTCAAAGATATCTATGGATGCTCTGGTATCGGAGGATTTGGACCTGGACAGCATTGATGCAGTGGATATCATTGTCAAGATGAAGAAGTTCCTCCCTGCCAAGATTAATCCAGATTCCTTCAGGAAGGTCCGCACTGTGGGAGATGTGGTGGATATTCTGTACGAGGCCGGCAGGACAGAATAAGTGACCCAGACCCAGAAGCGCATAAAGGCTGCGGTATGCATCGGTTTCCTGGTGCTGGGCGGTCTGATTGCCCTGATTACCGGTTCTGCCCGGATTCTTGCCTTCTACCCGGCTCTGGTCAACCTGTTTTTTCTGGTGCTTTTCGGACATACTCTGTTTGTAAAGCCCAGCATGGTGTATCGGTTTGCCACCCTGAAGGACAAGAGCATAGCCACAAGTCCGTATAGAAAACAGATAGCAGCATACTGCTGGAAAGTGACTCTGGTATGGTGCTGTTTTTTTATTGTAAACGGCGGTATTGCCCTCTGGTCGGTCTTTGGAAAGACATATCGGTTCTGGGCTCTTTATAATGGATGTATTGCATACATTCTGATGGGACTTTTGTTTATAGGAGAATATATTGTGCGAAAAATAGTACAGAGCCATATGAAAGGAACTCTTATCCCCCTGACACAGATAACACTTTCTTCCAGGGATATGGATTCCATAGTCTGCTACCAGGGGCGGTATACTGACGGTATCTACAAGAGCTGGCAGGATTTTGCATTGGACTGTACCAGGATGCGGCACTTTTTAGCATCTAGGCCTGTCGATAAATGGATTCTTAATTGCGAGGACTGCTACTATTTTTATGTCACTTTTGCATCCCTGCTCCAGTGCCGCAAAGAAATTCTTCTGACTGCCAACATCACCCCGGAGTTCATAAAGGAGATCCGCCAGCCAGGCATCGGGTTCCTGACAGATCAGAATGTACCAGACTCCACCGACATAGCTTCGGTACTGGAACGGAGTTCAGGTGCCGGATTGGACACTATTGAGGAATTTCCCCATATTGATCCTGCAGAGACTAAGATTCATATGTATACATCAGGGAGTACAGGACACCCGAAAGCAGTGCTCCAGAGGATGAAGGAATTTGAGACAGACAATGCTTTCATAATCTCCAAATGGGGTGATGATTTCTGGAAGCGCAAGGTCTGCTCCTGCGTGAACCAGCACCATATCTATGGTCTTCTTTTCTCGGTGATGCTTCCTTTTGCCGCCGGAATTCCTCTCCGCCGGAACCGTATCACTGTACCGGCTGAGTTCAAGGAACTTACCGATGACTCCTATATGATTATAGCTGTTCCTGCATTCCTTAAGCGGACTATCGAGGGAGAAGAGAAATCTTTCGGCCTTAAGGATCCTATGATTTTTACTTCCGGCGGCGTGCTGACTCCCGATGTGGCAAAGAAGACAGACCAGATTATGGGATTCTGGCCTATCGAGGTATATGGCAGTACAGAGACTTCCGGCATAGCGTACAGACAGTCCAAGAATGGTCTGGAATGGACCCCTTTTGACAACGCCGAGATAACTCAGAATGCCGACGGCTGCCTTGTTATCCGCTCGCCCTACATAAGCGATCCTGCTGGTTTTGAGACTGCCGATCTGGTGGAGATCTTAAACGATGGCCGTTTCCTCCTTAAGGGGCGTTCCGATTCTATTGTGAAGATCGAGGAGAAGCGTATCTCTGTCACCGAGGTGGAGAACAGGCTGAACCAGTCTCCGTATGTAAAGGACAGTTGTGTCATTGCCATGGCAGACCGGCGGCAGTACCTGGCTGCAGTTGTGGTGCTGAGTCCAGAAGGGGAAAAGAAGTTTGCAGGAGCCAGTAAATTTGAGATAAACCAGTTCTTCCGTAACTATCTGGCTGGATTCTTTGAGGCTGTGGTTTTGCCCCGCAAATGGAGATATTTGGATGCTGTCCCTCAGAATTCTATGGGAAAGCGGAAGAAAGATGAAATCAAAGCCCTCTTTGAGAAGAAGATAGAGGATATCCATGGCATCTCCTTTGCTGTTGTGGGACAGGAGGAGAATAAAGTCAGTGTCTCCTTTGCAGTGTCAGAGGATTGTGATTTCTATGATGGCCATTTCCCGGAGCAGAAATTCCTGCCGGCAGTGGCCCAGTTCCATATTGCAGTCAAGGTGGCAGAGCAATTTTTCAAGGTGGATATTCCTATGGTGGAGACCAGGCGCATCAAGTTCTCCAATCCTGTTCTGCCAGAGACCCCTATGATACTGACTATTACAAAAGATGGTGCTAAGTTCCAGTTCTCATACTGCGACCAGACAGGAAAAGAGTATTCCAAAGGATCTTTCTTTTCCAAGGAGGGGCTGTGAGCTCGGTCAGACAGGGAGCAGTGATTCCAGTATACAATCATGGTGATACTGCCGGATCTATTGTGGACTTCCTGGTGTCTCATCATATCCCGGTGATTCTGGTGGATGATGGCAGCTATCTTAAGACAAAGGCAGCCCTGGCAAAGATAGAAAAGCAATATCCAGATGATGTGACACTTTTGACATTGCCTGAAAATGGCGGCAAGGGGACTGCTGTCCTTACTGGAATAGAGATGGCTGCAAACTTAGGACTGACCCATGTGATTCAGATAGATGCAGACGGGCAGCACGACATAAGTCAGGTGGAGCCGTTCCTGAGACTCTCTGCCCAGCACCCTGAAGCCTTGATCTGCGGCTGTCCCGAATACGACAGCACAGTACCCGAAAATCGCCTGAAAGGGCGTAAACTGACTACAGGGATGGTTGCCTTGGAGACCTTGAGCAGGGATATACAGGATGCAATGTGCGGCTTCAGGGTCTATCCTGTGGCTCCTGTAGTTGGAATCAAAGATAGGATTTATTCCCTGCGGATGGGTTTTGATATAGAGATTCTGGTCAAGCTCCACTGGGCTGGCGTACCAGTCATCTCCAAGCCTGTGAAGGTGACATACCCGGAGGGAGGGCTTTCCAACTTCCGCATGGTGCATGACAATATTGAGATAAGCGCACTCCATACAAGGCTCTTCTTTGGAATGTTGATGCATCTTCCAAAGCTGCTTGCCAGAAGGAAGAACAATGGCTGAAGCCCGGCATTGGTCACGCCAGAAGGAACAGGGAAGCGGCTGGATGCGGGGACTCACCCTTTTCTTTATCCGTATTCTTCCTGGTGTTGTGGTGCGGATTTTTGCCATTCCTATAGGATTTTTCTTCTGGCTCTTCTCTTTCAGCCAGCGGAAGGCAATTAAAAAGTATCTTGAAAAAGTGCGTCCGGGACACAGGGCATATACTCTCCCGCTTTTTTTGGCTTTTTCTATAACTATAATCGAGAAGGTGGAATCCTGGGCCGGAAAGATTACCTTTGGAAAAATTCATTTCCAGGATGATGATATCACCAGAATATGGAAAGAACTTGAGCAGGGACAGGGAGCCTGTCTTATCTGTTCCCATCTGGGGAATATGGAGATGCTCCGGGCTATAGCAGACTATGGTCAGATAGGGGTATCCCGTCGGGTACCGGTTATCTCTATAGTCGATTTCAAGGTCACTGCCGGATTCAACCGTATGATAGAAAAGGCAAACCGGAATGCTATGCACAACATAATAAGTGCATACGATATAGGACCAGACACTATACTTATGTTGCAGAACCATGTGTCAGCCGGTGGAATTGTAGTCATTGCCGGCGACAGGACAGCTCCCGGTTCTCAGGACAGGACCTTTGATATTCCATTTTTGGGTACTCCGGCTCCATTTCCACAGGGGCCCTTTGTCCTTGCATCGCTTCTGGAGGCTCCTGCTTACTATGTCTTTGCCGCCCGGCAGAAAGCTCTTTCGGTAGGAGCAGAGTACAATATGCATATCCACAGGTCTGGAATTGTATTCTCCGGCAGCCGGGCCGAGAAGAAAACTCAGGTACGCAGTATGGCAGCAGAATTTGCAGGTCTCCTGGAGAAATATTGTAACAAATATCCATATCAATGGTATAATTTTTATGAATACTGGGAAAAAGGTGATCTATGAATATTGAGGCATCGGCTGAATTTAGAGTGGAATTCTATGATGTGGATTCCATGGGTGTGGTGTGGCATGGCAACTATGTAAAATATATGGAGCTGGGACGATGTGCCCTGCTGGACAAGATTGGCTATGGCTACAGCGAAATGAAGGAAAGTGGATATGCCTTCCCTGTCACCTCTCTGAAGCTCAAATATATCAAGCCCCTTCTCTTTAAGCAGAAAGCTGTTGTAAAGGCTGTGCTGACCGAGTATGAGAACAGGATCAAGATTGAGTATCTCATCTATGACAAGGAGAGCGGCGAACTGACTACCAAAGGGGAAAGTATCCAGATGGCATTGAATATGGAGACCAGGGAAACTTCTTTCCTGTGCCCAGAATGCTTTATAAAAAAAGTTGAGGCCCTGCTTTGAGAAACATTTTCTTTTTCCTATGCTTTATCTCCCTTTCCAGCCAGCTGTCTGCAGATCAGCTGGAGGATGTCTATGCACGGGTGGCTTCCCATCCTGTCACAAAAGGGGAGCTTTCCCAGGAGCAGTATATAAAGATTGCAGACCGGAGTCTTAAGTCCAAAGGAACTTTTGTACTATCACAGGACAAAGGGGTTATTTTTGAGATAACAGAACCTTTTCCATCTTCCATGGTTGTCACCGAAACCAGGCTGGTCCAGACCCTTCCTGGGAATGTGACTGCAGTGATGGATGGTTCAGAGAATGCCATGTTCAAGAACATTGCCCAGATTATCCACTCTGTCTTTGCAAACGATGTGCAGGTACTGCGGGATAATTTCCAGGTCTCTGTTCTGGGTGGTCCTAAGGATGTTGTGGAACTGGTCCCCAAGGATTCTCTTCTGGTAATGCTTTTTGAAAAAATCACCCTGACTGTCGGGGATTCCATAGATTCAGTCTCAATTGCAGAGACAGGTGGCAATTGGGTAAATTATTCTTTTTATAATAAAACTTTTCCGGAGAAGCTGACTTCAGATGAAGAAGCTCGGTTTGCAAACTGATAGAATCATATTCCTCATTCTGCTGGCATGTCTGCTTCTGGTCGGTATATGCCGGGGAGTGCATCTGGATACCAGCTTTTTCTCTCTGTTCCCCGAGTACAGAAATCTGGCAGAGGTGGAGGAAAGAATAGCCCGGAACAGCGCATCCTCTGTTTTTATCCTTGCAGAAGGGGCAGATTTCAGTATTGCCAGGCAGGGAGCCCAGGCTTTTTATGATACATTCCAGAACTCTCTTGTGTTCAAGAACCTTTCCCTGTATCAGGATGAAGACGCAATGGAGGTTCTGAAAACATTCCTATTTGAGCACCGGTATCAGCTTCTGGATGATGAAACTTTATCCCGGCTTGAAAATGGCAATGCAGATGCTGTTTCTCGGGAGGCTCTGGCTCAGGTATACAGCCCTTTCTCCTTTGCAGATCTGGGCCTTCTTGACAAAGACCCTTTCCTGCTGACAGCGAAAAATATAAGAAAATATGCATCCCAGGGGACTGGCAATCTGTTCCTGAAAGAAGGGGTGCTGGCTGCAGAATCGGGGGGACTCTGGTATGTGCTTATACGGGGCAGGGTGACAGACGATGCCCTCTCCTTCTCTGGCAGGAATGGAATAGGTAAGATGTATGAACAGCTTTTGCAGCTGGAGAACAGCAATCCAGGTGTTTCCTATATCTGCTCAGGGGTTCCTTTCCACAGCTATGAAAGTTCTTCCAAGGCAATGAAGGAGATTTCCTGGATCACAGGTGTCTCCCTTGCCCTTGTAGCCCTTATCCTGCTGATTGCATTCCGCACCTTGCTCCCTATGCTTGTCTCTGTAGTGAATATTGGAATCTCTCTCTTGGCAGGATTTGCTGTGACATTGATTCTCTATGGAAAGATACATGCTCTGGCTCTGGTGTTTGGAACAACTCTTATCGGAGTCAGCATAGATTACTCTATCCACTATTTCTTAAACCGTGATAAGATTTTCAGAAGCCTGACTGTAAACTGCATTTCCACCGAGATAAGCTGGTGTCTTCTGATGCTGGCTCCCTTTCCGCTGCTTCGGCAGGTAGCCCTGTTCTCGGCCGCAGGCCTTGCGTGCTCCTACTTTATTGTCCGTCTTATATATCCTGTCCTGCCTGACATACAGCAGTCTGACAAATCAAATCAACCCTGCTGTATACACATTGTACGTATGACAGGGATTCTGGTAATGATAGTCTGTCTTGTTGCTCCAGCACTCTGTGGCATCAGAATAAAGAACAGCATCAGGGGAATGTACACTATGTCAGGCCAGCTTTTGGAATGGGAGAAGAAGGCTGGAAAAGTTATGAATCTGGGAAGTTCCGGAGAATACTTTATAGTGGCTGGCACAGACCAGCAGGAGCTGCTGGTCCGGGAGGAGCGCCTGGCTGCCGAGCTTGAGAAAGCAGTAAAGAATGGTTCTATCGGTGCTTTTTCCAGAGTGACAGCCTTTGTCCCGTCCGAGGCAAGACAAAAGCGCAGCTACCAGGCAGCAGGAGCGCTCCTCCCGTGCTCCCGGCCCCAGCTGGAGGCGCTGGGGTTCGGCAGCAGTGCCAGACGCCAGTTTGAACAGGAGTACAGGAACAATATCAACAACTTTGTAACTATAGATACTGTTCCTCCTTACATAAAAGAAAATATAGAAGCCCTCTTCCTGGGAAACGTAGGTGGTACCTGGTACTCTGTAGTATTCCCGCTGCAGGTCAAGGATGGCAGTGCCTTGAGTTCTCTGGCAGATGGCAAGACTGTTTTCTTCTTGTCAAAAATCAAGGATATAGAGAAAGAGCTGGACCATCTGACCCGGACAGCCCTCTTGTTTGTTCTTATATCCTATTTCCTGGTCTTTTCTCTGCTGTGCCTTGTGTACAGGAAGCGGGCTTTGAGAATTGTCCTTGTTCCTGCCTCTGTGATTCTGGGGACTCTCTCCTTTGTCTCTGTCTCAAGCGGCGGTGTGGATCTTTTTGCCTGCTCCGGCATTGTCATGATCTTCGGACTGGGTCTTGATTACCTTGTATATGGCCTTGAAGGAAAAAGCGGCAAGGCTACGTTGCTCTCCTTTATAACGACCGAGATTTCCTTCGGAGCTCTTGCCTTAAGCAGTTTTGTTCCAGCCCATGTGTTTGGACTTACTGTGTGTGCCGGTCTGGCTCTGGCCTATCTTCTTTCCCTTTCAGTTGACCGCAGTTAAGGTAAAATCTGGGACATCGCCATATTTCAGGAGGATCAGACTGTCCCGGTTTTTTTTGCTTTCGAACGCGGCAGCCATCACATAGCCTCCACCTTCGTAGAGCGAGTAGTAAAAAGGAGTCTCAGGTGGACACAGAATACGGTTATCAGCAATCAGGAAAGGGGGCGTCTCCTTTATATTTGCTATGGATGATCCCAGCAGCTTCAGATGGGACTCTTTAAGTACCCAGAGTTTGAGAAACATCTTCCTGCGTTCTTCTTCTGAGTTTGCATTGGCCATACAGTCGAGTTCCTGGGGATGAAAAAACTTTTCTGCCACTGCTGAATTGACTTTCCGGGAAGAGTATTCGATATCGCATCCTGTTTTTCCTTGGGCCATAGTGCAGATAACCAGGTTTCTGGCATGAGATATGTTGAAGTCGAACTCAGATTCAGCATAGGAGGGTCTTCCAAACCGGGTGGTTATCCGTTTAGGATGCATTCCCCCCAGTACGTCGCACTCCATACAGGATAAGAGTTCAAGCCCTTTTGCATGTTGATCTTTGTAAAGATGTGATTCTGATGATACAATTCCCAGTCTGCTTTCCATCAACGCAAGTATATCGCTTTTTTTACTGGAAAGGAAGTCAATTAACTGTTATTATAGGTATATTATGAAGCTGACCCCAAGGTTTCTGACAGCTCTTATCTCTTTCCTTCTTCTCTTTTCCTGTGCCACCAACCGTGGTAGGGAGACAGGATATCAGGTATATGTGACCGACTCTCAGAAATATGAGCTTTTACAGCCAGATGCCTTTGAGGAGCCAATGGACCGTTTCCAGACTATAACAGGCACGTTTCAGGGAAAGGTGCATATATTCGGAGCCTACATACGCAGCAGCGGCGAAGAGGTTGCAATCTCATTCTTCAACCAGATGGGTGGCGGTGTGGGGGAACTGGTCTATACCGGCGACACTCTTAATGCCAATTCCCATTTCTTTCCCCAGGGGACAAAGTTTGAATATATGATGGCCGACTTCCAGTTCTGCTATTGCAAGAAGAAGCTGCTCAGTTCCCGGTTGGGCGAGTCTGGTCTCCGCCTGGAATGCCAGTTGCAGGATAAAAGGGAGATACGGCAGATCTGGAGTGGGAATCAGCTTGTTATACAGATAGAGCGGGAAAAGGACAGAACCAGGCTGACAAACTTTCTGCGGCAGTACAGTTATGATATTCAGGAGGGAAACTGATGGCTATATACCTTTCCCCTCCAGGGGTAATCTGCTGTGCCGGCAGCGGTCTTGACGCATTGCATACTGCAGTTGTGGAGGGTAAGCACTGGCACAAGACCGACCTTACCTTGGAAGCCCTTATGGATGATTCCATTTCCCAGGTTCAAGATGCAGTGGAATGTGCTGCTGCCCGATATGGCAGAGACCGGATTGGAGTTTTTGTAGGTTCCTGTGACAACGGCTCTTTCTATTCCCTGCCGGCACATCAGCAGTTCTTCAAGACAGGTACGTTTCCAGAAGGGTACTCTTTTTCTCTGCAAAAGGCACTCTTTCCAGCAGCATATATACGGAAAAAGCTTAATCTGGAAGGACCATCTGCCGCCTGTGCCACCGCCTGTGCCTCCAGTGCCAGTGCCATCATCAAAGGATGCCAGCTTATAAAAGCAGGTTTCTGTGATGCAGCTGT
>Ga0079305_1002783_pt1 | contig 13743 bp, 9 predicted proteins | sample LMS_cellobiose_e_FD_79183 | JGI IMG/M metagenome (GOLD analysis project Ga0079305, IMG submission 79183) | Rumen-fistulated moose microbial communities from Alaska, USA - LMS_cellobiose_enrichment | ecosystem: Host-associated > Mammals > Digestive system > Stomach > Rumen fluid ... | reverse complement strand
CTTGTTCTTGCCGTTCTTAACGACCTGAGCCGTGACCTTCGCGCCCTTTATAACGGGATCTCCGATCACTGTTCCGTTGTTGTCGGAATAAACCAATACTTCGTCAAAATCGACTGTGGACTCTTCCTCAGCGCCTAATTTTTCAAGAAAGACGATGTCGCCCTCCTTGACCTTGTACTGCTTTCCGCAAGCCTTGAATATTGCAAACACGAAAAGCACCTCACTTTCATTTTGAGACTCGCTGCGTCAGGCAATCTCTTTCGGGATTTTAAGACCTGCAGCATGCGGCAAATTATATTATAATCGGTATTATCGGAGTTTGTCAATACATTTTTTGAAAAAAACTCCCGCAAACAAGGCAAAAAAGCAAAAAAACGGATGCCGCACGCGGTGCGGCATCCGAAAAACGCTTATTATGTTTCCTTCATTCCTCAACGGGTTCCTGGGGTTCCTTTTCCGAATTCAGATAAGGCTCCTTGACCTTGTTCTTCGCGGCGTCCGCCGCCTTTGCGGCTGCGAGCGTGGGAGCGTAATCGGGATTGAACTTGTCGTTCATGAACGTGGTGAAGTCGAGTTCGTCGAGCTTGTCCCTTATCTCGGTGAAGATCTCTTCCCAGTTCGAAACGCCCTTGCAGAGCATCTCGTACTTGCCTCTGACTATGTCGTTGGCTTTTTCGAGAAGCTTCATATCGTCCTCGGAGAGTTTCGGCACGTATCCGTTGAACGCATAAGTCTTGAGAAGTGCGTTGCCGGCGATGGCGGACGTTCTGTAATCCTTGTCCTTTTCCTCAACGCTGCCTATGAGCATGTTACCGGTCTTGAAGAAGTCCATCTTGTACTCGTCGGAGATGATTTCGACGTAGCCGGTCTCGGAGTCAAGCGTGTAATCCTCGTTTTCAACGCCGTAGCGGAGCGCGGTGGCGAAGGAAGGATCCGTATATATAAGGGTGAGTATCTCGGCGCTGCGGTCCTTGATCTTGCTCATGGAGCTGATACCGAAAAGACCCGAGCATATCTCGTCAGCCTTTGCTCTGGGAAGAGAATACGTGGTAACGGTGTATCCTTCTTCTCTCCACTTCTCGGCGTCGGCGATCGTTCCCTCTCTTATATCGAGGAAGAACTCTTTTGCGGAAGCGGGGTAGCTGTCCTTGAAGTATCCCGCCGCGCGGAAGTTTGCCATACGCTCAAAGTGCGTTCTGACAGAATAAGCCTTGTAGGTGGCGAGCGCGTCCTCAGCCTCGATGACTCCGAATTCGGAGTTGGAGACCATTATGGGGCTGCCTTCAAAGCCGTAGAAGTCCACGCTGTTGAGGGTAACCGGTCCGACCATCGGGATGACGTCGGGCTCTTCGGTCTTGATCTTCGCAAGTATATCCTCGCAGGTGTAAAGCGTTCTGACGGAGGTGGGATCGATCTCGTACTTCTCGCACAGAGCCGTGTTCCACACGAAATATCTTCCTACTCCTATCGCCTTGTTCATCGGTATGCCGTAGGTGACTCCTCCGACCTTCGCGGCGTTGAGTATAAGGGGATTTACGTAGTTGGTTATGAGTTTTTCGTCTCTCTTGAGATATTCGTCAAGGGGAGCGAGCAGCGACTTGTTGTCGGAGCAGGCGTGTCCCTCGTTGATGAGAGAAAGATACATATCGTATCCGTCTATGTAAAGAACGTCCATCTGGGCTCCGGTGATGGGTTCCGGAGGCTCCTCGATGCCTTCCTCGATCCTCTTGAGGCGTTCTCTTTCTTCCTGAGCCGCTTTTCTTTCCTCTTCCTTACGGGCAAGTCTTTCTTCCTGTCTGCGTTTTCTCAGCTCATCGGAAGTCATTTTCTTTTCTTCGGCCTGTCTTGCCTTCTTGGCTTCCTTTTCAGCCTCGGCAAGAGCCGCCGCCTCGTCCTTTTCCTTCTTGAAGAGGTCGAACATCTCGTTCAAAGCCGCCTGATACTTGTCCTTGGTATAGAAACGAAGCACGAGCGACGTTTTGAGTGAAGATTCCGTAAATGTATTAAGCTTGTCCTGAACTCTCTTCAATGTGTCTTCGCTGAGCTCTTTTTCCGTTATGCCGTAAAGGGTGAGATACGTCGCCGATCTTACGGTGGTAAGATCCGTATCGTCCTCTTTATCGGAGCAAGAGGTAAGCACAAGCGACGACAGGCAAAGCATGACGAGAAGCAGGCTTATTATTCTCTTTCGCATATATAATTTCCTCCTGGATGAAACGCGAGAATGGCTTGCGTGAAAAACGCGGATATGGTTCAAGCCATATATATGATATTTTACACCGTTTTTCCTGCGTTGTCAAGTTTATTCCGCCCAAAAAGCCGTATGCAAATTTAATAAAAAAGTCGGCGCATTTTTCGGCGAGGGGGCGAAAAAATAGTGCAATTTATACAAAAGCTCGGCGCAAAACGTCCGCGAATAGTCCCGTTTGCGCTCCGGAAAACCTTTCCGTTAGGTTTTTCAGTCAAGGAAATCCCTGAGTTTTTTCGCTCTGCTGGGATGGCGGAGCTTTCTGAGCGCCTTCGCCTCGATCTGACGTATGCGTTCTCTCGTGATGTTGAACTCCTTGCCTACGTCCTCGAGGGTGTGGAGCGTTCCGTCGACAAAGCCGAATCTGAGCTTTATTACGCTCGCCTCTCTGGGCGTGAGCGTGCGGAGCACGTCCTCGAGCTGTTCGCGGAGCATCGACAGGCTCGCCGCCTCGGCGGGCGCGGGCGCGTCGTTATCCTGAATAAAGTCGCCGAGGTGGCTGTCCTCCTCTTCGCCGATAGGCGTTTCGAGGGAGACCGGCTCCTGCGCGAGCTTCATTATCTCTCTGACCTTGTCGGGAGACATGTTGATCTCCTTGGCGATCTCCTCGGCGCTCGCCTCGTGACCGAGCTCCTGAAGGAGCTGACGGGAGACTCTGTGCACCTTGTTGATCGTCTCGACCATGTGCACCGGTATCCTTATCGTCCTCGCCTGATCGGCGATGGCTCTCGTGATCGCCTGGCGGATCCACCACGTGGCGTACGTGGAGAACTTGTATCCCTTCTCGACGTCGAATTTATCCACCGCCTTCATAAGTCCGAGGTTGCCCTCCTGGATGAGATCGAGGAAGAACATTCCTCTTCCCACGTATCTTTTCGCTATGCTGACGACGAGTCTGAGGTTTGCCTCGACGAGCTCCTGCTTCGCCTTTTCGTCGCCCTGACTCATCTTGGTAGCAAGCTCTATCTCCCTGTCCGCGTCGAGAAGAGGCACCTTTCCTATCTCCTTGAGATACATCCTTACGTGGTCCTCTATCGGGAAGCCCTCGGACGCCAGCGCTTTTTCCATATCCTCGGACGTCTCGAAGGTCTCCACCTGAGTGCCCACGTCCTCGATATCCTCGAGGGAATCCATATCGTCCATAATGGAGGTGTCTATGTAATCCGTGACCTCTATCCCCATGGACTCGAGGGATTCGTAAAGCTTTTCGAGCCTGTCGGGGTCGAGATCTATGTCCTCGGTCGCCTCGAGTATCTCGTTAGTGGTAAGGGAGCCTTTGTTCTTGCCTTTTTCGAGAAGCTCTCTCATCGAATTCTTTATCGCGTTTTCGTCGGCGATGGAGTCGCCGCCGGAATACGAGAGCAGGTCTTCCTTATCCTCGGGATCTTCCTCCATCTCGTCCGGCTCCGTCACGCCGTAGTTCTTTGTCTTTTCAGCCTTTGGTTCTTTCTTTTCGTTTTTCATGACGCATCATCCTTTATATTGATTTTCCTTTTTTACGTTATTTTTCCGTTTCCGCGGCGCCGCGCCGTGATCTTCCTTCTTTCAGATCCCGCAGTCTTTCCGCAAGCTCCGAGGCGCTGGACACGCCGGACGATCCCGCCTTCCTCTTCTCTTCGGCGAGGCTGTCCGCGAGTTCTCTCAGAACGCCGGGCCCGTTGTCCGCGAGCTCTTCTCTGGCGACTCTCATCTTCATGAGCGCGCCGACCTCCTCGGGCGTCATCGTCTCGTTGAGATACGAGAAGTCGAATCCGCCGTCTCCTCCGGCTCCGCCCGCCTTTTCCGAAAGCTCAGAATATATACGCCTTATCTCGGTCACGGCTTTTCTGTTGAAGGCGGTGACGAAATCGTCGGGGCGTACGCACTCCTTCACGGAATCGTCGCCCATGTACTCCGGATGCATCAGAAGGACGCCTATGATCCCTTCCTCCTTCGAGCAGGCGGCGGGGTACTTTATCTTTTCGGGATTTACCCTGTCTCCGTAGCCGATAAGCGTCCGTATGTCGTTCTCCGTGCGCTTCAGCTTTGTCTCCTTCTCGTTTTTCTTCGTCCTGCGCGCAAGCTCGCGTCTCAGAACGCCCGTGTCTATCCCCGTAAGCTGAGTGACCTTGCCGAGATACACCTCTTTTTCAAGATCGGACTCCACGCCCGACAGGACCCTGCATATGTCCTTCGCAAAGGAAAGACGGTCCTCGGGGGATTCCATGTTGTAGCCCGCGAGCGTGTCGTTGAATATGTAATCTATATGTCCCGTCGCGGAGGTGAGCGCCTTTTCGAAAGCGCCCCTGCCGTAGTTTTTTATGAATTCGTCCGGATCCTTCGCGCCCTTGAGCGAAAGCACCTTCACGGATACGTCCGCTTCCTTCAATATGCCGATCGCCCTTTTCGCCGCGGCTTTTCCGGCGTCGTCCGAGTCGTAGCAGACGACCACGTTTTGCGTGTATTTGCGCATGAGCCTTGCCTGATCCGGCGTTATAGCCGTGCCGAGGGTCGCCACGGCGTTCGTAAAGCCCGCGCCGTGGAGCGCGATCACGTCCATGTATCCCTCGCAGAGTATGAGCCTTTCCTGCGCGGAAGCTCTTGCGAAGTTCAGCGCGAAGAGCGTCCTGCTCTTTTTGAACACCGGCGTGTCCGACGAGTTGAGGTATTTCGGGACGCCGTTTCCGATTATCCTGCCGCCGAAGGCGCAGACCTTGCCGGTGGTGTCGATGATCGGGAACATGACCCTTCCCCTGAAATAGTCGTACGGTCTCTTCGTCCTCTCGCTTATGCCGCAGAGGAAGCCCGTCTTCATCTCTTCCCCGGAAAAGCCCTCGCGCATAAGGAAGCCCGTCAGCGCCTCAAAGTCGTTCCCGGCGTATCCGAGCCCGAAATGGCGGATCATCTCCGGCGTGACTCCGCGCTCCGTGAGATACGAAAGCGCCTGTCTGCCGTCAGGGGAAAGCAGCTTTTCGTGGAAGTAGCGCGCCGCCTTTTTGTTCATTTCATAAAAGCGGTTCTTGTCCGCGCGCCTCTCGCCGCGGTCTCCCGTCTCGGGCATCCTCATGCCCGCCATATCCGCGAGGTATTCCACCGCGGACATATAATCGAGATTCTCTATCCGCATCACGAAGGTGATGACGTCGCCTCCCGCTCCGCAGCCGAAGCAGTGGAAATGATCTCCCGGGGAATAGAGCGTGAACGAAGGCGTTCTTTCGCTGTGGAACGGACAGCACGCCACGAGGTTCGACCCGGAACGCTTGAAGCTCACGTAACGTCCGGCGACCTGCTCCAGCGGATTTCTCGCCTTGAGCTCGCTTATGAAGCTCTCGGGCAATCTTGAATATTCAGCCGTTTCTCACGCCTCCCCTCCCGCGCGTTCCGCGTTTTTTTCGCGTTTTTTCACCCTTTCACCTGCATTATACGCGCGATTTTCCCGAAATCCTCTTTTTCGGCGAAAAAAACATAAAAATCACGCGGTCCGCCGTCCCCGGACGCGGCGCGAGGCGCAAAAAAAGAGCCGGGAGATCATGAGCTCCCCCGGCTCTCTTCTTCAGTTCGTCTTTACCGGAACGCGTCCGTCAAATATAATCCTCCGGAAATCGCCGCCCGGCGTCATTTTTTTCTTGATATATTTGAAAGAATATGCTATAATCGTATATGATCCGGGAAAAATGATCTTCGGCGGATTTCCGCCGATGAAATACTTAAAGCCGGCACCGGAAGTAATAATGAACTCATTATCTGAAATATGGAGCACGGTCAAGGAACGCATCGCAAAGGAATCGGGAATGTCGGACGCCTCGTATTCGCTGTGGATAAAAGAGCTCGAGCTCGCTCAGCTCACCGACGAATCGGCGTACATAATCACTTCGAGAAATTTCAGGATGCCGATCCTTTCCACAAGATACAAGACCACCGTTGAAAAATATCTCGCCGAGGTCATAGGCTTTGACGTTCAGGCGGTATTCATATCCACCGAGGGCATTGAACAGCCCGTAGAAAAAATAATAGCCGATCACATGGAACACGGCGGGATCCCCAAGGGAGCCGTGTCGAGCATCCGTATACTCTCCGAAAAGAGCGACGCGGAGGAAAAGACCGACCGCAGGGAAAAGGACGAGGAAAAGTCCGTGTCGGATATCCGCCGTCCCTTTGCCGATACGCCGAAGACCGCGGAAGCTGCCGAGCCCGTGCAGACGTTATCCGACGACGCGGACAAAGACGTTCCCTACGCCGTCACCGGCAACATGACGTACAACGACGAGTACACCTTCGACAACTTCATCGTCGGAAACACGAACAAGTATGCCCACGCCGCGTGCCTCGCCGTCACCAACAATCCGTCCAAGCTTTATAATCCGCTGTTCATTTACGGCGAATCCGGCCTCGGTAAGACCCATCTTCTTTACGCGATAACGAATCAGATACTCAAGACGAAAAAGGCGAAGAACGTGCTTTACGTCAGAGGCGAGGATTTCACGAATCAGATGATCACCTCCCTCATGCAGAAAAAGCCGATGCTTTATTTCCGTGAAAAATACCGCAAGGTCGACGTACTGCTCGTGGACGACATACAGTTCATCGCCGGCAAGGAAGCGATCCAGGAGGAGTTTTTCCACACCTTCAACGCCCTTTACGACGAGAAAAAGCAGATAATCCTCACCTCCGACCGTCCGCCGAAGGATATACAGACCCTCGAGGACCGTCTGAAAAGCAGATTCGAATGGGGGCTCATCGTCGACATACAGCCGCCGGACCTCGAGCTGAGGATCGCGATCCTCAAGCGCAAATCCGACAGCATGGGCATAAACGTCCCCGACGACGTGATCATCTATCTTGCCGAGCAGATAAAGTCAAACATCCGTCAGCTCGAGGGAGCCATCAAAAAGCTCAGCGCTTACAGCGTGCTGAACAACACTCCGATAGACATACGGTTCGCCAAGGAATGCATCAAGGACATCGTCAAGGGCACGGAGCCGATCTCCGTTACCGTGGACAAGGTGTTTCTGACCGTGTCGAAGCATTACGGCGTTCCCGTAGAGGAAATCAAATCCAAAAAGCGGAACAAGGAGATATCCCAGGCGCGCCACGCCGCGGTATATCTTCTGAGGAAGACCACCGATCTGTCGCTCAACGACATCGGAAAGCTCTTCGATCAGCACCACACCACCATACTCTCCGCCATCACGAACATGGAGGAGGAGATGCGCGCCGCTCCTTCCACGGAGCACGAGATAACGGAGCTCATGAAAGAGATAAAATGAACGCCGTTTTCACGGTAAAGCGCCCCGGAGCCTTCTTCTTCGTGCGCGTTTTCGACCGCGGCGTACTGCGGGAGGATTCCGAAAGAGCAAAGCGCGAATTCTCGGACGCGCTGTCGCTCGGCGGCGCGAAATATTCCATCGGGAAGGAACCGGGGGGAAAACCTTTTCTCACCGCCGAGGGAGAAAATAAGGAATACTCCTTCGTATCGGTGACGCACACGAAAAACGTATTCATCGCCGCCGCGGCTTCCCGCCCCATAGGGATCGACGCGGAATTCCCGCCGTCCTTGAAAAGGGCGGAGAGGATCGCGGAAAGGTATTTTTCGCCCGCGGAAAAAGAAAAGCTGAAAAAAGCCGCTGACGAAGAAGCTTTCACGAAACTTTTCGCGCGGATCTGGACGAAAAAGGAAGCGTACTCGAAATTCACCGGCGAAGGACTTTCCGCGGCTCTCGCAGCGGACACCGAGGGGATCTTCGAGGGAACGTTCCGCTGCGAGCGCGAAGCGCTGCCGGAAAAAGCGCTTGAAGCTCTCGGCGATATGGTTTTCAGCGTTTATACGGAAAAGAATAAAATTTAAATATATAACGCCGTGCCGCGCTTTTTGCGGCAGGACGGGAGGGGACCATGTATATAAGGGCAGATAAAAACGAGATAAACAACACCATCAACTCGGTCATGGGAGCCGTGGCGCTCCGCGGCACGAACGCGGCGCTGGAATGCATCATGATCCGCACCTTCGACGGCGAGGTCGAGCTTACGAGCTATGACAACAGCAAGGGCATCAAGGCGAGATGTCCGGCGGTCATCGTGGAGGACGGCGTCATCCTCGTTAAGGGCGACAGACTCAGCACCATAATCAAAAATATGCCCGGCGGCGAGATAAACATTTCCACCGACGAGCGCAACACCGTGTTCATCTGCGCCGGAAGAGCGAAATTCGAGATCGCGGGGCTTCCCGCCGAATCGTTCCCGATGCTTCCCGTGCTCGAATCGAACAGAGGCTTTACGCTTCCTCAGAGCCTGCTGAAAAAGCAGCTCTCTCAGGTATCGTTCTCCTACGCGCTGACCGACATAAAACCCGTGCTCACCGGCATACTCTTCGAGGTGGACGGCAAGGAAATGAAGCTCTGCTCCTGCGACGGTTACAGAGTCTCGCTGTGCAAGACGGCGGTCAATGTGCCGGACGACACTCACCTCAGATTCATCGTCCCCGGAAAGACGCTCACCGAGCTGTACAAGCTCATGAAGGATTCCGACGACGAGATAAAGATCGACATATGCCTCAAGCATATAGCTTTCTACTTCAGCGGGATGCTCCTGTTCTCCCGCATGATCGACGGAGAATACATAAACTACGACGCCACGTTCCAGAAGACGGCGACCACCTTCGTGAACGTCGATCTTTCCGAGCTCGCGCAGTCTGTGGACAGATCGTCCCTCGTCCTTGACGAAAAGGTCAAGAAGGGCATTTCGATAGAATTTTCCGGCGACTCGGTCAAGATATACTGCGAGACCGTGAACGGAAAGATATACGAAGAGATCCCCGCCGACATCGAAGGCGACGACGTGGTGCTCGCCATGAATCAGAAGTACGTTTCGGAAGCGCTCCACGGCGCGATCACCGCCGGCGAGGAAAAGATACTCATCAGAGTGCGCTCCAAGATAAACGGCGTAATGTTCCTCCCGGAGGACAACGACAGCTTTACTTACATGATACTTCCTCTGCGTACCTGACGGAAAACAAGGCGATATGTATATAAGATCCTTGAAGCTCGCGGACTTCCGCAACATACGCCGCGAGACGCTTCTCTTCGGAGAAGGGACAAACATAATATACGGCAAGAACGCTCAGGGGAAAACGAACATCATCGAGGCGATATTCTATCTCGCCGGCGCGAAAAGCTTTCGCGGAGCTTCCTCGCGGGAAATGATATACTACGGGGAGAACGGACGGGATCCGTCTCCCTTTTCCTTTATGGAAGCCGAAGCCGTCAGAGACGGATCGCAGCGCCGTGAATTCACCGTGCGCGCGGAGCTTTTCTCTCAGGAAAAAAAGCGGCTCTTCGTGAACGGCGTGCGCGTGGTGAAATACAGCGAATTCTTCGGTATGCTCCGCGTCGTTCTTTTCACGCCGGAGCATCTGCGGCTCGTAAAAGACGGCCCGGCTGAAAGGCGCGCCTTCCTCGACGCCGCTATCTGTCAGCTAAAGCCCTCATACGCCTCCATGCTCGCCGACCATAACAAAAAACTCGTCTCGCGCAACGCTCTTCTGAAAAAGTTCCGCGATACGTCGCCCGATCCCGACGAGCTCGCGTTCTGGAACGAAGCTCTCGCGGCGGCGTCGGCTCGCATAACGAAGACGCGGCGCGAATACGTCGCAAGGCTTTCCGAAAAGGCGGTGCCGATATACGGCGCTCTCTCCGGAGGCGAGGAGCTTTCCCTCTCTTACAAATCGGCGCTGAGTGAAGACGGCGACGTGAACGCGCTCACCGATCAGATGCTTATGCTTCTGCGATCGCGCGAAAAATACGATCTCCTGCTCGGCACCACGTCCGTCGGCGCTCACCGCGACGACATGGACATATACGTAAACTCAAAAAGCGCCCGGGATTTCTCGTCCCAGGGTCAGCAGCGCAGCGCCGTCCTCGCGCTGAAGCTCGCCGAGGGCGATATATCCCTCGACGACAGCGGAGAGTATCCGGTGTTTCTGTTCGACGACGTGTTCAGCGAGCTCGACGCATCCCGCCGGGCGTATCTCACGGAGCGCCTTTCGGGAAAGCAGATAATCATGACATCCTGCGAGCCGGCTCTTCCCGGCGTTTCCGACTCGCCTGTTAATCTGATACGCGTCGAAGGCGGCACGGTTCAGGCGGTCAAAAGAGAAAACGGCGAAGAAAGCATCTGATAAAACGTCTGATAAGATAAGGATAAATGCGATGATACCCGAAAGACTTTCTCCCGGCGACGTGATAGGGATCTGTTCTCCCTGCCATATCGCCTCCCGGGAAAAGTACGCGCTCGCTTATAAAAGGATAAGAAGCGCGGGCTTTGAAATAAAAGAAGGAAAAAACCTTTATTCCTCGTCCCTCGGCTATTCCGCCTCTCCGAAGGAGCGGGCTGACGATCTGAACTCCCTCATTCGGGACAAGGACGTGAAAATGATCCTTTTCGGCGGCGGCGAAGGGGCGGTGGAGCTGCTTCCGCTTATCGACTTTGACGCCTTAAAGGAAAACCCGAAAATAATATGCAGTTACAGCGACGGAACGACGATCCTTGACACGCTTTGGGCGAACACGGGTCTCGAGGTTTACTACGGTCAGAGCGTCAACCACTTTGCCGAGGAAAACTCATACCACGACGCGCAGTTCGAAGCGTTTTTCGTAAAGGGGAACGTCGCGTCGCATACGTGCGCTTTAGAATGGCGCTCTCTTTCACCGGGCGCCGCCGAAGGAACGCTGATCGGCGGATATCTCGTGAATTTCGCCCTGCTTCTCGGGAGCGGATATTTCCGGTACGACAAAAGCGGCGATCACATCCTCTTCCTCGAGGATCACGAAAAGTTTTTCGGCATCCCGTACGTCAGCTCCATGCTCTCGTACATTGAGCAGACGGATTTCATGAAGACCGTCCGCGGCGTCCTGTTCGGTCACTATTCGACGGTGCCGAACGGATATCTCTTCGAGAGGCTTTCGCGTCTCGGCAAAGAACACGGCGTTCCCGTCTGTTACTGCGACGATTTCGGGCACGGCGAAAACCACGCAATCCTGCCGATCGGCAGAAAAGCCGTGCTCGACGCTGACGCGCTCGCTCTGACTTACGCTTCCGGGCAAAAAAGCGAATAAAAAACGCATCAAAAGGAAAAGGGCTTCCATATATGAACGAAAAGATAAACGCGAATGTTTCCTACTCTCTTTATTTCGGAGAGCTCCCCTTCAAAACGGACGGTCAGTTCATCTCGCAGGTAAGATCGTCTCTTCCCGACGCCGCGTTTTACGACGCGGACAGTGAGCAGACGGATTTCTTCATGCGCGAGATGAGGACGGCGGAAAAATTCCTTCACGGCGGCGGTCAGACGTACCGCACTATCCGCTTTTTCCTTCCCTTCATAAAGCCGGAAAGCAAAAGCGGCGTCACGTCGTTCTGCTCCGTACTGTCGTTTTTTCCAGATTCCGGGATCCTTTCCCTCTCGTTCCACTTCACGCCCGAAAGCGCCGATCTCGACTCGCTGATAGTCATGCGCCAGTCCGGAATGTACAAAAAGCTCCCGTTTGAATACCCGAACGGCGAGATGTGCGTTTTCGATCTCGTCTCTTTCATCGGGGAAAAGCTCGGCTTTTCGACCTTTTCTCCTCTCTCCCGGGACACGCTTTTCGAGATAACGTCATGGGAAGGGCGCGAAACGATAGAGGATATAGTTTCAAACCGCGCCGACGCGCTCTACGGCATACTTTCCGGAGACGAAGGCTACTCCTTCGTTCCGCGTTCGCTCGTGGAATCGCGCCTCGTTCACACCTGGGGAAGCCGCGATTTTATCCGCATATACGCATTCGGCGACTGCTTCGTTTTCTTCAATCTTCTTTCCTCCGCCGAACGCTCGTCTTATCTTGAAAGACAACTCGATTTCGGAACGAGAGCGTACGGAGGGATGGACGCGTATTTTTCCATGGGCTCCTGCCCCCTCACGGTGAATCACGGCATATTCTTCTCCGTCGAATACGTGATGATGCTGAAAAGCCTTATCTACGGCGTCACGGATTACCACGCGCTGAAAAGCGACAGACACGGCTCCTTCTCGTCGAGGATAAAGGCTACGCGCGAATACCGCAGACGGGTGATCTCCGTGCTCCAAAAGGCGGAAAGCGTGGCGATATCCGAGCTCGGAGAAATGGGCACGGTACTTATGGAAAGTCAGCACATCTCACCCATCGTCGACAAGGTGAAATACCTTCTCGAGCTTCTCGAGGGTGATCTCGATCTGACGTATTCAGAGCGGAACAACCGTCTGGTGACGCTGCTCACGGTACTCGGTCTGCTTCTCGCCGTGGCACAGACGATCACGGCGGTAATGAGTCTCGCATAAGTATTTTTCGATGAGCGCTCGCGTGAAAGCGAGCGCTTTTTGGTGCGACGAAATGAGCGATTATTGGACTGCAAAAGGCTGATTTATCAAGCGAAGTATCAGAATAGAGCAAGGTAACGTATTGCCTTCCCCTTGAGGGGAAGGTGTCAAGGGAACCTTGACGGATGAGGTGGTGATGCCCCTTTGATGAGTGCTCCGTGTTATAGGTTGAAATATCTTTCTCTGCTTTATTGTACGAAGCTTTGCAATACAACCGCGAGATATACGCCGTTTGTCTCGCCACAAACGGCGGAAAGGGCGCCGGGAAACCGCCCATGGTTTCCCGGAACCCTTCCATGGGCAAAGGGGCTTTCGCCCCTTTTGAATCCCCGCGCTCCGCGCAAGCTGTCGCCCTGAATTTGATTATGCTGTGCGAAGGAGATATAGAAGGGAAGCTGATTGCAAAACTTTCTTTTTGCGCTCGTGCGAAAGCGAGCGCTTTTGCCTTCCCCTTGAGGGGAAGGTGTCAAGGGAACCTTGACGGATGAGGTGGTGCCGCCCTTTTTATATCGGCTCCGTATTATAGGCAAAACTTTCTTTTTGCGCTCGCGCGAAAGCGAGCGCTTTTTTGCCTTCCCCTTGAGGGGTCGAGGAACGCAAGCGATCCTTCGAGGCACGCAAGCGTTCCTCGGCAAAATCCTTCGGATTTTGCGCCTTGATCAAAATAGTGACGGATGAGGTGGTGATGCCCTTTTGATATCGGCTCCGTATTATTAAGCAAAGATTTCTTTTTTGCGCTCGCGCGAAAGCGAGCGCAAAAAAAGCAGAAGGAAATGCAGAGTGTTCTTAAGGACAGTTACTGAAACAAGAACAACCGAGCATTCGCAGGGCAAGAAAATACCGAGATTACAGAGTTGTAGTCTCGGTATTTTTCTGTTTACAGAAAGAATCCGCACATTCGTCTTTTCCGCCGCTCTGCGCTACAATATGGGCGAAAGGAGGCGGGGACGCTGTGAAATATGTAAGGCAGCCCAAGAGGCACATTGTGCTGGATGACTTTGAATGGCGGGCGTTGGTCAAAGGGATCAACGAATACCGCAAACAGGTCATCGACGAGGACGGATGCGTGGATGTCGTGAACGAACTGCTGATCAAGATCATCGACGCTCCGACAAAGAAAATCAAAGTG
>Ga0079305_1002781_pt1 | contig 13763 bp, 13 predicted proteins | sample LMS_cellobiose_e_FD_79183 | JGI IMG/M metagenome (GOLD analysis project Ga0079305, IMG submission 79183) | Rumen-fistulated moose microbial communities from Alaska, USA - LMS_cellobiose_enrichment | ecosystem: Host-associated > Mammals > Digestive system > Stomach > Rumen fluid ... | reverse complement strand
CACAGCGCCATGCGCCGGGGAGACGGGGAAGCGCGCATCGCCTTTGCTTCCATGCCGTATCGCCTCCTGTATCGCGTCCTATGGAGGCAGTTTTTCCATCCCGGATAAAATTTATACTTTTCAAGCGGAAAAAAATAGCATATAATACAAGCAAATGCACCATCAGAAAAACCAAGGGAGGCAAACAGCATGAGCGTTACCCTTCAGCCCTTCGGCATCGACCAGATCGGCCGGCCTATGACCTTGTATACCCTCACCAATAAGCACGGCGCGTCCGTGTCCGTATTGGATTTCGGGGCGCATTTGGTGTCCGTCCGGGTGCCGGACAGGGACGGAAAAATCGCCGACGTGTGCCTGGGCTTTGACACCCTGGAGGAATACGATCACAAGCCCGGCTTCCTGGGCGCCATTGTGGGGCGCTACGGCAACCGCATCGGCGGCTCCCGGTTCACGCTGAACGGGAAGGAATATACCCTCTTTCCCAACGACGGAAAAAACAGCCTCCACGGCGGCCGGGAAGGCTTTGACAAGAAATGGTGGCGCGGGCAGGTGTTGGAGGCGGAGGGCGAGGACGCCGTGATCTTCACCTACGTATCCCACGACGGGGAGGAAGGCTATCCCGGCAAGCTGCACGTGCAGGTGACCTATGCCTGGGACGATGAAAACGCCCTGTCCATCCGGTATCTGGCCCAGGCGGACAAGGATACCGTGGTGAACCTCACCAACCACGCCTATTGGAACCTGGCGGGCGCGGGAAACGGGAATATCCTGGACCACACCCTGAAAATCAACGCCGAGTGCGTCACCGACGTGGATGACGAACTGATCCCCAACGGGAAGTTCCTTCCGGTGGCGGGCACGCCCCTGGACCTGCGGACGCCCACCCGCATCGGCGACGGCATCGCACAGATGCAGACATGCCATCTCATGGAAAACGTGGGCGGCTATGACATCAATTATGTGCTCCAGGGCGAAGGCATGCGGGAGGCCGCCGTGCTGTATCATCCGGCCACGGGCCGGGAAATGCGGGTGATGACCCGGGAGCCGGGCATCCAGTTTTACAGCGCCCAGACCATGGATCAGGACGGCAGGGAGGGCCGCCATTACGGCCATTTCGCCGGCGCCGCCCTGGAGACCCAGCACTTCCCCGACAGCCCCAATCACCCGGATTTTCCCACCACCGCCCTGAAGGCGGGGGAAACCTATCAGACCGCCACGCAGTATATTTTCTCCGTCCGGTAATGCCCAGGAAACGCCGACGAAACCGGCGGCGCAGAGCATCGACAAACTCCGGGATAGTATGAAAGGGCCCGCAGGCCCTTTCATCAACAATCCGTAGGACCGGGTTTGCCGGTCCGAGGGCCGTATCCCGCCGCCGCCTGTGGCGGATGAAGACGGGAGAAGGCCCAATGAGGCACAGAGTGGAGCAGTCTGCGCTTGCGCAGGCTGCTCTGCGACAATGCCGAATTGCGAGGTTCGGTCCTTGACTGCTTCCTCTATCAATTTCTGGCCTTAGCGTCTGCCAAAGGCAGACTGAGGGCGAGCGATTTTTAATCGCCGCCTGAAACCCGCGCTTCCGCAAAGCGGAGTAGCGCGGGGCGTTTGATAATATGAGCAATTCCGGGCAAAATTGCCCGGAATTGCCATTTTATAAGAAATTGATGTATCCATTGAAAGACTGTTTGCAGTCTTTCAATGGCAGCCCCTTATCATATATCGGGCATGGGCGGCATATGCTATATAGTAAGACGAAAAACAGGCCCCGGATGTTTCACTTATTTCCAAAATTTGATAGAATTGTAACCTGTGTAAAACCTTGCCCGGAATGTATTGGCTTTCCGGCGCGCAGGTGCTATAATGAGCGCATGAGAGGGGATCAATTCCCGCGGAAAGGAAGAGATGAGCAATGAAACCGATGATGCGGACGGCCATTGCGCTGCTGCTGGCGGCGGCGCTGGCGCTGGGATGCGTGCCGGCCCTGGCAGAGGGCAGCGTGAATATGTATGTGAGCACCGGCAATTCCGGCCGGCTGAACCTGCGGACATTGCCTTCGGTGCAGTCCGATTCCCTGGGGCTGTATGCCAACGGCACCCAGGTGACGGTGGAAAGCACCCAGAACGGCTGGGCCTTTGTGACGGTGGGCGGCCTCAAGGGTTATATGCTGCTGAGCTGCCTCACCAGCATCGCGCCCATCGCCCCCGTATATCCCGTGCCCTGGGCGGCGGCCACCCCCGTGCCCACGGAGGACACCACCCTGTATATCAATACGGGCAATACCGGCCGGCTGCACCTGCGGGAGCAGCCCACCACCGCCTCCCGCTCCCTGGGGCTGTATCCCAACGGCACCGCCGTGCAGGTGACGGCCCGGGTGGGCAGCTTCGCCTTCGTCCGGGTGGCCGGGATCACGGGCTATATGATGCAGCAGTTCCTGACCAGCACTTTGCCGGGGACAGTGACCCCGCCGCTGCCGGGCCAGCCCACCCCCGCCCCCTTTGACGCCGCGAAGGCCACGGCCATGTACGTGATGACCGGCAACACCGGAAAACTGCACCTGCGGGAGCAGCCCACCACCGCGGCCCGCTCCCTGGGGCTGTATCCCAACGGCACCGCCGTTCAGGCCATTAACCTGGGCAACGGCTGGGCCCAGGTGCAGGTGGGCGGCATGCAGGGGTATATGATGCTTTCGTTCCTGGCGTATGTCAGCGGCGCGCCCACCCAGGCGCCTGCCCCGACGCCTGCCGACGGCCCCACCGCTGCGCCCGGCGATCCGACGCCGGTGCCCGCCGTGCCCACGTCGATGACCATGTATGTGGCCACCGGCAATACGGGCAAACTGCACCTGCGGGAGAACGTCAGCAAATCCTCCGCTTCCCTGGGGCTGTATCCCAACGGCACCATCGTCACCGTCTGGGGCGCCGTGGGCGATTGGTATCAGGTGACGGTGGCCGGGAAGAACGGCTATATGATGCGCAAATTCCTGGCCCCCATGCCCGGAACGGCAGAAACCCCCGCCCCCGGCGCCACGCCTGTGCCCGCCGCCACCGCGCAGCCCGGCACCGCCACAGTCACCCAGCCCAACAATTCCTTCGTCAATCTGCGCTCCTACCGCAACAGCGAGGCGAAAAACGTGATCGCCAAGATCCCCAGCGGCACGGTGGTGGATGTGCTGGAATGGGGCGATACCTGGTGCAGGATCCGCGTCAACGGCCAGGAGGGCTGGATCGTGGCGTGGTATCTGAAATAAAAAATCCATCTGCTGCCTGCGCCTCCGGGGCCCATTGCCCCGGGGGCTTTTTTGCGCCCCGGACGGACAAAGAAAAATGGCGGAAAATGGATATTGACAGGCAGGCTGTTCTGTGGTTTAATGGTCTCTGTCGGAAAGTTTAGTTTTTCTAAACTTCCGGTTTCATAGCGAAGTTTAGTAAAAGTAAACCGTTTGGAGAAAGGAGGCGGCGCGGATGAAAATCGGAGAGAAGCTCAGAAGACTGAGGCTGCAAAGGAACCTGACCCAGGAAGAAGTGGCGGACCGGTGCGAGCTGAGCAAGGGCTTTATTTCCCAGGTGGAGAGGGATCTGGCGTCTCCCTCCATTGCCACGCTTACAGACATGCTGGAATGCCTGGGCAGCAACCTGAAGGAGTTTTTCTCGGAAACGGGGGACGAAAAAGCCGTCTTTTCCAAAAGCGATATGTTCGTCAAGGAGGACGGCGAAATCCTCAGGGGCAGCATCACTTGGCTGGTGCCCAGCGCCCAGAAAAACGAAATGGAGCCCATCCTGGTGGAACTGGGGGAAGGGGGCCGCACCCAGGAGCTTCCGCCCCATGAGGGAGAAGAATTCGGCTATGTGCTCAGCGGCGTTATCACGCTGCGGCTGGACGGCAAAAAATTCCGGGTGCACGCGGGGGAGAGCTTTTCCCTGCATCCCAGCGCCGCCCATTGGGTGGAGAACCCGGGCCGGCGCAGGGCGCAATTCCTGTGGGTGTCCACGCCGCCGAATTTTTGATGGAAAAGCGCACCCCGGAGAAGCAGAATCTGCAGAAGAGAGAAGGAACGTTTCATGGAAGAGCAGCGCCTGATTACCCTGGAAAACATCACCAAGGAATACGACGGGGTCACGGTTTTGAGCAGCATCAACCTCTACATCCGGAAAAAGGAATTCGTGACGCTGCTGGGCCCCTCCGGATGCGGGAAGACCACCACGCTGCGCATCATCGGCGGCTTTGAGAACGCCGACAGCGGCCGGGTGATTTTCGACGGCAAGGATATTTCCGGCATTCCCCCCTACAAGCGGCGGGTGAACACGGTGTTTCAGAAATACGCGCTCTTTCCCCATTTGAACGTGCAGGATAATATCGCCTTCGGGCTGAAATTGAAAAAGCTGCCCAAGGACGAGATCGCCAAAAAAGTGGACTATATGCTGGAGCTGGTGAACCTCAAGGGCTACGGCAAGCGCAGCGTGGAATCCCTGTCCGGCGGGCAGCAGCAGCGCATCGCCATCGCAAGGGCCCTGGTGAACGAGCCGGAGGTGCTGCTGCTGGACGAGCCCCTGGGCGCGCTGGACCTGAAGCTGCGCAAGGAAATGCAATTGGAGCTCAAGGCCATGCAGCAGCGCCTGGGCATCACCTTCCTCTACGTCACTCACGACCAGGAAGAGGCCCTCACCATGTCGGACACCATCGTGGTGATGCGGGGCGGGCATATCCTGCAGATCGGCACCCCCAAATCCATTTATGACGAGCCCAAGAACGCCTTTGTGGCCAATTTCATTGGGGAAAGCAATATTTTTCCCGGCACCATGGTGCGGGATGAGCTGGTGCACTTCTGCGGCGAGGATTTCCCCTGCGTGGACTCCGGCTTCGGGGAAGACAAGCCCGTGGACGTGGTGATCCGCCCGGAGGATGTGCTCATCGTGGGCGAGGACGTGGGCCAGGTGACGGGCATCATCAAATCCGTGCTGTTCAAGGGCGTGCACTATGAAATGATGATCGACGCGGGCGGCACCACCTGGAAGGTGCATTCCACCACCATGCAGCCCGAGGGCAGCCGGGTAGGATTGAGCGTGGTGCCCTTCAACCTGCACATTATGAAGCCCATGGAGGAGGAAAACGCGCAATGACCGATTTTCAGGTGCCCCTGTGGGGGTATGTGCTCATGGGGATCGGCTTTGCGGCGTTCCTGACGCTGCTGATCCTCTACGTGCGCAAAAACCGGGGGTTCAAGCGGCCCATATTCGCCTCGCCCTACGTGCTGTGGATCATCGTGTTCACGGTGATCCCCTGCCTGCTGGTGGCCTATTTTTCCTTTACCGATCCGGCGGGGAATTTCACTCTGGATAATTTCAAAAATTTCTGGGACAGCAATTACAACACCCGCAAGGCCATGGACCCGGAAATGCTTTCCCAGTACGAGGCCATGGGCCTGACGCTGGATGATCTGGGCCTGGGGCGGGATTCCATCAACATCGACACCCTGGTATTCTCCCTGTGGATGGCGTTCCTGTGCACGGCGGTGTGCCTGCTGCTGGGGTATCCCGCCGCCCACATCATGGCGGACAGGGAATTCAAATTGGGCCCCACACTGGTGATCCTCTTCATCGTGCCCATGTGGATGAATTTCCTTTTGCGCACCATCGCGCTGATGAGCCTGATGGAGGATGGGGGCCTCATCAACAGCGTGCTGGAATGGCTGGGCATCGGACGGCAGAAGCTGCTCAACAACGTCCCCGCCGTGCAGGTGGGCATGATCTATAACTTCCTGCCCTTTATGGTGTTCCCTATCTATAACGTGCTGAACAAGATGGATTACAAGCTCAGCGAGGCCGCCATGGACCTGGGCTGCGATAAGTGGCACACCTTTTATAAGGTGACGCTGCCCCTGAGCGTTCCCGGCATCGTCAGCGGCATCACCATGGTATTCATGCCGGCGGTGACCACCTTCTATATTTCCCGGCTGCTGGGGGGCGGCAAGGTGCAGTTGTTCGGCGATCTGATCGAAGCCAAGTTCCTTTCCACCAGCCTGAACGAATGGAACGTGGGCAGCGCCCTGTCGCTGGTGATGATGATCCTGATCCTCTTGTCCCTGGGATTGCTCAACAAGGTGGACCCGGACAGCGAAGGAGGCGGCATGGTATGAAGATCATCAAGCGTTTTTATGTCGGCCTGATCCTGTTCTTTCTGTATATCCCCATCGTGGTTCTGATCGTGCAGTCCTTCAACGCCGGCAAGAGCCGCGCCAAGTGGGAAGGGTTTTCCCTCCATTGGTATGAGGAACTGTTCCGGGACCCCAACATCGTCAATTCCCTCATCGTCACGCTGTCCATCGCCCTGCTGGCAGCCCTGTTTTCCACCATCATCGGCACCCTGGCGGCCATCGGCATTCACGCCATGCGGAAAAAGCCTCAGCAGCTGATGCTGACGCTGAACAATATCCCCATGACCATGCCGGACATCGTGACGGGCATAAGCCTCATGCTGCTCTTCATTTTCACCCAGGTGGAGCGGGGATACTTCACCATGCTGCTGGCCCATATCACCTTTGATATCCCCTATGTGATACTGTCTGTGATGCCCAAGCTGAAACAGATGAACAAGCACAGCTACGAAGCGGCGCTGGATCTGGGGGCCACCCCCTCCTATGCCCTGACCCACGTGATATTGCCCGAGGTGATGCCCGGGGTGATCACCGGGGCGCTGCTGGCCTTCACGCTGTCGCTGGATGATTTCACCATCAGCTATTTCACCACCTCCCCCCTGGTACAGAACCTGTCCACCCTCATTTACTCGCAGGCCCGAAAGGGCATCAAGCCCACCATGAACGCGCTGAGCGCCATCATGTTCGTGGCTCTGCTGGCACTTTTGCTTCTGGTAAACAAGCGTTCCAGCAAGCAGGAAAACTGATATAAACGGAGGTAAGAACCATGAAAAAGCTCGTATCCCTGGTTTGCGCGGTGGCGCTGTGCCTGTCTCTGCTGCCCCAAAGGGGCGCCCTGGCCGCCGGCGAGGTGGTGAATGTGTATAACTGGTTTGATTACATGGATGAAGAGGTATATGATCTTTTCGAGCAGGAAACGGGCATCCATGTGAATAAAATGTACTTCACCACCAACGAGGAAATGATGCTGCAGGTGCGGGTCAGCCCCGGGGCGTACGACCTGGTGATCCCTTCCGATTACTGCGTGGAGCGCATGATCACCGAGGGCATGATCCAGAAGCTGAATTTCGATAATATCCCCAATTTTGAAAACGTCATCCCCTCTCTGCAGACCCCGGACTATGACCCCGAGCACGAATACTGCGTGCCCTTCATGTGGGGCACCCTGGGCATCCTGTACGATACCACCAAGGTGGAGGAGGAAGTGGATTCCTGGTCCATCCTGTGGGATGAAAAGTATGCCGAAAATATTATCATGCTGGCTTCCATGCGGGATACGATGGGCCTGGCGCTCAAGTATCTGGGCTACTCCATGAATACCCACGACGTGCTGGAATTGAAAGCCGCCACCGATCTGCTGATCGCCCAGAAGCCCCTGGCGAAGGCCTATTACGTTGACGAAACCAAGGATAAGATGGCGGCGGGGGACGCGGCCCTGGCTGTGATGTGGAGCGGCGACGCCCTCTACGCCATGGATCTGAACGAAAACCTGGATTACGTGGTGCCCAAGGAGGGCAGCAACATCTGGATCGACCCCATGGTGATCCCCTCCACGGCGAAAAACAAGGAAAACGCCGAAAAGCTCATCAACTTCCTCTGCCGTCCCGATATCGCCCAGCGGAACTGCGAATATATCTGGTATTCTTCCCCCAATGCGGCCGCCATCGAGCTGATGGGCGAGGATTACACCGAAAACGCCACCATCAATCCGCCCCAGGACGTGATCGACCGCTGCGAATTTTTCCACGATCTGCCCGAAAACGTCCTGAAGCTGTACAATACCTTCTGGGATCAGGTGAAAAATGCGCGGTAAAAAGCTCCTTTTCATCGCCCTGCTGGGCCTTCTTCTCCTGAGTCTGTGCTTCTGCGGCCTGGCGGAGGAATACCGCACCCTGCAGGTGGGGGACGAGGGCAGGGACGTGCAGCAGCTCAAAACCGCCATGTACTGGCTGGGATACTTCAAGGATAAGAACGTATCCGACAGCTTCAATTCCCTGACGGCGGAAAGGGTGAAGCTGCTGCAGAAGAACAACGGCCTGGAGGAGACGGGCGTCGCAGACCCGGCGCTGCAGGAATTGATCTATTCCGGCAATTGCGTCCCCGGGGATATGGGGCCTACCCCTTCCCCGGTGCCGCCGCCCACCCCGGCGCCTACCCCGGCGCCTACGCCCCTGCCCCTGCCGCCCCGGACGGAGGAAGGCTTCCTGGCGGAAGCGAAGGACGGGGAGGAATTTGTGTACGTAAATGAGGCGGAGGGCGTGTGGGTCTACCTGAGCGCCGCCCTGTCCATCGAAATCACCCGGTATACGGATTCCGCCCAGCGCCTGGTCTGGTACGAGGCGGATATCCATTGCAGCCCCGAAGCGCCGCTGACCTCCTACGTGAGCGACGCCAAAACCCCCGGCGCGAAAATGATGAACCCCATGACCTTCGCCCGGCAGAACGGCATCGTGCTGGCCATGTCCGACGATCATTACGGCCACCGCATCAATGAAAAGGGCGTGGACGGCTCCGCCGGGATCATCATCCGGGAAGGGAAGCTCATCGCCGACAATAACAAAAAGACCATGAGCGTGTGCAACCTGGACGTGCTGGCGGTGTTTGAGGACGGCAGCATGAAAACCTTTGACCGCACCGAGCATACCGCCGAGGAATACCTGGAGATGGGCGCGAGGAGCACCTATTCCTTCGGCCCCGCCCTGATCAGGGACGGGAAGGTGACCGAAGCGGTGATCCGGGACAAATACCATTACCGGGAACCCCGGATGGCCCTGGGCATGATCGCGCCGTACCATTATTATGTGCTGTGCGTGGAGGGCCGGCTGGACCGGTCCCGGGGCACGTATCTGCCCTGGCTGGCGGAAAACATGCTGGAAAAGGGCGTCCAGGAAGCCCTGAACCTGGACGGCGGCGGCACGGCCATCCTGGTGTTTATGGGCCGGCGGGTCAATCAATCGGGGGTCAGCACCCGCAGCCTGGGCAGCATGACGGGCTTCGGCACGTCCCCGCAGGTGCCGGCGGAATAAAAAGGTTGTGTTTTTTCCGCCCAGCGTTGATGCTGACTACGAAAACGATACGGAGGTAAAGAACCATGCTGACGATCGACGCGCTGAAAGCCTATGGCGCCGATACCGCCCAGGGAATGGCCCGGTGCATGAACAATGAAACGTTTTACCTGCGGCTGGTCCATATGGAACTGATGGATGAAAACTTTGACCGTTTGGCCTCCGCCCTCTCGGCGGGGGACGCCAAGGCGGGTTTTGAGGCCGCCCATGCCCTGAAGGGCGCTGTGGGCAACCTGGCCCTGACCCCGATCTACGATCCCGTATGCGCCCTGACGGAAAAGCTGCGGGGCGCCGGAGATATGCCGGATACCGGCGATCTGCTGCCGGCCATCCAGGACGCCCTGGCCCGTCTCCGGGCCCTGGCGGAGGAATGACCGCCGGCACGCAATAAACAGCCCGCACATAAAAGCGGACTGTTTTTTTGCTGCATCTTTTTCCCGGCGCGCCTTGCGGACCCGGAAACGATTGACAATTTCTGATTCATTATTATATAATGATTGCGAAAATTCACTCCGATTGAATATAGCACATTTCTGCTGCTGGCCAGCGAGCCGGAAAGAAGGAATACGATATGCAGCATCAAGTTGCCATTTGTCTGCTGGGGGATATCACCGTCCGGGTAGACGACGGGGACGTGGTGCGCCTGACCGCCAAAAGCCGCATGGGCGCCAGCTTGATGGAGTTTCTGATCCTGCAGCGGGGCCAGCCGGTGCCCGGGGCGCGATTGATCCGGGAGCTGTGGACGGACCGGAGCGGCCGGAACCCGGAAAACGCCCTGAAAACCATGGTCAGCCGCCTGCGCTCCATGCTGCATGATATTTGCGTGGGGCTGGGGGACTGCGTGGCCTGCGGCGCCGGGGGATACTATTGGCAGCCGCTTCCCGGCGTGCGGGTGGATGTGCTGGAGATGCTTGGCTGCCTGGATCAACTGCGCGCAGACCTGCCGCCGCAGCAGAAGCGCGGGCTGCTGGAGCAGGTGACGGCGGGATATAAAAGCGACCTTTACCATTCCGGGGACATCAGCAACGGCGCGGCGCTGGTGGGCTATTTGCACAAGGAATACCTGGACGCGGTATATGCCCTGGTGGATTTGATGCGCGGCGCCCAGGAATGGGAAGGGATTTATCAGGTGTGCCGCCGGGCGCTGGAAATCGACGATGCGGATGAGCGGCTGCATATGGAAACCATGAACGCCATGATGCGCATGAACCGCATGGGGGACGCCATGAAGGAATACCGCCGCCTCGTGCGGCAGGGCCGGAAGGAGGACGCCCCCGCCCAGGGGCAGCAACTGCAGGCCTCTGTGCAGAACCTGGCGGAAACGGGCAATCAATTGCGGCTGAACCTGGACACCATCTGCCAGGAGCTTCGGGAGCGGGACAGGGAGCGCCAGGGCCCCTTTTTCTGCGATTACGCGGCCTTCAAGGAAATCTATAATATCCAGATGCGGAATCTGGAGCGCCTGGGGTCCACCATGTTCCTGGGGGTAATGATAGTGACCGGCGGGGCGGACAGCGAAATCAGCTCCGTCAGCCGGGAAAGCGCCATGGCTGGCCTGCAGGAAATCCTGCGCCATAACCTGCGCAAGGGCGATATCGTCACCCGCTTTGCCCCCGACATCGTGGCCATGCTGCTGCCCACAGTGAATTACAGTACGGGCAGTATGGTGATGGAGCGGATCGAGCGGCTCTTTTTTCAGGAATATCCAAGCGGCGGCGTCACGCTGCACCACCGCATCAGCCCGCTGGGCACCGTGATGGACCAGGGCGATTAAGGCGTCAAAGCAGAGCAATGATCGGAATTTGCCGGCCTTTGCAATATTTGCTTTGACTTTTGCGCCGTTTTGCTGCATAATATGCAGGAACAGACAACAGGTCATTTCCCGCGCCTGCGCGATAGGCGAGGGACGGCATGGGATATACAGAAGCGGGGGCGCCCGGCGCGCTGCGCGGCGGCCCCGGGCCGGGGATCCGGCCAACGGAAAGGAGAGAAGGGCGGCGTGAGATACAAAAAATATCTCTATTCTCTGGCCGCGGTCTTTCTGATATGCCTGGCGGTTCTTACGCTCACAGGCGTATTCGCGGAAGGAAAGGCCAAATGGCCGGAGAGCCCGGGAAAAACCGTTAAGAAGAGCGAAAAACTGAAAATCGACGTGAGCAATATGGCCGAGGGGTATTTCACGGCAGCCGTGCAGAAGAAAACCTCCAAGGCCCTGAAGCTGCGCGTCACCTCCGGCAAGGAAACCCTAACCTACGACCTGAACGGCAAGGGCGAAATGGAGGTGTTCCCCTTCCAGCTCGGCAGCGGGAAATATGAAATCACCCTGTGGGAAAACGTATCGGGGAAAAAGTATTCCGCGGCCGGCAAGGTGACGATCACGGTGAAGCTGTCCCGGGAGGACGGCGCCTTCCTTTACCCCAACCAATACGTGGATTATACCATCAAGACCCAGGCGGTGCAGATGGCCCAGGAGCTGTGCAAGGGCAAATCGGACAAGGAGGCCTTTGATGCCATCTGCAGTTTTATGAAAACCCAGTTCGTATACGATTTTGTCAAGGCGGCTACCATCAAGCCCGGCATGCTGCCGGACATCGAAGGCAGCTATAAAAAGCATATGGGCGTGTGCCAGGACCTGTCCGCCATCATGGTGTGCATGCTGCGAACCCAGGGCATTCCTTCCCGGCTGATGATCGGCTATGCCGATAAGAATTACCACGCCTGGACCGTCTCCACCATCGGCGGGGAGGAAGTTTTCTACGACCCCACCGCTGCGCTGAACGCCATATCCAAGCCCAAAACCTATTCTGTGGAACGCTTTTACTGACGGATGGAGGAAACATGCAATGAGCAAAAAGAACAATAACGGCCTGTCGTCTGCTGAATTGAGCAATTTCTGCGGCCAGGTGGCCCTGATCCTGGAGGCCGGGCTGCCGCTGTACGACGGCATGGAAACCCTGGCCGGCACCGATAAGGGCAGCGCCAACGCCGATATTTATGCCTCCGCCAGCAAGGGCGTCACGGAAACGGGTTCGCTGTATAGCGCGCTGAAGGAGGATCGCCGCTGGCCGGATTACCTGGTGGAAATGGTGGGCATCGGCGAGCGCAGCGGCCAATTGGACAAGGTGATGCGCGGCCTGGAGGAATACTATGCCAGGGAAGACCGCATCCGGTCCTCCGTGGTCAGCGCCGTTACCTATCCTTTGGTGCTGGGCGTGATGCTGGTGATCATCGTGCTGATCCTGCTGTGGAAGGTGCTGCCGGTGTTCCGCAGGGTGCTCAGCAGCATGGGCGTGGGCATGACCGAATTGGGCAGCACCATGATGCGCCTGGGCGTGGCCGTGGGCTGGATCGTGCTGGCCGTGGTGGCGCTGGTGGTGATCGCGGTGCTGGTGGGCGTGGTCCTGCTCAAGACCAGGCACCGGGACAAGGTGCTGAACCTGATCCAGAAAGCCGTGCCCTCCCTGCAGCGGCTCAACCGCAGGCTGTCCGCCTCCCGGGTGGCGGGGGTGCTTTCCATGATGCTTTCCGGCGGCTTTCCCACGGGCGAAGCGTTGGATATGACCTCCAAGGTGCTCAGCGATAAGGACGCCGCCGCCAAGGTGCGGGATATCCGGGAAAGCCTGGAGGGCGGAAGCGCCTTTGCCGACGCCGTCACGCAAACCGGGCTGTTTGATGAACTGCATAGCCGCATGATTGCCATGGGCAGCGCCACGGGCCGGGAGGACCAGGTGCTGGGCAAGCTGGCCGGATTGTATGAAGAGCAGGTGGAGGACGATATCACCCGCCTGGTGGCGATTATCGAGCCCACCCTGGTGGCGCTTTTGTCCGTGGTGATCGGCGCGGTGCTTCTGTCGGTGATGCTGCCCATGGCGGGCATTCTGTCCAGCCTGTAAGGGCCGGGAAAGGAAACATCCATGAACCGAAGGGACGTAATCAAGCTCCTTGCCATCGCGGCGGTGCTGGTGCTGGCCGTGGCGCTGGTGAACCGGATCGACACGGCGCATACCCAGGCGGAAAGCGATATCGTCCGCGACGCGGTAAAGACCGCGGCGCTGACCTGCTATGCCGTGGAGGGCGCCTATCCGGATACGGTGGAATACCTGCGGGAGCATTATCAGCTGGCCTATGATGAGGATCGGTATCTGATTACCTACGAGGCCTTCGCTTCCAACCTGATTCCGGATATTTATGTTACGGAAAGGGGGGCCGGGGCGTTTTGAAAAAGAATCAGCCCTCCCACGCCATTTCGGGCGTGTTCGTGTTCCTGCTGCTGGGCGTGTTCGCCGTGTTTTCCACGGTGATGGTGCTGCTGGGCGCCCGCACCTATAAGGCCACCTCCGAACGCACGCAGGAGCATAACGCCGGTCGCGTGGCCGCGGCCTATGTGCGCAGCATGGTCCGGGCGGACGACAGGGACAATGTGATCCGCATGGAGGAAGTGGGCGGCGTGCAGGCCGTCACCATGCAGTACGAATATGACGGGGAACAATACCTGACCAGGCTTTACGCCTCTGACGGCAGCCTGCGGGAGCTGTTCACCGCCGCTGAAT
>Ga0079305_1002779_pt1 | contig 13771 bp, 13 predicted proteins | sample LMS_cellobiose_e_FD_79183 | JGI IMG/M metagenome (GOLD analysis project Ga0079305, IMG submission 79183) | Rumen-fistulated moose microbial communities from Alaska, USA - LMS_cellobiose_enrichment | ecosystem: Host-associated > Mammals > Digestive system > Stomach > Rumen fluid ... | reverse complement strand
GAGGGCTATGAGCCGGAGCGCGTCAGCTGGTACGAGCTGGACGTTTCCAGTGAAGATGACGTAAAGAACACGATCGCCGCGATCAAAGAGGCCAGGGGCCGCATCGACGCTCTGGTCAACACCGCCGGCATCCTCGGAAAATACGCGATGACCGCCGACTACGGTTTCGACAATTTCAAGAAGGTCTACAGCGTAAACGCGTTCGGACCCTTCCTGATGATGATGTACACTCTGCCGATCATGATGGAGCAGAAGAGCGGCGCTATCGTCAACTTCGGATCCATCTCCGGAATGACGGGCTATACCTACGAGATCGGTTACGGCTCGAGCAAATGGGCCGTGATCGGCATGACCAAGAACGTCGCGAACGAATACGGCGAGTTCGGCATCCGCGCCAACTCCGTATCCCCCGGCTGGGTCAACACCAGGATGTTCACCAAGTCCCTTGAGGACTACGCCGCCCAGTTCGGCAAGGGCGACGTCCTGCTCGGGCCCATGGGAAGACCGGCGGAACCTCAGGAGATCGCGAACGTCGTCTACTTCCTCTGCTCCGACGAGGCATCCTTCATCAACGGCGCCAATATCCTGATCGACGGCGGAACGATGCTCGGCTGATGCGCCTTATCGGTTGCTTCAGCGTTTGCGTCAGCTTTGGCGTCGGCGTTTGACGTTCGGGGTGCAAACTGGTAAACTGTTTCCGGGAATTGTTTTTATGACGGAGTGGGATTATGAGCAGCAAAACGAGCCAATTCAGCCGGTACGAATTCGATCAGATCAAGGAAGAAGATATCCTTAAGGACGAGTTCAAGGAAGCGATAAAGAAATACGAAGATTACTCCAAGGTGACCAGGGTCATGCTTCCGGCGGCCGTCCTCGCGGTCGGCGCGGACTATATAATCAAGACGCTGATCTACAAAGGAGCGGAGAACTTCTATATGACGCGTCCCGGGATGTTCCTTGGGCTTGTGGCTATAGTCTGCTTCGTGGTCTTCGTGATCTTTGCGATAAAGCAGCACAACCTGCTCACCGAAAAATGGGTATGCCCGCGCTGCGGCCAGAAGCTGCCCTATTATCTCGGCGAGACGATCATCGGCACGCGCCGCTACGGCAACAAAGACATCCTGGACGACTGCTATTACAGAGGCGTTTTCCTGGGCAAGCTGCCCTACAGCCCGATGATAATCCCCGGCCGCTGCCCCAACTGCAGAGAGCGGTTCGCGAACGAGGATTAGAGCTGACCGGCGAGTGTGAAAAGCCTGCCAGACCGCAGAAAGCGCAATATTAAGCTGATCTTCAAGAGATGCCGCTGAGCGGCATCTCTTTTCTTTTAACGAAAGAGGCCTTATTCTGTTGTGGCTTGTTCAGGAAGCGATTTTTTTCGGCCTCCCTAGTACGGGAAGGACTTTTTTGAGGCGTCCTGAACAAAACCGGGCGAAAAACGATGGTTTTTTGTTCAGGATGGATTTTTTTTCAGGATCCCTAGTACGAGAGGCGTAAAAAAATGCCGTCCCGAACAAGCTGAGCCGGATCCGCCGGGCAACAGTTACCGCGCGAACCCGCGTTTTCCGCTTTTGAGGTTTACAAGCGGATTAGTTGTGATATAATGGATTGGCAGGGTTAATTATTTAACAAAAACGCCGCCCCGCGGCGCTGCAATAACGCAAACTGCAGATTATCAGGAGGTAATTGACATGAAAAAAGTCGGCGTATTGGGAACCGGAACAATGGGTGCCGGAATCATTCAGGTACTTGCTCAGAGCGGTTACGAAGTAGTGATGAGAGCCCGCAGACAGGAGTCTGTCGATAAGGGACTCGCCACTGTCGAGAAGAATCTGAACAGAATGGTCGCCAAGGAAAAGATCACCGAGGACGACAAGGCTCAGATCATGAGCAGGATCACCGGTTCCACCGATATCGAGATCATAAAGGACGCTGACCTCGTCATTGAGGCCGCGACGGAGAACATGGAAGCCAAGAAGGCCCTCTTTGCCGAGCTGGACAAGCTGGTAAAGCCCGAAGCCATCATCGCTACCAACACATCCTCCCTCTCCATCACCGAGATCGCCATGGCTACCGGAAGACCCGACAAGGTCATCGGAATGCACTTCTTCAACCCGGTACCGGCAATGAAGCTCGTCGAGATCATCAATGGACTCGGGACCTCCGAGGAGACCAACAAGACCATCGTTGCGCTTGCTGAGAAGCTCGGCAAGACCCCGGTCGAGGTCAAGGAAGCTCCGGGATTCGTAGTAAACCGTGTGCTCATGCCGCTGATCAACGAAGGCATCGGCATCGTGGCTGACGGCGTCGCCTCCGTAGAGGGCGTAGACACCGCCATGAAGCTCGGCGCCAACCACCCGATGGGCCCCCTCGAGCTGGGCGACCTGGTAGGACTTGACGTTGTCCTCGCGATCATGGAGACCCTCTTCACCGAGTTCGGTGATCCGAAGTACAGACCTCATCCCCTCCTCAAGAAGATGGTCAGAGCCGGAAAGCTCGGCCGCAAGACCGGAGAAGGCTTCTACGTCTACAACAAATAGTTTGCGGATGATCAAAGGGGACCCCTGCGGGGTCCCCTTTTTGATGCTTTTGATCTTTGCCGATGCAGCGTGCGCCGGGTGCGCCGGCATTACAGTCTTACCAGCTCGTATTCTCTGCTTCCAATGCCCAGCTCGGCGGCAGCCTCGATCGTGTGAACGCCCTGGCGCGACTCGACTCTCTCGATGAAGTGAGCCTGGCCCGGATCATCCTTTGCCGCGTAGATCAGGTCGATGCAGGCCTGGTCGATGGCCACAGGATCAAGGGACGCCAGTATGCCGATATCCTTCATGCACGGATCTTCAGCCACGGCGCAGCAGTCGCAGTCCACGGACAGATTCTTCATCACGTTGATGAAGGCGATCTTACCCTTAAAGTGCTCGACTACCGAAGAAGCGGCGTCCGCCATCGCCTCGCAGAACCTCGCCTGCTCGGCGTGCTTCTCCCAGCACTCGCGATTATCCTCGGAAACTCCGCCGGAGTGGATCAGAGCCTTGCCCTTCGCCGACGCGCACCCTATCGAGAGCTGCTTCAGAGCTCCGCCGTAGCCGCCCTGCGGGTGGCCTTTGAAGTGCGCCAGAACGAGCATGGAGTCGTAGTTCAGGATGTTCTTTCCGAGGAGATTTTTATCGATCACCTTGTGGTTCGGGATATCCCACTTGACATCGGGGCCTTCCGCGTCCATCAGGTCCACGTTGAAGTAGTGGCTCCATCCGTGGTATTCTATCAGCTTCCAGTGAGAAGCAGTGTGATCGCGGACTCCGCCGAAGGCGTCTCCGTACGCCGTATTGCATTCCACGATGGTGCCGCTCACGGTGTCGACCATCGGCTTCCAGAAGTCCGGTCTCAGGAAGTTCTGATTGCCCTTCTCGCCGGAGTGGACCTTGACCGCCACCTTGCCGGGGAGCTCGATGCCGAGCGCGCGGTACATCTCGATCACTTTTTCGGGACTTATCTCTTCAGAGAAAAATACTTTAGGTTTCATGCCTTTTATCCTCACTTTCCGTTTAGTTGTCTCGTGAGAGTATATCATATACGGGGCTTCCGGGCAACGCGCGCCCTTGCGGCGGGACAGCTGAATTGGTATAATCAAAGTCAGGAGAGGTATGTTTCCGGAGGTTCAAATGAACGAAGCGAATACCGAAATAACAAACAGAAATTTAAGATATGACGATCCGGAGGCCGAGGAGTGGGTCTTAAGAGCGATAACGGACCTTACCGCTCTCGAGCAGAAAGTCCTGGCTCTTTTCTATAGCTGCGAATTCACGATCAATGAGATCGCGGAGAGAGTGAACTTGAGCCCTGCCGGAGTCAGGAATACCCTTGCCGGTGCCAGGAATACGATCCGCATCCGTGTGAAGCGCTTTGCGAACGGGGCGGGGGCGACGCTGCCCGAGACCGTTCCCGCGTCGGTGTTAAGCACCGTGATCAATGAGCGGATGGAACCTTTGCTCATGGAGATAAGGCACGATGAGGAGCTGCGCAAGCAGGCGGAACTCATAAGGCAGGAGGAGCAAAGGCGCCTCGAGGAGCAGAAGCTCTCGGCCGCCACCCAGTTCTATCCGGGCCTTGAGGCGAGCGGAGCGAAGGAGCAGCCACGCGTGGTGATCTACGGTTCGCCCTATGAACGCGACCGCAGGCGGGCGGAGCTCGGTGCCATGGCCGCCGGGACCGAGGTTCCGGAAGCGAAGAAGCAGATACCGGATGTCCCGCCGATCTGGCAGGAGGAACCGCAGGCGGATACTTCCGAAGAGTTACCGAAAGCCGAAAATATAGAAGATGATGAGCCCAAGGGCGGATCGCGAAAGATCGTTCTGATAGCGCTGATCTGCGTGCTCGTCCTGATACTTGGCTTCGCCGGGTACAGGATCCTCACGGGCGGCGCCGGAACGGGCGGAGACGCGGGCGGTCAGGGTACTGACGCGTCAGACGGCTCAGGTGAGGAGCAGGCGGAGATGACAGAAGCCGAGAAGCTCGAGGCAACCCGTAAGGAAGCGGCCAAAGCCTATCTCACCGTGCTCGAGGACAACGAGGGCAATATCATCAACTCCACTCAGTACAACGGCTCCTACGACAGCGTGGTGTCCAGGCCCGCGGCGCTCGTCGACATAGACGGCGACGGGATAAGGGAGCTCTTCCTGCTGACGATGTCGACCATGGGAGTCGAAGGGAACGAACTGCATATCTACAGCTTCGCGGACGGCGAGGTGAAAGAGCTGGATTACAGATATCTGGGGGCCGAAGGTTTTGCTCACTACGAGGTCGCCGGAGGCGGAAACTTCGCGGTCTACAGGGGCAAGGAGCCCGGCACGTTGTATATCTACCAGTATATGGTGGACGACGGCATGACCTACAGCCTGGTGAAATACAGCTTTGACGGCGGCAGGGAGCTGCGGACGGAGAACGAGCTCACCAACTGGTACTGGAACCACGGCGATCCGAACACTACCGTGGACGACTATAAGGAGAACGGCGTATCCATATCGATCGCGGAAGGCGGCGACAAGTTCAGCGCGGCGTTCAGCGACTGCGCGCAGGGTATACTGTTCAGCGCTGCCAAGGGGACCGATGAAGTCTCGCTCTGGCAGTATTTCAATACCACCGAGGCAGCGGCCATGTCGTATGCCGACGTGAAGGCGCTCCTGGAGAGCATGGAATGAGAGCAGGATCGAAAAAGTTCATGATCAAAGCTATCGCGGCAGCTCTGGCGGCGGGCCTTCTGTTTTGGTCCCTCGCGGGCTGCTCTTTGATATCCGGCGGTGGAGAAAGCCAGACGGAGGAGCCCGGACAGGAAGCTTCAGGCGGGCAGGAGGATCCATCCGGCGGCGCAGACGGGAGCGGCGGCGGAGCCTCGGAGAAAGACCCGGCGGAAGGCGGCGATACCGAGGAAGGCGGCGAAGGATCTCAGGAGGCCGAAGAAGAGGAGGCAATGCGCCCGATCGAAGAGGGCGGCCACGTGTTCCCCGAGCTTGGGACCACGCCGGGCAATATGGCCTGCGGAGGCATGGCCGTTACCGCTGAGGACGGCACGATCTATGCCGCGAACATCTCGGGAAGCGGCACGATAACCCGCATTTCGCCCGACGGGACAGAAAAGGTGATCTGCGATATAGAGCCCTGGGACGAGATGCGTAAGGTGACTCATCTCAATATCTGGAACGGAAGCCTGTACTTCGAGATCGGACCCGTCTTCTACTATACGCTTTATTACGCGACCTACCACTGGCCGATCAACGGCATATACAGGCTGGACCTGGCGAGCACGGACGAATACATGAAGCACTACGACGCGAAAGAGGAGGGATATGAGGATCTTCCGGAGCCAGTATCCGTCGTGCTGGACGAGGGAGCGATGGGAGCGTCCTACGCCGAGATCGCGTATTACGATCCTTTGGTCATCGGTGGGAAGCTGTATTACTGGATAAACAACGACTATAAGAAGGGACGCCAGCTCTGCTGGTCGGAGCTTAACGGCGCCGGCCCCGAGGAGCTTTACGACAGCAAGGACCATAAAGTGATCTCCTGGACCTCCGACGGGGAGAAGATATACGTTTCGGACGACAGCTCGATCTTTTCGCTCGATCCTGAGGGTCGGAGGAAGGATCTGGTCTTCGAGAGCGGGAGCCATCTCCAGTGCTACGGGCAGGATCTGTTCTACGCGGTGGAGAACAGGGTGTTCAGGATGCCCGCGGACGGAAAGACGCCGTCCGAGACCGTCCTCGAGCGTAACGGGATGATCAGGGAATTTAACGTCTATGACGGAAAGATCTATTTCATAGAGGAGAACGGAACTGAGAGCATAAGCTCATATATCGGGATCGCGTCCGGCTTCGCTCCGGAGGACGTGGAATACGCCTTTAGATATATCGCGGATCCGGACATGGCAGGGAACGGAAACACTCTGCTGAAGGGACTCAGCCTCTCGGACGGAAGACTCTATTATACTCAGAGCTTCGCCTATCCCGACGGCAGGGAGATAGGTGATGTGAGTTACGTGGAGATGATGCCTGAGACAGGCGGGTTCAGAGAAGCCCGGACCGGTCCGGAGAATTAGTGACTATTTGTTCTCCTGAATATCCCGGCGGACGAGCTCGGCGCGGATCGCCTCATACCTGGCTTTGGTCAGCGGGTAGCGGAAGAGCGCCAGCGCGGTCAGGATCAAAAATGCCGCCGGCACCCATGTGGTGCAGTTGAATATCCAGTTAAGCGCGGATGCGCTCTGAACAGCGGCGTCGCCGTTGAAACCGGCAAGCTTGAGGACCGTGCCGAGGATCAGAGAACCGAGTCCCGTGGCAGTCGACTCTACCAGGCCCTGGAAGGAAAGAACCTCGGCCTGTCTTTTTTTGCCCGTCTCATAGCGGTCGTATTCGCAGACGTCATAGTAGATCGCGGGCATCAGCTGCCAGTAGGAATTGGCGCAGAGCGACATGGCGACGACGAAGAGCGCGAGAAGGATCGGATTGCCGACTCCCGTTATACGGATGATGATAGTGAGCCCGGCGCCTATCAGCGAGAGGATCATCAGCGCTCTGTGCTTCTCGAACTTCATAGCCATCCAGCCGGATACCGGAAGGAGGGCAAAGGCGACCAGAACCCTGGAAGTCAGGAGAAGAGAGGTCTTGGCGGGAGAGAATCCCATATTGAACGTGAAGAAGTACACAGCGCAGGCTATGATCATGGAATAGCAGATCAGGGAGGCTATGCTGGCCAGAACAAGATGCCTTACGGGCTTTAGCTTAAGCAGGGAGAAATAATCCCTGAGGACCCTGATCAGATCGAACTTTTCTCTGTTCTTTTCGGAGGGCTCGCATGGCGGGTCCTTCTTCTTTGATACGAGAACGGTAACGAAGAACGTCAGCACCGCGATCAGACCCATTATCCCGCCCGTGACGGACCAGGCGCGGGGGGTGCTTAGGCCCCTTTGCTCCAGGAATTCGACCAGGACGTTGGTAAGGGCGACCGCGGTAACGCTTCCGATATTGTTGAAGAGCGAGGCGTAGAGCCTCAGTACGGTCCTCTGGTCGTAATCGCTCGAATAATCCGCGCCGAGGGCCAGATAGGGGAGAAATACCCCCGTATACGAAGTCCAGTAGAGTATGACCATCGCGCCGTAATAGATCGCCTTGCCGAAGGGAGGCAGATCCACTTTGGTGAACATCAGGAAGACTGATATCAGGAGCGGGATAAGGAACGCGGCGATCAGCGGGCGGCGCCTGCCGAAGCGGCTGGTGAAGTGGTCGGCGAAATAGCCCATCATCGGGTTGAACAGAGCGTTCCAGACAGCGCCTATCGCAGTGATGAGGCCTGCCGCTCCGGGATCGAGCCCGGCGACGGTAGTCAGGAAGAACATCAGGAACGATCCGACCAAAGAATAAACAAGGGCGTCGCCCGAAGAGCCGACGCCGTATCCAAGATTGTCTTTAATAGTAAGTGCGTTTGGATCTTTAACTTGCTTCAACTCGCTGCTCCTTAGGGAAGCATATAGGTGCATGCGGCGATCACGCCGGGATCCTGCTTATAGTCGTACCACTGCTCGACCTCGACCTCCACGTCGGAAACGTCGTTGAAGAGAGAGAATACCTTCTGGAAGGTGAGGGACGTTCCCGGACGGATGCGCGTGGAATCCTTGTCATCCATCGTGACATCGGGGTTGTCGAACACCCAGGTCGTGTCGACCTGAATGCCGTCCTGATACGCGTAGAACTGCCAAACGTCCCAGGCGCTCAGCGTCTCGGAGCTGTTGTTGGTCCACGTAAAGGTGACGGCGAGAGCCGGTTTTCCGTCTCCGTCCTGGGTAAGCACCGCTTCCTCTATATCTATGGCAAAATCGCCGAATTCGCCGTGATCGGTGCTCCCGGACGAACCTGAGGGCGTGGCGGGCGTGCCGGAATTGTCCTGATCACCGCTCGCGGAATCGTCAGGGTTCTGGGAGTCGCCGCCCTCGGTATTGCCTTCGCTGCCGTCCGGCTGTGCGGCAGGGTCGACCTGCCCGTCAGTCGAACCGCCGCCCGTGCCTCCGCACGCGGCGAGCGACAGGATCAAAAGGCAGATCATCAAAACTGCCGTAAACTTCTTCATTATCTATGCCTCCTCAGCCTCTTCCTTAAGGCTTACGACCGCCGCTGCTACCGCAAGAGCGACGATGCCGAATACGGCGAGGGTGGTGAAGAGTCCGGAAACGGTCGTGCGCTTCTCGGCTCTCGCTGCCTGTCTGGCTTTGCTCTTCTTGCTCATGATTATCTCCGTTCTGTCATTAAACGATACAACGTATATTGTACAATTAAAGAGGGTTTTTGTAAATAGCGAGCGGGATTTCCCCTGAAAAGTTGCACTTTTGAGCCTTTTGGTGTATATTGGATGAACAAAGGCGCGCTGCGCGCGCCGCGCAATTCTTACGGAACTATCCGATCCCGATATGTTGAAATCCAAAACCGAACAGTTCTGAAAAGCCAGTCTGAAAAGAAAGGAAAGGCGTCTATCGCCGGGTTTTGTCTATGCCCAGAACAAAAAAGACCGAAGAGCCTGTCACTGATCTTAAGAAGGAAGAGCCCGTGACCGCGGAGCCCGTAGCCGAGGCACCAAAGCCAAAGCGCGGCCGTCCCAGAAAGAACCCACTTCCTGAAGCACCTGTCGAAGCGCAGGCTGTTGAGCCCGCGGAAAAGCCGGAGGAGCCGATAGCCGAAGCGCCCAAGCCCAAGCGCGGCCGCCCAAGGAAGAAACCGGCTGCCGAGACATTTGCCGAAGCAGCGACTGCCGAGGTACCGGCCTCTGAGCCGGAGAAGTCCGCTGAGCCGGAGAAGCCCGCTGAGCAGGTGAAGCCGGAGGAGCCGACAGCCGAGGCGCCTAAGCGCAGGCGCGGCCGCCCGAAGAAGAGCGAAGCGGAAAAGCCCGCCGAGCTTGCCGTACCCGAGGAAGTATCAGAGGCTTCCGGGCAGGAGAAGGCTGAAACTGAGAAGCCCGTGGAAACTCCAGAGCCGGAGAAGCAGGCAGGCAGCGCTGCTGAAGGATCCGCGGAGGAACAGCCTGCGGCGGAGCAGCCCGAGCAGAAGCGCCATAACCGCCCGATGACCGCCAAGGAGATCCGTGACGCCAGGCCGAGGCCTGAGGTCTGCGGCATTCTGGACATCGCGGAGGAGGGCTTCGGTTTCCTGAGAGTCGACAACTTCCTGACCAGCGACAGGGATATATATGTTTCGCCCACGCAGATAAGGCGTTTTAACCTGAAGACCGGTGATAAGATCCAGGGCATATCCAGACTTCCGAACGACGGCGAGAAATTCGGCGCGCTCCTCTATGTCAATACCGTGAACGGGGATGAGCCCGGAGTCGCGATCAAGAGGAAGGACTTTTCAGAGCTCACTCCGATATTCCCGAACGAGAGGCTGACCCTCGAGGCGAGCCCCAAGGAGCTCTCGATGAGGCTGATCGACCTTATCGCTCCCATCGGAAAAGGCCAGAGAGGGCTCATCGTCGCGCCGCCAAAGGCGGGCAAGACGACTTTGCTCAAGCGCATCGCCGCGAGCATAGAGAGGAACCACCCGGAGTGCGAACTTATTGTGCTCCTGGTTGACGAGCGCCCCGAGGAAGTCACCGACATGAAGCGCTTCCTGACGAGCGGCGAAGTCATATATTCCACTTTTGACGAGAGGCCTCAGCACCACGTCAAGGTCGCTGAGATGGTGCTGGCCAGAGCGCAGCGCCTCGCCGAGCATCAGAAGGACGTCGAGATACTCCTCGACAGCATAACCAGGCTCGCCAGAGCGTACAACCTGGTGGAGGCGCCGTCCGGGAGAACGCTTTCCGGCGGCCTCGACCCGAGCGCACTCTACAAGCCCAAGAAGTTCTTCGGCGCCGCCAGAAACATCGAAGAAGGCGGCAGCATCACGATCCTCGCGACCGCTTTGATCGAGACCGGGTCCAGGATGGACGATGTTATATATGAGGAGTTCAAGGGTACAGGTAATATGGAGCTGCATCTCGACAGAAAGCTGTCCGAGAAGCGCATCTTCCCGGCTATCGATCTGAACAGATCGGGAACGCGCCGGGAGGATCTGCTGATGGATCAGGAAGAGATGGAAGCGATCTGGGCCATGAGAAGGGCCATGTCCAACCTGCCGCCGCAGGAGGTCACGGAAACCATAATAGACAATCTGGCCCACACCACGAACAACCGGAATTTCATTCAGATAATCAAGAAAGTCCTCATGAACAGATGAGGCCGGACAGCGGGAGCCGCGCCCGATCAAAGGTAACAGCATGGATCTGAGCAGAATATTTCTTAAGAACGCCTGCCCCACGTCGATAGGCGGGCAGGCAGTCATGGAAGGCGTCATGATGCGGGGGAACGACCGGATAGCCATCGCGGTCAGAGTCCCCGACGGACGCATACACATAAGGACGCAGCCTCTCAAGGCAAACGGGAAATGGTCCAAAGTGCCCGTGGTGAGGGGTGTGTTCGCGTTCGTCTCATCCCTGGTTAACGGCATGAAGACGCTTCTCTATTCCGCCGACGTCCTTGAGGCCTACGGCTGGACCGCGGGCGATTCCGATGACGGAAAGGACGAGGAGCCCGGCAGGCTCGAGAAGTGGCTGACGGCGAAGTTCGGCGAAAAGGCGGTCTGGAATCTGATGATCTATCTCGCTGTGATAGCCGCGATCGTGATCACCGTTGGAGTGTTCATACTTCTTCCGACCCTTGTCGTGAGCCTGCTGTCAAAGGTCACGGAGAGCAAATTCCTCCTGAACCTCGCAGAGGGCGTGCTCCGAATAATCATCTTCGTCGGGTATATCGCGGCGGTAAGCCGGATGGAGGACATCAAGCGGACCTTCATGTATCACGGCGCGGAGCACAGGACGATCCACTGCTTTGAGAACGGGCTGGAGCTGACGCCCGAGAACGCTCAGCAGTTCTATACTCTGCACCCGAGGTGCGGAACGAGCTTTATGATGTTCGTCATGGTGATAAGCCTGATTCTTTTCTCTTTGCTCGGCTGGCCGAATCTGGCCGCGAGGCTGATATCCAGGATAGTCCTGATCCCGGTCGTCGCCGGCCTCTCCTACGAGCTACTGAAGTGGGCCGGAAGGAGCGACAATATCGTGGTCAAGATCCTGAGCATCCCGGGGCTTGCCCTTCAGATGCTGACGACACGTCCGCCGACAGACGATCAGGTGGAGGTCGCAATCTGCTCCATGAAGGCGGTGCTGGTCCCCGAGGGGACGCCGTATATCGAGGGCATCTGCGATACTGACGCCAATCTGATAGAGCCGAGGCATATCGGAAGCGAGCCCGAGGGTGAGGACGGAAAGAATGAGCGATAAGATATTCACGATACTCGAAGCATATACCAAAGGCGCCGAGGCGCTCGACGCAGCCGGCGTGGCGGATGCCGCGCGGGACAGCAGAACGCTCCTCGCCCTCGCGATGGACGTCTCGGAGACCAGGATGATCACCGAGCAAAAGAGCCCCGTGGCGCCCGACCGCCTCGCGGTATACCGCAGGATGATAGAGAGAAGAGCCTCCGGTGAACCCCTTCAGCACATAACCGGAAACACCGAGTTCATGGGACTCCCGTTCAAGGTCCGCCCGGGCGTCCTGATCCCGAGGCAGGAGACCGAGATAATGGTCGAGAGAGCGCTCGAGGTCATCAGGGCGGAAGCGTGGAGCAAGGCTGCAGCCTCGGCGAAGGTTCTGGATCTATGCTGCGGAAGCGGCGTCATCGGGATCTCTGTCGCGAAGCTCGCCGTATCCGGAGACGGAAAGCCGGCGGATGTCGAAGTCACCTGTTCCGATATCTCGACAGACTGCATCTATCTCGCACACACCAACGCGGAACTTAACGGAGTTGACCGCGCGATGCGCTTCGTCAGAGGCGATCTGGTGATGCCGTTCGCCGGGAAGGAAGACGATCCCGACGACGCGAGCATCCGCTTCAGGATGGTCTGCTGCAATCCTCCATATATTCCGACGGAGGTCATAGGCACGCTTCAGAGAGAGGTTCGCGATCACGACCCGACCATTGCATTGGACGGAGGATACGACGGTCTGGACTTCTACAGACGTATAGCCGTAGAGGTGCCTGAAGTCATGGAATCAGGCGGCATTCTGCTACTGGAGATCGGCTCCGAGCAGAAGGACGCGGTGACCGGTATCCTTAAGGAAAGCGGAGCTTTTGATCGCGTGGAATGCATCAAAGACCTCGCAGGCCGCGACAGGGTCGTTACCGCGGTGAGGAAATAAAGAGCAACGAAAAAGAGGAGGCAAGCCTCCTCTTTTAATGTCTTCTCTTGCTTTGCCGCTCGGGACCGTGCTATTTGATCAGCTTGATGTTCTCGATGAGGGGCAGGGACTTGGTCTGTCCCTTTGCCGCTCCGACGATCCCCATGATCCAGAACACGAACACCACCAGAGAGAGCGCGCCGCCGACAGCAGATGAGAAACTGCCGACTATACCGGCGATCAGGTTCGCCAGGATGATGATCAGGGACTGGTTCAGATGGAAGTTCAGATAGGGCGAACGCCTTCCGGTGTTCGATCCGCCGAACAGCGCGACCAGAAAACCGATCAGAGTGATATAGGCGACGACTCCCATGGTCTTGTCATTGCCGTAAGGCTGCATCCCATAGGGATCGTATCCGCCGTAGTTCTGCTGATAGTCGGGCTGCTGATACTGCTGCTGGCTGAAGTCCTGCTGATATTCACGATTCTCAAACGTAGACTTCTGTGTCTCTGCACCCATTTCAAAGGGCTGGGCAACGGCCTGTCCGCAGTTCGGGCAGAACATCGCTCCTTCTACAAGAGGAGCTCCACATTTGGTGCAATTTGCCACTGGTCTTCCTCCTTTCGCCGGGATGCAGGGGCCTCCTGTCCGCGGCATCTGTAAAACAAGATGTCAACGCGCGGTTACTCGAGTCCGTATTTGCTCTTGAACTTCTCTACACGTCCACCGCGGTTGATGAACTTCTGCTGTCCTGTAAAGAACGGATGGCAAGCCGAGCAGACGTCAAGCCTCATCTCGGGCTTGGTCGACATCGTCATAAACGTGTTGCCGCATGCGCAAGTTACTTTACATTCCACATAGTTAGGATGGATTCCTTCCTTCATGCTTTTCACCTCTTTCCTGCTCGGGCCTTCCCGTGCATAATTTACCACCAAACAGGCGGCCAAAACATTCTAACACACGAAAATGGCCAAAGCAAGCATTTTTACACAAAAAAGAAGCCCCGCAGAGCCGCG
>Ga0079305_1002777_pt1 | contig 13774 bp, 9 predicted proteins | sample LMS_cellobiose_e_FD_79183 | JGI IMG/M metagenome (GOLD analysis project Ga0079305, IMG submission 79183) | Rumen-fistulated moose microbial communities from Alaska, USA - LMS_cellobiose_enrichment | ecosystem: Host-associated > Mammals > Digestive system > Stomach > Rumen fluid ... | reverse complement strand
CTGCCGAAAAGTATTCTCGATGCCTTGAAGTCGGAAAATCGCGGACATATCGCGGGCGGGCTCTACCACCGGCTCCAGATCGACTTCACCTACAACTCGAACCACATGGAGGGAAGCCGTCTGACCCGCGAACAGACGCGCTGGATCTTCGAGACGAAGACGATCGGCGATCTGCCGGGCGACCTGCCCGTTGACGATATCGTCGAGACCGCAAACCATTTCCGCTGTATCGACCTGGTGATAGAATCCGCGGGCGCCGCGCTGACCGAACGCTATGTCAAGATGCTTCACGCCCAACTCAAGAACGGCACGGGCGACAGCCGCAAAGCGTGGTTCGCGGTCGGGGATTACAAACGTCTGGACAACGTGATCGGCGACATGGAGACTTGCCCGGCGAAAGACGTTCATTTCGAAATGACGAAACTGCTTGCGTGGTACAGGGACGCCGACAAGACATTCGAAAACATCATCGACCTTCACGTGCGCTTCGAGAAGATCCACCCGTTTCAGGACGGAAACGGACGCGTCGGACGTCTCATCCTGCTGAAGGAGTGCCTGAAACACTGCATCACACCCTTCGTCATCGCGGAAAAACTGCGGAAGTTTTATTACCTCGGTCTACGGGAATGGCAGACGTCGCAAAGCCGCACCCGCCTGCTGGACACCTGCCGTACAGGACAGGATGTCTTCATCCTCGACCTCCGCCGGTTCGGACACGCAAAACTCGCCGAAGCCGCCGCGAAGGCCGTGATCTCCTGAAAAGAGGATCCGGGCGGAGCCGCCGCACGACGTTTTTACCGCCGCGTTTCGATATGCCGCCGTGTCGTCAGGAGCATCCCCGCGTCCCGCCGCAAAAAACCGCCGCTTTTCCCGTCGCGGGAGGAAGGTTTTTCAGAGGAGGGGGCGTTTCGTGAAGTTGTCGGCATTTTCCATATCCCGGGTGAAGAGTTTTTCCGGGATGGAAAAAATGACCTGCCGTTCCGGATGCCTGATCCGGAAGGAAAAAGTTCTCTTCCCGTTTTCCGATCTGACGGAAGCATTCGGGTCATTTTCCAGATCGTCCCAGTAGGGCATGCGGACTGAATCGCTGCCGCTGAGATCGTCCAGAATAAAGAGGAGACCGAAAAATTGCACCCAGCAGGCGCCCCCTTCGCTCGTGGCGGTCCGGATTACTTCGTTTCTGCCGACGAAGAAGAAATCGTAATGATTCCGGCTGAAAAGATAGGGTCCGACCAGCAGATAAGGTTTGCCGCGGGCCTTGTAGACAGCGATTTTTTCCCTCCTGCCGTCGACGGATATCTCCGTTTTCATGTTCCGAAGATAGGCGCCGCTGCCGAACGTCATGCAGCAAAAAACGATCGTTCCCAGCCAGAGACAATAGAGCGCCAGCGGAACGGAAAGAACCGCCGCCAGCACGAGGCCGGAAACCTTGCAAAATTTTTTGACCCACGCCATGTTCTATTTTCGAAAGAAGCGGACAACCTCCGCCCGGCATAATATAGCAGACTTTTTCCTCATTTCAATACGATGGAAAATACACGTTAATCGGAACCAGTTGTTTTTTTGTGAAAAGCACTTTTTCCGAACAGTAACGGACATAAACGCAAAGAGTCGCCCTGGTTATCGAACAGAGATATTTTTTTAAGTCCATATCTTGGCCGGTCAAGTCAATACATCCTCCTGACGCCGGCTCGGTTCCTCCGTGTATCGTAAACGAATCTTTTTTGCGTCCGCGCATATCGGTGGTGTCATCCGGGTGCAACCGCCAATGAAAATTTCCCCAGGATGGTGCTCCGGTGATATGCTTTCTGAGATTAAGATTCACAATGGAACCGCTTTCCTTGCGGTTCATCGTATACAAGCCCTGAGGAAGCCCCCCCACGTTTTCCTTCCCTTGTCGATTGTAAGAATAATCAAAAGTTACCGTATCGATTTCGCGGTGCAAATTTTGAGAGATCCTCTCTGTGCTTATTTTCTTGTCTACGGGTTGTCCGGCCACCGCATCAAGTAAAAGTTCTCCGTCGCTGGACAGCAGGCGGCGTCCATTGAAGAGCAGAAAAATATCTTCGGATTCCAGTTTCCTGTTTTCCATCCGGGCAATAATGATTTGTTCTGCAAGTTCGTCTGCCAAAATCTCGGAAAGATGGTGCCGGCTGGTGAATACCGCCGCCGCACGCTGTTTTTCTTTTTGGAGTTCCGCACTTCTTGAAGTTATTGGAATATCCTGATATTTACAGCGGCAATTCGGATGGATCGGCAGAGTCGGACGTCGCGGATCATCTTTCCTGAAGACTTTTTCATGATAGCGTCGGCAGGAATCACACGTCTTACCGTTTCTTTCAGCAACAAATTTTGTGTATTGCGGCAGGGAGATGCGCTCAAGAGTCTGTTTTATTCGTTCCAAATCCATTTTTCTGTTTCTTCATCCGGTGGTGATTGTTTGAAACAAGTGTCTCCATAGACTGATGTCCTTCGTCACCCGGTGAAGTTGCAGCATATTGCAGCAAAAAAACAAAAATCAGCTCCCGATTTCGAAAGATCCGACTTGCATACGGGCGCAGGAATCACTATATTAGACGATCTGTCGGGCGAAATTGGTGAACGAATGAAAGAGACTTTGAAAAAAATCGGGAAAAGCATTCTGCGGATAACCGCGGCTCTGGCGGTCATTCTCGGCGTGCCCGCCGTCGGATATCTGTTGTGGCGGCCGGGGAGCGACGCGCCTTTGCCGGAATTCGGAAACAACGCCGCGTGGATCGGACACGGCTGGCTCGGCGACGACGGCTGGTTCCAGCGCAGCCGGTGCCGGAAAGAGGATTTCCGCAGCAGGGAAAATATTGTGAAACTGTTCCGGAAGCTTGCCGACAACAAAATCGCCATCGTCTATCCGCACCTGTGTCCGGCGCGCTTCGACGGCAGGATCGCCCCCTGCGACGACGAACAGACGGAGCGTCTGCTCGACCTTGCGGAGCCGTACGGGATCAAAGTCATCCCGTGGGTGGGCGGGATCCTTTACGAAACCGCCCGGCCCGGCGACAGGAAATGGAAGAAAAATTTCCTGGCTTCGATCGGGGAACTTTTCCGGAAACATCCCCGCCTCGCGGGGATCCAGATCAACATCGAACCCATGCCCAGCGGCGACCGCGAATTTCTCCAGCTGCTGGAGGATCTCCGTTCCGTCACGGAGGGCAGGATTTTGAGCGTCGCCGCCTATCCTCCGCCGACGAAGTGGCACCAATACCCCAATGTGCACTGGGACAGTCTCTATCTCGGACGCGTCGCCGAACGCTGCGACCAGATGGCGGTCAAGATGTACGATATGGCGATCCCGCTGGAGAAATTCTACACCCGCCTCAAGACCGACTGGACGAAACAACTGGCAAACGTCGTCTTCCGGAGAAACTGCGATCTGATCCTGGGCATCCCCGCTTATGAAGACGCCGGAGTCGGCTATCATCATCCCTCCGCGGAGAACATCTCTTCCGCGCTCCGGGGCATTTCCGCCGCCGACCGGAATCAAAGCATCTCCGGCATCGCCCTTTACTGCGAATGGGAAATGAACGAAGCCAAATGGCGTGAGTGGCGGCATTTCGTCAAGTAGAGACCGACTTCTTCTCTGCTGCCCCCGCCCCGCCATATCGGATCGCGGCGGCAAGATCATTGCGCGGCGGTTCCGCCCGTCGCCCTCAAAACACCTCGCTTTTCTTGAAAAGGGAGAGGGCTCGGGAGAGGGGAAAACTTCTTTTCACGGGGAAAAGAAGTTTTCCCCTCTCCCGAAAGGCCGCTCGCCTTCTCAGGAACGGCGCGCGGCTTTGACGCGGGCGATCCATGAGGCGAATTCGGGGGAGCACCAGGCTTCGGGGGCGGCGCGGAGGATATCCAAAGTGGCGTCGACGAGGGGGCGGGTGCGGATGGTCATGAGGGTGGTATTGCCGAGGGGGATTTTGGTGACGAGGCCTTTTTCCTCGAGTCTGGCGCGCATTTGTGCGCCGGGGTAGAAGATCCACAGGATGGACTTGCAGTCCATGGCGATCTGCGAACGGAACTCCGTATAGCGTTCCGGGGGAAGCTGATCTAAAAGTTCGGCGACGAAGCGGGATTCGATGTAGTGTTTCATGGTGCAGGTGTCCATATCCACGCCGATGAAGGCGTAGAGGGCGTTCCACAGATAGAACTTGCTCCACGGGGATATCTCGGAAAAGGACTCTTCGCTCCAGGGGGAGGGGTAGGGGCGGCCTTCGCCGTGGCGCTCGGTGAGTTCCCGGGCGCGGGCGCCGACGGCGCTCACGGAGTGGCTGAAGCTGTTGCTCCGGAGGGAGCGGGGATCTTTTCGCAGGGTCTCGGCGAGAAGTCCGGTCCACGTGGGGGAGGTCTCCGCGTCGAAATCCTCTTTTCTGCACTCTGCGGGGTTGCCGTTGTACCAGAGAGTCGCCGCGCCGACGGTGCCGCCGGGGGAGGAAGCGTCGAGGATCCCGTCGATGACGGCCGCCGCGCCGCCCTGAACGCATCCCATGCTCCTGAGGGAGCCGTGAAACATGACGGTATCGCCCCGAACGGCTCCGGCGGCCCTGAAGGCGGCGGCGATGTCCCGGCGGGTGACTTCCGTCATGGCGTCAGGCCTTTTTGACGCCCAGTTTCACCGGGACGCCGTTGAGTTCGCAGTCGACCGTCGTTTCGCCCGAGAAGGCGATGTTCCGGGCGAGGACTTCGCCGGAGACGTATCCTTTGAAGGGCTCCAGCATGGCAGTCTCCTTTTCGGGCAGGACGCAGACGAGGTCGATCCTGTCGGTGACGTCGAATTTGAGTTCCTTGCGCAGATTCTGCACGCGGCTCACGAGTTCGCGGGCGAGGCCTTCGGCGATGAGGTCCTGCGTCAGCTCCGTGGCGAGGGCGATGGTGACGCCTCCTTCGCTGGCGGCCACGAGGCCGGGTTTTTCCTCACGCCGGATGATGAGGTCGTCGGCGGAGATTTCGGCCGAAGTTCCGTCGTCGAAGGCGAGGGCCAGCGGCTTGCCCGCGAGGATGTCGGAGATCTCCGCGCCCGAGAGAGAGGCGATCCTGGCCGCGGCGGCCTTCATGTTCTTGCCCAGCCGGGCGCCGAGGACCTTGAAGTTCGCCTTGCAGCTGCGTTTGACCAGTTCGGACTCGTCCGAGGTGAATTCCACCTTTTTGACGTTGAGTTCGTCGGCGATGATCCACGCGGTCTTTTCGAGCATTTCACGGGCTTCGGCGCTGCCGGCGGCGAGGACGGCGCGGGCCAGCGGCTGACGGACTTTGAGGTTATGGGCGGTGCGCAGGAAGCGGCCCAATGAGACGGCGGTCATGGTGAGGGCCATCTGCTTTTCGAGATACTCGTCGCGGCAGTCGTCGGGAACGGGGTAGTCGCAGAGGTGGACCGATTCGGGCATATTTTCGGTGCGCAGCGCCCGGTAGATCGCCTCGGTGGTGAAGGGGATGAAGGGCGCGGCGGTCTTGGCGAAGACCAGCAGCACGTAGTGCAGCGTGGCGTAGGCCTCGTGCTTGTCCTGATCGGAGTCGCTCTTCCAGAAGCGGCGGCGGCTGCGGCGGATGTACCAGTTGGTGAGGTCGTCGATGAACTTGCTGAAGCGGTTGGCGGCCTTCTGGAGATTGTAGGCGTCCAGCTCCTGCCGGATCTCTTCGACCATCTGCGAGGCGCTGGAGAGGATCCAGCGGTCCAGCACGTTGGCGGGGTTCGCGGGGGGGCGGATCTCCGAAGCGGGGGCGTAGTTGTCCACGTTGGCGTAGGTGCAGAAGAAGCTCAGGGCGTTCCACATGGGGATCATGATGCCGCGGAGCACCTCCTTGACGCCGGCTTCGGAGAACTTCAGGTCCTCGGCGCGGACCACCTGACTGCCCAGCATGAAGAGGCGCAGGGCGTCGGCGCCGCAGCGGCCGATGACGTCGAGGGGGTCGGGATAGTTCTTGAGCCGCTTGGACATCTTGCGGCCGTCTTCGGCGAGGATGAGGCCGTTGACCACCACGTTGCGGTAGGGCGACTTGTCGAAAAGACAGGTGCCGAGGACCATCAGGGTGTAGAACCAGCCCCGGGTCTGGTCGAGACCTTCGGCGATGAAGTCCGCGGGGAAGTTCTCTTCGAAGTGGGCCTTGTTCTCGAAGGGATAGTGCTGCTGGGCGTAGGGCATGGAACCGGACTCGAACCAGCAGTCCAGCACTTCGGGGGTGCGGTGATAGGTCTTGCCGTCCCTCTTTATGACGATCCTGTCGATGAAATGCTTGTGCAGATCGGTGACCTTTTCGCCCGACAGCTCTTCCAGTTCGGCCACGCTGCCGACGCAGATGCGGTCGCTTTGATCGGCGTCGTTGATCCAGACGGGGATGCACGAACCCCAGAAGCGGTTGCGGCTGATGTTCCAGTCGCGGGCGTTGCCGAGCCAGTTGCCGAAACGCTTGCCGCCCACGTAGTCGGGCATCCAGCGCACGGGTTCGTTGTTGGCGGCCAGACGGTCGTGAAGGTCCTCGACGCGGACGTACCACGCCTCGATGGCCCGGTAGATGAGGGGCGTGTCGGTGCGGTCGCAGAAGGGGTAGCTGTGGGTGATCGTCGCCTGATGGACGAGTTTGCCCTCCTGTTTGAGCCGGGCAATGATGTCCTTGTCGCAGTCCTTGCAGAAACGGCCCTGATATTCCGGGACCTTGTCGGTGAAGTTGCACGAGGCGTCCAGCGGATCGGCGATGGCGGTGATGCCCGCTTCGCGGCAGACGCGGAAGTCGTCTTCGCCGTAGGCCGGGGCGATGTGGACAAGGCCCACGCCGTCGTCGGTGCTGACGTAATCGTCGTTGAGGACGGTGAAACAGCCCTGACTTGCGAGATCCGAGAAATAGGGGAAGAGCGGCGCGTAGGTCCAGCCCCTGAGGGCGGAACCCTTCATTTTTGCGGCGATCTCGAAAGTCCCCTCCTTGCGGAAGATGGAGCCGAGGCGCGCTTCGGCTATGACGTAGCAGGGTTTTGCCTCGTCGGTGAGGTCGCGCACGACGACGTAATCGACGTTTTCTCCGGCGCAGATGGCGAGGTTTTCGGGCAGGGTCCACGGGGTGGTGGTCCAGATGAGAAGATAGGTCTTTCCCCACGCCGGATCGGCGCCCGAGGTGACTTCGGCCCGCACGGTGACGGCGGGGTCCTGCACGTCCTTGTAGTTGCTGCCGGCCTCGAAGTTCGAGAGGGGGGTGGAGAGCTTCCAGGAATAGGGCATGATCCGGTAGGATTTGTAGACTCTGCCCTGATCCCAGAGCTGTTTGAAGACCCACCAGATGGACTCCATGTATTTGGCGTCCATGGTCTTGTAGTCGTTGTCGAAATCGACCCAGCGGCCCATGCGCGTCACGGTGTGACGCCATTCGGAGACATAGCGCGTCACCATGGAACGGCACTGCTCGTTGAATTTGTCCACGCCGAAATTCTTTATTTCGTGGGCGCCGGAGATGCCGAGGGCGTCCTGCGCGAGGGCTTCGATGGGCAGACCGTGACAATCCCAGCCGAAGCGGCGCTCGACGTACTCGCCGCGCATGGTGCGGTAGCGGGGAATGACGTCCTTGATGGTCCCGGCGAGCAGGTGGCCGTAGTGGGGCAGTCCGGTGGCGAAGGGGGGGCCGTCGTAGAAGACGAATTCCCTGCCGCCCCGGCGCTGATCCAGAGATTTGGCGAAAATATCGTTCTCTTTCCAGAAGGCGAGGATCTCTTCCTCGAGTTTCGGAAAATCGACCTGATTGGTGACGTTGGGGAAAGCCATGGTTGAAACCTCAGGGAAATATGATGAAAGACTGTTTTACTTCTTTTTGAAACACCTGTTGAGATGGCGCGGGGGCAGTTTTTCGGAGATCAGGCTTACCGCGATCAGCGCCGCCGCCGCCAGAGGCAGGGAATAGATGAAGGGATCCACGAAGGGCCACGGATGGGCGGATATGAGCTCCGATTTCCCGAAGAGGGCCTGACAGATGCCGATGGAGGCGGATTCCTTGCGGTGCAGAAAGACCAGACCGATGATGGAAGAGGCGACGCCCACGGAAACGCTGGCCCAGACTCCGGCCCGCGTGGCGCCTTTCCAGTAGAGCGCCGAGAAGTATGCGGGCAGAAAGGCCGCGGCGCAGATGCCGAAGAAGATCGCCGTCCCGCGGGCGACGATGCCCGGAGGCAGGACCATGGCGAAGATGATCGAAAGGATGATGCCGAACACCATGCCGACGCGGGTCACGGTGAGATTGTCGTGCCGGGCGTTGGCCACGGTGCGGAAGAAGTCGTGTCCGATGGAGGAGCCGGTGACGTGAAAGAGCGAACTCAAAGTGGACATGGCCGCCGAGAGCATGGTGAGGAAAAAGAGATAGAGCACCACGCCGGGCAGGGCTTCGCGGATGAAGATGGGGATGATGAGGTCGGGATTGCCCCGGGCCGCCTGAATGGCCAGGGCCTGATAGCTTCCCGCGATGCCCAGATCGGTGCGGTAGAAAAAGACGTTCGAGAGGGCGCCCACGGTGTAGGCCGAACCCACGGTGAGCAGAATGAACACGCTCCCCACGAGGACCGCCCGGTTGAGTTCCATGCCGCTTTTGACGGTCATGAAGCGCACGGCCAGCTGGGGCTGGGCCAGAGCGCCGATACCGACGCCCAGCATGATGCTCGACACGAGGGTCCACCACCAGACGGAGTTGAACTGGGGCATGACGGTCCAGCCGCGGTGTCCGAGTTCGTATTCGGCGGGCAGGTGCTGTTTGACCAGCGGGGCCATTTCGGTCAGGGCCTGATGGGCGGGGATGACGCCGCCGAGACGCCAGTAGCAGGTGACCAGCAGCAGGAGCATACCGCAGATCATGACGGTCCCCATGAGGGCGTCGACGTACATGATGCCCTTGAGGCCGCCGAAGATGACGTAGATGGCCACGACCGTGGCGAAGATGGTCAGCGCCCACGCGTAGGGGATGCGCATGATCTCCTGAACGAACCGCGCGCCGCCGATGAGGACGACGCTGGAGTAGAGGGGCACGAAAATGAAGATCACCAGCGCGATGAACATCTTGAGCCCGGGGGAGCGGAAGCGCTTGCCGATGAATTCCGGGAAAGTCTTGGCGTTGAGGGCGACGCCGATCCTGCGGGTGCGTTTGCCGAACCAGACGAAGGCGGCGAAGATGCCGATGGCGATGTTCATGAAGACCAGCCAGAGGATGCCCAGACCGAACTCCCCGGCGATGCCGCCGAAGCCCACGAGGGCCGAGGTGCTGATGAAGGCCGCGCCGTAGCTCATGGCCATGACGAAGGGATTGACCGTGCGTCCGGCGAGGAGATAATCCTTGCTGTCGCGGGTCTTTTTCCATCCTCTCCAGCCGAGGTAGCCGATGAGAAGGACGTAGGCGAGGATGAGAAAACCGAAGACGAAACTGTTGACGCCGGGACCGTTCATTTCTTTTCCTCTCCTTCGGTGTCGTCGCAATTCCACATGACGATGCCGTAGACGATGCAGACGAGCGTGACGGCCACGCTTCCGAGCATGGCGAATACTGTTGACAGGTCTCCCAATCCGAACATGGTGCGCATCTCCTGAACTGCGGCTTCGAGCCGCCTTGAAAAGCGAAAGGCGGACGAGGCATAACACCCGTCCGCCATGCGATCGACAAATCAGCCGTCCGGCAGGATCATGCCTTCTGGAAATTCCCGGTGCGGATGCACGCCGCACAGAGCTTGACCGTCTTGACGGTGCCGTTGTCGTTGATCTTCACCGGCTGGAGGTTGACTTCGAAAGTCCGCTTGGTGTTTTTCACCACATGCATACCGATACCGCCGGCCTTCTTGGCCAGACCCTTGCGGGTGATGCACCCGCCGTTGGCCTTGGTCTTGCCGCACATCGCACAAACTCTGCTCATTTTATCCTCGCTCAAGTTACACTGTGTTCACGAACGAAAAACACTTCTCAGCCGCTTGGGGCGCACTCTTCTTTTTTGCTGCGTCCCGCTTCCCGCGGCGGCTGCCGTTCCGATACGAAAAAATGGTGGGTTGACCGGGATTCGAACCCGGGACCACCGCCTTAAAAGGGCGATGCTCTACCGACTGAGCTATCAACCCGCCGTTGAACAAGATCATAAGATACCACGCATTTCGGCAAATGTCAAGCCGTTTCGGGAAAATCCCGCCACATTTTCCGAAAAAATATCAATCCATGCGCTCCACGCGCACATAGGGGATGCGGAACCGGCCCCAGGTTCCCTCGGTGATGAGCAGATAAAGGTCGTCCGGATCCCTCTCTTTCCTGAAATCGATGACATAGCGCAGAACGCCGGATTTGCCGGGCGGCGTGCAGATCCGCAGATTGGCGAACCGCAGAGACCTTTTGCCGCGCAGGCGCAGAGTCCACTGCGAGTCCGGCATCTGGAGCGTTTCGAGGTCGAAGGTGAAACGGAAGCGGCTTCCCGCGGGACCGTCCCACGTTCCCGGCGGGAACTCCACGCGCACGTCGCCGCCGGGATGGCGGAAAAACTCCCCGTCGCGGCGCAGCGGTCTCTCTCCCGTCTGTCCGGCAAATGCCCGGCACCCCGGCAGCATGGCGTCGCGGCACTCGAAAAGCACTTTGCCCCGGCGCAGTTCGGGCGCGGTGAAGACCGTTTGGACCGGCTTCCCCTCCCGTCCGGCGAAATTCACGGGGGTGACGACGAGGGTGTATTCCTCTTTCGGCTCGAAGAAGCCGCCGCTGAAAACGCCCCGGGCGCTCTTTTCGGGCGTTTTGAGGTAAAAAGTGCTGTACTGGTCCCGTCTTGCGATCAGTTTCGGACCGCGCTTGAGTTCGACTTTGTAGTAATAGCAGTCTCTCACGTTCTCCGCCTCGGGGAAGGTGAACGTCATCCAGCGGGCGGGTGAGCCTCCGGCAAAGACCGTCCGAACGGCCGCTCCGGCGGGAAACTCCGCCGCGGGATCGTTTTTCAGGCGGCGGGCGAGGGTGTACGGCGCGGTCTCCGGATCGAAGGGCCAGGGAATGGTCCACGGGCGGTCGGGCCGGATCTCCTGACCGTCGGTGACGCAGAAGCAGCGGAAGACGATCCTGTTTTCGAACACCTCGACCACCATCACCTCTTCGGGGCGTTTGCCCCTCGATTCGCCGCCCACGAGCATTCCGGGCCAGGACTGCAGGCATCCGGCGTTGACGGTGGTGAATTTGCCCTGCCAGATGTTGAGTTCGTTGCGGAGCGATCCGTGGCTGTGCCCCGAAAAACGGACGGCCTGCGGGAACATTTCGGAAATAAGGCGGCGCTTCCGGTTGCCCCAGATGCGGCTGTCGGGCGTGGTGTCGAAGGGCGGATGATGGTCGAGAATGAAAACGGGACGGCCCTTCGCCTCCTTCACGGCCTGAGCGATCTCCCTTTCCTGCCGGTTCAAGTCGGCTTTTTCGGGGTAGACGAGAAAGATGTGTCCCCTGATCACCGCCTTGTCATAGGGATCGTTGGGAGCCTGAAGCTCTTTTTTCATTTGGGCAAAGGCCTGCTCCCGGCTTTCGCAGCCGACCCGGTCGTGGCCGTCGTAGACGAAGAGCTCCGCGGGCTTCCGCCCCGTGAAGATGCCGTCGAATATCCTGCGGTACAGCCGGTATCCCGCCGGGCAGTGGACGTTGGCGAAGTCACCCATGTGGACGACCAGATCGACTTTCTTGTCCCTGAAAAGCGCCAGTGCGGGCTTGACCAGCCGGAACGACTCCTCCTTTTCGCTGATGTGGGTGTCGCTCATGACGCCGAACTTCAGCCGCGGCTCTTCGGCACAGAGCGCCGCGGCGGCAAGAAGCGTTCCGCAAAGACAGAGGTGTTTCAGCATGAAAAAACTCCTTTCCTCAGTATTCCCAACCGAGGAAATTGCAGCAGCCGTTCCGGTCGAAGCGGAAGGTGATGCGGCATTTCCCCGTAAGCGGGGCCGCCAGTTTCAGCGGATATTTTTGAAATTTCATCCAGCCCCCCGTGTCAGGAACGGTGAATGTGCCCAGCGGGATCTCCTTGCCCGGTTCCTTCCCGGCCAAAACGGTGATCCCGCCGCCGGAAAACTCCTTGGAAACGCCGACATGGAGAAAGAGCTCCTTCACCGTTTCGCTGCCGAAATCGACGGTCCCCCACGTGATCAGGCCGTTTTCGCGGATGTTGCCGAAAAACTTTCTCTTCCGCCCGGTCAGCGTGGCGCCGAAATATCCCGCATTCCCGTCGGCGGAGGCAAGTTCGCCTTTGGCAAGACGCAGGGCCGGGCGGTCGGGAAAGCGTATCTGCGTTCCGTAGTCCTGCCCGGGATCGAAGGAGGCGATCTTTTTGAGCGTTTCCTGAATGCGCCGGGCCTCGTCCTCTTTGCCCGCAACGACCACCGCGCTGCCGCGGGGGGGCAGGGTGATCGAACCGGTGAACTCCTCCGGCCGGGACGCTCCCTCCATGCAGAGTTTGCCCGCGGGGAGCACGGGGCGGCACGTTTGGGGTTGCGCCGTCGGATTGACGAAAATGTAAATGCGGCACTTTCCCAGTTCGTAGCCGTTGCTCATGATGACGGGCGTGGTGACCTTTTCGTTTCTGCGCCAGTGCCCCGACCACATCAGGGACTGCGTCGGCACCGGCGCTGCGAAGCGGACGGGGGCCAGCATGTTTCCCGCGCTGAAACAGGGCGAGAGCGCGGAAAAAAGATGGCTCATCTTCTTGAAGAACAGCCGCTTTTCATCGGCGAAAAAGAGCTCCTGCACCTCCATGCGGCCGATCTTGATGCCGTTGACGAGAGAGTAGGCCATTTTTGAAAAGTTCGACTCCGGCTCGCCTTTGGCGATCTTGTCGTAGACCAGGGCGAGATACTGCATCCTGCCCCCGTAGACCGCCTGAAACGCGGGGACCGCGCCCTGAAATCCCCAGCGCCACACGTGACCGCCGTCGAAAAGGTCGAGATAGGGTTCGGCCATGTCTTCCGATACGTGGGGATGGCCGGGAACGGTCTTGCGGATCTCTTTGTAGATATTCCTGTATCCGTCGAGCCACAGGGCCGGATCGTTGAGCGCGTGTCCGTGGCTTGCGTCGAAACACAGATGTCCCCGGGCCGCCGTCACCTGATCGTGATAGACCGCCGAGGATATCGCGGCAACGCTTCTGCTCAGCTCCGCCAGAACGCTCCCCCATGCGGCGACGCCGGGACACATGGGGGCGTAGGTCTTTTTGCCGTAACGCTCGACGGGGATGCTGCCGTCGGCCAGTTTGACGGCGTACTTTCTGCCGCAGGTCTCCCAGTCGCGGTCCGCGGTATCCCACAACCGGCCGTCGGTGTAGGGCTCGATGTAACAGCCGGACTTCATGATGCGGTCGAAGTGGCTTTTCGTATAGGCGCGGGGCGGAAACGCGGGCCAGCCCCGCACCCTGTCGTCGTACCAGTTGAACCACATCGCATAAACGGGAACGTCCAGATACTTTTTGAGAAAGAGCAGCTGATCGATGCCCTCCGCGGCGTTTTTTTCGTCCAGCCCGTTGGGGGCCAGCGCGCAGGGTACCTCTTTGAACCACCGGGGGGTATCCTTGCGGGGATAAGAGACTTTTCCCCATTCGGACTCTTCGAGCGCCCATGCGCGGTGGAGCATGGCGGCCTCGTACCAGTTGCCTGAAAAGAGCTTGAAGACGACTTTTCCGGGCGAAGCAAAATCGTTGCCGCCCGCCGTTTTGTCAAGCGGAATGGCCGCGGGCAGGACCCACGTCATGACGACGCCGTCGTATCTTCCCGCCGCGGAAAAGTTTTTGACGGTCCCGCGGGGATCCT
>Ga0079305_1002775_pt1 | contig 13780 bp, 10 predicted proteins | sample LMS_cellobiose_e_FD_79183 | JGI IMG/M metagenome (GOLD analysis project Ga0079305, IMG submission 79183) | Rumen-fistulated moose microbial communities from Alaska, USA - LMS_cellobiose_enrichment | ecosystem: Host-associated > Mammals > Digestive system > Stomach > Rumen fluid ... | reverse complement strand
CGTCCTGAGCCAGGATCAAACTCTCCAATAAAGAGTTGATTAGCTCATTGCTAAACTCTAGCTTTTTATTACTTTTTTGTTCTATAACGCTAGTTATAAAACGATTATTGTTGACGTTTGTTTGTTCAGTTTTCAAAGAGCAATCTCGTAAGAGACAACTTTTAAATGATAACATATCTCTAGTTGTTTAGTCAATATATTTTTTAAAATCATTTAATGTTCTCTTGCTGACTTGTATTATTATAGCAACGTTTATATTTATATGCAATAGTTTTTTAAAATTTATTTTATAAAAAAATAATATTTTTATTACAATTGGTTATTTGCTGTCTATCTTCTTACTTACTATCATTCCTCTAAAATTTCCTCAATAAACAAATGTCTATTTTTCTCTAAATCAAGAATCATTTCACTTTCCACTATTTTCACTAACGGTCTAGTGGAAGCATTCCCTTCCTTAAATAAAACCTCAGCTTTTTCGCCATTGGATAATCTAATTTTACTCCCAATTGTATATTGAGTAATAGCATTACTTAATGCTTGTAATATCGTTAAATCAAATTTACCAAAGTGATCTTGCCGCATTTGTTCGATTACTCGAAAAGGAGATTGTTTCTTTCTATACAAACGTTCTGATGTCATTGCATGAAAAGTATCGGCAACTCCAATTATTTTAGCAAACGCATGTATCTTCGTATCTATATTTCCCAGCGGATATCCACTTCCGTCAATTCTTTCATGATGTTGGTAAATCGCAAGACGTGTTTCTTTCTTCAATAAGCTATGCTCAGGAATCATTTCAAAACTGTATCTTGTATGTTTTTTGACTTCATCAAACTCTTCCTCTGTTAAAGGCTCAGTCTTGTATAATAACCGTTGATCAATCTTAGCCATTCCCGCGTCACTTAAACAACCTGCTAATGCTACTTGGATCGTATCTCTGTAGCTGTAATTCATTTTCCTAGCAATAAATGCGCTAATAATTGCAACTGCAATAGAATGCTGATGTATATATTCTTTCTTATTCGATAAATGATAAAGAGAAAATATTTCTTTTGAGACATGCTCTAACTCTTCTAACAATGGTAAAATTATATTTCTAATATTGGCTATATTTACAGAGAATCCAGACTGCCAAGAAATAAATTCTTTTTTGTACAATTGAACTGTATGTAAAAAAAGATCTATAAAGCCACTTTCCACATCCTTTCTCTCTCCTTTAGGAAAAGATGAAGATGACTGAATAATTTGTGTACCATCTAATTGTGTATTTTCAATTGCTACTTCTTCTACTAAAAAAGCTTTTAATATCCTGATATGCTCCTCGGCTAAAACCGTTTTTGCAGTAATTATTGGTCTGTTTGTTCGTATAAAAATGTCTTCTGCTAAAATACTGCCTGGCTTTAATGCTCTAACTTTAACAATCATTGGAAACCACCCTTTAAAAAAAACGGACTTTTTTACTATTTTAATGTATTTTTTTTGAATTGTAACCCATTAATTTCATCCTTTACTCCTAAAATTAACTATATATTTAAATTATATGAATTGATTTTCATAAAAAAAGAGATGTCTCTAGGGTTTTCCTTTAAGACATCTCTCCACCATATTATTCATTATTCGTTTGAATCCGTGTCATTCTCTGAAGATGCTTGTTGACCTTCTTCAGTCATTTCCACATCTTCCACTTCTTCATCTTCTTTTTCTACCTTCGCAACAGTTGCAACAAATTCATTGTCACTTTCATTTAATTTAATCAGTCGGACTCCTTGAGTGCTTCTACCCATTGTAGAAATATCGCTTACTGCCATTCTGATTAAAACGCCACCTGTTGTGATAATCATTACATCTTCTTCACCGGTAACGACTTTCATCGATACAAGATTTCCGTTTTTATCGGTAATGTTGCATGTCTTAATACCTTTTCCGCCTCTACCTTGAACTCTATATTCATCTATCGGTGTTCTTTTTCCGTAACCTTTCTTAGTTACAATCAGTATTTCTGAATTTTCTTCAAGAACTTCCATACCTACCACTTCATCTTCAGATGATAGAGTAATACCTTTTACGCCAGTTGCTGTTCTACCCATAGAACGTACATCTGTCTCTGGGAAGCGAATAAGCAAGCCGTTTTTCGTACCAATAATAATTTCCTTTGAACCATCTGTTAAACGTACAGAGATTAACTCATCGCCTTCTCTTAAGTTAACAGCAATTAGTCCATTATTTCTTATATTAGCAAAAGATGATAATGGAGAACGTTTAGATATTCCTTCTTTTGTAGTGAAGAATAAATACCAATCATCTACAAATTCTGAAACAGGAATAATTGCATTGACCCACTCATCCTTTTCCACACCTAAAAGGTTAATGATTGGAATACCTTTAGCAGTACGGCTGAATTCCGGTATTTCATACCCTTTTAATCTGTATACTTTCCCTTTATTAGTAAAGAATAGAATAGTGTCATGAGTAGATGTTGAGCTTAACTGTTCAACGAAGTCATCCTCATTCGTACCCATGCCCTGAATTCCTCTTCCTCCACGTCTTTGTGCTCGATAAGTAGATGCTGGCAGTCTCTTAATATAACCATTATGAGTTAAGGTTATAATGATATTTTCTTCTGGAATCAAATCTTCATCTTCGATGTTTTCAATTCCACCAGCAATAATTTCCGTACGACGTGTATCGTTAAATCGCTCTTTTACTTCTAGAAGCTCTTCACGAATAATTTCTAAGATTTTTTCTTCATCCGCTAGAATAGCTTTTAATTCAGCAATTAACTTAACTAATTCTTGATATTCATCTTCGATTTTTTCTCTTTCTAATCCAGTTAATCTTTGTAAACGCATATCCAGAATAGCTTGAGCTTGTTTTTCCGAAAGATTAAAGTTCGTCATTAATCCTTCACGCGCTATATCCGTGGTTCGGGAACTACGAATTAAGCTAATTACTTCATCTAAGTGATCTAAAGCGATGCGCAGCCCTTCTAGTATATGAGCTCTAGCTTCAGCTTTTCTTAATTCAAATTCTGTTCTTCTGCGAATAATAACTTTTTGATGATCCAGATAATGAGCTAAACATTGTTTTAAGTTAAGTACCTTTGGCTGCCCATCAACCAGTGCAAGGAGATTAATACCAAAGCTCGTCTGCATAGCCGTATGCTTATATAGATTATTTAATAAAACATTGGCATTTGCGTCTTTTCGCACTTCAATTACAATGCGCATTCCATTACGATCCGATTCATCTCGTAAATCAGTGATTCCATCAATTTTTTTATCGCGGACTAATTCAGCAATACGCTCTACTAGTCTTGCTTTATTGACTTGATAAGGAATCTCTTTCACAATAATAACTTCCTTACCACTAGGCTTCACTTCAATTTCCACTCGTGCTCTTAATATAATGGAACCTCTGCCAGTCTCATAGGCCTTTCTAATTCCGCTTCTACCTACGATCATTCCGTAAGTTGGAAAATCGGGTCCTGGAATAATTTCCATTAATTCAGGAATGGTAATATCAGCATTCTTACTTACAGCAAGGACTCCATCTATTACTTCTCCTAATTGATGTGGAGGGATGTTTGTAGCCATTCCGACCGCTATCCCACTTGTACCATTCACTAGTAAGTTAGGGAATCGAGAAGGTAATACTACTGGTTCCTTTTCTTCTCCATCAAAGTTTGGCTTGTAATCAATTGTATCTTTATTAATATCACGTAATAGCTCCATTGCTATTTTTGACATTCTTGCTTCCGTATAACGCATCGCTGCGGCAGAGTCACCATCTACAGATCCAAAGTTACCATGCCCATCAACAAGCATATAGCGATAGTTAAAATCCTGAGCCATACGAACCATTGTCTCATAAACAGCACTATCACCATGTGGATGATACTTCCCGATAACTTCCCCAACAATACGGGCCGATTTCTTAAACGGCTTGTCAGAATGCATTCCAAGATCATGCATCGCATATAAAATACGTCGGTGTACAGGTTTTAGTCCATCTCGTACATCTGGAAGAGCACGAGAAACAATAACGCTCATCGCGTAATCTAAAAAGGAATCACGCATTTCTTTACTTATATTTCTATCTTTAATTTGAGAATTTGGCATATCAGCCATGTAAAGGAACCTCCTTAAGAAACAATTAGATCATCTTCTTCTTGACAAAAAGTGTTTTTAGAAAAAGAATATCTAATCGAATTCCTTATGATTAATAGGAATAACTAACTTCTAAAGAAACACACAAGGTGCCAATCTAATCAGCACCAAATTTCTTTTCCTATCTTTAAACATCTAGGTTTTTAACGTAGGTCGCATTTTCTTCTATAAAGTTTCTGCGTGGCTCTACTTTATCACCCATTAGCATTTCAAATGTTTCATCTGCCTCAATGGCGTCATCTAAACTTACTTGTAAAAGTACTCGGTGTTCAGGATCCATTGTTGTATCCCATAACTGCTCTGCATTCATTTCTCCTAATCCTTTATAACGCTGTATATTCGGTTTAGGGGTAGCTGGTAATGTAGCTAGAACTTCTTGTAATTGTTTATCACTATATGCATATTCTAGCTTTTTCCCTTGTTTAATGCTGTATAGTGGCGGTTGAGCGATATAAATATAACCAGCTTCTACAATCTTTCTCATATAACGGTAGAAAAAGGTTAATAATAATGTTCGAATATGAGCACCATCAACATCGGCATCTGTCATAATAACAATTTTATGATATCTCGCTTTTGATATGTCATAATCATCCCCAATTCCTGTTCCAATTTCAGTAATCATGGAACGAACCTCATTGTTAGATAAAATCCGATCTAGTCTAGCTTTTTCAACATTAAGTATTTTACCTCTTAGCGGCAGGATTGCTTGGAAATGACGATCTCTACCTGATTTTGCAGAACCACCAGCAGAATCTCCCTCTACTATGAATAGTTCACTAATTTTCGGGTCTCTTGAAGAACAATCCGCCAATTTTCCTGGTAAGCTCGAAACTTCGAGAGCACTTTTACGACGAGTTAATTCTCTTGCTTTTTTCGCAGCAATCCTTGCTCTTAAAGCCATTTGACCTTTGTCAACAATTTTACGAGCCACCGTAGGATTTTCTAAAAGGAACTTCTCAAGGTGTTCAGAAAAAACAGTATCTGTAATGGTACGAACTTCTGAATTTCCTAGTTTGGTTTTTGTTTGTCCTTCAAACTGTGGATCTGGATGTTTAACAGAGACGATTGCAACAAGACCTTCTCTTACGTCTTCACCCGAAAGATTCGTATCTGATTCCTTTAATAAGTTATTCTTTCTTGCATAATCATTAATTACACGGGTGAGGGCTGTCTTAAAGCCAGCTTCATGAGTTCCACCTTCATGCGTATTAATATTATTTGCAAATGAATGAATATTACCGGTATACCCGTCATTATACTGGAAAGAGATTTCAACTGTTATCCCGTCTTTTTCTCCTTCAATATAAATTGGTTCTTCAAAAAGGACCTCTTTATTACGATTTAGATGCTCTACGTATGATTTTATACCACCTTCATAATGGTATTCTTTTCTTTTTTCCAATCCTTCACGTTTATCTTCAATCGTAATACGAATATCACGATTTAAGAAAGCAAGCTCTCTAACGCGATTAGCTAATGTTTCATAGTCATATTCTAATGTTTCCTTGAAAATTTCGCCGTCTGGCTTAAAGTGTGTAGTGGTTCCAGTAGTATCCGTTTCACCAATAATTTCTAAATCAGCAGCAGGAACCCCTTTTTGGTATTTTTGGTAATAAATATTTCCATCCCGATGTACAAAAACCTCTAATTCTGTCGAAAGTGCGTTTACTACCGAAGCACCTACCCCATGAAGTCCACCAGACACTTTATAACCGCCGCCGCCGAACTTTCCTCCGGCATGGAGAACTGTCATGATTACTTCTACAGCTGGTCTTCCCATTTTTTCCTGAATACCAACGGGAATACCACGACCATTATCTTTAACCGTAATACTATTATCTTGTTCGATAATAATATTTATTTCATTACAGAAACCAGCTAACGCTTCATCAATACTGTTATCGACAATTTCCCACACTAAGTGATGCAGACCTCGGCCACTTGTTGACCCGATATACATTCCTGGTCTTTTTCTAACAGCCTCTAAGCCTTCTAAAACCTGTATCTGACTCTCATCATAAGATTGTTGTTCAACTGGATTTTGTTCCGTTGACATATCGATCACCTAACTTTCTATTGACATCAAAAAATTTTTTCATTTAATTTTGCATCATTAGTACTCTTGAATAGTTAACTGGACTATTCTTTTTTTTAACGTATTAGAAGCAATCGGCGAAAAATAGATAGTATCCTTCGTTATCACAATAGATTTATAAGTGGAACTTTTCCCATTGGTCATTGCTTTTTGTCGTTCTAGAAATTCCTTTGAGATAGGAGAGGACTCAACTGTCTGTTTATCTAATATAGTTAAAATTTCTGAAGTTCGCACAAGAATATTTTCTCCAATATGAACGTACACTTTTTCACCTCAAAGTTATTGAATCTTTTTAATCGTTCCGGATTCAACCTGAAAAGTAGCAGCTTCTTTTAACGTTTGATGGTCAATTCCATCAACATTGGTTGTTGTCACAAAAGTTTGCACTTTCCCTTGAATGGTATTTAATAAATGAGATTGCCGGTAGTCATCTAATTCAGAAAGGACATCATCTAGCAGGAGTATTGGATACTCACGAATCTCAGAATAAATTAATTCAATTTCCGCCATCTTTATTGATAATGCAGTCGTTCGTTGCTGTCCTTGTGAACCAAAGGTTTGTACATCTCTATTATTCACATAAAACATCATATCATCACGATGAGGTCCGAATAACGTCATCCCTCGATCAATCTCCCGTTTTTTTAAATGTTGGAATTTTTCTTCGTATATGCTCTTCATTTTCGACAAATCTTGGTCTTCTGATACATCGACGGAAGGTTTATAGCGAATTTCTAGTGTTTCCAACCCGCGAGATATTCCTTTATGAATCGGAACCGCCCATTTTTCCAGCAGATGCAGGAATTCAAAACGCTTTACGACAATTTTAACTGCCATATCTATAAATTGTTCGGTTAGTATTTCAAGCATTGTATGGTCTGTTTGTTTATTTGTTTGTAATTGTTTTAGGTAGGTATTTCGCTGGTGTAAAATTTTTTGATACTGGCTCATATCATGCAAATATACTGGTGATATTTGCCCTATTTCCATATCAATAAATCTTCTTCTAATTTGCGGGCTGCCTTTTACTAGATTTAAATCTTCAGGTGCGAACATAACTACGTTCATATTACCGATATATTGACTTAGTTTTCGCTGCTCTATATGATTAAACTTTGCCTTTTTCCCTTTTTTAGCCACGACTAACTGCATGGGAATTTTCCCATGTGCCTTAACTAATCTACCTTCTATTTTAGCATATTCTTTGTCCCAACGAATAAGTTCTTTATCATTAGAGGTTCGGTGAGATTTAGCCATAGCTAGAACATAGATAGATTCCATCACATTGGTTTTTCCTTGTGCGTTCTCTCCTAAAATTACATTTACTTTATTTTCGAAAGAAATATTCAGTTCCTCATAATTCCGGTAATTTCTCAAAAGCAACTCATCAATATACATTTGGTTTCACCCTTTTATAAAACAGTGTACTTGCCAAATGAAGGAATATTTATTTCGTCACCACTTCTTAATTTTCTTCCTCTGCGCTGATCCTGTTCCCCATTCACAAATACCTCGTATTCTCCTAGGAACCATTTTGCCATTCCACCTGATTGTATTAACTCTGCTACTTTTAGAAATTGACCTAATGTAATATAATCCGTGTCAATTTTAATTTGATTATTCATCTTTTCACTCTCTCAACTTTAATCGTATCTTTCTATTCTACTAAATAATTTATTGATACACAAAGAAAAGTGTAATATTTCTATAAATAAGTCGTGAATAGTCGAAATGAGCAGGTTAAAACACACTCACAACTTACTTATTAATCGTTTTGTATATTCATGCAACCACTCTATAAAAAGAAAAATTGGGTGTTCATTAAACAGAACACCCAAAACTTTTAATAGGTTCTAACCGGTAATATAAGCTGCAATGTAGAATCATCATTTGTTGGATGAATAACAAATGGTCGCATCGCTCCAGTAAAACTAATTTTCACTTCTGATCCTTCAAGAACTTTCAACGCATCCATCATAAATTTAGCACTGAAAGAAATTTTTAATTCTTCCCCACTAACTGATTCACTCACTAATTCCTCCATTACTTTTCCAATTTCCGGAGTAAAAGAAGAAATTTCTATCACATTATCACTCATGGTTGAAAATTTAACAACATTATTTCGGCCTTCACGTGCAAGTAAGGAAGCACGATCAATGGATTGCAAAAATTCTTTAGAGTTTACAACAATATCCGTCTTGCTTTCAGTAGGTATTAAGCGATTGGTATCAGGATAATTCCCTTCTAACAAGCGTGAGAAAAATAGAATATGTTTCGTTTTAAATAGAATCTGGTTTTCCGTAACAAAAATTTCAACAGGCTCATCATGATCATCTAAAATTCTATTCAACTCATTTAAACTTTTTCCTGGAATAACAATATTAAATGATTGTTCTTCCTCTGTTTCTATTTTTGCTTTTCTTAAAGCTAGTCGATGACTATCTGTTGCAATACAGATTAAATCATTGTTTTCTATTTTCCAGTTTACACCTGTCAACACTGGACGTGTTTCTGAGGTGGACACTGCAAAAACAGTTTGTTTAATAATATTTTTTAGTAAATCTGTAGGAACTTTAATAGAATTTTGTTCCGAAATTTGTGGTAAATGCGGGTATTCCTCAGAATCAAGTCCATTTAAATTGAACTCTGATTTACCAGAACGGATTGTTGTTTGTAAATTATCAACCATAATTTCAACTTGGCTGGTAGGGAGTTTTTTTACAATTTCACTAAAAAACTTAGCTTGTAAAACAATAGAACCAGGCTGTTGGATATCAACTATTTCTTGATCTCCTTCTTCTTTAGGAATAAAAGATTCAATGGAAATATCAGAATCACTTCCAGTTAATGTTACTCCTTCTTCACTCGCAACAATTTTTATCCCAGTTAGAATAGGAATTGTTGTTCTACTAGTAATTGCTTTCATTACATCTTGAACACTTTGAACAAGATGGTCTTTTTGGATGATGAATTTCATTAATTAATCCTCCGATTTAAATAATTTTTGAATGTAAGTTCTAAATGCTTATTTTAATAATATATTTTAAAAAAAATAGTAGTACAAGTAGTAGGTCCTGTTAGTATGTGGATAACTATATTTAAGCAAGGAAACACAGTCTATCAACATGTGGATAGACTGTGTTTAAAGTAAGGCGAGTTATACACATTATTCTATCTAAACTTTTAAGAGTTCATTTATTTCTTTTAATTGTTTTTGAAGAAGAGAGTCTGTTAAAAGCAATTTTGATATTTTTTCATGGGCATGAATAACAGTTGTATGATCACGACCGCCGAACTCTTCCCCGATTTTTGGTAAGGAGAAATCCGTCAATTCTCTTGATAAGTACATAGCAATTTGTCTTGGGAATGCAATGGATTTCGTTCGTTTTTTGGCTTTGAAATCTTCTAACTTGATATGAAAATGCTCTCCTACTACTTTTTGAATATCATGAATGGTTATTACTCGCGGTTTAGAGCTTGGGACTATATCTTTTAATGCTTCAGCTGCTAAATCAGCATTTATATCTTTATTAATTAAAGAAGAATATGCAACAACACGAATAAGTGCACCTTCTAGCTCGCGAATATTTGAATCTATTTGATTAGCAATATAAAGCATTACTTCATTTGGGATGTCTAACCCATCTGCTTTTGCTTTTTTTCTTAAGATAGCAATCCGTGTTTCTAAATCTGGTGGCGTAATATCTGTAATAAGTCCCCATTCAAAACGAGAACGCAGGCGATCCTCTAGTGTTGGAATTTCCTTTGGAGGACGATCACTAGAGATAATAATTTGTTTGCTTTCTTCATGTAACGTGTTAAATGTATGGAAAAATTCTTCTTGTGTTGATTCTTTTCCAGCAAGAAATTGAATATCATCTATTAAAAGAACGTCAACATTTCGATATTTATCACGGAATTCAGCACCTTTATTATCACGGATACTATTAATAAATTCGTTTGTGAATTTCTCAGAAGATAAATAAACCACTTTAGCAGATGGATTATGATCAAGAACATAGTGACCAATTGCATGCATTAAGTGAGTTTTTCCAAGTCCAACTCCTCCATAAATAAATAGAGGGTTATATGCCTTTGCAGGTGCTTCGGCAACAGCAAGGGAAGCTGCATGAGCAAAGCGATTTCCAGATCCAATTACAAAAGTGTCAAACGTATATTTGGAATTTAAAATAGTTTGTTCCGTAACTTCTTCTTCTTTTTTCTTTTGTTTGGTAGAAATTTGCTGATCGAATTCCTCTTCTTTTTGATTTTGAGGAATAATAAATTTTACAAGAAGTTCCTCTCCTGTAATTTCATAAAGTATTTCAGCAATCAGTTGAGAGTACCGTTCTTCTAACCAATCTCGGGCAAATTCATTAGGTGCTGTTACAACTAGAAGATCTCCTTGCAAGGAATTAGCCTTTGTAGGCTTAAGCCATGTATCAAAACTAGGTTTACTAATCTTTGTTTCGATTGTACTTAGGGCATTATTCCAGAGATCCGTTATATTCTTCAAGTATCCTCGCCTCCTTTTCTCAAAGTTAATTGTATTAGCTCTGTTCATCCTAGCAGATGATCTATCTTAAAACGTATAGAAAAAGATAATTTTCAATAGGAATGGTTAAAATTACTCAATTTATCGTTTCTGAAAAAATATTAAAAACAAAAAAAGAGCCTTAAAGCCTTAAGATAAAATCGCTCAGAAATACTTTTGCTAAAAAATTTAAAATCAATGGATGCGATAAGCAGCAATCGTAAACAGGTGTTAAATATTTTTTTTGCAAAAGTTGATATTTTTTTCTTTGCTTCCTGTATTTAGTCGTCAAATTCCTGCAAAAGGAATCATCTAATCGTGACTTTGGACAAAATCTTGCGCTATATTGATATAAATAGGCAAGATAACAGGAAAGTTGTCCTTTTCTAATGTGGAAAAATATATTATAAGGAAGATTAGTGGTATTTCGACAGTATCCACCATCTGTGGAAAACTCTGTTCAGTCACAAAGAATAAGATGTCCACAACTTATCCACAGATTGTGGATAATGGAGTTATGCACAGATTTTATTCAGATGTGAAAACAAAACTATAATAACAAAAATTTATAAGAACTGCAATGCTTTTTAATATCTTATCCACAAGTCAATTAGGTTGTTAGTAATAAATGTCCACAAGGTATTAGTTTGTTGAAAAGTTGTAAATAACTATTGTGGAAAAAATATTACCGTCGAAATTTATCCACAATCGTCGAAAGGATAGTTAAAAATGCTCAAAATTAGATAAATGAAATTTTTGTTGAATATCCAAATTGGTAAAAATTATTCGTTAAGAAATAGAAATGTTGGGAAGGATTATGAAGTAGAATAGAAAAATATGTGGTATACTATTGCAATGGCCTAAAAAGATAGGAACATCACTAAATAAAGTGATCCATAAAATTAGATAAATAAAATGAATAGTTGACAATTAATTGCCTATGTTTATATAATTGTAAGGACTGTCTATAACAGCTATTCCTCAGGGAGGTGTCATATACAATGAAAAGAACTTATCAACCAAATAAACGTAAAAGAAGTAAAGTTCACGGATTCCGTAGCCGCATGAGCAGCTCAAATGGACGTAATGTCTTAGCGCGCCGTCGACGCAAAGGAAGAAAAGTATTATCAGCTTAGGCCACTGAAAAGTCAGTGGTCTTTTTTCAATTAAAAGGAGAAGGGAATGATCTTGCATAAAAGGACAGACCCTTCCTTTTTTTACAATAGATTGGTTTACTTCACGTTAAGATGCCTATCTAATTCTTTCTTTTATTGGGAAATTAGGTAAGTTGGAGGATTGAAGGAGTTATAAACGTTGAAAAAAGAATTTAGAATCAAGAAAAATAAAGAATTTCAGTCTGTTTTTAAAAAAGGGCAATCTTTTGCCAATCGACAGTTTGTTATTTATAAATTGAAAAAAGAAGAACAAGTGCATTTTCGTATTGGCTTATCTGTTAGTAAAAAAATCGGCAATGCCGTAAAAAGAAACCAGATAAAACGCTATGTAAGACAAGCATTTCTTGAATTAGATGACATGTTGGAAAATAAGTATGATTATGTCATAATTGTAAGAAAGCCTGTTGCTGATATGTCTTTTGAAGAAGTAAAAAAGAGTCTTATCCATATTTTGAAAATAGCAAAAGTTCTTTCAAAAAAGAATTAAGGGGAAAATCCTATTAAAGCGTTTCCTACCATTCGTTTATCGGTTACAATACTTATTAAGTAATATTCGAAAATTATATTACAGGAGGATTTGCAGCTTGAATAAGAAATTTTTATTGATAGTTGGTCTACTTTTTTTAATGACCATTCTAACAGGATGTACAGAGTTTAATCAACCAATAACTTCTGAAAGTGAAGGGATTTGGAATGAATACATTGTATATCCATTATCTCAATTGATTATTAAAACAGCAGCATTCGCTGGGGGTAGTTATGGTATCTCTATTATTATCGTAACTATTTTAGTTCGACTGGTTATTTTACCGCTTATGATTAAACAAACAAGAAACAGTAAGGCAATGCAGGCAATCCAGCCACAGATGAAAGAGCTGCAGCAAAAATATAGCTCGAAAGACCAAAAGACACAACAAAAGCTTCAAGAAGAAACAATGAAGTTATTCCAAGAGAATAAAGTAAATCCATTAGCGGGTTGTTTCCCTCTAATCGTACAAATGCCTATATTGATTGGATTTTATCATGCAATTTCTCGTACAAGAGAAATTGCTTCCCATGATTTCTTATGGTTCAGTTTAGGACAGCCTGATCCAATCTATTTACTACCGATAATAGCTGGTGTAACAACATTTATTCAAACAAAACTATCAATGGCAGGAGCACCGCCAAATCCGCAAATGCAAATGATGGTTTGGATTATGCCAGTGATGATTTTAGTATTTGCTATTAATTTTCCGGCAGCATTATCTCTTTACTGGGTAGTAGGGAATATCTTTACAATTGTTCAAACGTATTTTATCAAAGGTCCTGAAATTAAAACTGCTGGACAAACTAGCAAAGCAGGAGGAGCGAAGAAGTGAAAGAAGTTACTGCCGTAGGACAAACAGTCGACGCAGCAGTGGAGTCAGCTTTAGCTCAGCTTAAGACAACAAAGAATCAAGTTGAAATCATTGTTGTTGAGGAAGGAAAAAAGGGATTTCTTGGTTTTGGTTCTAGAACAGCAAAGGTAATTGTAAAGAAAAAAGTGAATCCAGTGGAATTAGTAGAGGAATTTCTCAAAGATGTTTGCGAAAAAATGGGCGTTCCGGTTAAGATTCAAGTAAAACAAAATGGCAGAAATATATTGTATGAATTATCTGGTGAAAAAATTGCTCTATTAATCGGTAAAAGAGGGCAGACCCTTAATTCTATTCAATATCTAGCACAATTGGTCATTAATAGAGAATCAAAAGAATACTTAAAAGTATTATTAGATGCAGAAGGCTACCGTGAACGAAGAAAACAGGCGTTAATTCAGTTAGCG
>Ga0079305_1002774_pt1 | contig 13804 bp, 9 predicted proteins | sample LMS_cellobiose_e_FD_79183 | JGI IMG/M metagenome (GOLD analysis project Ga0079305, IMG submission 79183) | Rumen-fistulated moose microbial communities from Alaska, USA - LMS_cellobiose_enrichment | ecosystem: Host-associated > Mammals > Digestive system > Stomach > Rumen fluid ... | reverse complement strand
GTATGAAAAAGCGGTACAGCATGGGAAAGAAGTTTCTGAAACAGTCACCGAGGATGACCTTTTGACGGACTTCACGCTGGATTCCGATTCCGCTGTGATGACGTCAGACGAGCCGACGACAGCGAACGATCCTTTTTTATTCAATTTGGGACAACAGCTTCTGAAGGAGCTGGAGTCTTCCCATCGTTTAAATCACTGGCAGGTTTCTCAATTACGAAAGGGACGGACCCGTTTTCATCTTGGTCAGTATCAGATCATTGATTCATTGGGCGGCGGGGGATACGGACACGTTTTTCTGGCCAGTGCCAAGGAGCATCCCAACAACACGGCCGTTTCTGAAAATCGGACCCGGTTTAAGGATGATGTAGCGATCAAGGTTCTTCCCGCAAATATTGTTGAGTTGGAAAAGGTCTATAAATTTTTGCGTGAAATTGAGTTGAATCGCTCGCTTTCACATGACAATCTGGTTCAATTTATTGACAGCAGCGAAGACGCGAATGTCAATTATATCGTCTATGAGTATATTGACGGTGGCGATGTTCGCAAATTGATCAACCGTTATGGGAAAATTCAGTATCAGGCGGCGGCGTTGATTATCGTGGAAACGGCCCGGGCTCTTGATTATCTCCATTCACAGGGAATTATTCATCGTGATGTCAAACCGGGAAATATTCTGCTGACCAAGTCGGGAAAGGTAAAATTGATTGATCTGGGGCTTTCGACGTTTTTGTCGGACGATCAGTATCCTTTTGTACGTCAGATGAGGGAATGGGAGCAGAAGCAGATTATTTTTCAGGATTCTGTACAGCAGGAGTCTCATAAAAGGAAGATAGCGGGTACTCCGGATTATCTCTCGCCGGATCAGGTGCGGTTTCCCGGTTTACCGTCGACCCTTTGGGACATTTACTCCCTTGGCTGTACTTTTTATTTTATGCTGACCGGGATTGTTCCGTTTCCAGCTAAAAATACTCAGGAGAAAATTCAGGCTCAACTTTATTCCGAGCCGCCGGAACCTCATGTATTTGATCCGAATATTCCGGCTGAAATGTCGCGAATCGTGATGAGAATGATGGCCAAAGAGCCTGAAAGCCGGTTTCAGTCTGTCCGTGACGTTATACGGCTATTGCTTCCCTGGTTGCCGAAACCGATTGACGGAATGCAGGAACTGATTGAAGACATTCAATGGCAAAAACGGTCCGGAGGGGATAACGCCTGGGATCGGATCATTCAACGGGGATTGGCAGAAGATTCTTCCCGGATGCTGTTTGTCACGAAAAATCAAAAGGGTGGGGTGTGGAAAGGCAAAAGTACCGGCGTAAAAGACCAAACGCCGCCTCAGAACAGGACAAGAGAACAACAAACGGATTTATCCGGACGTGGCAGGACAGGCCATGAAACCCGGACGCCTGATCAGACTGTCATTGCGCCGCCTGTTTATCGCCCTTCCGTTCGGCAGCCGATGAAAACGACACGGGAATTCCTCGGGGACAATTGGTCAGAACCGGTTTTTGACAAGGAAAAATATTCCGCATGGGAAATACGGCTAAACCGGCTTAATTATTATCTTTTGCGATATGTTCTGGGCCCCTTGGTAATATTGCTGATCCTGCTGTTTTTCCTTTTGCTGTTCCGGTAAACCGTCATCCCGCTGTTTTGCTCCGAAAGAATTTTCCGTGGCAAAGCGGCATGATAGACCGTTAAGGTGAGAGTCGCCGCTAAACGGGATAAACAGCCGAAACCATTGATGAAGTCTGAATATCATGATCAAACCAAAATATTGTCAACACAGAAAATTGACAAGGGGCGATATTCGGTATTAATAAACGCCGGCCTGATGAGCAGGATCGTCCGATAAAAATTCAGTCGTGATAAAAATCGTCAAGAACCTGATACCAGCTTTCCCGGTTTTTGCATTGAACAAACGCAGTTCGGACTTTTTGCGATTCCGGGTGACGTCTGGAATAGCAGATCCCGAATTTTCGCATGACTGTGACGGCGCGGCGTTCACCGTAAAGTTCTTCAACCTGCCGGAAATGTTCCGCGATAACATTCCTTTGTTCAGACAGGTCAGGCGGAGGCGGAATGGGCTGTCCGGTCATTGCGGCGCGGGTTTCCGCGAACAACCAGGGGTTCCCGATAATCCCCCGAGCGAGCGTGATTCCGTCAACGCCGGATTCTTGGAGACGTTTCAGGCAGATTTCCGCGGAAAACAGGTCGCCGCTTCCGATAACAGGGAAGTTTGGACGTTTTTTTTCCTGAACGAGATACTGTTTGATCTGTCGGAGAAAATTCCAGTCGGACTCGCCGGTGTAACGCTGTTTTACCGTCCGTCCATGTAAAGTGATTCCCGCGACACCCCGTTCGAGAAGACCGTTCAGTATGCTGAAGAAATTTTTCCGGCTTTCAGGCGAATCATCAAACCCGCGGCGCAGCTTGACGGTTAGGGGGATGTCCTCCGGAATGGCTGTTCGAACGCGGTCAACAATTTTCAGTGATTTATCGACGTCCGACATCAGATATCCACCCCGGTTCTTGCCGACGACTTTGGGAACAGGACAGGCAAAATTCAGGTCGATTAAATCGAACCCGAAATCGACAAGCCGTTGAGCTGCCGGAACAATTTCATCGGGATTACTTCCCATCAACTGGGCTCCGCAAGGATGATCGCTGTCACGGACCGCGAGATAAAGCCGGGCTTTACTCCGTTTGGAAACATTGACGACAAACTGATCAAGAAAAACTTCACAAAGCGTGAAAGAGGCCCCAAAGGCCCGCGCCAGACGCCGCATGGGTGCGTCGGAATATCCTGATAGTGCAGCCTGAATCAAAGGAACGTCAAGCAGAAGGGTCCCCAGCCGGAGCGGAGAAACAGGAACGGTCTGACAGGACGGGTTCGGAGGACAGACTTCAGATTCCGCGGGAGGGGAAAAATCAGAATGCTCAATCATCTTTTTTCTGAAAAACGATTTTTAGGGAAATAATAAAAAAGACAAAATTTTTCGGTATTGAGAAACAAAACTCTTTATATTATACTGAATGGCATTAGTTTTGACAGACCGGGCGATTGGAAATTTCTGAGCGATAAAAAGCAAAAGAGGTTTGTCAAATGCAGGAATCCAAGGCCGTATCAGGAGTGTGATGATAAGTTAATGAGCTCAACGAGTAACAGTAAATCCCCGTCTTTTCAGGTTCGGTATCAAATCACCTGTCCTCATTGCTGGACGGTTTTTCCGCTTGAGAATATTTTGTGGATTGCCGAAGCTCCTGGTTTGGTCGGGGATTCGCGGTTAGGTGATTCGCAGCAGGAACGGTTTTTGCCAATCAACTTTGATCTGGCCGGAAACGCGGTTGACCGGCTTGGTTTTTCCTGTAAAAAACTGGCGTGTCCCTATTGTCATTTACAGATTCCGCGACCGTTTATTGAGATGCAGTCGTTTTTTATTTCGATTGCCGGGGCGCCTGCTTCGGGGAAATCCTATTTTCTGACGGCGATGACCTGGAATCTGCGTCGTATGCTGCCGGATGAGTTCCATTATGTCTTTACTGACGCGGATCCTGAACTGAATATGCGGCTGCTCACCTATGAATCCTATCAGTTTATGAACGACGATGAGAACGCGACTGTTAAAATTGAAAAAACGGAAGAACAGGGGGATTCCTACAACTCGGTTTTAATCAATAATCAGAATATTACCTATTTGCAGCCTTTTTTGTTCGGATTGTTTCCGACATCCGAACATCCGGATTTCCCAAAAAATCTGAAAAATTCACTGGCTATTTCGCTTTATGACAACGCGGGCGAGAGTTATCTTCCCATTCATGGAGGGGACAGCGCTTCGCTGCCGGTAACCCGGCATCTGGGAAAAAGTCATTGCATTTTCTTTATTTTTGACCCGACGCAGGACAACCGTTTCCGTGCCGTCTGTTCCAATCCTAACAATGATCCTCAATTAAACAAGGAAACGGAAGGGAACTTTCGTAAAACGAATATCCGTCAGGAAATGGTTCTGGCGGAGGTCATTAAGCGAACACGGCATTATATGGGGATGCACATTCAGGAAAAATATCCGCATCCGCTGATTGTTGTTGTTTCCAAGCTGGATGCCTGGAAGGATTTGCTGCCGGATATTTATTTTCGCAATCCCTGGGCCAAAAGAATAAATACGGGCAAAACGGTGTTTCTGGTGGATCGGGTTCGTGATGTTTCCGACCGTGTTCGCAGTCTGTTAAAAAAACACCTTCCGGACATGGTGAGCATGGTTGAAAATTTCGCGTCGAATGTCATTTATATTCCGATCAGCGCAACAGGATGCCCCCCAACCCGGGATCCGGAAACCGGCGAATGGGGGTTTCAAATGAAGAATCTGAAGCCTATCTGGATTGAAGTGCCGTTTCTGTACGCCCTGTCGCAAACGTCCCAGGACATTATTCCCTGTGTGTTTTGAGTTCGTATGACGGGAAGGAATGGAAATATTTTTGGAGTGGTTAATGTGAAATCGCCTTTGAAATCCTGTTTCGACCGATTTCCGGCATATGGATGGTTTTTGCTTTCGCTGGTCCTGTACTGGCTCGCTCTTCCGCCGGTCAACTGTTGCTGGCTCGCTTTTTCGGTGCCGGTCTGCTGGGTAAAGATCTGGAAACGGGAAGAATCTTTTTCCTCTTGGGATTATCTGTTGTTTTGGGGAATTTCCGTTGGTTTCTGGATGTCGGAAATTATCTGGGTTTCCTACCCGCACGCGGCGACAATTTTGGGCTGGCTGGCCTTGTCCTGTTATCTTGGAATCTATTTTCCTCTGTTGATTGGTGTAACGCGGATTCTCAACAGGCGTTTTCGGGTTCCGCTGATTTTAGCGGTGCTGATCGGGTTTCTGGCGTCGGAATGGGGACGGAATCACGGGTTGGGCGGATTTTCGTTCGCTTCCCTGGAACACGCCTTTTACCGTCATCCGCTCTGGATTCAGCTTGCCGATATTCTGAATGAATACGGTGTTGGCGGCATGATTCTGCTGGTCGGAACGCTGGCCGGGCTTCTGATTTGGGAGCCTTGCGGTTTCCGGAAAAAGTCGATTTATCTGACGTCGCTGGTTTTGGTGCTCGTCGGGACGGTGATTTATGGAAACCGTCAGCTTGCTTACTGGCGCGATCAGGAAGAAACCGCCCTCAAACAGGGAACGGTTCCGATTCGGATTGCGATACTTCAAAACGCCCGGACGTTTTCGTTTCCGGTGCCCATGTCGCTGAACACGCAAATTCATCAGGAGTATGAAAAGCTGTCGAACCGCGCGAGTCGCGAGGCGCCCCCGCCGGATCTGATTATCTGGCCGGAAAGCTGTTTTGGCGATACCTGGTTCGACCTTTATTCCGGTGGCGCGGTGCCGTTTTCCGGTTCGGAATCCCTTTCCCGGGAACAGTGGCAGGAAGCAAGCAAGGTCCGAATTGACGAATATCATCAGAAGATTCTGCGATGGGTTCAGAATTTGAAAACGCCCGTTATTTTGGGCTTGATCTCGATTCTTGGCGATTCGGAGGGAAATCAGGACGTTTTCAATTCCGCGCTCTTTTTAACTCCGGACGGGGAACAGAAGCGATACGACAAAGTTCATCTGGTCATGTTTGGGGAGTATGTTCCGCTGGTCGAATACCTGCCGGACTGGTTCCCGTTGAAGACATTATGCAGCAGTGTTGATTTCGGCAAGGGGCCGATAGGGTTTCCGCTCAGGGTTCAAAATAACACTTATTACATTTCGCCGAATATCTGTTTTGAAAGTACCGTTGCCCGGCTGCTTAAAAAGCAGATTCGCGAACTGGCGGCAAAAGAGGAAAACCCGTCGATTCTGGTCAATCTTTCCAATGACGGATGGTTTCGGGAGGGGATGCAGATTGACGGGCACCTGGCGACCCACGTTTTTCGGGCGGTCGAGAACCGGCGAACGGTTCTTTCCGCGACTCATGGCGGTTTTTCCGTCTGGATTGACCCCGCCGGCCGGATTCGTCAGCAGGGGGCACGCAACAGCACGGAAATCGTCTGGGCGGATGTTGTGCCGCTGCCGCCGCCGGAACCCGTTTTTCATCCCGGCGACTGGTTGCCGGGCCTGTCCGCGGCCCTGGGGGGGATGGCGCTTGTTTTTCAATTACTTTTTGGATGGTTTTTCCGAAAAAAGAAGGCCCCAATACTTGTTGACCCGACGGAACCGCGGTAAGATGGATTTGAAACGGGAGGCATTTTAGCAAGGAGAATTGTCAAATAGTATTATTGTCGCAAAAACAAGAAAATAAGGGGAAATATGCGTGCTCTTGTAACAGGTGGCGGTGGATTTCTTGGTTCCCATATTGTCAGACAGCTTGTTGACCGGGGGGATCAGGTCCGGGTTTTCTGTCGGGGTGATTATCCTGAACTGCGTGAATGGGGGGTTGAGCTTGTTCGCGGAGATATTCGGGACGCGGCGGCGGTTCAGGCGGCCTGTGCCGGAATGGATGCCGTTTTTCATGTCGCGTCGATTCCCGGCATAACGGTTTACTACCGGCCGTATTATGAAACCAATGTTCTCGGCACTCAAAATGTTATTGACGCCTGCCGGAAATGTGGCGTTGGAAAATTGATTTACACAAGCAGCGGCAGCGTGACCGACGCCGGAAAACCGCAGCTTGGCGTTGATGAATCGACGCCGTATCCGACGCGGCATCTGGCGCATTATCCCCGGACGAAAGCGATCGCCGAGCGGATGGTCATTAAAGCGAATAAAACGCCGTTTACTTCCGGGGGACATTCCGGCGAATTGTTGACCTGTTCGCTGCGTCCGCATCTGCTTTGGGGGGCGGGGGACCGGCAGTTGGTTCCGCGTTTGCTGGAACGTGCCCGACGGGGTTGGCTGTATCAGGTGGGCGAAGGAAAAAGCATGCTTGATATTATTTATATCGATAACGGAGCCAGGGCGCATCTGCTGGCCTGTGACGCGCTGACTCCGGACAGCCCTGTCGCCGGCAGCGTTTATTACATCACGCAGGGCGAACCGGTAAACTGTTGGGATTGGATCAATGAAATCCTCTCGCTTGCGAATCTTCCGCCGGTTCAGAAAAAGATTTCGTTTCAGGCGGCCTGGAATATCGGGGCTTGTTATGAATGGTTCTATTGGCTGTTCGGGATCAAAACGGAACCGCCAATGACCCGTTTTCTGTCGACACAGCTTGCCCAATCTTACTGGTTTAAAATTGATAAGGCCCGGCGTGATTTCGGGTTTGTCCCGGAAATTTCCAAAGAAGAGGGAATGAAACGCCTGGCGGAAGATCTCAAAAATTTTCATTTTTAAGACGCCGCCGGTTTTTAAATCAGCGCGGCCCGTTCCCGAAGGGCGAAAAACCTTGTCAGAACGGGATCCGCGGTGGCAAAAGAAAACCTTCTTTGAAAGAAAACGGCGACCAGGAAAGAAAACGGCGACAGGTCATTTCTTCCGGAGGGCGGCTTCCCGGTTACGGGGCCGGCCGGAGACTTCCCGAGGGAATGACGGAAAACCCTTGGACGGCCATATTGAGAACGGGCATAAAAAAACCGCCGGCTCCTTTTTGGGAGGGCGGTTTGTTTTTTATTACCCCCCGTTTACGAATTGACTCAACGGAAACGGAAATACCTCCCGGCTAATGACGCAGGATGGATTCCGGTTGAGAACCGAAGGTAAACGGTCAGGGGCTTTTCCGGGCCGGAACTCAGGTCAGTTGATCAATCCGGGCCTTGAGTTGTTCAAAGCGAAATGGTTTTTCAATAAAGGCATCTGCTTTGATCCAGGCTTTTTCCGCCGGAGTATTGACGGAGAAATTGAGCCCCGGAATGTCATTGACATCGCTGATGATAACGATCGGCTTGTCAGGGGCCTGTTTCTTCAACTGGAATGCGAGGGAGAAACCGCTGTCCGCTTTTTCCATGACCAGATCGACAACCGCCAGATCATAACCCTGCCCCATGACTTCCAATGCCTGAGCGGCGCTGTCTGCCTCAATAACGTCAAATCCGGCGTTTTTGAGTAAGGCGGCGTTGGCTTCACGCAAATCCTGATCGTCGTCGACAAAAAGAATCCGAATATTACTCATGTTTTTATCTTTCAATATTTAAAATCAATAAAAAATTAGTGCCCGGGAACTATCAAACGAATGTTCCCGGAATTCGATCAATCTCGCGACCGGAGAATCAGGTCAACGGATTCCGCTCATTATAATGGGTGTGCAACAGCTCATGGGCTTTGTGGCTGTTCGGTTCGCCCAGAAATTCCTCATAGAGCCGTTTGAGTTCCTCGTTTTTGTGGCAGACACGAAGCGATTCCGTCGCGTCAATGTTATACAGCGACTGCATACGCCCCTTGACCTTGTTAATGTCGGTAACATAGGGCTGACCGCCACCACCAACACAACCGCCGGGACAGGTCATCACTTCGATGAACTGAATGTCCTTTTTCTCTCCCGCTTTGATCATTTCGAGCAGTTTACGGGCATTCGCCAGCCCGTTGACAACCGCGACACCGACTTTCGTGCCGTTGATATCAAGATGAGCTTCCTTCGCACCGTCAACCCCACGCAACGCTTCGACTTTCAGGCCCGGAAGTTCGTTTCCGGTCAGGATGAAATAAGCGGTACGAACAGCGGCTTCCATAACGCCACCACTGGCCCCGAAAAGTTTACCGGCAGTACTTCGTTCACCGAACGGGGTATCCGCGGCTTCCGGTTCCATATCCTTGAGGTCGATTCCGTACATTTTGAAGAGCTGGGCCAGTTCGCGGGTCGTCAGGACGACATCGATATCGGAAGCGCCGTCGCGGCCAAGTTCCGGACGGGACGCTTCGAATTTCTTCGCGGTACACGGCATAATCGAGACACTGAATATTTTTTTCGGGTCCAGATTGTTCTTTTCAGCATAGAAAGTCTTGATAACCGCGCCGAGCATTCCCTGAGGACTCTTGCAGGTGGAAAGATTCGGCATGAACTCCGGATAGAACGTTTCAACGAACTTGATCCAGCCCGGAGAACAGCTGGTGAACATCGGAAGGACACCGCCGTTGGTCAAACGACTGATCAATTCGGTTCCTTCTTCCATAATGGTCAGGTCGGCGCTGAAGCTGGTATCGAAAACACGGGCAAAACCGAGTTTTCTCAACGCGGCGTGCATGAGTCCCATGACATCTGTTCCAATCGGGAGACCGAATTCTTCACCGAGAGAAACGGAGACTGCCGGTGCGTGCTGAACGACGACATGAAGATCCGGATTCTGAAGAGCCGCGATGACTTCCTGAACCTGATTCCTCCCGGTCAAGGCGCCGGTCGGACAGGCTGCGACGCACTGACCACAGTTAATGCAGCTCGAAACGTTCATTCCTTCGTTAAAAGCTGTTCCGACGACCGTCTTGGAACCACGATGGATGAAATCGATGCAGGAAACAGACTGGATTTCCTCACAAACACGGATACAACGACCACAAAGGATACATTTGTTCGCGTCACGAACGATAGACGGACTGGATGTGTCAAGCGGATGAGAGCTTTTCGCCCCGGCGTAACGGCGGCTTCGGATTCCCAGTTCCTCAGCGATGGCCTGGAGCTTGCAGTTTCCGTTACGTTCGCAATAGAAACAGTCATTCGGATGGTCGGCGAGGAGCAGTTCGATAATGGTACGGCGGGCCTGAATGACACGGTCAGAATGAGTCTTGACTTTCATTCCTTCAAAAACCGGGAACGCACAACTCGGAACGAGTGCCCGCTGGCCTTCGACTTCAACAACACACAAACGGCAGGCGCCACTTGGAACCATTCCGTCAATGTTGCAGAAAGTTGGAATATTGATTCCAGCACGACGAAGAGCGGCAAGCAGCATTTCGCCCTGTTCCGCCTGAACAGTTCGTCCATTGACTTCAATATTAATCATTGTTAATAAATTCCTTATATATTTTCGATATTCGATATTGTTAATTTGGATCCTTCCTTCTGAACTCAGTTTTTTCGTTACTCCCGTAATGAAACCTGATTTGGGTCATTCAGAAGGAAACCGTTATATTTAAACTGTCGATCAGACCTTTCGGATCGCGGAGAATCGGCAGGAATCAAAACAGGCGCCACAGGCAATACATTTTTCTGTGTCAATCGTATGCGCTTTTTTCGGTTCACCTGAAATCGCACCAACCGGGCACTTCTTGGAACAGAGCGTACAACCTTTGCAGGCGTCCGCCATAATCTCATAATGAATCAGCTCGATACAGGCCTTGGCGGGACAACGACGCTCAAAAACATGAGCTTCGTATTCGTCACGGAACCAGTTCAGAGTACTGAGAACCGGATTCGGGGCAGTCTGGCCCAGACCACAGAGGCTGGTGTCACGAATGACCTTGGCCAGCTCTTCCAGATGAATGATACTCTGGAATCGCTGAAGAGTTTCTTCTTCTGTTTCTTTACGGTCACTACGGGTGATTCGGTTCAGAATCTCAAGCATACGTCGTGTCCCTTCACGGCACGGGGTACACTTTCCACAGCTTTCACGCTGAATGAAGTCCATGAAGAACTTCGCGACGTCGACCATGCAGTTGTCTTCATCCATAACGACAAGACCCCCGGAACCCATCATGGCGCCAACGGTTTTTAAGGATTCATAATCAATTTCAATATCGATCTTGGCTTCCGGAATACATCCGCCGGACGGACCGCCAATCTGAACGGCTTTATAAGCCTTTCCATTGGCAATACCACCGCCAATATCGTAAATAACTTTACGGAGTGAGGTTCCCATCGCGACTTCAACCAGACCGGTACGGGCAACTTTTCCGGACAGAGCGAAAACTTTGGTTCCCTTGCTTCCGTCGGTACCGACCGCATTGAACCATTTCGCGCCTTTTGCGATAATGCCCGGAACGTTGGCCATTGTTTCAACGTTGTTGATAATCGTCGGATGCTGGAACAGCCCCTTGACAGCCGGGAACGGCGGACGGGGACGCGGCATACCGCGTTTGCCTTCAATACTGTGCATCAGCGCGGTTTCCTCACCGCAAACGAACGCGCCGGCACCCATCTTGATGACCATTTCCAACGAGAAGTCTGTTCCGAGAATATTCTGACCAAGCAGATTATTCGCTTTCGCTTCCGCGATCGCGTGCTTCAGTCGCTGAATGGCAAGCGGATATTCGGCACGAATATAGATATAGGCTTTCTGAGCGCCGATCGCATAAGCGGCGATCGCCATTCCTTCGAGCAGACGGTGCGGGTCACCTTCAATAACGGCGCGATCCATAAAGGCGCCCGGATCCCCTTCATCCGCGTTACAGACAAGGTAACGATGCGGATCATTCTTGTTGACGAACTTCCATTTTTTACCGGTCGGGAACCCGCCGCCGCCACGACCGCGAAGACCGCTTTCGAGAACTTCGTCACAAACCTGGTCGGAAGTCATCGTCGTCAACGCTTTTTTCAACGCGACATAACCGCCGTTGGCTATGTATTCTTCCAGACGGCTGGGGTTAATTCGACCGCAGTTCGCCAGAACCCAACGGGTTTGCGGCGCGAAGAACGGATGTTCATCGATAAACGGGGTGTTATCCCAGGCTCCATCGCCGCGGTACTGGCCCAAAACGGATTCCTGAACGACTTCACCCTTGAAAATAGCGGAAAGAATCCCGTCCACTTTATCCTCGGTAACCTCCTGGAAGGAAACCCGATTTTTGCCCGGAAGCTGAACGTCCATGATCGGCTCGACGACACAAAGTCCGACGCAACCGACTTCAACAACATCCGCGTCCAGATTATTCTTTTCCACATAATTTTTGACGGCCGCCAGGGTGTAACCGGCTCCGGCTCCCAGTCCGCAGGTCCCGGTTCCAACGTAAATAACCGGTTTGGTGACCTTTTCACGGCGAAGAATGGCAAGCTGTTCCGCCTGACTCGAAGGACAATCCGTCTCTCCAAGAACAGAGGCCAAAAAATCTTTGTCCAATGGTGTGATTTGTTCCATTTGTATTTATCCTTTAAGTTCTGACGTTTCAACCTTCTTGTTTAGCCGCATCCCGGTAAGACTTGATAATATCCGGAACTTTTTTGGTGGACATATTGGCGTGAAAATTGCCGTCAATGTTCAAAACCGGAGCAAGTCCACAGGCACCAATGCAGGCAACCACTTCAAGACTGAAAAGACCATCGCGGGTAGTATCCCCGGCGTTGATCTTCAGTTCCCGTTGTAATGCGTCAAGAACCGCAGCCGATCCCTTGACATGACAGGCCGTCCCACGACAGCATTGAATGTGAAACCGCCCTTTTGGAGTGAAACGAAACTGATTGTAGAATGTAGCCACACCATAAATTTTACTTGTCGGTAAATTAAGGTATTCACCAACAACCACGACAGCTTCCCGAGACAGGAATCCCTGAGTCTCTTGAATTTCCTGAAGAATTGGAATAAGGGAATCACGACCGGCATTTGGATAATGCTCCAGGATCTTTCGGACGCCCTCAGTGATGGAGATTGTTGTACTCATCGTTAAAAATACTCAATCCATATGTGTGTGAAAATGGAATATGAAGGAAAAAAAGTGGTGTTTTTCCTGCACGTTTATGAAATAAAAACAGTTTACCTGTTCTTGGTACGTAAAGTCAGCGTTATTTTGTCCATGTCAGCAACCCGGGAAGGGCTGTTCTCTATTGATTATTGATCTTCCTGATCGGCTGAAAGACTCAACAGGAAAAATCCTCCCTGATTCCGATTCATTCCGGTATCTGCCATCGGGTGATTTTGGTGGTATAGTGGCGGGATGAATATAAACACATGACAAAAAAATAAAAGTTTATCTATTCCTGTTTTTAATATTATGCCAGAACAACTTTGTTAGAAAAGACTGTTCTTTGGAAATTTTTCCTTTTTTATGAAAATTTTTTCCGGCGGTCTCATTTTTTCGGAAAAAAGAGTCCTTTTTACTGTTTTTGTAATCAATATTGTTTCTTATATGATTTTAATATTGTTTTTATTATTTTTATAACGAAATTAAAGTGAGGTCGTATCCTATCAGGTTGTAATTGTTTTATAGATTTTCAAATGGTTTTCATGAAACTTCTTTATATTGTTATAATAATTCGTAATATTAGTTGGGAGACACTGAACTTTTCAGGGACAAAACCGGGGAAATTTTTTATTTTTGGTTGACAAATAAAAGCCTGTTTGTTAATTTAGGGGAAGCATTGTGTTGTTTTGCCTGGCTTCTTCTTTTCGTCCCGGAATGATGAAAGGATTCACGGGACAGGGATGGGAAGTATTGAGCGCCGGCGTTCACGACGATTTTATTTTTTAGGGAGAGCCGCCGAAAATACGGAAGTCTGTTTCATTTGATTTTTTGATGCGAGGGTTATTATTGCTGTTTTTGTTTAAGGATTACAAACACGATATATTGGAATATTGGAGTATCGAGGGAATTTTATAAAATATGCTGAGTCGAAAAGCGATTGTTGATCGGACCATTCAATTTAGAAATCCGCCGCGAATCCCGATCTGGGTTGACGGAGCGCATCTTGAATACAGTGATATATTAACCTATGATTTGTCGCTGTGTGATGAAGACGATCCGAATGTCAGCGAATGGGGGTTTGCACGGATCATGACTCCCGAAGGGGGCTGGGCAATTCCTAAGGAGGCGGTTCTCGCCGACTGGAAGGAAGTTGACGTTTATAAAGCTCCACCGCATAATTATCCGCGTCGTCTGGGAAGAATAGCGAAACTGGCCGGAGTGTGTCAGGATCGTTATCGGTTGGCGAGCTTTGGAATGAGCGGTTATTCAGTGTATTGTGCTTTGCGCGG
>Ga0079305_1002770_pt1 | contig 13817 bp, 16 predicted proteins | sample LMS_cellobiose_e_FD_79183 | JGI IMG/M metagenome (GOLD analysis project Ga0079305, IMG submission 79183) | Rumen-fistulated moose microbial communities from Alaska, USA - LMS_cellobiose_enrichment | ecosystem: Host-associated > Mammals > Digestive system > Stomach > Rumen fluid ... | reverse complement strand
GCAAGAATGCGACTTTTGTGCCAAAAAAAGTCTCTTTCGTTATGGTCCGCCCGGGGCGTTTGCGGTATATTTTTACCAACAACAACCCCCGAAGGAGGAAACATGATGAAAAAAAGATTCACCCTGATCGAGCTCCTGGTCGTCATCGCCATCATCGCCATTCTCGCGGCGATGCTCATGCCCGCCTTGCAGCAGGCGAGGGAGAAGGCGCGGACGATCACCTGCACGGGGATGATGGGCAGTTTGGGCCGTTACTGGCAGTTTTACGCAGACGGCAACGTCGGGGCGGTTCTGCCTGCGAAACAGGCCTACAAGGAATCCGGCGGTGCGCTGGCGTTCTGGACCGATGGGCTGGTTTATTCCTCTTCGAGCAGTTTCCCTCTGCACTCCAACACCAAATTGAGCACCAGCGCGGACCGGTTCAACCAAAGTCTGCAAAAGTATCTGTGCTGTCCCACGGCGGCGGGGGCGATGTCGGTCCTCACGTCGCTGAAATATACTTTCAACGGGACGGCTCCGCTGCCCGTGTCCTACGGATACAACGCCGTGTTCAGCCCCCTCTGCATCCAGGTGACGAGCACCTGCGGCAACTGCACGCACTATCACAACGGCAAGGAAAAGGTCATCGGCAAGCTGACGTCGCTCCGCAAGGGCCCGGCGTCGATGCCGGTTTTCGGCGATACCTGGCGGAGCGCCGCCATCGCGAACACCACCATGGGCAACCATCAGTTCTATCTGGACTACACGTGCATCAATGATAAAAATTACTACTGGGGCATCTACGCCGCCCACGGACAGATGACGCCTTTCACCTTTGCGGACGGCCATGTGGCCAACACATCGGCGAAAACCGATATCTCCGTCATGCCGGACAAATGATCCAAGGGAGGATTCCATGATGCAAAAATCACTCTGTGCACTGCTTCTTCTGGCCGCAGCGTGGCTCTGCGCCGCGGAGGGTTTGCGCAACGGGAATTTCGCGGTCCTCAAAGAGAACGGCCTGCCCGCGGAATGGGAGTTCCGGGGGGATCCCGGCAACTTCAAACGGGACGCGGACGGAACAGTGACGCTCACGTGGAAAGAGGGACCCGCGGTGATGCTCATTCAGAACCGCCTCAAACTCAAGCCCGATACGGAATACGTCTTTCTCGCCGACGTCAAGGCGCCCCGGGGAACGGATTACTCCATCTACTTCGAAGAGTTCATCAAAAATAAGATCAACAAGCCCGGCAGCACCTTCCGCCCCGGCGGCAAGGGCGTCTGGGTCCGGGCGGATGTGCTGTTCACCCCCTCGGCCGGAGCGCGGAGCAATCGCCTGCTGATCCGGCTTCTGAACAAAAATTCCTCCCTCCAGATCAAAAATCTGCGGATCGTCCCCGCATCGGAATATCAGGGCCACGGCATCTATGAAATGCAGGACGGCGGCGTCCGCCGGGTCCTCGTCAACGGCAACTTCGAGCGCGGCCCCTCCAACTGGATATGTACGGGCGGGACCCGAGTGCGCCGCACCACGGGGAATTTCGGCAATATGGCCATGTATCTGCCCCGCAGAAACGCCTCCTTTGCCCAGTCAGGCATCCGGCTGGCTCCGGGCCGGGTATGGCGGCTGACTTTCTTCGCGGGGGCGGAGAAGGAGGAAAAAGTCGATTTCAAGTTCATCGCCATGAATGAAAAGACGAAAAAAAGATACAACGACGTCGTCCTGACCGCCCGGCCGGGCGTGTATCAGCGCTTCGAATTCCGTTTCACGCCGGAGGGCGGGGAAGCGGAGATCCCTTTTTCCTTCATCTGCACCGATCTCTCCGGCGGACCGCTTTTCGTGGACGAGCTGTATCTCGACGAATACATTCCGGAAAACCCCGTGAAGATCGAGCTCTCCAGTCCTCTGTACCGCAGACGGATCTATTCCTCGTATCCGGTCAAGGCTGTTGCGGGGAGCGTTTCCCATGACGGAGCCGCCGCTTTCGAGATCGCTTTCAACGGGCGGAAACTCCGCAGGGAGGGGAACCCGGCGGAGTTTTCTTTCCCCGCCGGAGAACTCGGCGTCGGGAAATATACGCTTTCGGTCACCTCCTTCGACGGTCAGGGGAAAAAGATCGGCGCGGATACCCTCGACATCTTCAAGATGCCGCCCCGCAAGAACGAGGTCGTCATCGACGACGCCAACAACATCCTCGTCAACGGGAAGCGGCTCTTTCCCATCTCGCTGTTCCTCTCCGGCCCCGATATCCTCAAATACGCGTCCGCCCGGCACGGCGCTTCCGTCATGCGCGATCAGGGGTGGATCTCGAGCGAAAAAGCGGCCCTGGCCCTGCTCGACAAGGCGCGGCAGTTCGGCCTTTTCTGCATCATGCGGCTGTCAGGATTTTACGAGCTCAGGAACGAGCCCGATTTTCAGGCAAAGTGGCGCGATCACGTCAAAAAGATCCTGACGGAACGCGTCATCACCCATCCCGCCCTGCTGGTCTACGACTACGGCGACGAGGGCATCGGCAACGATGTGCCCGACAGACTCTTCAAAGAAGCGCTGGAGGTCATGGACGAGCTGGACCCATATCACCCCGTCACAAAAACGGAATCGCCCCGGGGAACTGTGGAGGAGTACCTCAAAAAACACAGCCGCTATTCCCACATGCACGGCATGGATATCTATCCCGTTCCCGCCGATATCCGCCACTCGGCGCTGGATGACAAATCCCTCGCGAGCGTCGGCCGCTACGCGCAGCTGTACGCCTGTGTCACCGAGGGGAAACGCCCCGTGTTTCTCGTGCTTCAGGCTTTCGACTGGGGCAAGCTGGAACGCAAGATCCCCACGGGATTGCCCACGGAGGACGAACAGCGCTACATGAATTTCGACGCTCTGCTCAACGGCGTGAAAAGCATTCTCTTTTACAACGACGGCACCGAGGATCAGGCCTACTACGACTATTTTCTCAAGAGCATGGAGGAACTCTACCGCTGGGAGCGCGTCGTCAACGAGGGGAAAGCGATCTCCACGTTTACGGCTTCCGGAGCCGATTCCGTTCTTGCGAAGGGGTATCGTCTTCACGGCAAGGCTTTTTATGCGGTTTTGAACCGTTCCGGGAAGAAAGTTGTCGTCACCCTTTCGGGCATGAAAGGTCAGGCGCAGGATTTGCGCAGAAAGCGCGTTCTCCGCGACGGCTCGAAGGTGGAACTCCCGCCCTTCGGTCTCCTGCTCTGCTCCGAGGACGGAAAACAGCCGGAGGGCGCATGGCCGCTTCCTCCCGCTGACCCGGAAAAGGAAAAGCTGACGGGCGATCTTTTTGCGGAGAAAAAACTGGTTATGGCGAAACTCGGAAGAGCCGACTGGATATGGTTCCCCGGCGAGACCCGCAAAGCCGGATCGAAGATCGTCGCCTCCAAAAAGTTTTCCCTCGAAAAAGCGCCCGAAAAGGCCGTTCTTTACCTGACCGCCGACGACGGATTTACCGCCCGCGTCAACGGTGAAAAGGTCATTTCGGGCACGCGGTGGACAAAAATTTACACCGCCGATGTCGCAAAACTCCTGCGGTTAGGGGAAAATCTTATCGAGATCGACGCTTCCAACGGGACCGGGCGCTGCGGCCTGATCGCCCAACTCGAACTCAAGTTTTCCGGCGGGCGTACAGAATATGTTGTGACGGGGAAAGACTGGTCCGTCGTCAACGCGGCGGGGAAGGCTTCTTCCCCCGTCGTGATCGGCAGATTCGGCGGCCCCGGAACGTGGACGTGGATGAGAATAAAATAGAAGAATGTTTCACGCCGCTTTTCTTGAAAAGGGCAGGGGGCCCGGGGGAAGGGGAAAGCTTCTTTTCACGGAGAAAAGAAGTTTTCCCCTTCCCCCGGAACCGTCGTTCCTTATCGGGAACGGCGCATCCGAAAAGGTTTGGAAAAAGATGAGGAAGTGCAGAGGGAGAAGAAAAGGACCTTTCCTCAAAAGGTCTTTTCTTCTCCCTTTGCTCCCCGCGGGTTTTTGAAAGAGGGAAAAAATGAATTTCAACTCGCAATTTGTGAAAGACAGAAGGCGGCGGTTTTACCGGCCGGTGAAGAGGATACTGCGTGCCTCGGGCGTGGAAAACGCCGAACTGCTGGTCGGGAATACGGCGTATCAGCCGGTGATCCACTATGTGCCGGAGCGGGTGGTGTTTCGGCCGGGGGGGAAGGTGCTGGTGGACTTCGGCAATGCGTTCCACGGCGGGGTGAAGATCGATCCCTTCGGGCCGGGAAACGGGCGGATCCGGGTGAAGTTCGGGGAGTCGGTGAGCGAGGCGGTCGGCCCCTCCAATCAGGACTGTTCCCGCAAGGACGCGGTGCTGGACTTGCCCATGAGCGGCAGTCTCGAGTACGGCAACACGGTGTTCCGTTTCTGCGAGATCGCCAATGTCGGGGAGACGCCGCTGGAATGCCTCAATGTCACGGGAGTGGCGCTGGAGTGCGATCTTGAGGTGACGGGTTCCTTCGAGTCCTCCGACGGGCGGCTCAACGAGATCTGGAAGACGGCGGTGCGGACCGTCCACCTCTGTATGCAGGATTACATCTACGACGGGGCCAAGCGGGACCGGATCGTGTGGATGGGCGATATGCACCCCGAAGTCAGGGGGATCTTGTGCGCGTTTTCGGACACGTCCATCATCCGGGACTCCTTCGGATTTCTCATGCGGCAGTCCGGACCGGAACAGCCGATGAACAATATTTACACCTACTCCTGCTGGTTCATCATCAGCGTGTGGGACTACTATCTCGCCACCGGGGACCGGCAGTTTCTCGAAGCCCACGGGGAGTATTTCCGCCGGATGCTGGCGCACTACGTCAGGTTCGTCGGAGAGGACGGCTCGGAAAATATCCCGGAGCGGCGCTTCCTCGACTGGCCCAACAACGACGATCAGGCCGCCAAGCACGCGGGGATCCAGGCGCTGCTGCTGTGGATGATGCAAGCCGGGGAGAAAATCCTGAAAGAGCTGGATCTCGACGCGTCGGCCGTCACCGCCGCGAAAGAGCTGCTGCTGCGGCACGTGCCCGATCCCGCCGGACGCAAGGCTCCCGCCGCGCTGATGACTTTGACCGGACTGGCCGACAGGCAAGACGTGCTTTACCGGGATCCCTTCCGGGGCGTGAGCACCTTCTACGGGTACTACATGCTTCTTGCGCAGGAGACGGCTCCCGCGCTGGAGCTGATCCGGCGCTACTGGGGCGGAATGCTCGACTGCGGCGCCACCAGTTTCTGGGAGGACTTCGATCTGGACTGGACGCAAAATGCGGGGCGCATCGACGAACTTCCCGCGCCCGGCAAAAAGGACATCCACGCCGATTTCGGCGCCTACTGCTACAAGGGTCTGCGCCACAGTCTGAGCCACGGCTGGAGCTGCGGTCCCGCGCCGTTTCTGAGCGAACGGGTGCTGGGGGTGAGTTTCCCGGAACCCGGAAAAGTCCTCATCCGTCCCGACCTCGGCGATCTGGCGTGGGTCCGGGGCGTCGTTCCCACGCCCCGCGGCCTCGTCACCGTCGAAGCCGATTCAAAAGGCTTCCGCTGCGATCTGCCGCCCGGCCTCATCCGCCTCGGGTGAGCTCTCTGTGCCTGCGGGAGGCAGGGAGGCGCTTGCACCGCCCTCCCTGCACCCTCCCGGTGCCCGGTGCGGCCGGGAGCGGGATAGGCCGGAGACACGCGGGCGTCGGGCAGAAAGACGTGTTGCAAAATAAATGTACGGTCTTCCCGCTTTTCTGCGGAAAGACCGTACACATATTTTGCGACGGTTTGCCGCCGGAGGGACGAAAAGTCGCTCACGCGATTTTCTTCCCCCCGGACCCCCTTGTTTGTACTGTTACTCGACCGTACCCCGTATGATGACGGTCAAGCCGCTGCGGTTCGAGATACCGGCGGGGCTGTCCGGCAACGCCCGTTTCCCCTCAAAACACCCCGTTTTTCTTCAAAAAGGAAGGGGTCTCGGTCCGTCCCGATCTCGGGGACCTCGACTATGTGCGGGGCGCCGTTCCCACGCCCCGCGGCCTCATCACGGTGGAGGCGGAGCGCTCGGGCAAGGTGAATATCACTCTGCCCGACGGCGTGACGGCTCAGGCGTGAGCTACAGCGTTGCGGCGATCTTGCCGATCCTGTCGAGAAAACCGGGTTTCAGATGTTTGACCTGCCACATGTCGTAACCGGCTTGCATATCCATCCAGAAACCGGGGCGGCTGTCGAGGGCTTTTCCCAATCTCAAAGCCATTTCCGGCGTGATGCTCTTGCGTCCGTTGCAGATCATCGAGACGGCTTTCCTGGATACGCCGATTTTTTCGGCAAAATCGCCGATGGTGATGTGCAAGACGTCAAGATACTGACGTTTCAAGATCTCTCCCGGATGCGGCGGACAAACGGCGCAATCCTCCGGCCGGCAGGTCGGCAAAGTTTTTTCAGTCATTTTCTCCTCCTCTCAGTGGTAGTCCAAATAATCGACGATTTCCGCATTTTCACCGCTGAAACGGAATGTGACCCGCCAGTTTCCCGAAACGCTGACCGCATATATTCCGGCATTGTGCGGCTCCAGCAAGTGAAGTCTGAACCCCGGCAGCGCCATGTCCCGCGCCTGTTTTGCATAAGACAGCGCAAAAAGTATGTCGCGGAGTCTTTGAGCGTGGTTTGCCTGTATGCCGCGCGTATCTCCGGTTTCGTAGAACCGCCGCAACCCTTTATGCCGAAAACTTAAAATCATTCAGGCGCTCCGTAAATCGTCTTTGTTTTTAATGTAACCTGCGGGGTTACAAAATTCAAGCTTTGAAATCATTTTTTTCGTGTTTTTCATGTTCCGTCGCAGGGGCGGCGCCGTCTTTTACCGATTTTGCGCGGAATTTCCCGTTTCGATTCCCTGCAGAACGAGGAAGATCCCCGCGGCGGTCACGACCGCGGTCACGGCGAATCAGATCATTTTTTTCATCGTGCCGATACTCTCCGATAGCATATATCATCGACCGCTTTCTGTCAAGCGGGGGAGTAAAAACGGATGGGGACGGATATGTTTGTTCCCGGATCTGCCGTTGCCGCGCGACCGCGAAAAGCGGCGAGATTGCGGAAAATTGCCGAAAAGCAATCTTGCAATCCGGGGTGAGAGGATGTATATTCTCCGGAAACGCGAATTTTTCCCGAATGAAAATGGAAGGTGCGAGAAGAATGCATTGGATCGACTGGCTTATCGTATTGGTCCCCATGGTGATCGTCATCGCGACGGCGCTCAAGTCTCAACGTTACGTCACCAGCGTGGCGGACTTTCTGGCCGCGGGCCGCGTGGCGGGACGCTACGTCGTCGCCGTCGCGGGCGGCGAGGCGGCCATGGGACTCATCAGCGTCGTCGCCATGATGGAGATGTATTACAAGGTCGGCTTCGCGGTCAGTTTCTGGAGCATGCTGACCGCGCCGCTGGGACTGATCTTCGCCCTGACGGGCTACTGCTCCTACCGCTACCGGGAGACCCGGGCCATGACCATGGGGCAGTTCCTCGAGATCCGCTACAACCGCAAATTCCGGGTGCTGGCCGCGGTGCTGCAGTCGTTTTCGGGGGTCATCAACTATGCGATCTTCCCCGCGGTGAGCGCGCGCTTTCTGATCTACTTCCTCGATCTGCCCACCACGCTGACGGTGGGCGGATGGGAGTTCCCGACCTTCGGCGTCATCATGGCGGTCTTCCTCGGCATCGCAGTCTTCATCATCTCCCTGGGAGGTCAGGTGACGATCATGGTGACGGACTGCGTTCAGGGACTTCTGAGCTACCCCATGTACTGCATTCTGGTCTTCTTCATCCTGTGGAAATTTTCCTGGAGCGAAGACATGGCCCCGGCGCTTCTGAACCAGCCGCCCGGGAAAAGTTTTCTCAATCCCTACGACACGGCCCAGCTGCGGGATTTCAACATCTTTTACGTGGCGGTGGGCATGTTCTCGAGCATCATCAACCGCATGAGCTGGTCCGGAACCCAGGGCTACTCCGCCGCGGCCATCAACGCCCACGAGCAGAAGATGGGCGGACTCCTCGGCACCTGGCGCGGCGGATTCTCCGTCATGATGTACGTCGTTCTGGCGGTCGCCGCCTACACCTACATGACCGCGCCCCACTTCAGCCGGCAGTCCGCCGAGGTGAGTTACCATCTGGCCGACAAGACGGTCCGGGACGTCTCCCCGATCCAGGCCGACGCGGTCAGGCGCGAGGTCCTCGGCAAGGCGCCCGCCCCCGGCGGCGATTACAGCCGGCGGACCGCCGCGTTCCTCGAAAAGAGCAAAAGCGGCAAGGTGCAGAACTTCAAAACCATCTACAGCCAGATGCTGGCTCCCGTGGCCATCAAGCACATGCTGCCGGTGGGCATCACGGGCGTCTTCTGCGCGATCATGCTCTTCCTCATGATCTCCACCGATACGACCTACATGCACAGCTGGGGCAGCATCATCGTGCAGGACGTCATCCTGCCGTTCCGCAAGAAGGCCTTCACGCCGCAGCAGCAGCTGCGTCTGCTGCGCATCGTCATCGCGAGCGTGGCGGCGTTCGCCTTTCTCTTCAGCTTCTTCTTCGCGCAGATGGACTACATTTTGATGTTCTTCTCGATCACCGGCGCGATCTGGCTGGGCGGCGCGGGGCCCTGCATCGTTTTCGGACTGTATTGGAAGCGCGGGACCACCGCGGGCGCCACGGCGGCGCTGCTGTCGGGGTCGCTCTTCGCCGTGGGCGGCATCGTCATGCAGCAGATGTGGGAAAAGACCCTCTATCCGTGGCTGGTCGAGATCAACATGGTGGAAGCCGTCGATACGGTGCTCCGGACGGCTTCCGCGCCCTTCGATCCCTACATCAAATGGCAGATCGACGCGGCGAAGTTCCCCATCAACTCCCAGGAGATCTTCTTCATCGCCATGCTGGTGGCGGTGACCCTCTACATCGTCGTGTCGCTCCTTACCTGCCGGAAGCCCTTCGATATGGATAAGATGCTGCACCGCGGCATTTACAGCGAAAGCGGCAAGCCCGTCGAAAAGACGCCGCTTTCGCCGCGCCTTGTTCTGCGCAAACTCATCGGCATCGATGCCAATTACACCCGGGGCGACAGGATCCTGGCGTGGTCGGTCTTCATTTACAGCTTCATTTACAGTTTCGGCCTCACGTTCCTGGCGGTGATCATCTGGAACAAGATCAGTCCGTGGCCGACGGATTGGTGGTCGCACTACTTCTTCGTCACCCGGATCCTGGTGGCCGGTCTGATCGGACTGGTCTCCACCGTGTGGTTCAGCATCGGCGGCGCCGTCGATCTGCGGCGACTCTTCAAGCGCCTCGCCGAGAAAAAGGACAATATCCTCGATGACGGCCGCGTTCCCGAGAGTGCTCCCGAGAGTGCTCCCGAGAGTGCTCCCGAGAGTGCTCCCGCCGGGAAAAACTGACCGCCGGGCGGAGCGGCGTCATGCGCCGGGGGAGAGAGTCCGGACGGAGAAAAATCCCCCCGAAAAAGCGTTAATCGCCCTTTTTCGTCAAAAAAACATCAAAAAAACGCGTTTTTTTCATTTTTTGACTGGAAAAGTTGCGTTTAACGTGATATTTTAACAGAACGCACTCTGCGGACTTGTGTCCAACTGTGTCCGCATCGTGTGTTCCGGTCGCAAGACCGTGTTGTTCGAAATCAAAGATTTTTGTTCGTCACAAAAAAAGAAAGGAGATATCCGAATCGGTGTTTCGACGCCGCATGGCGGGAGCTCCGGAGTTCCGATTTCCTCCGCGTGAAGGCGGAAGAGAACGGGACGCAGGGAGATCCGGCCGGTGGTCCGGAGCGGAGGGAAGAGCCGCTCTTCCGGGTGCGAAGACCGAGAGAAACGGCGACTGTGCGAGTTCACCGTTCCTCGCGGGTTCCGGCAGGACAGCGGATGGGAAGCGAAAATCGCCGATGACGAAACGGATATCGGACGGTCGGGCCTTTACCGGCGGGACCGTCGCAAAGGACAAATGGGGAACCAATCATGGAAGTGAGAGCTTTGACAAAAAATGTGCGTATCTCTCCCGAGAAGGCGCGTCACGTTTCGCGCCTGATCCAGGGAAAGAGCGTCACCGAAGCCCTGGCTATCGTCGATCTGAGCCCGCGCAAGGCGGCCGCCCTCATCGGCAAGACCCTGCGCTCGGCTGTCGCGAACGCCGAAAACAACAGCGATGCAAATCGCAAGGCGCTGGTCGTCAAGGCCGCGCTGGTCAGCCCGGGACCGATCATCAGACGTTTCCGGCCCAAAGCGCGCGGTTCGGCGGGACGGATCCGGAAGCGGACCAGTCACGTGGAAGTCATCTTGAGCGACATGCAGTAAAAAAAGGAAGAAATCGTGGGACAGAAAGTTAATCCTATCGGATTGAGGACCGCCTTGACCCGCAACTGGGAATCCCGCTGGTTCGCCGACAAGAAGACCGGCGGCAGCACCCAGTTCGGCGAGTGGCTTCACGAGGATCTTGCGATCCGCAACTTCATCAAAAAGGAATTCGCCGCCGCGGCTATCGCCCGCATCCAGATCGAGCGCTTCGCCAACCGCGTCCGCGTGACCATCGCTTCCGCGCGTCCCGGACTCCTGATCGGCAAGAAGGGCGCTGAGCTGGATACCCTGCGCGCCGAGGTCGCCAAACTGGCCGCCGGCAAAGAGGTCTTCGTCGAGGTCACCGAGCTGCGCCGCGCCGAGACCAACGCTCAGCTGGTCGCCGAAAACATCGCTCAGCAGCTGGAACGCCGCATCGGTTTCCGCCGCGCCATGAAACGCGCCATCCAGAGCGCCATGGACATGGGCGCCGACGGCATCAAGATCAACTGTGCCGGCCGTCTCGGCGGCGCCGAGCTCGCTCGCGAAGAACAGTACAAAGAGGGTCGTGTTCCCCTTCACACGCTGAAGGCCAACATCGACTATGGTTTCACCGAAGCAAATACGACCGCCGGCAAGATCGGCGTCAAGGTTTGGGTGTGTCACAAGGACTCTGCGGAGGAAGAGAATTATGCCGTTAATGCCAAAAAGGGTAAAGTACAGAAAGGTTCAGCGCGGAAGTAACGCCGGACTCGCCACCACCAACAACAAGTTGGATTTCGGCGATTTCGCGTTGCAGACCCTGACCCGCGGGTACATCACCAATAATCAGATCGAGGCCGCTCGTGTGGCCATCAACCGTCACCTGAAACGCCGCGGTAAGGTGTGGATCCGTATGTTCCCCTACCGTTCGTTCACCAAGAAGCCCCTCGAAGTGCGCATGGGCAAGGGAAAAGGCGCCGTCGAAGGATGGGTCGCTCCCGTTCTTCCCGGACGCGTTCTTTTCGAGATCTCCGGGTGCAGCGAAGCTGTCGCCAAGGAGGCCATGAGCCGCGCCGCCAACAAACTTTGCGTGCGGTGCAAGTTCCTGTCGCGCGAAGCATAGAGGTGATCGGCCATGAAAAACAAGGAAATTCGTGAGTTTTCCGATGCGGAACTGGCGGCCAGAGTCGTCGAACTGCAGCGGGAGAAGTTGAATCTCAAGATCCAGTCCCGCACCGGCCAGCTGGAGAAGACCGCGCGCGTCCGTCAGGTCCGCCGCGACATCGCCCGCTGCCTTACCGAACAGACGGCCCGGGCTGCGAAAAGTGAGGTGAAGTGATGAGTGACGAAGCTGTTGTCTCCCGCGGGATCCGCAAAGAGCGGGTCGGCGTCGTCGTCAGCGACGTTCAGGATAAGACCATCGTTGTGAACGTGGAGCGCCGCACCGCGCATCCCCTGTATCACAAAGTCGTCAAAGTCAGTAAGAAATTCGCCGTTCACGATGAGAAGAACGAGGCCAGAAAAGGGGATACCGTCCGCATCGTCGAGACCCGCCCCCTCAGCCGCAGCAAGCGCTGGCGTCTGGTCGAGATCGTCTCCCGCGCGGCGAGTGAAGAATAATCCTCCGGAGGTAATTCATCATGTTGCAGATGCAGAGTATTCTGGAGGTCGCCGACAACTCCGGCGCCAAGTCTTTGCTCATCATCACCGTGCTGGGGCAGAGACGCCGTATCGCCCGCATCGGCGATATCGTCAGCTGCGCCGTCGAGGAGGCCATTCCCGACGGGACGGTCAAGAAGGGCCAGCGCGTCCGCGCCGTCATCGTCCGCACCGTTTCCAAGATCCGTCGTCCCGACGGCTCCTACCTGCGGTTCGACGAAAACGCCGCCGTGCTGGTCGACAAGGACAACAACCCCATCGGCACCCGTATCTTCGGACCGGTTGCCCGTGAACTGCGCGACAAGAATTTCATGAAGATCATCTCTCTCGCGCCGGAGGTTCTGTAAATGAAAAAATACCACGTCAAAAAAGGCGACAAGGTTGTGGTCAACTCCGGCAACTTCAGAGGTGCCGAAGCGACCGTTTCCGCGATTCTGCCCCGAAAAGACCGTGTCGTTCTGGCCCTGGCCGCCGGGACCGAGACCCATCTCGGCAAACGCACCGTCAAGAAGAGCAAAGCCAATCCCAACGGCGGTCTCATCGAGCGTTCCGTTTCTGTCCACGTCTCCAACGTCAATCCGACCGAAGAGACCCTCAAGGCCAGAGAGGAAGCCAAAGCCGCGCGCGCTGCAAAGGCTCAGGAGAAGTAAAAAATGCCGGATATGAAGAAAAAATACGTTGACGAGGTCAGAGCTGCGCTTCAGTCCAAGCTCGCACTCAAAAACGTCATGCAGATCCCGAAGCTCAAGAAGATCGTCGTCTCCACCGGTGTCGGAACCGATATGGAGCGTGACGCCGTCACCGAGGCCAAGAAGCACCTCGGCGAGATGACCGGTCAGGAGCCCGTCATCTGCAAGGCGCGCAAGAACGTCTCCAACTTCAAGCTCCGTGTCGGTATGCCCGTCGGCGTCATGGTCACGCTCCGCGGCGCCCGTATGTACGAGTTTCTCGACCGTTTCGTCCACAACGCCCTGCCGCGCGTCCGCGACTTCCGCGGTCTGCCCAAAAAGGGCTTCGACGGCGTCGGCAACTACAACATCGGCATGCCCGACGTCTCGGTGTTCCCCGAGATCGACACCGACAAGCTGAAGTACCCCCTCGGGGTCAACATCGCATTCGTCACCAGCGCCGGCAGCGACGCGGCGGCTTTCGAGCTGTTGAAAATGATGGAAGTTCCGTTCGAGGAATAGAAAGGGTGTAAAAATGGCAAAACTCAGTTTGATGGTCAAGGCTGCCCGCCCCAACAAGTTTCCGGTCAGGAACTACACGCGCTGCAAGGCCTGCGGCCGTCCCCGCGCCTACATCGGCAAATTTCAACTCTGCCGCATCTGTTTCCGCGAGCTGGCCTCCAAGGGTCAGATTCCCGGCGTGACCAAGGCGAGCTGGTAATCAAAGGAGAGCGTAAATCATGAGTATGCAAGATCCCATTGCCGATATGCTCACCCGCATCCGCAATGCCGGCGCCGCCGGTCTCAAGAAGGTCGCGATTCCCGCGTCCCGCGAAAAGACCGCCATCGCCGACGTGCTCAAAGAGGAAGGGTATATCGCAGGGTACGAGATCACCGGCGAAGGCGTTGTCCGGCAGCTGGTCGTGGATCTCAAATATTTTGACGGAAAAGCGGTAATCTGTGGTCTGGAGCGCGTCAGCAAGCCCTCCTGCCGTCGTTACTGCTCGAGCAGCGACATCCCCCGCGTCCGCAACGGACTGGGCACCGTCATCCTGACCACCAGCAAAGGTGTCATGAGCGGCCGCCGCGCGTCCCAGGAGCATGTGGGTGGTGAAATCATCTGTTACGTCTGGTAATATAGGAAACCGTAAATATGTCCCGCATAGGTAAAAAACCGATCGCGATTCCGAATGGGGTCAAGGTTGCGATTTCCGGCGCCGTCG
>Ga0079305_1002768_pt1 | contig 13846 bp, 5 predicted proteins | sample LMS_cellobiose_e_FD_79183 | JGI IMG/M metagenome (GOLD analysis project Ga0079305, IMG submission 79183) | Rumen-fistulated moose microbial communities from Alaska, USA - LMS_cellobiose_enrichment | ecosystem: Host-associated > Mammals > Digestive system > Stomach > Rumen fluid ... | reverse complement strand
GGCCCGACTGGGCGGACGACGACCACAACGCGGTCAATCTGAGCCAGTCAGATCTGACGCTCGGCTACAACTCCGGTACCGCTACGAACACCTGGACGACGGAAAGCGCCTATTCAGAAGGCGTGGAGATGGAACACGGCTTCCACTACGGCCTCAGCACTGAATTCGAGGGCGGCCTGCTGGGCAACGGCCCTTCGCTGGGCTTCGGATTCTCACTGGACTATAAGCACGGAACTGGCACATGTGAGACCACGGCCAACGAGAAGAGCTGCTCCGGAACTGTGACTAATATAGACCCGGAAGATATGGAGCAGTGGGGGTACGACGAGACCACCTACAGGGCTTTCGGCTTCAAGTGGAGCTTCGGAAAGTGGGATATCACTTCATCAGAGCCCATATGCACGACGGTCGCAGACCCGGACGACGAGGATGAGATCTGGTGGACGGAAGAGCGCATCAAAGATAACTGCAACACCCCGGTATTCGGCTACGCGGTCACCAACGTCACACGTCCGGCCGTCGCGCCGTATAAGCTGAAGGTACAGACCTCCGAGCTCAGCGGGACGGACAGCATGGATCTGAGCTGGCTGGTGCCTTCAAATCTGGATACTTCCCAGATCCTGGGCTACCACGTGGCAATAGTGGACGAGGACGGCAGCTATAACGTCATCGAAGACCTTTTGATCCCGGCGAACGTCACGGAATACACGTTATCTGGACTGGAGAGCGATACGGAGTACACGCTGGCGATCTGCGCGGTGACACCCGATCCCGCGGACATCCACAACAAGACCATCAACGGGCTCTGGTCCAACACGGGGACCGACAGGACGGACAAGAAGCAGTACACAGTGACTCTCGTCTACAACGACAGGCACGTCACTGGCGTGGAGGTGACCTATCTGGGGAACATACCCATCGCCAGCGGCGACAAGGTGCCTGAGAAGTCTTTGATCAGCGGCAAAGCCACCGCCAAGGACGGCTACGCGATAAAGGCCATCAAAGTCACATACACGGACGAGGACGGCAATGAAGTCGTGATACCGGACGCTGTCCTGACGGATCTCTCCTTCTACTTCGCGCTGAAGGGGGACACCGTGATAGAGATAACCGACGGCGACGCGGTGAAGGACGGCTGCAACATCACAACCTCGGTCTCCGAGACCGACGGCGTGCCCGACGGAGCTCTTCAGGGCACAGTCGACGGCTACGAATTCGACGTGGAAGGCGCCAACGTGGACGGCGAGATAACCCTTACAGCGGAGCCCGCCGAGGGGTTCGTCCTGGATAAATGGGAGATCTACGAAGCGCTGGTCACCGGAGAGCCTGTGGGCGAGCCCGTGGCGTCCTTCGGCAACGACGGGAGCGAGGCCTACACATTTGTTCCCTATATGGACAACACCCACGTGAAGGCGGTCTTCGCCAAAGCCGACGACCCGGCCATACTGAGGACCATAACCGTCAAAGAGTCCGAGGGCGGAACTTTGATCGTCAAGGACAAGGACGGCAACGCGCTCGCGCCCGACGAGAACGGCAACGTGCAGGTGCCCAAGGCCACCAAAGTTACGGTGACCTATGAGACGGAGAAGAGCTATACCCTTAAGGAATGGACCGACTACGTGGCGGCATACGACGCCGACGTAGACGAGATCGAGATCGTGGTGATGGAGGACTTCACCATAGGCGCCAGATTCAAGGCGCCCATCAGATTCAACGTCTACCGCGAGTACGAATTCCAGGATGACGAGGACGGGAACCCCTCCGGCGGCACGATAACCGCAGCCGATCAGGACGGGACAGAGCTGGTCTTTACGGAAGACAGGGTAGCGGTGCTCCCGGATACCACCCTGACCTTCAGCGCGGAAGCCGAGGAAGGCAGCAGGATCGTGAGCTGGACCGCGTTCCAGGGCTCGGCGATCTACGACATGGGTGAGTACAACGACAGACTGGTGACCTCTGTGGAGGAGGAAGTGCCCGTAACGGCAAACACCAGATTCCTGGTGGTATTCAGGAACATCGACGAATTCGACATCAGCGTCACGGCGAAGAACTCCACCGTCACCATAACAGACGCTGAGGGCAATCAGTACGCGGACGGAGACGAGGTGTCTATCTTCACAGTGCTGAAGATAAGCGCGGAGCCCGATCCGGAATGCACCATGACATCCATCTCAGTCAACGGCGAGGAGATCAGGAACGGCGGAACGGTGACGGTGCAGAGCGATATCGTCATAGAGTCCATAGCCAAAAAGCCCGACCATACGATCAAATTCGACCCGAACGGAGGGACCGGCGAGATGGAGGACGTTGTCGTCAATGAGGACGATCCTCCATACATCCTTCCGGAATGCGGATTCACGGCGCCCGAAGGCAAGATTTTTGACGGATGGGATAAGGGGTATTCCGGCGATCCTATCCAGGTGGTGGACGACATGACCATCACCGCCCAGTGGAAGGCGATAGAAACCAAATACACCATAAGCTTTGACGGAAACGGTGGGACAGGTTCCATGGATCCCGTCACGGTCTACGCGGGCAGCAAGTATATACTGCCTGAAAACGGGTTCACCGCTCCGGAAGGCAAAGTTTTCGCCGGCTGGGACAAAGGCGATCCGGGCTCGGAGATCGACGTTAAAGGCGATATGACCATAACAGCCCAGTGGAAGGACGAGGTCATCCCTGTGACTTATGTGGTGAAGTATGAGGCAAACGGCGGAACCGGCACCATGGAGGATGATATCGTTACCGCCGGAGAAAAGCTGACGCTGCCCGAGTGCGGATTCACCGCTCCGGAAGGCATGACCTTTGCCGGATGGGACAAAGGCGTACCCGGAGACGAAGTGGAGATCACGGGCGACACTACGGTGACCGCCCAGTGGAGATCCGCGGAGGACCCGGTCGATCCTGAGACATATACGGTGAAGTATGATGCAAACGGCGGCATCGGCGCCATGGAGAACGATATAGTTACCGCCGGAGAAAAATTGACGCTGCCCGAGTGCGGATTCACCGCTCCGGAGGGCAAGACCTTCGACGGCTGGGATCTGGGAGCGCCCGGGGACGAAGTGGATATCTCAGCGGACACCACAGTCACCGCCCGGTGGAAGGACGAGGTCATCCCTGTGACTTATGTGGTGAAGTATGATGCAAACGGCGGCACCGGCGCCATGGAGAACGATATAGTTACCGCCGGAGAAAAATTGACGCTGCCCGAGTGTGGATTCAACGCTCCGGAGGGCAAGACCTTCGACGGCTGGGATCTGGGAGCGCCCGGAGACGAAGTGGAGATCGCAGCGGATACCACAGTTACCGCCCAGTGGAGATCCACGGAGGAAGCGGTCGAATACACCGTCAGCTTTGACGCTAACGGCGGAACGGGGACCATGAATCCCGTGACAGTCCATGGAGGCGCGGAATACACGCTGCCCCTTTGTGAATTCATGATGAGCGGCAGCACCTTCACGGGCTGGGACAAGGGCCAGCCGGCAGAAACGATCGTGATCGAGGGCAATACAGTCCTTACGGCTCAGTGGAGCGGCGACGAACAGTGCACCGTGAAATTCGACGCCAACGGCGGAACCGGAACAATGGATGCCATCACCGTCCGTGCAGGAGAGAAGCTGGAACTGCCGGCCAACGGATTCACGGCTCCTGACGGCAAGGTATTCGAGAAATGGGATATCGGCAAGGCCGGCGAAACCGTCGCTGTAAACGCTGACATGACAGCTGTGGCGGTCTGGAAAGACGCCTCTGAAGCACTGCGGTTCACCATAAAATTCGATCCCAACGGCGGAATCGGCACCATGGCTGACGTAACGCTGACGGAGGGAGATAACTACACGCTCCCCGCGAACGCTTTCCAGCCTCCATACAGCAAGAAATTCGACGCCTGGGATCTTGGCGCGCCGGGAAAAGTCATAACCGTTTCCGATGACATCACAATCACGGCCCAGTGGATAAACGATGAGAACGTCCCTGACGCCGAGCACCTGAGAGTCTTCGGCAAGGACAGGTACGAAACGGCGTTCATGGCTGCGGATCTGTTCATGGACTACGAGGGCATAACTCAGATGGACGCGGTGATAGTCGCTGATGGCACGAATTACGCGGATGCTTTGTCCGGGAGCTATCTCTCCGCAGCTGTCAGAGCCCCGATATTGCTGATCCGTCCTTCGAAGGAGACAGAGGTGAAAGAATACATCGTGACCGGAGTCGTGCCGGAAGGAACGGTATATCTCCTCGGCGGAACAGGCGCGGTGTCCGAGGCGTTCGAGACTGCGGTGTCCGAAGCGGGCTTCAATGTGGTGAGACTCGGCGGATCCAACCGCTATGAGACCAATATCGAGATCCTTAAGGAAGTGGAGGCCAGAGGCGGGAAGACCGACGACATGCTGGTCTGCTCCGGAAAGAACTTCCCGGACGCCCTGTCCATCAGCTCGTCGGGAAGAGCTGTCCTCCTGGTAGGCGACAGTCTCACCGATGGCCAGAAAGCGTATCTCGAAGAGTCCAGGCCGGAGAACATATACATCGAAGGAGGAGAAGCCGCGGTATCCAAAACCGTGGAGGAGCAAGTGGCAGAATACGGTACCATAAAGAAGAGACTCGCCGGATCCAACCGTTACGGGACTTCAAGGCTCGTGGCTGAAGAATTCTTCGGCGGGAAACGCAATACCGCGGTCCTGGTATACGGGGTGGATTTCCCGGACGGGCTGTCGGGTGGAGCCGTAGCGACGATCATCGGCGCGCCTGTGCTGCTCTGCACCAACGGCAACACTGCCGAAGCAGCCGCGTGGGTGAAGAGTGCGGGCGCTGTAAAGAGCATCACCCTGGGGGGACCATCGTTGGTCTCCGACGCGGGCATCGCAAAAGTGATGGGCAAAGATTCCGTCGATGTGACGGCTTACGGCGAGTAGAGCCTTTAGGTCCGGACCGGACCGGAAAAGCTGATCGCTGATCAAAAAGAGGCTGCCTCTAAATTTTGGAGGCAGCCTCTTTTGCTGACACGCGCGGCCGGCGTTAATATTAGTAGAAACAGTATCGACATCAGGGCTGAAAGATGTTAAAATACTTATTTAGTAAATTGGCGGATTATAGGCTTCCGGCGACCGGGGGCCGGGCCGCTGAAAATAAAGGAATTTCAACGACCGAAAGGAAAAATATGTTCGACAAACTTGATTTCATACTTGAGAAATACCAGGATATGGCGCTGAAGGTCTCCGATCCCGAGATCATCGCCAATCAGCCCGTCTGGCAGAAGTACATCAAGGAGATGGGCGAGATGGAGCCCATCGTCAAGAAGTACGAGGAGTACAAGAATGCCAAGCAGTCCCTGGCCGACGCCAAGGAGATGCTGGAGACGGAGAGCGACGAGGAGCTCAGGGATCTGGCCAAGATGGAGGTCAGCGAGGCTGAGGAATCCATCGAGAAGCTGACCGGGGAGCTCAAGATGCTCCTGCTCCCGAAGGACCCGAACGACGAGAGGAACGTCATCCTCGAGGTCAGAGCGGGGACCGGCGGCGAGGAGGCCGCTTTGTTCGGCGGCGACCTGCTGAGGATGTACAGCCGCTATGCCGAGCGTCACCGCTGGAAGACCGAGATCATCGACATAAACGACACGGGTATCGGCGGCGTCAAGGAAGCCACCGTCCTGATCAAAGGCAAGGGTGCCTACTCCCGCCTGAAATACGAGAGCGGCGTGCACCGCGTTCAGAGAGTGCCGGAGACCGAGTCCAGCGGGCGCATCCACACGTCTGCCGCGACTATCGCGGTGCTCCCCGAGGTCGACGACGTGGAAGTGGATCTCGATCCGAACGACGTGAGAGTCGACGTTTACAGGGCTTCCGGAAACGGCGGCCAGTGCGTTAACACGACGGACTCTGCGGTCAGGCTGACCCACGTTCCGACCGGACTCGTGGTCACCTGCCAGGACGAGAAGTCCCAGATCAAGAACAAAGAGAAGGCCTTCAAAGTTCTGAAGTCCAGACTCTACGACATGATGCTCCAGAAGCAGCAGCAGGAGATCTCCGCAGAGAGAAAGAGCCAGATAGGTTCCGGCGACAGGTCGGAGCGCATTAGGACCTACAATTTCCCGCAGGGACGCTGCACGGATCACAGGATCGGGCTTACGCTCTACAAGCTCGACGCGATCCTGGACGGAGATATCGATGAGATAATCGACGGCCTCATCACGAGCGATCAGGCCGAGAAGATGAAGGCGTTCTGATGAACACGCTTATCCTTACGGCGAACCCGGCGGACGTCAGAAGGGCAGGCGGGATCATCGCCTCGGGCGGACTGGTAGCGTTCCCGACGGAGACGGTCTACGGACTCGGCGCCAACGCGCTGGATCCCGAGGCGGTAGCCAAGGTATATAAGGCCAAGGGCCGCCCTTCGGACAATCCGATGATAGTCCACATCGCCTTCCCGGACGGGATTTCGGAGCTCACGGAGAACGTGACGCGGGACATGATGAAGCTGATGACGGCTTTCTGGCCGGGGCCGCTCACGATGGTCGTACCGAGAAAGCCCATAGTGCCGGACGTTACGACGGGAGGCCTCGATACGGTGGGAGTGAGGCTCCCCGAGAGCGAGACCGCGAGGCTTTTGATCGCCGCGTCGGGATGCCCGATCGCAGCGCCGAGCGCAAACCTGAGCGGAAAGCCTAGCCCGACAAGAGCCGAGGACGTCATAGCCGATATGGACGGGAGGATCGACGCGATAATCGCGGGAAGCCCCGCAAGATGCGGCATAGAGTCGACGGTCGTGGATATGACCGGAGAGATCCCGGTGATACTCAGGCCGGGCGTCATAACCAGGGAGATGCTGTCGGAGGTACTGGGAAAGCCCGTCGAGGTAGATCCTGCGGTAGCGGGGAACGTCGCCAGGGCGGACACCGGTGCTTCATCGGACGCGGATGCTTCAGGGAAGGCCGGCACCGGACTTAAGGACGCGGCAGTCCCCAGAGCACCGGGAATGAAGTATAAGCACTATGCTCCGGACGCGGAGATGAAGGTGTTCGCGGGAGATCCGCGGGCGGTGAGAGCCGCGATGGAGAAGGAGCGCATAGAGCTCGAACAGGCAGGGCGCAGGGTGAGGACCCTCATCTACGACGACGCCGGGAAGGCGGCGGCGAACTTCTATACGGACCTGAGGTGCTGCGACGCGGAGGGTGTAGATGTGATCCTCGCGGCGGCGCTCGTGACCGAGGGAGTAGGGTTTTCTGTCATGGACCGCATGGTGAGATCCTGCGGCGGAAATATAGTGCGGGTCGGGGACGCCGATCCCGCGGAGAACAAAGCATATAACAACGGAGGTAAGAAAATGATCGCAGCTCTCGCGGCGGACCACGCCGGATATGAACTGAAGAACGCGGTGAAGGAGCATCTCAGGGAGAGAGGCTATAAGATCGTGGATCTGGGGACCAACGGACCCGAGTCCGTGGACTACCCCGCATACGGCAAAGCCTGCGGCGAAGCCGTCGCATCGGGTAAGGCCGATCTGGGAGTCGTTTGCTGCGGAAGCGGCATCGGCATTTCGATCGCGGCGAACAAGGTCAAGGGCGTGAGATGCGCTCTCTGCACCTCCGAGGAGATGGGAAAGCTCTGCAAGGAGCATAACAACGCCAATATGATCGCCCTGGGCGGCCGCCTGACGGACAAGGATCTGGCGCTCAGGATCGTCGACGCCTGGCTCGATGCCGAGTTCATGGGCGGCAAGCATCAGAGGCGCATCGATCAGCTCGACGAGATCTGATACAGGGTTTATAACGAGATCTAATATATTCAAGTTATCACACGGGAGGAAAAACAATGGGTAAAGTATACGTTTTTGATCATCCGCTTATTCAGCACAAGGTCTCAATGATGAGAATGACCTCCACCAATGTTAAGGAGTTCAGGGATCTGGCGAGAGAGGTCGCGATGCTGATGGCATTCGAGGCCACCAGAAATCTGCCCCTCGAAGAGGTCGAGATCGAGACCCCGATCTGCAAGACCAGGGTCAATATGTTGAAGGGCGAGGACATCGCGATAGTCCCGATCCTGAGAGCGGGTCTGGGCTTTGTTGACGGAATGCTCGAGATCGTTCCGAACGCCAAGGTCGGCCACATCGGCCTCTACCGTGACCCCGAGACGCACCTCCCCGTCGAATATTACTGCAAGCTGCCCAGCGACATCGAGAAGAGAAGAGTATTCGTGCTCGATCCGATGCTCGCGACTGGCGGAAGCGCCGCGGCGGCCGTACAGTTCATCAAGGACAGAGGCGGAAAGGACATCGTCTTCATGTGCCTGATCGCCGCGCCCGAGGGCATCAAAGTCCTGCAGGAGGCGCACCCCGACATCGACATCTACATCGCCGCGAAGGACGATCACCTCAATGAGAACGCGTACATCGTACCGGGTCTCGGAGATGCGGGCGACAGGCTCTACGGAACCAAATAGACGCACAGAATACATATAACATAAGAAAGCCCGCGCCGACTGCGGCGGGCATAGGAGAAAGACATGAAACAGCTGATACCCGATAACGTAAGCAAATTCGACAACGTCTACGACGTGCTGAAGGAGCGCGGATTCATAGAGCAGTCCACCGATGAGGAGGCTGTCAGAAAGCTCCTGCAGAACGAGAAGGTCAAGTTCTACATCGGATTCGACCCGACCGCGGACTGCCTCCACGTGGGGCACTTCATGCAGGTCATCATAATGATGTATATGCAGAAGTTCGGACATACCCCGGTCGTGCTCCTGGGCGGCGGCACCGGCATGGTCGGAGACCCCTCCGGCAGGACCGACATGCGCCAGATGATGGACGTCGAGACCATCGACTATAACTGCGCGCAGTTCAAGAAGCTCTTCGAGCGCTTCATCGAGTTCGACGACGAGTGGAAGTACGTCGGAAACGGCGGCGTCTACCAGCCGGGTCACGAGACCAAGACCCCGGAGCCCGGAAAAGCCGTGTCCGTCAACAACGGCGAGTGGATCAGACCCCTCAAGTGGATCGAGTTCGTGCGCGAGATCGGCTCCCAGTTCAACGTCAATACGATGCTGAGATCCGAGGCCTTCAAGCAGCGCATGGCGAGAGAGACGGGACTTTCGTTCTTCGAGTTCAGCTATATGCTGATGCAGTCATACGACTTCATGGTCATGGCCAGAGACTTCGACGTAAAGATCGAGTTCGGCGGAGACGACCAGTGGTCCAATATCATCGGCGGAGTCGACCTCACCAGAAAGCTCCTGGGCAAAGAGGTCTACGGCATGACCTTCTCCCTCCTCACGACCAGCGAGGGCAAGAAGATGGGCAAGACCCAGAAGGGCGCCCTGTGGCTCGACGCCAACAGATGTTCCCCCTACGAGTTCTTCCAGTACTGGAGGAACGTGGCCGACGCCGACGTGAACAAATGCCTCCGCATGCTGACCTTCCTCCCGATGGAAGAGGTCGAGCGTCTCTCCGCTCTCGAGGGAGCCGAGATCAACAAGGCGAAGGAGATCCTCGCTTTCGAGATCACCAAGCTCGTCCACGGGGAAGAGGAAGCGCAGAAGGCACTGGAGGGCTCCAGATCGGCCTTCGGAGGAGGCGCTTCTTCCGAGAACATCCCGACCAGAGAGATGGACAAGTCCGCGTTTGAGGGCGAAGGCAAGGGACTCGTTAGCCTCCTGGCCGAGCTCAAGCTCGCCGAGAGCAACGGCGACGCGCGCCGCACGATCGAGCAGGGAGGATGCTCGCTGAACGGCGCCAAGGTCACCGACGCGAGGAAGAGCGTGACGCTTGACGATTTTGAGGACGGAGTGCTCCTTATCCAGAAGGGCAAGAAGAAATTCCTCAAGGTTGTGATCAAATAGGCCGCTGGCCGGTCATCCAGGCGCGGCAATACTGAAAGAGACCGAAAATGAACAGCAAGAAATACGACGGCATAGATCATCCCGTGCGCGAGGTCACGGACCTCAAGGACATAATAGTCTCCAGCTCGAAGATGTTCGCCGACAAGAACGCATATCTCCAGAAGGACCGCCCGGGCGGGACGTATAAGGCGATCAAATATTCCCAGGTGAAGGCCGACATGGACGCTCTGGGAACGCGCCTTATCGATCTTGGCCTTAAGGGCGAGAAGATCGCTTTGATCGGTGAGACCAGCTATTTCTGGTTCCTCACCTATTTCGCCGCGGTCTGCGGAGTGGGCGTCATCGTCCCGCTCGACAAGAACCTCCCCGAGGAGGAGCTGAGGGGACTGGCGCGTAGATCCGGAGCCAAGGCGATCGCCTTCTCCCGCAAGATGGAGAGAGCGGTCGGCGGCCTGATGGAGGATCCCGGGACACTGGAGCACTTCATCTCACTCACCGCTCCGACTCACGAGGAGGGGATACTCTCCCTTCCGACGCTGATCGAGGAGGGCCGCGCGCTTCTCGCGAACGGCGCGCGCGACTTTGTTGACGCGGAGATCGATCCCGACCAGATGGCGGCGCTGCTCTTCACGTCCGGAACCACCGGAAACGCCAAGGGCGTAATGCTGTCCCACAGGAACATCGCGGCGAACGTGGTCAATATGTCCAGGCGCGAGAGACTCGACGAGGGCGACGTCGTCCTCTCGATACTCCCGACCCACCACACCTTCGAGAACACCTGCGTCGACTGGACGACCTTCTATCAGGGCAAGACCCTGGCGATCTGCGAGGGCCTCAAATACATCACCAAGAACATGAACGAGGTCCATGCCAACGTTCTGGTCGGTGTTCCGCTCGTTTTCGAGAAGATCCACAAGGGCATGATGAAGCAGGCCGAGTCTACAGGTCAGGGCGAGAAGCTCCGCAAGGCGATCGAGGTCTCGCGCAGGCTCAAGCTGTACAATAACCCCGCGGTCACAAAGCGCATGTTCGCTTCCGTCCATCAGGCGCTGGGCGGCGGCATGCACCAGTTCATAGCGGGAGGAGCCGCTATCGATCCCCAGGTCATACTCGACTTTGAGGCCATGGGCATCCCGATGATGCAGGGCTACGGAATGACCGAGTGCGCCCCGATCATCGCCGTGAACCAGAACAACTACAGCAAGGCGGACTCCGTCGGAAGACCGATGCACGGCACGACCGTCAGGATCGAGGACGCCGGCCCGGACGGGATCGGCGAGATCGTGGTCAAGAGCCCCTCTGTCATGATGGGCTACTACGAGGATCCTGCGGCGACCGCCGAGGTGCTTCGGGACGGATGGCTCCACACCGGCGATCTGGGCTATATGGACAAGGAGGGCTTCCTCTACGTCACCGGCCGCAAGAAGACCGTGATCGTGACCAAAGGCGGCAAGAACATCTTCCCGGAAGAGCTCGAGGAAGTGCTGAAGAAGAATCCTTTGATCAAGGAGACCCTGGTCCACGGCGTCACCGACAAGAAGATCGGAAACGTCATAATAACGGCGGACATCCAGCCGAATTTCGCGCTTCTGAAGGAGCAGAAGGGCGAGATGAACAGCGGGGAGATCTACAATTTCTACCGCGAGCTTGTGGACGAGATAAACGATACTCTCCCTTCATATAAAGTCATCAAGCGTATCAACATCCGGGAGAAGGATTTCGAAATGACCACCACCGGAAAGATCAAGAGATACGGAAACTTTGTTGAAGGAGAAGAGGAGAAGGGAAGTTTGGATTACCGCGAGATAAAGGCGGAGGAGAAGAAGCACGCTGAGCAGGTCATAAAGGATATAGACGAGAGCACAGACAGATTCTTAAGATACAAGACGGGAAGACCCATCACGGACATCAAGCAGATGTTCACGTCCAGCGTGGAGATCTACGGAGACAAGGTGGCCTTCCATCAGAAGTTCAAGAAGGGCGAGCCCTATACGGAGATCACCTACAGGCAGGCGCTCGCGGACGTCAACGGACTGGGCACTGCGCTTATCAACAGAGGTCTCAAGGGCAAGCGTGTCGCTATAATCGGCGAGACCAGATATCAGTGGGAGTCCACCTACCTCGCCGTGATCGGCGGTGTCGGCGTGGTCGTTCCGCTCGACAAGGAGCTCTCCAGAGACGAGCTCGCCTATCTGATCAAAGACGCCGAAGTCTCCGGCGTGCTCTTTGACAAGAAGTTCCTCGAGACCTTCAAGTCGATCCAGAGTGAGAACAGCGATCTTGAGGTCCTGGTCAACCTGGACGCGGAAGAGGAGAAGGACGGCGTTCTCTCCTGGTCCGAGCTGATCAAAGAGGGCAAAGACCAGGTTGCGAGGGGCGACAGGCAGTTCATCGACGCCGAGATCATCGCGGCTGAGATGGCGGTCATCCTCTACACCTCCGGCACCACCGGAATGGCCAAGGGCGTTATGCTCAGCAATACCAATCTGGTCGAGGACCTGATGTCCGCTCCGACTATCCTGAACGTCAACCCCTGGGACATCTTCTTCTCGGTGCTCCCGGTGCACCACACCTACGAGTGCACCTGCGCCTTCCTGATGCCGATGTATAAGGGCGCTTCCATCGCGTTCTGCGAGGGCCTGAAATACATCACCAAGAACCTCGAGGAAGTGAGACCGACGATGCTCCTTGGAGTCCCGGTCCTGATCGAGACCCTCTACAAGCGCATCTGGAAAGAAGCGAAGAAGAGCGGCAAGGACAAGATGCTGAAGGCGATCCTGGCCCTGAACCACAGGACCAGAAAGCTGAAGGTCGATATCGCCAAACCCTTCATCAAGGATATACTCAATATCTTCGGAGGCCGCATGAGAGTCGTGATCTCCGGCGGAGCCGCGATAGATCCCGCGATCCTTCAGTTCTTCAACGATATCGGCATCATCGGAGTCCAGGGCTACGGCCTGACCGAGTGCTCGCCGATGGCGGCTCTGAACCCGGACGTCGAGAAGGATATGAGGAACGCCTCCGTAGGACACCTCCTCCCGGGCATGCAGGTCAAGATAGCCGACATGGACGAGAACGGCGTCGGCGAGATCTGCCTCGCGGGCGGAAACATCATGATGGGCTACTACAAGAATCCGGAGGCCACCGCCGAAGTCCTGAAGGACGGGTGGTTCCACACCGGCGACCTCGGCTATGTGGATGAGGACGACTTCATCTACATCACCGGCCGCAAGAAGAGCGTCATCATAACCGACAACGGCAAGAACGTCTTCCCCGAGGAGCTCGAGTACGAGCTCTCCCGCATAGAAATGGTGGCAGAATCCATGGTATGGGGCTCCACCGAGGAGGACGGCGTCAACAGCTCGACCATCGCGGCTACGATCCTCCCCGACGAGGAAGAGGTCGCACAGGTCTTCGGAAAGCCCGCGGCGGAAGTCACCTCCGACGAGATCGAGGAATATCTCTGGGAGAAGGTCGATGAGCTCAACGAGAGGCTCCCGGTGTTCAAGAGGATAAGAAAGATAGTCGTGCGCCGCAGGGAGTTCGACAAGACGACCGGACGCAAGATCAAGAGATTTGTCGAGGAGAATAAATATGCCTGACGGAATCGCACAGAACGCCGCACCGAGATACCCGAGGGTGGTCGTCGACCGCGAGAAGCTCGGCGAGAACATGGACTACGTCCTTGAGAAGTGCGCGGAGTACGGGGTGGAGGTCGCCGGCGTGATCAAAGGCGTGAACGCCATCTCAGGCGTGATACCAGAGTATCTCTCTAGACCCTTCGTCCATATAGCGAGCTCCAGACTGGAGCAGCTCAGGAGGGTCAGGGAGATGGATCCGGAACACACCAAAGAGACCCTGCTCGTCCGCATACCGATGCTTAGCGAGATAGAAGAGGTTGTCGATGTCTGCGACATCGCTCTGGTGAGCGAGGAAGCGCAGCTGATCGCTCTGGACCGCGCGGCCGCAACCCGCGGAAAGATCTTCAAGGTGATCCTGATGGCCGATCT
>Ga0079305_1002767_pt1 | contig 13851 bp, 17 predicted proteins | sample LMS_cellobiose_e_FD_79183 | JGI IMG/M metagenome (GOLD analysis project Ga0079305, IMG submission 79183) | Rumen-fistulated moose microbial communities from Alaska, USA - LMS_cellobiose_enrichment | ecosystem: Host-associated > Mammals > Digestive system > Stomach > Rumen fluid ... | reverse complement strand
GCACGATTTTGGGAAAAGAGCGAGGATGTCGATTACCTTAAAATCCCTTGCAGGCATTCCTCCAATGTGACCCCGTTGCTGGAAAATGCAGCGTTTACCACAAAATCGCCGCAGCGAAAGCGATAGGGGTTTTTGATCTGGTGAAGAAAGGCCGCGATCCGTTCCTCTTTGGGGAGGTCTTTATCTACCGCGACTTCACGGATGTCAACCAATTCATCGGTTGCTGATTGTGGACAGGTTTGTGTCAACTGGTTCATAAGGGTTCTCCTTTCTTTGAAGTCGGTTTCAAAATCACATGAATACGCTGGCAACCGAAGCTGCCAGCGCATGGTATCTAACTTTGAAAAGAAAGGGCTGCACCCAAATGATGACTTATTGTTGCTAACAGCGAATGGACGCAGCCTTTCAGATTATATCCGTTGCTTTCGTCACATTTGCCACGCGCCCCTGACGATAGGGACATTCCTGGTCTCCGCTGGCGCGGCTGTCATAACTCCGCAGCGTCGTTTTACTCGTGCGCCGCAGGGTTCCCCCCAAGTCTTTAGGAGGCCGTGAGGAAGTATCTTTAAGCCCCCATGCAGTCACCGCGACCCGAAGTGCCACCTCCGGGTTTCAGGCTTGCGTTGATCGCTCAGGACAGCCGGTTCATCACCTCCTTGGCTTGTCCTTCCTGGCGGCGCGCCTGATTCGCTCGTACATGGGCTATGTACCAGAAATGCCGTCTATTCGGTTGTCAATGTACCAATGAAGGTGAAAAGTTGTCCTTCTAATGGTAGTGAAGAAAACGGCGATATTTTGGCCAGGTTAATTAAAGTTTTTGAAATTTTTTCCCAGGCGCTTCAAACCGCGCTTTATGCTCTTATACACCCAGCTGAGATCAACACTTTCCGCCTGGGCAATTTCCTTGACAGTCATGCCCAGGTAAAACCGGGCATAAATCCACTTGGCCTGCTTGTCCGGCAGCTCCATCACCGCAGAGTAAAGCTGATCGCGGAGCTGCTGGTCCTCCAGGATTTCTTCCGGGGTCGGCGGGTGCTGCACAATAGCCTTCTCAATGCCATTGTCGCAGTCCAAGGAATAGTGCGCTTTATAGTTATACATCTGCCGCAGGTAGCGTGCTTCAGCTCGTTTGTCGGCCAGAAAAACGGCCTGTACTTCATCGGCCACTTCCAAAAAAGTATCTGTTTTATAAATATCGGGATACAGCTCCCGAAGATTGATTTTTTGCATTATGTACCTCCATTTCGGTTCACGGGTCCAGTTGGCGAGTGAGCCGAAATGGGGCGGAGAACGGCACCGGCACAATTCGGGGCCATTCCACAAAAAACGACAAACAAAAACGCCAGTCTCCCGAAGTGGGAAACTGGCGTTAAGTTCATTCCTTCTGTGTCTGCCGATTAGTCGGCAGGATAATGCCGGAGGAGGAGCGGAAAGAGCCGGGGCGCAAGCAAGGCTTTTTTTGATGAACTACATATTACTGCTCTCATGGCGGCTCCCTCCTTGGGCCGCCAGTCCTGGTATCACTCTCCTTTAGACATAAAGAAAGCGGCGGCCTTGATTTTTCAAAGCCGCCGCTGGGTATACGGGCGTGTCAAAAGGGCTGCTGTACGACGGCTTTTTTTCTTTTTGCCGTCGTCCGGCAGATACTTCATTTATTTTTACTCTGAACTACAAATTCCTGATTTTTTCAAGTAAAGTGCTGTCTGTCTTATTCACAAATATAGCTCCATAGCTTTGCGCGTTACAGGCAAGGGGCGGATCATCAGCGCCAGACATAAGCAAAACTGGGATTTCAGGGTGATCTCTGCGCAGCTGTTTAAGAAAATCCAAGCCCGTTCCGTCACGCATATTAAAATCTGAGCAAACAGCATCTATCACAGATGTGTTCAATACTTGCATAGCTACCTTAACTCCCGTGGCCGTATAGACTTCAAACTGCTTTTCTAAAATGGAACACAAAAGTTGTAAAAAATCCATATCGTCATCAACAATCAATAGTCGTTTCACTCGTCCATCTCCAACACTTGATGTTCTGTAACCATACGGTTGCAGGAAAGAAAGGTTACAAGAAAGTAAGTCCCATAAATAACAAGGAAAAGGATTATGGAAAAAAGAAAATTACACGGGGATTTCCAATGTGACCTTTGCGCCGCCGGTTGCCTGGGAATTTTCCAAAATAAGCTGCCCACCGTGCTTTTGTGCAACAGATGCGGCCACATACAGGCCGATTCCGTAATGAGATTTCGAGTTCCGGCTTTCATCCTCCATAAAGAACTGTTCCATCCCATGCTTCAGCGCCTCGGCAGAAAAACCTTTGCCTGTGTCAGTAATTACAAAAGAGAGCATTTTTTCATGCTGGAAAACATCCAGCGTGATCTCGCCTCCCTGGGGTGTATGTTCCACCGCATTGGACAGCACATTCATCAGCGCCCGGATGAGAAAGTCATGGTCTGCTGAAACCACCATCGGGTATTGCACGCAATTCCAATGTAGCGTGATGCTATTTACCGCGCATAACCCGCTAATTTGATTTTTCGTTTCCTGCAACAGAGAAGAAACATCTATTTTCTGTAAATTTAGCTGTGTGCTTTCCCATGACTTTGTGACTTCAATCAGGGTTTGCACATAGTTTTGCATCTGCACTGCACTGGTTTCAATGTAGTTTGCACACTCTTTCTGTTCATCCGAAAGGGGCAGGTCCAAAAGCAGTTCCGTGTTACCACGGATAATCGTCAGCGGAGTTTTCAAATCATGCGCCAGAGCAGCAAGTTGCTCCTGTCTCATTTTGTCATCCTGCCACTGCTTGGCAAGGGACTCCTTGAGTGCCAGCTTCATGTGATCGAAAGCGTCCAGTACCCGATCAATTTCCGCAATTTTCGTTTTATCAGTGGTAAATTCCAAATTCTGCTGCTCGATTTTGTGGGCGGCCACCAACAATTTTTCCATTCGTTTGCCCAAATACTTACCGAACAGGAAGGAGATCGCCACCAGCAGACACAGGATTTCCAGGACTACAACTGCAATCAGGACCAAATCCGCCGACGGGAAAACACGGCGCAGTGTTTGGTTGGAAAACTGGGCGGCTGAACTATATCGCAGAACCAATATTTCATTTTCCCGTTCAATTACCGTGTGAAGGTGCAATTTCCCCGCTGCCTGCTTGTTTTCCACGCAATTTTCCCAAATGGAAGCACCTTCCTGCTGCGGGATAGAGCCACCCACATACTTGCCTTCATCGGTAAACAGAACATATTCGCAAAAAGAAGGGATGTCCTCCTGTTCCACCGCAGCAGCAGATTGCAGCGTCCCTTTTGCGTTTTCAACAGCGGCGCTCTTTTGGTTTAACGGCAAAATCAAACCGCTGTTCACGCAAAGGATATACCCGCCCAGATTGACCCCGATGACCAGGAGGACCGCCAGAGCCAGAAGGGATACATACTGCAAAAATACAGTGTGGAGTTTTTTTACACCCATTTGTATCCCACCCCCCAAACGGTTTCAATCGGTGCCAGGCCACAGGCAGCCAGCTTTGCGCGGATATTTTTGATGTGGCTGGAAATCACAGAGCTGTCGCCCTCCGCGTCATAGCCGAACACAGCTTCATAAATTTGCTCTCTGGTGAAGGTTTGACCGTGATGAAGCGCCAGGTATTCACAGATTTCGTATTCCCCCTTGGTGAAGGGCAGCTTTTGCCCATCCGCCTGGGCTTCTTTGGCGTTCAGCTGAAAAACCACACCGGAAATGGAAAAGGAATTTTTCTTTTCCCGCACATCCCGGCGCAGATGAGCATTGACCCTGGCCCGCAGTTCGGCCATCCCAAAGGGCTTGGTAATATAATCATCTGCTCCAAATCCCAGGCCCTGCACAATATCATTTTCCTGCGTTTTCGCTGTCAGAAATAAAATGGGACAGTCCACGCGGGAACGGATTTGACAGCACAGGGAAAAGCCATCGACCCCCGGCATCATCACATCCAGCAGGATCAGGTCATATTTTGAGAAATTCATATTGAGAACAGCCGCTGCGTCCGATACCAGCGTGCAGGCGTGGCCATCTTTTTCCAATACCCGGCGGATCAGCTGGAGCATGGCCTGTTCATCATCAACCGCTAAAATTCGTGCCATCGGCATCCTCCTTATGTATGAATCACAACGGCCCCAAAGGGTGACAGCGCCAGCTTCGCCATTTTGAAGCACTGCATCCCAAACGGGATACCGATAATGGTACAGCACAGCAGCAGGCCGTTTAAGAGGGCTGCAATCGCCAGAGGGATTCCACTGAAAATCATCCAAAAGATGTTGGCAATTACCGAAAGGGTACTGCCGCCGTACTGAACCTCCTTGCCAAAAGGGAAAAAGGCCAGGGACGCCAGCTTGAAACATTGCCGCCCGATGGGGATTCCAATAATCGTAATGCTCCATAAAATGCCCGCAAGCGTCCACGAAAGCCCCTGCCATAGCCCGCCAAACAGAAACCACAGAATATTTCCAAGACATCCCATATTTCGTTCCTCCTATCTCATTCCGTATGCGCACCGCTATATCTTGAAAACCAAACGATGCACCCTATTATTATAACACAGGAAATGACTGTGCCGTAAAGGATGCCCGCTTGCAGGTCAGATTGGTTTACTGCTGGAAGATGGAACAGCCATGCAACAGAACTCTCAGAAAAACGAACACTCCAGCCGTAAGGAATCACATACCAGATTCCCACACCCAACCCGGTCTGCATCAGGGCGGAGAGCAGGCTGCCCACGGCCCCCACACTGATTCCCAGGTTCCGGCCAAATCGAATCGCCAAAAACAGATGCAGCCCATACAGAAAAAGATTGCTGGCCCAAAGCACCAGAGGAATGACAAGGAAAAATCCCACAGGGGTCTGTGTGCCGGTGACAAATGGAAAAAGACCGCCAAACAACACGGCGCTTATGACCACGGAAGCAAGTCCGGCAAGGAAAAGCCAGGTCAACTTGGAAAGAATCCCTTTTATTCGGCTGGTTCGGGTTAAAAGATTTTGAAAATGTCCTGCCCGCATTTCCTGATCGGCGGCGATCTGGCAGACGATTGAAACGACAAAGGGATATGCAATCGCGTGGATCTGTGCAAAAGCCGCCAGCTTGTTGCTGTCACTACTGCCGGAAATTCCGGCGTAAACCAGCATCAGCGCAGCGCCGCAGAGAGAAAACAACAGGTGTGCCGGAAAGAACGCACTGCGACGCAGCTTGTAAAAGTCGCTTTTCAAACAGCGAAAATACTCAGTCATATTTCCGCACACCTTTCCCAAAAAAACGGGAGCCGATCCAGACTATCAAAACCAGCAAGAGCAAGCCAATCAGAACGCCCGGAACAGCAGCGGCCCCATCCAGCAAAGAGGAACCATCTTCTAACGGGAGGCCATTGGGGTGCATTCCAAAAAACGGGCAGACCACCCGCGCCGGAATTGCATACGGGTCCAGAAAGAACCAGCTTTTTTCTGCGCCTATCGTTGAAAGCAGCAGGTTCGCTCCAACAGATAGAATCAGAGCCGGAAAATATCCCATCAAGCTGGTGAGCAGCATCACCAAAGGAATCTGCCACAGAAAAGTTAGCGCCAGCAGCAAGCATCCCATCAACCCGTTCATAGGAGACACTTCCATGCTTGCTGCAAATCCTGCTGCTGTTGTCACCAGCCATAACAGAAGATTTGCTCCAAAAACAAGGAGAATCAAAGCCGAAATTTTCCCCAGCCAAATTTTAGAGGAGGATACCGGCAGGCAGAGGATATTCTGCATACCCGTGTTTCGCTCCCGCACAATCATACTTGCAGACAACATGGAAACCAAAACCGGCAGGATAATCGTGTACCACCAGTTATAGGCGGAAAGCTGGACATAACTCCCGCTTAAAATGTATCCCAGCAGCAGTGTTGCCAAGGGAGCAAAGAATACCAGCTTCAAGGAGAAGGTGTGCCGCATCTTCATAAGTTCCGATTTTACCATTCCGTACATTCTTCACTCCCCCTTTCGGTTGGCTCCAACGACCCGCATAAAGACTTCTTCCAAATCGACATCTTTTTGAATTTCCGCTTCATATCCTAATTTCCCGGCGGCCATGATTCCGATGTGATCCGCAATCTGCTGAACTTCAGACAGAATATGGCTGGACAGAATCACTGTGATTCCCTGTGCCGGAAAAGAACGGATCAACTCCCGCAGATCCTGTATCCCGATGGGGTCCAATCCATTAGTCGGCTCATCCAGGATCAGAAGTTTGGGTTGTGCCAGCAACGCAAGCGCGATGCCAAGGCGCTGTTTCATGCCGAGAGAAAAGTTCTTTGCTTTTTTCCTCCCGGTATTGGTCAGCTGCACCACCTCCAATACTTCCCGGATACGGCTGTCCGGCAGACCCAAAGCCAATGTTTTGGCCTTCAGATTTTCGTAGGCAGAAAGATTTTCGTATAATGGCGGCGTTTCAATCAGCGCGCCGATCTGGGTCAAATCCTTCCGGCTCCACGGATGCCCGTCAAACAAAATCTCACCGGAAGTGGGGCGTAACATCCCGGTAATCATCTTCAAAATGGTGGATTTGCCCGCTCCGTTCGGCCCCAACAGGCCATAGACGGAATTGCGGGGAATGTGCAGCGATATATGATCGACTGCGGTTTGCTCTTTGAAATTTTTACAGAGATTCGTTGTGCTCAACATAAAATTCATATCTATAAATCCTTTCCTGAATGGTATGAGAAAAGGATACCCCTTAATTTTGGAGATTTCATGGAGAGCAAAAATAAATTTATAATCGGTATTATCATACCTATTTTCCGGTAATATAAGGTTATTCCTTAAATCATGCCGGAACGATACAATATTATTGAGGTGAATGATAATGCCGATTGATGATTTAACCATATTGGGGGATATGCTTCGAGTTGCACGAAAAGAAAAAAATTTCACGCAGCAGCAACTGGCAGATGAATCGCATATTTCCATCAAAGAGATTGCCGATATTGAGAAAGGCAGAAGAAATCCCTCTTACCTGATTATGAAAACATTAGCGAAGGTTTTGCACTTTTCTCTCGACTCGCTTATCAGGCCGGAGCTGACACCAGATGAAGCTGGGCAAAATGAGATGAAGCTACTATATCTAAACTGTCCGCCAGAGATGCGGGAAACCTTATTGAGCCATACTCGTGGATTTGCGGAGGAACTAAAGGAAATTTCCAAGAAACTTGAAAAAGAATAGGCCAGCGAGTGAAATTCGTAGTTTCCTCGCTGGCTGTTTTTGTATCAGCAAGAAAGTAGCAAGCAATGCCCGTGGATAGCCATTCGGCTTCCGGCGCTGCTTGTTGAGGGCATCCCCCAAGCCCCCATGAACACAGAATTTCATTCTGCGGCTGCGCGTCCAATGGGACGCTTTTGACCACGACCAGCTCACCTCTGGCCGTGGTCTTTTTCTCTTTCGGTATCGTGTTCCGCCTCCATGCTTAAGAGCCGATCCACATTGGCCTTTGCCGCCAGCAGCTCCCGCATTTCCTCACGGGAGCGCCGGTACTCGGCATAGGTCTTTTTCTTTTCATCCAGGAGCCGGGCGTACTCAGCTTGCAGCTCCTTGACTTTGGGGAGCTTCTTGACCCCCATATCATCAAAGGCATTTTTAGCAGCCTGATGGAGCAGGATTTCCTCCTCATGTTCCTCTCGGAATTTCTTGGAGTAACCGGCCTTCCGGTAGGCCACATAGGTGTCACGAGTTTTGGCATAGTTGATGATATGGGTCCGCAGCACGGCGATCTCTGCCATACGCTTTTCCGCTACTTTAATTTTGGCAGATAGCTCATTATGGTGAGCCGTGGCCGCCGCCGCCTTTTCCTCCAGAACCGCATACTCCAACAGGTTATGCTCCGTGAGATAGTTTACGGTCTGTGCCATCTGTTTCAGATTAAAGACCTTGGCCCATCTCGCATATCCGGCACCTTTTCCGGCCTGGAGCTTTGCCTGGATGTCAACCAGCAGATTGACCTTCGGCGGATCTGCTTGCTTGACCGGCTTCCGACGGGGTGTATGCTCCTTTTGTCCGGCGAGGACAGCCAGCAGGTCCTCCAGGGTGTAGCCATCGCCCAGGCTGTCCAAGCGGGACACTTTACCCCATCCGGGGAGCTTCAAACGGTAGGATTTTCCGCGCTTGGATACTTCGCAGCCGGATTCCCGGAGCAGCTTCAGCAGTTCGTCCAGGTCAGCAGGTTTTTGTGCCAGGGCGTTGTCAATGGCAGTACGGAGCAATTCCCGATGGGAGGGCTTCGCCTGGTCTCCCAGCCATTGGTCGTAGCTTTTGCCGTGGGGGTTTGGGTTTTCGACAATAGACAGCCCGTTCTCAATGCAGATTGTGTCGCTCAATCGGCGGACAGCCTTTGTGCTGCCCCAAAAATTGCGGAACTTCCGGTCACAATCCAGATTGACAGCACTCCAAATAATGTGATTATGGACATGGGCCTTGTCAATGTGGGTACAGACGATAAAGGCGTGTTTTCCCTTGGTGAACCGCTTGGCAAACTCCACGCCCAGCCGGTTGGCTTCCTCCGGGGTGATCTCCCCAGGACAGAAGGACTGGCTAACATGGTATGCGATCACATCGTCCGCGCCACGGACCCGCCCGGTGGCGGCAATATACTGGCGCTTGGCCAACATGAACTCGGCGTCGGCCACACGGCTGTCGCACTCATAGCCGGTAATGAGCCTGCCGTGGTCAGTTTTTTGCGGATTGGCCACATAGTCAATAATCGCGCTGATGGCTCGGCTCTCGGTCCGGCCCTTGCCGATGTGCAGCGGCATGATGCGCGTGGTTGCCATGAAGTTTCCCTCCCTTCAAAAAATGGGCAGCCTCAGCTGCCCATCTCGTCACGGTATGAAATAATCTGTTTCTTTTTCTGTTTGGCGCACCGCAGCGTAGTGGCAGCTCCACCCCAATCATGGAGAACATAGGCCACCACCACATCGGCGGACTCTACCATCCAGCGGTTCCTATGCGAAATTGCAAAACGGCGCGGTACAGTCTCCAGCGGTGGGTACACCGTGCTATCGTAACCGGAAGTGTCTCTCCCGGTGTTAAGATAGGCCAAGACAAGAATCAGCTCAATCTGTGGATACCGCTTTTTCTGTGATCTCAGAACAGACGCTGCCAAGTTGTCAAAAGCTCCATAGCCACCCAGGTAAAAGGTAGTCGCGCCTTGCTCAATCAGTTTCTGCGTAACATCACATAACCAGTTCTCAATTTTCTCGCTCTGCGAAATCTGTGCATGACCGCAAAAGGTCACTGTCATAAAAACACCCCTGATTCCATCATAGCGCAAATAACGCCATTGGTACAGGTACAGGGACTAATTTTCACACGCCTGCCCATATAATAACTTTAGTACAGGGACAGGGACGGTGAGTGCGATTGAAGCTAAATCAGGCGGTCAGCAGACGCCTTTCAGAATTGCTGGAGGAGCGGAAGATGACGCAGTATCAGCTGTATATGAAAAGCGGCGTTCCCAAGTCCACCATTGGCAATATCATCAACTGTTCTTACGATTCTGTAAAGCTGCGAATCATCCATGAGATGTGCCAGGGGCTGGGAATTGGAATAGACACCTTTTTTGCTTCGCCACTTTTCAAGGAAGATAATCTGGAACCATAAGACCTCCGACGAGCTTCGCCGGAGGTCTTATCATAAGCTGAACACCCTCTCCGCCAATGGGAGAGGGTGTCTTTTTAGCCGTAAACCAAATCTTGAATTGCATATTTCAAATCCTGCACCTTGCCCAGCAGCCAAAAGGCCAGCTTCGGCAGCCCAAAGGGGCTTATGAGAAATGCGATCAGCAGCAGGATAAGGCCGTTTTGCGGAGAATATGTGAGAAGCACCGCAACACCCAGAAAAGCAATCACCGTACTGAGCAGCCCCAGCACCAAGCCGGACACATAGACCAGCCCCACGCAAATCCAGATGGCCAGGGTGAGCAGCAGGATCACCGGCGCAATCACAATCTTCAAAATCAGCTTCAATGCGGTCATTTCATGGCCTCCTCTCGACGATCCAAATACTTCTGGCACAGACGGCGGACCTGTTCCTCGTCGGCCTCGTTTTCTTCCCGGCGTCCCTTTGTCAGTTGAATGGAGGCAAAGGATTCGTACTCGACCAGCAGATGGTCAAATAGTTCCTCCGGGGTCCGGCATACATCACCCTCGCAATAGGGCGGGTCCGGGGGCGAGCCGTTGAAGGACACACAGACATATCCGTACCGGCTCTTGTAGACTTCCAGCTCCATATCCTGCGCCAGATAGTCCTCGAAAATCTCTAAAACCTTTTCAAAGGTCAACATTGGTATCTCAACTCCTTTGTGAGATGTGAGAACACTTTGCTATCTGCCTTTATTATCCGGCAAGCCCCGTCAAAAGGCAAGGATACAGACAAAAAGAAAAAGCGGAGGGAGGCGCGGCGAAAAGAACGCCGTTCCTCCCTCCGCAGATGGGATATATACCCCTGTCACGATAGATTGGAGAGCTGGGTCAGGATTTCCTTCACGCCCTCCCATAACTGCTCCTGCCGCTGGGCTATATCTTCCAGGTCAGCGTCGTAGACACGCCCGGTCTCATGCACTCGGCGGGTGAGCTGGTTCAGGTTGTTGCTGCTCCGGCGCAGCAGGGACACCAGCTCCTTCAGCTCCGGCAAGTCCAGCTGCACCACATAACCGTCCAGGGCCATCTTCCGCAGATAGGCTTCCCGGTTCTTCGTCCCAAGTTGGGACATTTTCTGCTCAATCAGCGCCAGCTCCTCCGGGGAGACCCGGAAATTCACCTGGACATCCCGCTTGCGCTTCGGGGCGCTCACCGTTCCGGCTCCCGTTTCTTATGGCCCGGAGCTTTGGGGGCTGCCTGTTTCGGTTCCTGCTTCAAATGCTCCCGGACAGAAGGCCGGGGCTGGCGCAGCTCCTTGGAGCGGTCCTCGCTGGCCAGGATGGTGGCATAGGTTCCAGGAAGTCCCTTCATACCGGTAAACGACAGACTGCGAAACGGCAGGAGATTCATCAGTCGGTCATGGTCTTTGCTCCCGGCACGGTTCAGAAACTCCGGGGAAATGCGGGCCATGTAATGGGTCCCGTGGGGGCTGTTCGGCATATCCGGTGCGCGCAGCTCCCGCAAAATCCGTTCTGCCTCTGCCTGGATGTCCTCTGCCGTCAAGGGCTGGCGGCGCAGATGTTCCTCGCGCACCAGATCAATAAAGCCATTCAGCACGGCGGGGTGGCTGTTCAGGGCATACCCACACCGGACGGTATCGGAGTTGTAGTTAGGGATGGTCTTTGCCCATTCCTTGTTGCGGGGCGAGTAGCGCCCATCCCAGTCCTGGAGCTGGACGGTGTTGGCAAGGACCAGCATGACCCGGTCCATGCCGTAGGTCTCAATTACGCCCTTGGCGGCATCGTGACTGAGATACATCCCGTCGAAGTGTTCCCGCACCGCTGCTTCAATGGCCTCCTTGCATTGGAGATTGGCGTTGTTGGAAGCCCGGTACTGCTCCAGCTCCCCATGCTCTTTCGCATAGGCAGCGGAGTGAGGGTAAATGGCGGCTTTCCGCAGCTCCGCCTGGGCCTTGCAAGCATCATCGGCCCGGTTCTCAATGCTGTCCCGGATCACATCCATGTAGCCGGTCTCCAACTTTTCAAAGTAACGGTACACATCGGCCAGCGGCGTGGGCGAATCCAGCAGCGCCTGGGCCTGGGCAGCGGTCAGCTCCAGTTCCTCCATCGCCATCACGATGTCCTCCCGGACGGTGTATTCGTAGGCGTGGTTCAGGACCTCTGCCGGGGGCTGGCTTTTCAGCCAGTCCCGGTATTTGTCCTGTTCAGCGGCCATCTTCTCATAGAGGGCCGTATTCAGATCGTTGGTATTCATGTTATCGCACCTCCTCATGCTGTTTCGGTTTCTTTTCGGGGCTGCGGGGCGGCACCGGACGCTTCAAGCTGTCCAGCACCGAGGGCCGTGCGCTCTTGGCGATCACGGACTCCGGCTGAGAGCGGCCCTTGCCGTCCAGATTCAGAAGCGTGTCCAGCTCCACCAGACGGGCGGACTTTACCCGCAGATCATCCTCATAAGAGAAAGGCTTGCCCACTTCCTCCTTGGCGGCGGCCTGCTGCTGGTACAGATTGTCCAGTTGGGCCTTGGTCGCCTCCAGGCGCTGGGGCATTTGAGAGAGCGCATTGTCAATGCGGGTCAGGTTGCCGCGTGGGTCTGTGCCGAGGCTTGCCCGGTGGGTCATCTGGCCTTTCAGCAGGAGCGTATATTCCTGTTTCCAGGCCGAAAACTCCACGGACATAGTGAAGCCTCGGTAGCTGCCGATCTGCACAGGCTCGGAGCCTTTGACCTCCTTGCAGGCGTCCAGCAGGGCTGCACCGGCGTTTTCCTTGTCCGTCAGGGTATCGCCCCGGATCTCCATCCCGGCAAAGCCATCCTCCGGGTGAGGATGGGCGGCCAGGGTCTCCAGGTCTGCCTCAAACCCCTGGATAAAGCCCTTGTGCTTTTCAATTTCCTCCGGGAAGTATTTCAGCAGCTGGTCCTCCAGACGATACTGCTTGCTCTGGTGGTCGGCTTTCATAAGCTTCAGCTTGGAGACCTCCACATCCAGGTCCATGCGCTCCTTGATACGGGGGTCTCCGGCGCACAGGGCCTTGATCTCGGCAAAGGATAATGCCGTTTCGTCCACATCGTCGCAGCTTCTCACCGGCGATTTGGAAGTCATAATCTGGCTGATGAATTTCTGTTTGTTCTCCACCGTCTGCCACAAATAGGCGTCAAAGGTTCCCTCAGTCACATAGCGGTACACATGGACCAGGGGATTTTGGTTGCCCTGGCGCTCGATACGGCCCTTGCGCTGTGCAAGGTCTCCCGGCCGCCACGGGCAGTCCAGGTCATGGAGCGCCACAAGTCGGTCCTGCACATTGGTGCCAGCGCCCATCTTGGCGGTGCTGCCCAGCAAGACGCGCACCTGGCCGGTGCGGACCTTGGCGAACAGCTCCTTTTTCCTCACTTCGGTGTTGGCTTCATGGATAAAGGCGATCTGATCGGCGGGCATCCCCTGGGCGATGAGCTTTTGCCGGATGTCCTCGTAGATGGTAAAGACCGGCTCCGGCTCTTCCAGCGGCACAGCCTGTTCCAGCGCATGGAGCGTGGGGTTGTCCAGCTGTTTGGCTGCCTTTTTGGAGGGGGCTGCCTGGGGCGTGGAAATGTCGCAGAACACCAGCTGGGTCAGCTTGTCAGCCTCGCCGTCTCGCCAGATCTGCATGATGTTTGAGACACATTGGTTGACTTTGGTGCCGGGTTCGTCCGGCAGCGCCTGATTGATAATGCGCTGGTCCAGCCCCAGCTTGCGGCCATCGCTGGTGATCTTGAGCATATTGTCCTGGGAGGGGTCCACCGTGCCGCTGTGTACCAGGGAGGCACGCTCGGAGAGCGCCTTCACCATTTCCTGTTGCTGCTCGGTAGGCTGGGCCACGACATTGTGGTACTCCACCTCCGGCGTGGGCAGATGGAGTTGATCGGCGGTTTTAATGTCCGCCACCTCTTTGAACAGGTTCATCAGCTCCGGGAGATTGAAAAACTTGGAGAAGCGGGTGCGCGCCCGGTAGCCAGTGCCTTCCGGTGCCAGCTCCAGCGCCGTCGTCGTTTCACCAAAGCGCGACGCCCAGCAGTCAAAGTGGGTCATACTCAGTTCCTGCAAGCGGTCATACTGGAGATACCGCTGCATGGTGTAAAGCTCGGTCATGGAGTTGCTGACCGGGGTGCCGGTGGCAAAGATAACCCCTCGGCTGCCGGTGATCTCGTCCATGTAGCGGCACTTGGCG
>Ga0079305_1002766_pt1 | contig 13862 bp, 17 predicted proteins | sample LMS_cellobiose_e_FD_79183 | JGI IMG/M metagenome (GOLD analysis project Ga0079305, IMG submission 79183) | Rumen-fistulated moose microbial communities from Alaska, USA - LMS_cellobiose_enrichment | ecosystem: Host-associated > Mammals > Digestive system > Stomach > Rumen fluid ... | reverse complement strand
CCAGCGCATTCAAACCAAAACAAAACTGACACCGCTGGAGTTGCGATGCCAGTTCGTTACTTAATTCTATTCTCCTACATCTCGGGTCTTTTTTGTGCTGTCCGCACAATCTGGTTCGGTTCACTCTGCATCCCCGGGTATTCTCACGTGTCGAATCGCGGCGTCAAAAACTTTCGCTGGGGGCTTGACGGCCCGCGGCGTCTGTGGTATTATATTCGAGCTAAAGCAATATCGCGGGGTAGAGCAGCTGGTAGCTCGTCGGGCTCATAACCCGGAGGTCGTTGGTTCGAATCCTTCCCCCGCAACCACTAAAACCGCCTGATTCTTGATGAATCGGGCGGTTTTCTTAACTTTTTAGGCATATTTGATTTTGCTGTTTTGCGAATAGTTCAACTTTAGTTCAACTCGGCCTCCAAAATCACGCCTTTTTGAGAAAAATATCGGCTAAAACATCCGCGTTGCGCTGATCGGCTTCCTCCATAACATGAGCATAGATGTTGCTTGTCGTGGACGGTTGAGCATGACCCAGCCGCTTAGAAATTGAAATGGTGTCTATGTGATTGAAGTACAACATAGAGGCCATTGTGTGACGGAAAGCATGAGGGTTGATGTGCGGCAGACCGTGACGCTTGGAAAACTTCTTCATCCAGTCCGTCACGGTGTCCGGGTGCATGGGCAAGCCGTTATCCTGACAGAACACAAAGTCTTGATCCTGATAGTATTCTCCTAGCTTGAAGCGTTGTTCTGCTTGCTTTAATTGCCATTTGCGGAGGAGCTGCATAGTCTCTCCCGGCAATGTGATCCAGCGGATGGAGGTTTCTGTTTTGGGGGTATCTTCATAAATACCACGGTCGATGCTATACAAGATCGAGTTTTCAATGTGAATCCGATTTGCTTTGTAGTCAACCGCCGACCATTTCAGACCGAGGATTTCACCGCGCCGCGCTCCTGTGATAAGAAACAGGTGTACCAGCGTTTTCCACTTCAACGGCTCAAGCTCCAATGCTTCCCGGATGGCTTCAACCTGTTCGGCCTGAAAGTAATTGACATTCTTCTTTTCGGCTTTTGGGAGTGTAGCTTTTGCGGCAACATTAAAGGGTATCAATTCTTCTTTGACGGCCTGTTCCAGTACGGCAGAAATCAAACGGTGATGCTCTATCACGGTCTTTGCAGACAAGGCGCTGTTGTCCACTATTACAAGAAACGCTTTTTCAAACTGTATGCCGAGTGTATCAGCTATTTTCTGCGCTTTCTCTGCGCTCACCGTTTCGCCGCGGACAGCGGCGGCAACCGTTGACGGGGCAAGTCCAGTATCAGCGGCGATTTTTGCGCGGCTGATTTTCTTTTCTTTCAGGATGGCGGCAAGGTCAATCCTTGCTTTTGCTTTGTCGGGGCTGATCTTTACGCCCTTTTCTCCCAGCTTCGTGTATAGCGTGTTCAGATGATCCACGCGCAAATCACGGAGCTTTATGTGTCCGATTTCCGGGAAAACCCTTTCGGTCAACTCTTTATATCTGACAAGAGTTGAATGTTTGATCTGATCCCGCTTTTCTTTCAGGTCAAGTACATAGTTGGTGTATTCGGAGAACTTCAACCGGGTATCTGTTGCAGTTCCCTCTTTACATTCTTTTTCAAAGGTCGCGGCGAAAGCTTCGGCCTTTTTTCTTGCGCTCTTTTCCGTCCATGTGGGCTGCACTTCAAAAGTTGCCGTCCACGGCTTTAGTTGTTTACCATCAGCGCCGCGCCCACGATGGACACGGACAGAATAGGAAATCAGCTTGCCGTTTTTATCCCGGCGCTCTTGGATATTAGCCATTATTTTTATCTCCCTTCTGTCTGAATAAATGCTTTAGTTTCAATTCTACAAAATCGCAGACTTCATTTTCAAATTGATTCATTTCTTCAAGGGTTAGCTGTACAGATTTGTCCCCGTGGTGAATTGTATAGCCGTCTCTAACCATCTTCAACCAATTCTCTATTGGGGCGCTATTCTCATTTGGACTATGAGCAGGTGATGTTAGCCCTATTTGATAGTCTGTTAGCTGTGCAAACGCAGAAAGACCAGTAAACAACAAGTTTCCCTCATCCTTAACTTGAGAGATCGTTGCACTAAATTTTTCCCCGTCTGTCTTATAATCGACAAACCCCAAAATGTACTCAACGAGAACTCCGGGAAAGAAATCGGCTATTTTCCGAGCATCGCTTTCCGTCAAAGTTCGTTTGCCGTTTAACTTTGCATTTAGAACAATGGGGGAGATTTCCATACGATTGGCTAATTCTTGTTGTGTCTTTCTTTCGCCCGGGTGTTCGGTTTTCCACCATGCAAAAAGCCCCTTCGCACGTTCAGCACGCATTTTTGTTAATTCTTCACTTGGCTTTGCCATTTTCACCCCTCCAATTATCAGGAAAAAAATTTAATTTGGGAATAGATAAACCTATCAATTTCTGATAAGATTATAGCACGATGAGCGACGAAAGTCAATCAAAAATGTTAATTATTTTATTGGAGGGTTGTATATGCCAGAATTCAAAACCATTCGACAGACAGCAGCAACAGGACTTCTTAGCGAACACCGCTTGAGGCTTTTGGTGGCTCAAGGAAACTGTCCCGGCATTAGGGCGGGTAATCGTTTTCTCGTGAATGTTCCCGCTCTTGCGGAACAGCTTGACCGGGAAAGCCGCGCCGCCATGATGGAGGTGAGCGCCGATGCTCGATGACCTGCAACAGCAGGAAGATAAGCATTGCCTTGTAGTTGCAGCAGATGTAGAGGCCGGACAACGATCTTTCTTGCGGCACCCTGATCTCCCGCTCGGTGAAGTTGTAATCATTGCCGGAGCGGGAGGGATCGGAAAAGGACAGTTTGGGGCGTATGTGCTGGCTTGTCTCTCTGCCGGGATTGACTATCGAACCGGGCGAGCTATGCACGAACCCTGCAATAGCCTGTTCGTCAGCACGGAAGACACAAGCTCAGATATTCGAGCAAGGCTTGACCGGGCAGATGTGGACGCGGACTTGCACCGTATCTTCATCGTGGACAAGCTGCAAAGTTTTGAAATGGGCTTGACCGTTTCCGATGATATAGGGCTACTCATGATCGAAAGTTTAATCATGGACGCTCAAGCGAAGTTTACGATCTTAGACCCCTTGCAGGGCTTGTGTGGGCGTGATGTGGATATGTCCCGAACAAATCATATCCGACAAATCATGCACGGATTAGCAGCCGTTGCGGAGCGTACACAGTCAGTTATCTGCTTGTTTGCCCATCCAAATAAACGGCAGAGCGTAGCAAACGCAAATGACTTAATTAGTGGAAGCACCGACATCGTTTCGGCTGCCCGCTCGGTGCTGTTGATGATGCCGGACTTTGAGACGAACGAAGCAGATACACGGCTGATTATACATAGCAAGTCAAATCACGCGAAGCCGGGCAAAACTATGAGGTTTAGGATTGCGGAGACCAACCGCGTTGTTGGCTTATCTGACATCACCGCTGCCGATGCCGTGGAGGCCGTCAACTATCGGAAGCTGTCAAAGGCAAACGGACACGGCTCAAATGAGGACTATGAGGAAATGTTTATCGGCGGGGTAAAACGACTTCTTTCAACCGCTGGAAGCCCTGCACAGATAAGTTTCAAGGATTTCGTTGAACAGTACGCCCCCGGCTTTGCCGGGAAGCCGAAACGCATACTTGACGATTTGTCAGAGCAGCTTTTGAACGAACACAGGATCGTTGTCCGCACGACCACGGGGAAATCTGAAATCCGCGTCAACGGTGACAGGGGCTTTCGCTGTGAATGGGAAGCGCCGTCAGTAGAGGAACTAACGGACGATCTGCCGCTATAAATCCCGATTTACACGACTTAAAAAATCGGGAAATCGGTAAAAGAGCATGGATTCATCCCGATTTCCCGATTTATAAAGCAGACAGAAACGGGAAGCTGTCCTTTGATGGCAAAAAAGAGTTATCAATTACATTTTGGAGGTACACATGGACGAAATGACAAAAGGCGAAAAAATCTCACGAACTGCACGGGAAAAGAGAGAGCGACACGAAAAGGAAGTTGCGGAGGCAAAGCGAGAGCGGGAATTGCTGCATTCCACTTTGACGTCAATTCTTGAAGATGCACAGGCCACGCCAGCCGACAAAGCCAAGGCAGTCGAGCTTTTGATGCAGCTCAAAGGGTGGTGTTGATGGCGAAAAATCCCATACTACGAATTTTGCGGATATTTACTACAAAACAAGGGGGTGACGAATGTGCCGAAGATCGACGACGAGCGGATTCTTGCTGCGCTGCTGACTGCCGGAAGTGTGCGCAGGGCTGCGCAAATTGCAGATGTAAGCGAATCCACAATTCGCAACCGTCTGAAAGATGATACTTTCCGCGCAGAATATGAAGCCGTCAAGGGTGATATTCTGACCGAGGCTTGCGACGCGCTGACAGCCCGTCTAACGCTTGCGGTTGATTCCCTTTGTGATGTGTTGGAGAACGGCGAAAGCCCCGCCACAGCGAAGATAAGCGCCGCTGATAGCGTTCTCCGGCATGGGCTACGGTACATCGAAGCCGGAAACATTTTGCGCAGATTGGACGCGCTGGAGGCACAGCAGAATGATGAATAATGCCATTATGCAGCGGCTCAAAGAGCTTGAACAAAGAACATCTCATTCTGTTCCGAACTATGAGCAATTCCGGGCAGAATGGGAAACGATGGACGAACTTAGCCGTGCGCTGTTCATCTTCTACGCTGAACAGCCGCAAACATGGGACAGCATGGAACGGCGCTATATGCAGGCAATTAGGGAACATCTCACAAAGATGGGAATGGTACACGATGCCAAAAGCATTATCGAGCTTGCCGGGGAGCTTGACACCGTGGGCGGGGGTGCTGATTATGCATAACATTGAATCGCGCCTTGCCGCGCTGGAGGCCGGGCGACGATCTGACCCGCTGCTTGTGCTTGCCGAGGATGATGACGGAAACACGACGCGAATGACCGTCACCGAAATGTTGAACGCCGGGCGCGGATTCATCCGAGTTGTCGGCGGCAGCCGCCTGTCAGACCTTGACAAGCTGCTTGCGGCATACCATGACCAGGCGTTACAGGCCGTTGATGGAGGTGGTAACGATGGCTGACAAGATAATCGTGCGCTACAGGCCACGGAGACGGGCGAGGATCATTTATGACCCTAACCCGTGCGATTGCAAACAGGCGAAAGCTAAAGCCATTTGGGAGGCCTTATGCCGTCAATCTGAAAAGAGAGGTGCAGTCCGTGAAAAGCTACGAGAGACGCCTTGCAAAAATTGAAGCGGCACGCCCCCGGCTATTTGCTGACATACTCGCGCTGATAGGCCGCCATGCGTTTTATGACGAGATCAACGACAATGAGCGGGAACGATATTGCTGTTATATCGGCGTAGACCGCCGCGTCTTTGAAGAAGTCAATCAAGCCGTTGCCGGAAACCTTCATGTACTACTCCGGCAGATTGAACCACCCACGCCGGACGAACTGAAAGAAATCATAGACGAACTCGAACAAACAACATTATCAATAACTGACCAGAAAGGAAAATAACTATGTCACAGTTTAAGTCTTATGTAAACCGATTTGATGAACTCGCACGGGAGGCTTTTAAGGTAATCGCCGAAACCACGGGCGCGCTCAAGGCGGCAGAGGAGCAGCGCAAAGCTCACCCGATGCAGCCCGGCCTCACGCCCGAAGCAGCCGCCAGAGCTGCCAAATATGAAGCTGCATACCAGAGCGCACGGGGCAAATATGAGGCAATGCGAAAGAACCTCCCGGATGAAGCACGGCGCAAGGTTGAGAGCCTCCGGCAGGAACTGGCCGTTGAAGTTGGCAAAGCGTATGCCGCTAAGCCGTCTGACCTTGACCACGATGTTCTCACCCTGCTTGAAAGCGGTATTCTGAACGATGCAGATTTTGCACGGCTCATGCACGATGCCACCACTCCGACAATGCGCCGTCTGATTGCTAAGTTTGCAGACGATGGAGCAGCGAAAGCGGAAAGTGACGGTGATCGCAATATGGCGCGAAATCTCCGCGTGATCGCCCAGAGCGGGAAAGAAGATGGCCGCAGTTTTCTTAGCGCCTTTGACACCATGAACGACACATTCAACCGCACAATGAAAAACCATGCCATGATCCCGTATTGGGATTCGCTGACACAGCCTATCGTTGGCAGTTTCTAAATCTAAATAGAGCCATTATCCTTTCAAAAAAGGGAGGCCGTCCGGGAAACCGGGCGGCTTTTCTACTGCGCTTTGAGTTCAACAAAAATTCAACTACGATGCAAAAAGTTGAATTATTTAATATCACGATAGTCTACGAGCGAAAGCGGAAAGCCTTGAAAAACAAGGGCTTTTTTAATGTTAGCAAACATTAAAAAACACTTCTTTTTGAACTCATAACCCGGAGGTCGTTGGTTCGAATCCTTCCCCCGCAACCATACAGGCACCGTGATTTTAATACGAAGTCACGGTGCTCTTTTTATGCCTGAAAACCTCAAAGCACCCGTGATTTCAGGCTTTTTCCATATAAGGCTATCTCCGGCAGAGCTTTTTCCCACCGTCGTCAACATAGGCGTATTCCTTGCCCGGTCGTTGGGGAAACAGTGGGAAGCGTCTGCTTCCTGTCTGCCGGACAACTATCTATTGCGCACACTGAGCAATTTCTATATAATAACAGTAATAGCAGCGGTCGCTGGGGGCAAATCGGACGGCAGAAATTGACGTGTGCCGTGTGCCTGAAAATGATATCCACTTCCGGCGGGCGGGGGATTGCCCTCCGCAGTAATGAGAGAGGTCTGTTTGCCGCCATGAACTTCGATACAAGAGATAAAAAACCGAAGATATGGAATGTAGCTATTATTTCGGCAGCAGCGGTCGTTACCGTTGCTGTACTGGCGGTCATAGCGGGAAATCGGCAAAGCATGGCAATCAGCCTGATCATGGGCGTCTATTTTGTCGGCGTGATCGTCATGCTGATCACCGCGTTTTTCAGGCAGCTTCAGTATAATCCGTATTCGTATAATGTGATCTATTATCTGGGCTTTTCCCTGTTTGTCTTTTTCGTGCTGGTATTCCATGTATTATCGACGCTCCGGGTGTTTTCCGATCCGGCTTCCCTTAGCATAGAGCAGATACTGTCCGAACTGACTGGCGCCGCCAGAAACTTTCTGTTCCTGATCTCCGTTTTTATCGTTCCTTTTTCCGTGGCTCTCGCGATATCAAATATTTCCCTGATAAAGCATGAAGGCTTCAGGCCGGTGAACCTCCTCGGGATCTTTCTGGGCATCTTTCTGATCGGCGGTCTGTTGTTTCTTCTCTCCCGTGACCGGAACTTTTCGGGGGGGGCTTGAGCAGCTGCGCAGGCATGAGATCGCAATGAGCCTGGTCGCATCCTTTTATCTGTATTTTGAATGCATGATGATCGGCGCCATAGTGGCCGGGCTGATCGCCGCGTTTTACGAGCCGGAACCGGATAAGGATATCGTGATCATCCTTGGATACAGCCTCCGGGACGGGAAGGCGTCTGAATCGGTCCTGAGGAGGAGGGTAAACAGAGCGATCGCGTTCCGGGAAAAGCAGCTGCGCGAAACGGGCAAAGACCTGGTCTTTATCACTTCGGGGGGCAGGGGGACGGATGAATCCGTATCCGAAAGCAGGTGGATGCATGACTATCTTGTTCAGCAGGGCGTTCCGGAGGAGATCATCATCGAGGAGGATCAGTCAACGACCACCCATGAAAACATGATTTTTTCGAAGAAAAAGATACTGGAAATCGATCCGGAGGCAAAAGTCGCATTCTGTACTTCGAATTACCATGTTTTCAGAAGCGGCCTGTATGCGAGGCGGGAAAAAATACGGGCCGTAGGAATGGGCGCGAAAACGAAGTGGTATTTTTGGCCGAATGCCTCTGTCAGGGAATTCGCGGGGATCCTTTCCGAACACAGACTGAAACAGGCTGTCATCCTGTCTGGACTGATCCTATTGAATGTGGCGCTTGGATTGTTGGCTTACACGGTATAAGGGAGGAGCCTCCAGCCTGGGATGCGGAGGAGAAAGATACAGAGCGACGTCCTTTACCGATTTGCCGCGTATTTGGCGCGCAAGCGTACACCAACACGTCTCACAGCATCTTTTACACACGAACACAGCAATCTATAGATCTGAAAAACGAAGTACTTTGCCCCACCTTGCACCCGCCTCCGTTTGGAGGTAAGAAACGCCGAATTGTATAATTGCCGATGTTCCAACGCACTAAAAAGACAGAGAGGCAAATGCCTCTCTGTCTTTTCTGTGTCTGTGAAGAAAGGGGAAACAACGGCCTTCGTTCAGGAGCGCTGTTCCCGAGCGGTTTCGAACAGGTGGATCGCACAGGCCAGGTCCTCGACCGCCAGGCCCAGCGACTCAAACACGGTGATCTCTTCGCCCGACAGCCTTCCCGGGACATCGCCGGCCAGCAGAGCACCCAGAGAGCCGAGCAGATGGGACTTTTCGATCATCCCCTCCTGCAGCGGGATCACAAAATCTCCGGCCTCGGCAAAGACGGACTCCTCCTTATCGCAGAAGAAGCGGGAGTCCCGGACCGTCTGTCCGTCGAGCTCCCGGGCGTCCTTCGTGCAGGAGCCCACGGCGCAGATATGCGTTCCGGCTTTGATATCGGCGCGGGAGAACAGGGGCTTCTTCGACTGGGTCAGGGTACAGACGATATCGGCGTTTTGGCAGGCTTCCTGCACGCAGTCCGTAGGGATCAGCCGCAGCACCGGGGCACGGGCGGCGTTTTTCCGGCAGAACTCTTCCGCCTTGGCGTAACTGCGGTTCCAGACGTAGACCTCCTCCAGCGGAAAGACGCAGTTCATCGCTTCCAGGTGGGAAACGGCCTGCTCTCCGGTCCCCAGCAGGGCAAGGGCGGAGGACTCGGGGCGGGCCAGCAGCCGGGAAGCCACCGCGCTGACGGCTCCCGTGCGGATCCTGGTCACTTCCGTGGCGTCGACGGCGGCCAGAAGCCGTCCGTTTTTGCTTTCGAAAAGGAGGATCACACCCTGGTGCGACGGGAAGCCCTGCCGGGAATTGAGCGGATAAACGCTCAGCACTTTCGCTCCGAAGTAGCCCTGCTGCGAGCAGGCCGGCATAAAGCCGAGGATCCCTCCCGTGGGCAGCGGCGTCACATGGCGCAGATACTGCGTAAAGGCTCCGGCGTATTCCTCCCGCAAGGTTTTTTCCATCAGTCGGATGCAGTCTTCCGTACGCATGTGCTCGTGCACATACTCTTTATCCAGGAGAAAGAAAGGTTCCGATACCAACATGCTCATTTCCTCCGTTTCTTTTGCGCTGCGATGAAACAGCCCGCAGCCATACATGCATTGTACCATGATCATTCCGCACAGGCAACCAAAAGGAGGAGGCTCCGGCTTTGTTGAAACAGGATTTCTCAGCCATAACAGGATAACGACCAACCGCCGCCGCCCGCCTGTGCCGAAGCCGATGAATCCGGGGGGGCGGGCGCTTGTTCTTGAATAATTACGACAAATCTGGTAAGATTCTGGAAGAACAGCCCGCAGAAAACCAAGCAAGAGAAGCAAGGAGAGGAAATATGCAGTACTATCGGATCGAGAATACGCTCGTGCGCTGTCCGCCGGAGGAGATCCCCAAAGACGGGAAGCGGAAGTTCGTCGCCGTCATGAGCTCCGAGGAGTGGAAGAGCGAGCGCGAGCGCCTTCAAATGGGGATCGAGTTTGACCCCACCATGCGGGACATCCACAGCACCAAGGCGGAGGCCAATTACGGCTCGCTGACCGGGACCTTCCGGCTTTTGAACCGGGACAATCCGCTGGGCCGGGAGCGCCGCTTTGCCTTCGCTCTGGATGAGAGAGGGGTCGTCTTCATCGACGAGCACGACACCGCCGGGAAACTCGTTGAGACCGTTGCCCAGACGAAGCGCTGGCGCGAGAGCGGTCTGGAGCGTTTTCTCTATGATTTTCTCGAGCAGCTCGTCGGCGAAGATCTCCCCATGATCGAAAAGTATGAGACCGAACTCGACAACATCGAGGACATGATCCTCGCCGGGACCGCCGAAAACGACCTGCCCAGGATCAACGAATTTCGCAGCATCGTCCGCCAGATTCTCATCCACTACGATCAGCTCACCGACATGGTCCAGGAGCTGGAGGAGAATGAAAACGGCTTCTTTTCCGAAGAGAACCTGCGCTACATCCACCTGTTCATGAACCGTCTGTCGCGGCTGTACGACAGGGCCTCGTCGCTGCGCGACCACGTGCTGCAGGTGCGCGACCTGAACCGCGAGCAGCTGGAGGTCCGGCAGAACCGCACCGTGACCCTGCTGACGGTGGTCACGACGATCTTCATGCCGCTGACGCTGATCGTGGGCTGGTACGGCATGAATTTCCGCTATATGCCCGAGCTGGACAGCCCGCTGGGTTATCCGCTGGTGATCGTGCTGAGCCTTGCCGTCATCGTGGGCATGCTGGTCTTTTTCAAAAAGAAAAAATGGCTGTGACACGCCCGGTGCGTCTGCGCCTGCGGCGCGGCACGCTTTGACTGAGGCAGATTCCCGTCGTGTTTTGATGAATTTTCAGCACGGCGGGGAACTGTTTTGATCGTCCATACGAAAGGAGGGAAAAGCATGCCCTTCCGGATCACGCGAAACGATCTTACAAAGGTCGCCGCCGACGCCATCGTCAACACCGCAAACCCGGAGCCGGTCATCGGCGGCGGGACGGATTACGCCATCCACAGCGCCGCCGGACCGGAGCTGCTCGAGGCGAGGAAGCAGATCGGGGCGATCCCTGTCGGCTGCTGCGCCGAAACCCCCGCCTTCGGCCTTCCGGCCAAATACGTGCTGCACACCGTGAGCCCTGCCTGGATCGACGGGCAGCATCACGAGGAGGAGCTTTTGCGCAAAGCCTACGACGCCGCGCTGCATCTGGCGGACGAGCTGGGCTGCAGATCCGTTGCCTTCCCCCTGATGGCGGCGGGGACCTACGCCTTCCCCCACGACCTGGCGCTTGCCGTCGCCATTCGCGCTTTTACGGATTTCCTGATGGAGCACGAGATGCAGATCGACCTGGTCCTCTTCAACGCGAAGGCCTTCAGCCTGGCGGGCTCCATCTTCGACGACCTGAAAAGCTACATCGACGACAACTACGTCGCCGGAAAGCACGGGGAGGAGTACGCTCTGTTTGAGGCCGCGCCCATGGCTTCGTCGAATCTTGCCGAGAGGCCGCAGCGCCGCCGTCGCTGGCCGCTCCCGGAGCCTGAGGATTCGGCCTTCGGCAGCATCCCGACGCCGGAGGCTCCGCAGGCGGGCGCCGTTTCCCTGGAGGATATCCTCCGGCAGCGCGAGAGGACCTTTTCCGAATCTCTGCTCGATCTGCTGAAGGAGCGCGGCGGCAAGGACTCCGAGGTCTACAAGCGGGCCGAGGTCAGCAAGCAGCTCTTCAGCAAGATTCTGAACAACAGGGACTACCAGCCGACAAAAAACACGGTCATCCAGCTCGCCGTCGGCCTGCAGCTGGATCTGCCGCAGACGCAGAAGCTCCTGGAAAAGGCCGGCTACGCCCTGACGCGCAGCAGCAGGGCGGACCTGGTCGTTCAGTACTATATCGAGAGGAAAATCTACAGCGTCAGCTTTATCAATGAGGCTCTTTACGACTGCGGTCTGCCGCTTCTGAAAACCGGCCTCAAGACATAAAAAAGTCAACGGCGAGTTGACCGATCCCCCTTTCCTTTGCGCTATCATAAGGCCACAACAAAGGAAAGGGGTTTTTATCATGAACAAGAATCTGACGGAAATCGTATTCATCCTGGATCGCAGCGGCTCCATGGCGGGCCTGGAGGACGACACCATCGGCGGCTTCAACGCCATGCTGGAAAAGCAGAAGAAGGTGCCGGGAGAGGCACTGCTCTCCACCGTCCTGTTCGCCAACGACAGTACGGTGCTCCATGACCGTGTCGACATCCAGAAGGTCGAGCCCATGACCGGGCAGCAGTACCAGGTCGGCGGCTGCACGGCATTGCTGGACGCCATCGGCGGCGCGGTCCGCCACATCGGAAACGTCCACAAATACGCAAGAGAGGAGGACTGCCCCGGCAAAACCGTCTTCGTCATCACCACCGACGGCATGGAGAACGCCAGCCGCCGCTACAGCTACGCCGAGGTGCAGCGCATGGTGAAGCACGAGCAGGAGAAGTATGGCTGGGAGTTCCTCTTCCTCGGGGCAAACATGGACGCCGTCAACGTCGCCCGCAGCTTCGGCATCCGGGAAGACCGCGCGGTGCGCTATGCCCCGGACAGCGCCGGAACCTCGCTGAACTACCGGGTCATGGCCAAGACCCTCGGCCGCATGCGCCGGGGCGAGACGGTCGACGCCCGCTGGAGCGCGGAGATCGAAGAGGATTTCCGCAGGCGCGGAACGTGAAAAAAACAAGGGAGGCCGGAATATGTACGGAGCACTTTTGGGCGACATGATCGGCGCGCCCTATGAATTTGACAGGGGGAACAAGACAAAGGACTTTCCGCTCTTTTGCGCACGCTCCCGCTTTACGGACGATTCCGTCATGACGATCGCCGTGGCGGAGGCGCTGACGAACGCGCGGTACGCCCCGGATGCGACCGTCAAATACGCCCTTGTGAAGTCCATGCGCAGCTGGGGCCGGAGGTATCCGAAGGCCGGCTACGGCAGAAAGTTCTCCCGCTGGCTCAGAGCGGGAGAGGCGGAGCCCTACGGCAGCTGGGGCAACGGCGCGGCCATGCGCGTTTCGGCGGCCGGGTGGCTGTGCGGCACTCTGGAGGAGACGCGGCACATGGCCCGCCTGACCGCCGAGGTCACGCACAACCACCCGGAGGGCGTCAAGGGCGCGGAGGCAACCGCCGGCGCGATCTTTCTCGCCCGGACCGGCTGCAGCAAGGATGAGATCAAGGAGTTCATCGTGAAGGAGTTCGGCTATGATCTGTCCAGGACCTGCGATGAGATCCGGCCGGAGTATCGCCATGTGGAGAGCTGCCAGGAGACCGTGCCCGAGGCGATCACCGCCTTCCTGGAGGGGGCGGATTTCGAGGACGTGATCCGTACCGCCGTCTCCCTCGGCGGCGACTGCGACACGCTTGCCTGCATCGCCGGCAGCATCGCGGAGGCGTTCTACGGCGTACCGGAGGAACTGAAGGCCGAATGCCGGAGCCGCCTGCCCGGGGATATGCTGGACGCTCTTGATCTCGCCCTCGCGGCCGTGCGGGCAGCTCGGGACGCCGCCCGGGCATTAACAGACCGCATCATTATGATAGACAAATGCCTGAAAACAGGATAACATAGCAGGTACGATGATGCAGGAATCGAGGATTGCGTCCATGATCCATAATCCGATTTTGCCCGGCTTTCACAGCGACCCCAGTCTCTGCCGCAGAGGGGACGATTACTACCTGGCCTGCTCCACCTTTGAATGGTTCCCCGGCGTCCCTGTGTATCACTCGCGGGACCTGAAGCACTGGCAGCTGCAGACCCACCTGCTGCGGGATGCGGAGGCGCTGTCCCTGCGGGGCCTGCCCTCGGCCAAGGGCGTGTGGGCGCCCTGCCTGAGCTGGTGCGGGGAGGACGGGCTTTTCTATCTGGTCTACGGCGTGATGCGTTCCATGAACGCGCGCTTCTTTGACATTGACAACTATCTGATCACCGCGCCGGAGCTCGAGGGCCCCTGGGCGGAGCCGGTGTATCTCCACTCGGCGGGCTTCGATGCCTCCCTCTTTCACGATGACGACGGGCGGAAGTGGCTGGTCTCGCTGGAATGGGAGACGCGGGACGACCGCCGCAAGCCCGGCGGGATCTG
>Ga0079305_1002764_pt1 | contig 13865 bp, 9 predicted proteins | sample LMS_cellobiose_e_FD_79183 | JGI IMG/M metagenome (GOLD analysis project Ga0079305, IMG submission 79183) | Rumen-fistulated moose microbial communities from Alaska, USA - LMS_cellobiose_enrichment | ecosystem: Host-associated > Mammals > Digestive system > Stomach > Rumen fluid ... | reverse complement strand
GACCTATAATTCGATTCGCGGTCCGATCAAGAGTAAATGGAACTATGATCCGGAAAACAACAAGTTCAGCTGGCAAATCACCATTCCCGCCAACTCGACCGCTCAGGTTTCTGTCCCGACCAGTAACGCGGATTCCATTGACGTCGATTTTGTCGTCCCGGCTCCCGGTCTGGAAGGTGAAAATAATTTCGCAAGCGATCCTGTTAATGTCGATGTCAAAAACAGCGCCAAAATCGTTGAATCCGGTCGCGTTCAATTTGAACTCGGTTCCGGCACCTATGTCATCACCTCCGAATTGAAGAAATAATGTCCCGTTTCTGTTCTCCGGTCCACGGCAGAACAGGAAAAAAAGATAACAGGGACTGTCAGGATAATCCTTTAAAAATCACGCTGCCCATTTTGTAAAATGGGTGAAGCTGGTTTTTGAAGGATTATCCTCCATCCGAAATAATTATTGCGTTCCAATTGGGTATCAGAATTGATTCTAAAATTTTAATGAAAAGGAATTACTCCATGAAAAAACTGTTATTTGGCTTTGCCAGCGTGTTGGCTTTTTGCGTTTTCGCAATGACGGTCAATGCGGAAGTCAGTCTTCCCAACACCTTCACAGACAACGCGGTCTTCCAGCGGGATATGCCGATTAACGTCTGGGGCTGGGCGGATCCGGGTGAAGAGGTTTCCGTCACGTTTGGTGACGCGACCGTTACTGTTAAAGCGTGTGAAAAAGGTAAATGGCTGGCAACGCTTCCAGCGTTCCCGGCAAGCTTTGACGCTCGTGAACTCGTCGTCAAAGGCGCCAACAACACGATCACCCTGGGCAACATTCTCGTTGGTGAAGTCTGGATTTGCAGTGGTCAATCCAATATGGAAATGCCGCTCAACTCCTGGGGACAGCCGCGTCTTGCCTGTACCGAAGAAGAATTCAACGGCGATTACAGTTTCATCCGGTTTAATCGTGCCAATCATGTCGTCAGCGTTGAAGAACTTGACAATGTTGCAACCCCAGGCTGGAAAGTCTGTAAAGATAACGTTCAAAAAGACTGTACCGCCGCCGGTTTCCATTTTGCTGTTCGTCTTAATAAGGAACTGAATGTTCCGGTTGGCTTGATCGACTCCAACTGGGGCGGTTCCAATATCAACAGCTGGATTCCCGACGCGGGCTGGAATCAGGTGCCGGAAACCGTTGAGGTGGGAAAGGACCTGATCGCCAAACGCAATGAGATGGAAGATTTCGCGAAAGCCGGCGGAATGTATAATGCCATGCTCGCCCCCTGGAAAAATTACCGTATTCGCGGCGCCATCTGGTATCAAGGTTGCAGTAATGCCGGGGAAGAGGAATTCTATTATTTCAAACAAAAGGCGATGATCCGTGAATGGCGAAAAGTATGGAATGAGGGCGATTTCCCGTTCTACTGGGTTCAACTGGCTCCGTTTACTGATCCCAAAACCGATCCCAACGATACGGGAAACTGGCCGGGCCTGCGTCACGGTCAAACCATGTGTCTTGAAGTTGCCAATACCGGACAGGCTGTCATTATTGACGCCGGTGAAATCAAGGATATTCATCCCCGTAATAAATTCGTTGTCGGAAACCGGCTCGCTCTCTGGGCTTTGGCCAATATCTTCAATAAAGATGTTGAATGTTGCAGTCCGATGTTCAAGTCAATGTCGGTAAACAACAATGAAGTTACGGTCACCTTTGAACACGTCGGCGGCGGACTGGTCGTCGGTAAACAGGATGAGCGTGAATTCTCCGTGACCAATGAGCCACTCAAATGCTTTGCGGTTGCCGGTGAAGACGGAAAATGGTTCTGGGCAGACGCTCGTATCACAGACAAAAACACCGTGGTCGTTTCTTCTGCGGATGTTGCCAATCCTGTCGCGGTTCGCTATGCCTGGCAGATGTTCCCCGAAGGCTGTAATCTTTACTCTGCCGAAGGACTTCCCGCCACACCATTCAGCGAAGTTAAATAAGAAGACCAAACCTTATTTATCTGACATCTTCCGTGAAGACCGGGAATTCCATTTCCTGTAAGAATGTTAAAATTTGAAAACATTAAACAGGGAAGCCTGGCCCGTTCACGGAATCCGATCCTTCCGATTTCAATGAAAACAGAATTCGTATCAGGTTTTCCTGATATTTACCGTCAGCGTATAAGCTGAAACATGTTAAAATCATCCGTTTTGTCTTAACCGGAACGGATGATTTTTATTTTTACAAACCTTCTGTCCGTTAAAATCTTCTTATCCTTTTTAATTTATCTATTTAGGCAGTTGACCTTTTATTACCCATAAGAAACTTTATCTTCCTGAAAAATCTCTCAAAAAATTTTTTATTATTTTTGACTTTTTTCCAAAAATTTTTCTGTCACCCCCCGTTTCTTGTCGCAGGCAATCCCGAAACAGCAAATATTAGCGGCGCAACATCGCTTCAGACACTAAAAAATCAATTTTAAAATACATTTATTAACTACTATTTTTAATTTTAAAACACATATCATGTTTTTAATTTGTTTTTATAAAACAGAAAAAGATAAAAATAGTACATCCGTTTAACGAAACGGCTTCAGGAACGGGGTTGATCATAAGGTCGGCTCACTCAATATTTTCTCATTTGCTGAGACTGGTTCGTTGTTTTATAAAAATGTTTTATAAACAACAATATAGGGGTAATCCAGGTAAGCTGATATTGAGACTGAAAGTCCATTTTTTTGATTAACTTGAAAACAACTCCAAGGTTTTCAAACAGTTCCGAAGCCGTTTCTCTTTCTTGAAAATTATTTTGAACCACCACTTTACATCTCCTGTAAATCGGTTACAATACTTCCGTATATAGTGATGCTGGCGAAAAAAACACCCTATTTAGTGTTTTAACAGGGAATACGGTGCAACACCGTGACGGTCCTCGCCGCTGTAACCGAAGGCCTCACAGAGGGCAAAATATCCTTTGTAAAAATAAAAACAGATCAATCCTGTAACAGTCAGATTTGTATCAGTAACGATCTGTTTTTTATTTGACAATTCTTTCCGGTGATAGAGGAAGCGCTGTTGTTGCGTAAGAAAAACAGTTGCCGACTGGCAACAGAATAAAAACAGAACAGGAAACGACGTGAACAGCAATTACCATTCTCACCTATGTTGTTAACCATTATTGCCATGTTGGGCGATGAGAAGGTTCAGGATATTTCCGGAAGTCAGAAGACCTGCCAGCATTACAGAAACCAAAGTTTTACGAGTGTATAAAAATTTGGTTGAACAGAATATTTAATCAATGATAATCTCTGTTTTAATCTGTTGTTTGATCAGGTTCTATCAGGATCCGGCAGCAGAAGTCAAAAAATAGAATACTTTGCATTATTGCGTAAATTTATATAAAAGTACGTTTACGCAGCCTGAAGAAGAAAGATGTCCCCATGATTTTATCAGGGCTTACCATACAAAAAGAGATTAAAAATGGAAATATTGTCATTGACCCGTTCGATGAAAGTCTTCTGAATCCCAACAGCTACAATCTGCACCTTGCCGAAGAGCTTCTTGTTTATAAAAGAGAGACGCTTGACATGAAGCGCCCTAATGAAGCAGAACAAATTCAGATTCCTGAAGAAGGTTTTGTTTTTCAGCCGGGGGTTCTTTATCTCGGACGTACTCTTGAATACACGGAAACCCGGAATTATATTCCCATGCTGGAAGGCCGTTCCTCCGTTGGCCGGTTAGGTCTGTTTGTTCATGTAACCGCGGGGTTTGGTGATGTGGGATTTAAAGGATTCTGGACGCTTGAGCTGCATTGTGTCAAGCCAATCCGTGTTTATGCCGGAGTTGAAATCTGCCAGATATACTACCACACCATTCTCGGAGACTATGTTTCCTATGATCATGGTAAATATCAGAACAATCAGGGAATTCAGCCAAGTCTGATGTATCTTGACTTTAACCGGACCGATAAAGTGGGTTAATTCTTTCGTCTTATTAGATAAAACAGTTTCATTATCAGAAAATAACAACCAGATAACGTTTAAGACCTTATGGTTTTCAGGAAGATATAATGTCTATTATTGAAACAATCATTAAAAGGAATCAGGAAGAAGTCCCTTATAATCCAGAACGAATCCGAAACGCAATCAACAGCGCTTTTACTTATGGATTTAAAAAACCGGATTATCATCCGGATTTGGACGATTTGACCAATCAGGTTCAGACAAAACTGATCGCTCATCAGCTTTTCAAGCCTAACATCGAGGAAATTCAGGACGCCGTTGAAGAAGTGCTTATGGAAAACGGTTACTCGGGAACCGCAAAAGCCTATGTTCTTTACCGGGCTGAACGAACAAGAATCCGGGACGCTCATTTGCGGCTGATGAAAATTTACGAAGATATTACGTTCAAGGAAGCCAAAAACAGTAATATCAAACGGGAAAACGCGAATGTCAACGGCGATACGGCCATGGGAACCATGTTGAAATACGGTTCCGAGGGAGCCAAGCAATTTTACATGGAATTCGTCCTGAAGCCGGAACACGCTCAGGCGCATCAAAATGGCGATATTCATATTCATGACCTCGATTTTTATCCGATGACAACAACATGTTGCCAGATTGATCTGCTCCGGTTGTTCAAGGACGGTTTCGGAACAGGTCACGGTATTTTACGAGAACCCAATGACATTCAGAGTTACGCGGCCCTGACCTGTATCGCCATTCAGGCCAACCAGAATGACCAGCACGGTGGTCAAAGCATTCCCAATTTCGATTATGGGCTTGCGCCGGGCGTTCTGAAAACGTTTCGTCGGCTCTATCGTCAAAATTTAGCCAAGGCGCTGGAATTGAACTCACTTGAAAACACAGCCTCCCCGGAAACCAACGAATCCTCTTCCGGCGCTGTGTCGTCTTTGGATCCAGAATTACAGAAAATTCATGAACAGATGTTCCAGGAAGGCTGGAATCTTTCACTTGAAGATTACGCCGATTTTCTGTCCCATGAAGCGGAAATTTTACGACAGAAGCAATGGGCCGCTTCTTCTGAAAATCTGGAAAAAATGCAAAAATGGGCCATTTCAGCTGCCACCAGGGAAACCGACCGTGCCACATATCAGGCCATGGAAGCATTGATTCACAATTTGAATACCATGCACTCGCGGGCCGGGGCACAAACACCATTTTCATCGATTAACTATGGAATGGATACGACCCCGGAAGGCCGTCTGGTCACTAAAAATGTCCTGCTTGCCCATGAACGCGGATTGGGAAACGGTGAAACCCCAATCTTCCCGATTCATATTTTCCGGGTAAAAGAGGGTATCAACACGGAACCGGGCGATCCAAACTATGACCTGTTCCAACTGGCGTGCCGTGTCAGCGCCAAACGAATGTTCCCCAACTTTGCGTTTCAGGATGCGCCTTATAATTTAAAATACTATAAAAAAGGTCACCCGGAAACCGAAATCGCGTACATGGGATGTCGAACCCGTGTTATCGGGAACGTTTTTGATCCGGAGCATGAAATTTCATACTCCCGGGGTAATTTGTCCTTTACCTCCATCAACCTTCCCCGAATTGCGTTGAAAACCAAGGGAAATATCGACTGGTTCTATGACGAACTGAAAAATAAAATTGACCTGTGTATCAACCAGCTTCTGGAACGGTTTGAAATTCAATCGAGTAAAAAAGTCAAGAATTTCCCCTTCCTGATGGGTGAGGGAATCTGGCTCGGCAGCGACAAACTCTCCGCGGAAGACGAGGTCCGTCCCGTTTTGGGACAGGGAACGCTTTCCGTTGGTTTCATCGGACTCGCGGAAACACTGAAAATTCTGACTGGTTTTCATCATGGCGAAAGTGAAGAAGCGCAAAAGCTGGGACTGGAAATCGTTGGTTTCATGCGATTTTGCATGGATCGGGAATCTGAACGGCGCAAGATGAATTTCACGCTTCTTGCCACTCCGGCCGAAGGTCTGGCGGGTCGGTTTGTTCCGCTTGACCGAAAACGATTCGGGCTTATTGAAGGCGTCACAGACCGTGACTATTACACCAACTCCTTCCATATTCCTGTCTGGTATCCGATTTCCATCTATGACAAAATCCGGCTGGAGGCCCCTTATCACGCACTGACAAACGCAGGACATATCACTTATGTTGAAATGGATGGTGATGTTTCCCAAAATCCGGACGCCTTTGAAAAAGTGATTCATCTCATGCGAAAAAGTGGTGTCGGTTATGGTGCGATTAACCATCCGATTGACCATGATCCTGTCTGCGGTTACAACGGCATTATTGGCGAAACCTGTCCGCGCTGCGGTCGGCCAGAAGGTGATATTCCCTTCGACCGAATCCGCCGTATTACAGGCTATCTGGTAGGAACGCTGGATCGCTTCAACAACGCAAAACGGAAAGAAGTGATCCAACGGGTGAAGCATAGTCTGAAAGGGGGGGATCAATAATGGATTTACGCATTGCTGGCACTGTCAACGATTCCATTACGGATGGTTCCGGGATTCGCTTTGTCATTTTTTTTCAGGGCTGTCTTCATCATTGTCCCGGTTGCCAAAATCCCCAGACCCAATCACTGACAGGCGGTTTTGTTGTCTCTCATGAAACAATCCTTGAGAAGATACGCCAAAATCCCATTTTGGACGGAATCACCCTTTCGGGGGGGGAACCCATGCTCCAGGCTAAGGGAGCTGCGTTGCTCGCTCATGAAGCCCATCAAATGGGACTTCGCGTCAATACTTATACCGGTTATCTTTGGGAGGATCTGATTCGCTCCGGAAATCAGGACTGGCTCAACCTCTTAAAAGAGACTGATTACCTGATCGACGGTCCTTACCTGAAGGCCCAGCGAAATTTAAATCTGCTTTTTCGAGGCTCGGAAAATCAGAGAATTATTGATGTTCCACAATCACTCAAAGCTAAAACCCCGATACTTTATTTTCCGGAACATCGTTTAATGAAACGCTCAGCCTGATCAACATGGGCCGGAATATCCCGATTATTTGTATTTTATCTTTGACACTTTCTCGTTCTATTCGGAACCGCAATAAAAATATTGTGGTTCCGAATATTTGTTTCCGACACTCAGTCGTCATTCTTGCCGCTGAACCGTTAAAGCTGAAAACAACAGTTCCCATGTAATCTCTTATTACATGGGTTATTTTTTGCCATCTTCAGAACATAAAATTTCTTTATTTTTCCTGTTCTAACATTTCTGTTTTACTCATTTTAAGACTGGTAAAATAACATCTAAAAAACTCCTGAAATTTGGTGGAGTATATTAAAGAAAATACAGCGGTCACCGCCCCAAAAAAATTAAAAAAAATCATAAAAAAAACCAAATATGGATTGATTTATCTCCCAAAATCCGTTATGCTAATGAAAGCGGTTGTATGGGTTATAGGAGATTTTTGGTTTATTTGTTTTATCACACGCTATTATATTGATTATACCGATTGTATGGGAAATTTACCCTGTGATAAAATATTGAATTACCAGCGATGTTTTCTTTAGAATCTTTCCTTTTGTCATTTTGTAGAAATGGAAATCATTTTAAAGTTAAACAGGTCAACGTTCCGTAATCCACGATATTGCTGTTTGCATGCAGGAAACAGATTTTCACGAAACGTGTTTTCAGTAAGTTCTGTTTATGTATACCAGCAAACAGGTATTTATCGACTTGAAAATCGGGCAGGATCGAGTAGGAAAACAAATTATGTTTTATCAAGCATGGGAACCAATTCCGACAATTTGCTTCGTTTTGATTGTCATCACTATTTTGACCCAACTCCTGGCAGCAAAAAAGGGAGAAGAGAATCGTTTTATGATGCTTTTTCTTCTGATTCTTGTGCCTGGCATCATTTATATTAACTGGTATCTCGGTCTCCATCGAACTTCCGATGTTTTACCGACCCCCGACCAAAATAAGGCAGAAGTATCAAATCCGCAAACCGAGGGATCTCCTTATCAAAAAGTGGAGATTCCACTCACAAATTTTGCGACAACGACCTATGAATCGTCAAAATCAGAGGATGATTCACCAAACTCCCTTTGGAACACGGCCTCAAACCCTTCTCAAACCGGAGAATTTATCAATCCAACATACCCGATGGTCGTTAGTCCGGAAACATTAAATCAGGCAAATGTCAATCCCGACACCGCTTCTGCGACACCAGATGCACAACCAACCATTCAGCAGCCAAATTATCTTCAAAAACAGGAATCATCCAACCAAATTGGGCAACGTTCTTTCAACGCGATTGTTCCGGTCCCCGCGTCAACATTCCCAAACCAGCAGGACTGGGACACCGCTTCTACGGACGGGCTGTTGACCAAACTTGATCAGGAACGGTATCGGGTCATTACCCGTGTTCAGGGAGCCGTCGTCAATATTGAAGCGATCATGCCTAAAAAAGAAAATTCCTCTCAAACAGTCACTGAAACCGGAAGCGGTATTCTTACGGAATACGATAACCGATATTTCGTAATCACCAACCGGCATGTCGCCGGACGGGCCACGTCTACAAACAATGTAAAAATAACGCTGGCAGACCGTCGCGTAATTCACCCGACACAAATTTTATCCTGTCGGGATTTTGACATTGCGGTATTGGAAATCCAAAAGCTACCGGATATTCACAATGAGAATTCCCCGGTCCATATTTCTTACCGTTTTGGAGATAGCGACAGTGTTCAGGTCACGAATTTCGTTTTAGCCGTGGGAAGCCCCTTCGGTCTGAAAGATTCGATCTCCAGCGGTATTATAAGCAGCTGCGGTCGTAATATTCCGTTGGGAAAAGAATCTGAGGACCAGATCCAGGATTTTTTTCAAATCGATGCCCCCATCAATCCTGGCAACAGCGGAGGCCCACTGGTTAACGCTCGGGGCGAGGTCATTGGCATTATTACCGCGACTGCTACCCGCAGTTCAGGAATCGGATTTGCGATTCCTATCAATCATGTTTTACATGTGGCCCAACAGCTTATTCAGGATGGTGTTTATCGTAAGCCGTATATGGGAATTGAGCTGGATACCAATTTTAATCATCAAGAACAGACACAGGCCGGACTCGAACGACCGATGGGAACCCGGGTACTTGCCGTAAAATCAAAGTCGCCTGCGGAAAGAGCCGGTCTGCGTAAAAATGACGTTATTCTTTCCTATGATGGTGTCGAAATTCGAGATAATAATCATCTGATTCAGCTTATCAGTTTTTCCAAGATCGGTCACCAGCCCAAGATTCAGGTGCTGCGGAATCACCAGGTTTATGAACTTACTCCTCAGTTAATTGTTAAGACAACTGTCGCTGAATAGGATGTCGTTCGCGGCAAACTTTTTTGAAGGCTTGTTCTTTGCGTTTGCATGACCGGCAAACCATTTTTACCGGGAGCCGGTTCTATCAGGTAGTTTCCAATATGCGGCAGCCTGTTTTTTAAAACAGGTATTCAGTCCGGGAAACCTTTTAAAAATTCTTTTTATTCCCTGATAAATCAGAAATACGTTTATGACATATCCTTTTGAAATAATGGATCTATCGCGGTTACTTCTGATTTTTCTTGTCTTTTCGAGATGTTTCGGACTTTTTTTGATTATGCCGATCCTTGGTGGTCAGAACGTCCCCCGTTCTCTCCGGTTGATAGGTGCCGTTGTTTTTTCGTTATTTATTGTCCCAGTTTTATGGCATCATCCCTTATCATCACCGGAAAACCTGCTGGTCTGTTCCATTTTAATAATCAGGGAGTTCCTGACCGGACTTGCCATGGGAACGTTTCTCGTTATTTTTTTCAGCGGTTTGAGCATGGCAGGAGATTTAATCGGGCGACTGAGCGGAATTTCACTGTCCGGGACGTTTGATCCCGTTATGGGCGAAGAAATTTCGGTCACCTCAAAATTTATTTTACTGACCGGTATGGTGTTGTTTATACTGTCAGGCGGTCTTTCACAGTTTGTAATGGGTTTTCTTGATTCCTTTCAGCAGTTACCACCAGGAAGTTTACTCCCCGTCGATTCTTTATGGAACCTGTTTTTAATGCTTCTTATATCAAGTTTCAATCTGGCCGTCCGTTTGTCCGCTCCGGTTGTAATCGCGACTCTGTCACTTTTTCTGGTAATTGGATTTCTGGGACGAACTTTTCCGCAATTAAACCTGATGTTTTCCGCCTTCAGTTGTAATACGCTTTTGACATTGGCGCTGCTTCATCTCGGCATTGGTCTTATTTTGGTCACCTTTCAAAATGAAATCGTTCAACAAACGCAAATACTGTTTCAGGTCTTTCGGACAACAGGCCCATAACCACACAGTCTGTCCCCTGAGCTCTATTGAGCAACAGGAGATGACTCTACTGTCCCCCTGACATTATCCAAATCCGATGAAGTAATATCAAAACAAGGGACGTCCCTTAAAAACAAGAAGAAAAACTTCAGGAATGGCATGATGGAAATTAAAAAAGGTTCCTCTGGAAAACCATCATAAAACAATTCCGCGAAAATCATATTTTCCGTTAATAAATTATGTTTGATCAGGATAAAACAGAACAGCCAACCCCCAAACGCCGTCGTGAGGCCCGATTAAAAGGTCAGGTTGCCCGCAGTCAGGACTTGACGACCTCCGTTCTGTTACTTCTGAGCGTCATCATGATCCGATGGAGCGGGAAATCCGTCGGCAGTTCGATTTTGGGTTACTGTCGTTCATTTTATGCGGAAAAAATGACGCTTTCCACCGACCTCAATACCCTCACTCAACAAATGACGGAACCGGTTTACTTTTTTCTTTCCCTCTTCACTTTTTTTCTTGGTGTGTTACTGACAGGGGGTATTGGGACCAATCTATTACAGTCAGGTTGGTTATTTCTCCCGGAAAAAATCATACCGGACTTTCAGCGAATCAACCCGCTGGTCGGTTTTCAACGGATTTTTTCGTCAGAGGGAGCCGTCCGGACGGGCCTGGGACTTTTCAAAATCCTGCTTTGTTTCTTCATTCTCTACCAGACTGTCAAAAGTCATCTGGAACCGCTTCTGAATATCAGTCAGTCAAGCGTTGCGGAAATTATCATTTATCTATTTGACTTCCTTACTTTATTACTGTTTTACCTTGCAATCGTCTTTGTTTTGCTCGCGGGTCTGGATTATCTTTATCAATACTGGCGATTGGAAAAGGATCTACAGATGACTCCACAGGAAATCCGGGAAGAGCTCCGGGAAATGACCGGAAGTCCCCAGGTACAGGCTCGGCATCGGCAATTACGTCAGGAAATCCTGACCGGAAAACTGAAACAATCGGCCAATGCGCAAACTTCTTCCGGAGAATTCCGACAGAACCGACCGTAAAAATCAATATCGCGGCTTTCCGTTCTCTTTCGGCGGAACCTGGCAAAACGGTACAAAAACCGTTAGATCATACCTTATAAGTCGCATTATACCTTAAAATATCTGCTTTCAATAAAAACCATGCTATTGAATCCCCGCCTGTTTTACAGGATAATAAGAGGTATTCTTTTTTATTCCGTTAAAATATAATGCCAGTTTTTCAGGAGACGGTATGTCACGAACCCGTATTCAGATAAATAACAAGCTTTACGCACTTTTATTGACTCTTGCCGGTTTATCCTGGCTTCCTTCCGGCCTGGCGGAGGATCCAAAATCCACCTGTTATGTTCCGGAACCTAAACCGCTTCAAAACAACATTGATGTTCACGCATTTTATTATCCCGGAACCGAATGGATGCCCGAATGGGATATGGTAGCGCAAACGCTTCCACAAATCAAACCCCTTCTCGGCTGGTACGACGAAGGAAATCCGGAAGTCATTGACTGGCAAATCAAATGGGCCGTTGAAAACGGGATTTCTGTTTTTTATGTTGACTGGTACTGGAACCAGGGAGTTCAGCGGCTCGACCACTGGCTCAAGGGATATTATCAGGCAAAATACCGTTCTTATTTCAAGTGGTGTGTTATGTGGGCCAATCATAACCAACCCGGTGCTCACTCGACCGAAGACATGCTCCACGTTACCCGTTTCTGGCTTGAACATTATTTCAACACCCCGGAATATTACCGGATTGATGATCAGCCGGTTGTTCAGATTTGGGCCTGGAAAAATATTGATCGTGATTTCATTGACGAAGCAAAAAAAAATGGCGAAATATTGAAAGAAGGTGACGGAATTAAACGCGCTTTGGAGCTCTGCCGTAAAGAGGTTCAGACGGCCGGACTCAAAGGGATTTATTTTGTTGCGATGAATGCGTCCGCGAATCACTACCCCCTTCTGAAAGAGGCCGGATTCAATGAAACAGGCTCCTATGGTTATCAGGGGGAAACCGTATTTAATCGGCTGTCACCTGAAGAACAGGAGGTGATTCAAAAAGAATATTCCCCCCGGCATACCCCTTATAAATATGTGGTCAAAACAATTCCGGACGTCTGGAAAGAACGACTGGAAACCTGCCCTGACCTTCCTTTCATGGTTTTCATTCCGACAGGATACGATGACAGGCCGCGACGTTTCGACAATTCGGTCATCACCGTTGGCCGAAATCCGGAACTTTTCCGCGAAGTTTGCCAAAAGGCTGCCCAATTCTGCCGGAAACATGGAATCCGCCATGTTGTTCTCGGTCCAATCAATGAATGGCAGGAAGGCAGTATTCTGGAACCCAATGAAGAGTACGGGTTTGATTACTATCATGTCTTACGGGAGGTTTTTTGTCAGGTTCCGGAACAGGGATGGCCGAAAGATTTAACGCCTCAGCAATACGGTCTTGGCCCTTATGATTACCCTCCGATGGAAATTCCCGCAAGAACTCAATGGACATTCGAGCAGGGAAATGAAGGATGGTACCGAATGCCCTACGGAGCTCCACAAATTCGCGTTGTGGACGGAAAAATGAAGTTGATCCGAATGTTTCAGGAACAACCGGCAATGCGAATCCGCCTGCAACCGTTTCGTGCCGACGATTTCAGTAAACTGGTTATTCGTCTGAAAGTCGCCTGTATAGAACCGGACGGAAAAGAGCTTGCGCAAATTCAATGGTCACGGACTGATTCCCCTATTCTCGGTGAAAATCTGGTTATCAACAGGAAAAATTCACTTAAAACGTCGGTCAACGGCAATGGACAATGGCAGGAAATCACCTTCGATTTTTCCGATTCTCCGGAATGGAAGGGACTTATCAATGAACTCTGGTTCGATCCCGTCAATCGTGCGCACGCAAAAGTCGAAATCGATACCATTACTTTTGTGAAATAAATTCGTTATTTCCAACCGCGACAGAAAAACACGGTTTTTCAGAACATAAGCGGATAAAATTTCTGACACTCAGGAAATCAAAATGCGCCGGCAGCCTGAACATCCGGAAGCTGAAAACCAACTTCACAAATATTCTTAAATACCGGCACATTTTACACAATCAATGATAGACGGACCCGGACAACGAAGAAACCAGAGATGGGGCTGCCGTCATGGGAGCGTCATCTTTTGGCTTCCTCCGTCACTTCGGACTCCTGTTCCTTTAGCAGCATATCAAAAAATTCGGTGTAATGATCCCGTTTTTCACCTTCCCGAACCTGAATCGCGGCCCGGGGATGCTGATTAAATTGTCCGGTCATAATAAATTCCGGGAAAGGTCCCCATTCAATCTTGCGCTGAAGCTCAAGAAATTGTTCCTCCATACATTGATAAATCGGACGTAATTTATATTTGGGGTTGTGCAGATATCCCAAAAGCAATTCCATGGGACAGTTTCCGGCCCCACGTCCTAACCCTCCAATGGTCGCGTCAACACGAATAGCCCCGTTGCGAATCGCTTCAATAGAATTGGCAAAAGCCAATTGCTGGTTATTATGAGCATGAATCCCAACGATTTTATCAGCAAGCTGAGCAAACCGCAGAT
>Ga0079305_1002763_pt1 | contig 13869 bp, 11 predicted proteins | sample LMS_cellobiose_e_FD_79183 | JGI IMG/M metagenome (GOLD analysis project Ga0079305, IMG submission 79183) | Rumen-fistulated moose microbial communities from Alaska, USA - LMS_cellobiose_enrichment | ecosystem: Host-associated > Mammals > Digestive system > Stomach > Rumen fluid ... | reverse complement strand
TCGCGCAAAATAAAAAGTGTTGCATATCACTCAAAAAATAAATATAATGTTTACCTAAAGTGTTATATCAATGGAGGCAATGCATATGAAAAAAGTATATGAAGGCAAAACCAAGGATGTTTTTGAGCTGGATAACGGCAACGTCCTCCTGAAATTCAAAGACGACTGCACCGGGAAAGACGGCGTCTTTGACCCGGGTGAAAATTCCGTCGGTCTTAAGATCGAAGGCATAGGAAAGGCAAACCTTGCCACATCCGTCAGGTATTTTAACCTTCTTCAAAAGGCGGGCGTCAAGACCCATTTTATAAGCGCCGATATAGAAAACGCAACGATGGAGGTCCTTCCGGCAAAGGTGTTCGGGAAAGGGCTTGAGGTCATCTGCCGCCTTAAAGCGACCGGCAGCTTTATCCGCCGTTACGGCGACTATATCAAAGACGGCACAGAGCTTTCAGGAGGGTACGTCGAGACCACCCTTAAAGACGATGCAAAAGGCGATCCGCTTATCACCTGCGAAGGACTTGCAGCTCTCGGGATAATGAGTGAAGATATGTTCAAAAGCATGAAGGAACAGACGTTGAAAATAACCCGTATCGTTGCGGACGATCTTAAAACGATGGGGCTTGACCTTTGGGACATAAAGTTTGAATTCGGATACAACAACGGCGAAGTCATCCTGATAGATGAGATCGCAAGCGGCAATATGCGCGTATATAAAGGCGGCAAGATCGTGCCTCCTGTCGAGCTTACAGAAATCATCCTCAGTAAATGATTCTTTTGATTTGAAACATAAAGTTTTTCAAAAAAGCGCCCCCTGGGGGCGTTTTTTTGTATTATCTCGTGTGTTTCCGCCAATAATACCATCGAAAAGATTTTAAAAGGATGAGTATTATGAACGGCAACACAGAACTTTTAAACTTCATATGCAAAAACTCGGAAATGGGCACCACAACCATAAAGCAGCTTAAAGATATAACAGATGATGCGCATTTTAAAGCGCAGCTTGAATCTCAGTTCGACGAGTATCAGGCCATAAATTCCGCCGCCAAGGGGCTTATCTTAAAAAGCGGCCAGGAGAAAAAGGGCCTCAGCACAATGGAGAAAATGCGGGCTTCTATTATGATCAGCATGCAGACGCTTAAGGACAAATCCCCATCGCATATAGCCGAGATGCTTATCATAGGCAGCAATATGGGGATACTTGAAGCGACAAAAAAGCTCAAACAATACTCGGACGCCGAGGACGATATAAAAGGGCTTATGGCGCGTCTTTTGAAACTCACAGAATCAAACGTCCAAAACCTGAAAAACTTTTTGTGAGCGGCGATCATAAACTTATTTTATACATCGGAATGCGGTCTGCCTCGGCCCGTTCTTTTGGTGTAAAGCATTGTTTTTTATCTCGATTTAATATATAATTTTATATACATCTTTATGTCGTTACACATTTTCATCGTAAGTTTTGTGAGTTTTGGTCATGAAAGGAGCGGAGAAAATGAAAAAAGCGATAAGAATCATATTGGTCATGGCTTTTGTTGTTGCACTTTTTGCTACAACGGCGCTTGCCGCAAATTACGAATTTCTCGCTGAGGAACTCAAGGATATGGGTGTGTTCAAGGGAACAACAACGGGCTTCAACCTCGATAGAGAGCCGACAAGGGCCGAGGCCGCAACGATGCTCGTTCGTCTTTTAGGCAAAGAGGACTTTGCCGCCGCCGAATTTTCCTCTGGCAACATTTCTCATCCGTTTGATGATGTCGCCGAATGGGCGGATCCGTATGTCGCTTACCTGTATTCAAACAATCTGACGAACGGTGTCGGCGCGGACAAGTTCGGTTCAGACAGGCTGTGCTCGGCGCAGATGTACTGCACATTCGCTTTGCGCGCGCTCGGTTATTCTGACGCTTTGGAAGGCGACTTTTCTTATGAAGATGCGCTTGACTTTGCATATCAAAAAGGCATTGCCAATCAAACTTTGTTCTCAGAGGGGTTCAGGCGCAACGAGCTTGTCGCCATATCATACCAGACATTGGCAACAACGATAAAAGACGAGGATGTATCCCTTTTAGGCAGACTTATCTCAGACGGCGCCACAGACAAAGACTCAGCGAAGGCTCTTTTAGAAAAAATAGACATTTATAATGAGATTTTAAGCTCTTCCTCTGCGATGGGCGATGTCACGGCGATCGACGCGTCGATTACAATGAATATGTCGATTTTGTCGACCGTATTGAATACGTCGATCCCCGATATCACATCCGATATTAAAATGAAAATGACTGACAGCGATATGGAAGCGGAGATCATAATGACGATACCTGAAACAGAATCTTCTCCGAAAACCACGGTAAAAGAGTGGATAAAAGACGGATATATCTATGTTGACGATGATGGACAAAAATACAAAACGCCGCTCGATACTATGACACCCGTCGATATTTTCAAACAGTCCTATGCGACAGCTTCTTCGAACATTACCGGCATATATATTCTGGATGAGATCTCCAAGACCGTGACAGCGTCCGGAACGGAATATACGATAACGTTTAAAAAGAATTTAATAAACGAATTGATCTCCGATACATTGACATCGATCAAGGATCCTGCTGCCGATTTTTCATTCTCCATAGAAAATATGGAAGAAACGATCGTTTTTGACAAAGGCGGGAACATTTCCGATGTCAAAATATTTGTCAAGATGGGCCTGTCCTCTGAAAATACAGGTTCGATACATCTTTTATTCGACTGCGATCTTAAAATAAATAACATAGGAGATGCCGTTTCGATAACCTTCCCGGATTTTTCGGATTTTGTCCTTTTGAATCTTCAAGCGTCATAAGCTATGACAGATAAAAAACAGCCCCCGCTGTCGGCGGGGGCTGTTTTTATGCCCTAAAGAATTATTACCGTTATCCCGTTGTTGTGCCGTTCAAGGTCCCTGTCCGCACGGATATCGGGGCATATATCAAGCGCGCGGCGCGTGCTTTCGTTGAATATCGAGAGATTCTCTCCTTCGATGAAGAAAGATATCTTCCCTCTGTTCTGAAGCGATCTTAAGTACTTTCTCGACTCGATCCTTATTTTCCCGCCGGTCCCCGACGATCCGAAACCGTGTATTATCTTAAGCGCGACGACGCCCTGCCTTTTCGACCCGTTTATCTCAAACGTAAGCCTTCTTATGGCCTGATCCGACGTCGGCATCCCCTCTTCGAGATTTATCGTTCTATACTTGTTCATCTATATCTGCTGCCCCCGGCTTTCTCAATGAAATTCGCAAAAAGTTTCGTCATATCATCCGTTCCCTTATCCGCGGGATCTCTTCCTATCATTCTTTCCGGATGCCACTGAACGCCCGATATGGGAAGCGTTTCGTGTTCTATCCCCTCGATTATCCCGCCGTTTTCCGATGTCACAACAAAGCCTTTTGCAACGTCTTTTATCGCCTGATGATGATATGTGTTGACCTTTATCCTCTCGCCGAAAAGCCGGTAAAGCTCTGTCCCTTCAAACACCTTGACATCGTGTATCCCCCTGCTGTGTGATACCGATTTCTGCTGGGGCAGATCCTGATACAGCGTCCCTCCGAAGGCGACGTTTATAACCTGCACCCCCCTGCAGATGGCGAACACCGGTTTTCCGGCTTTTACGAATGCATCTAAAAGAGGAAATTCAAGTTCGTCTCTCTCTTTATCCAGGGAAACTGTATCGTTTAGCTTTTCCTCTCCAAATCTTTCAGGCGCTATATCCACTCCTCCGGATAAGAGAAGCCCGTCTGCAATGTCAGCGTACTGCGCATCCGGTTTGAAAACGAGCATCGGCAGTCCGCCGCCGCAATATACAGCGTCTGAATACACGCGCATAAGCTCTGTCAGTCTATTACCTGACGCATCGGTATTGTTGCTTCCGGTTATTGCAATCACAGGTCTCATATCTGCTACCCCCACTAAATCTCCACACAGTTTTCACATTACGATATGCGTTTTCTTGCCGATATATAACAGGATCAGAGTTTTGGAAGCTTCATATCCCCTGACTTCACCCATCCGATCTTTCTCAAAATAGCGTCAAAACACAGCGTCAGCGCCGCCGGAGCGATAAAGTGCATGATCGCCATCTCAAGTATGAGGACCGGCATGCTCGTCTCCCCCGACATTGCCGCGATCGTCGTTATCTGACCGACGAGGCCGCTCGTACCCATTCCGGCGCCCGCCGCGACGTTTTTCATCCCAAGCACATATGTGGATATCGGACCGAGTATCGCCGCCGCCAGCGTCGGGGCTATCCATATCTGCGGTTTTCTCAAAATATTCGGCACCTGAAGCATCGACGTGCCGAGCCCCTGAGACAAAAGCCCCTCGACGCCGTTATCCCTGTAGCTTGCCACCGCGAACCCGATCATCTGCGCGCAGCACCCTACGGTCGCAGCGCCCGCCGCGATCCCTTCAAGATTCAGCATTATGCACAGCGCCGCCGAGCTTATCGGCAGCGTCAATACCATTCCGACGATGACCGACACCGCCGCGCCCATCGGTATCGGGGTAAGCTCTGTCGCGGCATTTATTACGCTTCCAAGCCAGACCATGCCCGACTGTATCGTCGGCCCGACAAGCACTCCAACAAGTCCGCCGGCAACGATCGTTACAAACGGCGTCACAACTATATCTATCGGCGTTTTCTTAGAGACAAGCTGCCCGAGTTCGGCGCCGACGACGCCGGAGACATACGCCCCGACAGGCCCGCCTGCGGCGTAACCGACAGCGCCCGCTGCGACACATGAAAATATCACGAGCGGATTCGCGGAAAGCCCCCATGCGATCGCGGCGCCGATCGACGCGCCCACGACGGGCGACGACGCCGACAGCACCTCCGTCACCTCTCCCAAGAAAGAAAGCCCCGGTATTTTTGCTATCTGCGAAATGATAAGTCCAATTATCAACGACGCGAAAAGCCCCAATGCCATAGCGCCCATCGCATCAAGGAAATATCTTTTGAAAAGCCTTGAAACAATGCTTTTCCCGCCTTCAGCTTTAGCCATTTGAACGCCTCCCCTTATGTGCACCTATTGAATCTAATTATGTATTCAAACAAAACCTTAGTCAAGAGATTTGTGCATTTTTCATAAATGAAATCCCGTTTGTTTTGCTTTTATCTTGAACAAAAAAAATGCGAATCCAGTTTACATCAGAGCATAAAAAAGCTATACTTTATTGTAATAGCTTTAGTTGTCCTATATCTGTATTCAGAAATGGGGGTTTATTAATGAAGCTCGCGTTTACAAAGATGCACGGATGTGGAAATGACTATATATACATCAACTGTTTTGAGCAGCCTGTTTCGAACCCGGAAAAGCTTGCTTTAAAACTGAGCAGGCGCCGTTTTTCGGTCGGTTCGGACGGTATAATATTGATCTCTCCGTCGGATAAGGCTGACTGCCGCATGCGCATTTTCAACGCCGACGGGTCCGAGGCGCAGATGTGCGGCAACGGCATACGCTGCGTCGCAAAATACCTGTTTGACAATTACATCGCGCGCAGCCGCGAGATCTCGATAGATACAAACTGCGGTGTGAAAAACATCTCTATAACCGCCGTTGAAAATGATGTGACTTTTGTAAAAGTCAACATGGGCAGATTTGAGACCGAGCCTTCAAAGATCCCCGCGCTTTTCGACGGCGACAGCGTTATAGACAGGCCGATAGATGCTTGCGGTCACACATGGCGCGTCACGTGCGTCTCCGTCGGGAACCCGCATGCGGTCATTTTCTGTGACGATGTGGATTCTCTCGACCTTCCGGCGATCGGCCCCGCTTTTGAAAACCACCCGCTGTTCCCAGAAAGGATCAACACGGAATTCGTGCAAATGATCGACAAGACACATGTAAAAATGCGCGTGTGGGAGCGCGGCTCGGCGGAGACGTTCGCCTGCGGGACGGGCGCATCGGCAAGCGTTGCGGCATGCGTTTTGAATGGAAAATGCGACTTTGATACAGATGTCAAGATCTCACTTATAGGCGGAGATCTTACAATAAAATGCGATAAGGACCGCACCGTTTGGATGACCGGCCCTGCCGAAAAATCATACGATGGATTCGTAGAAATATGAGGAGGAAAATATGGCATATACTAACAACAACTATCTGAATGTAAACGAAAGTTATCTGTTCTCAACTATTGCGAAAAAGGTGTCCGCGTTTACTGCGGCGCACCCTGACAAAAAGGTCATCCGCATGGGTATCGGCGACGTGACGCTTCCGCTTTCCGACGCGGTGTGTAAGGCGATGCATAAAGCAGTCGACGAAATGAACGTCAAGGAGACCTTCCGCGGGTACGGCCCGGAACAAGGGTATGACTTTCTCAGAGAAGCTATTTCAAAATACTATATGACAAATTCCTCCGTCGTTATAGATCCGTCCGAGGTCTTTGTAAGCGACGGCGCGAAAAGCGATCTCGGAAATATCACCGACATTTTCTCGAACGACAACACCATTCTCATACCGGACCCCGTGTATCCGGTATACGTCGACAGCAACGTGATGCTGGGCCGTAAGATAGTATACGTCGACGCGTCAGAGGAAAACGACTTTCTTCCGATGCCGCCGAAAGACGTGAAAGCTGATATAATCTATCTCTGCTCGCCTAACAATCCGACCGGCGCCGTATATACAAAATCGCACCTTAAGGCCTGGGTCGAATACGCCCTTTCAAACGACGCGATCATCCTGTTTGACGCGGCTTACGAGCATTTTATCGGCGATAAAGACCTGCCGCGCTCGATATATGAGATAGACGGGGCTAAAAAATGCGCGATCGAATTCTGCAGCTTTTCAAAGACAGCGGGATTTACAGGTACAAGGTGCGGATATACCATTGTGCCGGAGGTGCTGAAGAGGAAGACCAAAGACGGGCGCGAGATGTCTCTTCGTTCGATGTGGACGCGCCGCCAGACGACAAAGTTCAATGGCGTGCCATATATCATCCAGCGCGGAGCAGAGGCCGTTTTCTCCGAAAAAGGTCAAGCCCAGATAGACGCTGCGATCAATTACTACAAGGAAAACGCAAGGATAATCGCGGACACCCTCTCAAAAAAGAACGTTTATTTTATAGGCGGTATAAATTCCCCGTATATCTGGATGAAATGCCCCGGATGCGCATCTTCATGGGATTTTTTCGATATGCTTCTTGAAAAAATATATGTCGTGGGCACGCCCGGCGTCGGCTTTGGGAAAAACGGAGAAGGGTTTTTCCGGCTCACCGCTTTCTCGACGAAAGAGAATACCACTGAAGCCATGGAAAGGCTTTCCTCAATACTTTGATAATTAAATCCGCAACATTAAATCAAACCGCAGCCGGGCTTTGACATTTGCCCGGCTGTTATGTTGATTGCATTTTGAAAGGGGCTTTTTAGTATGCTTAATATTGTTGTTCTTGACGGTTTTGCTGAAAATCCCGGTGATCTTTCCTGGAAGGGATTCGAGGATATCGGCGATCTTACGGTGTATGACCGCACGCCTTCCGAACTTATCCTCGCGCGTTCCTGCGACGCCGATGTGGTTTTGACCAACAAGACGCCTCTTTCCCGTGAAACGATATTCGCGCTTCCGCGTCTCAAATACATAGGCGTTTTGGCGACCGGATACAACATTGTCGACATATCCGCCGCGAAGGAACGCGGCATACCGGTATGCAACGTTCCTTCCTATGGGACCGACTCTGTCGCGCAGACGTGCTTCGCACTTATTTTAGAGACGTATCTATCTGTCGGCGCACACGACGCCGACGTCAAAAACGGCGGATGGTGCCGTTGTCCGGATTATTCATATTCTCTTCATACGCTAAGAGAACTTTCCGGGAAGACCATCGGCTTTATTGGTTTTGGAAGGATCGGGCAAAGAGCCGCCGATATCGCGCAGGCGTTCGGGATGAACATACTGGCGTATGATATAAAGCCGTCAGACCAGTCACACCGGAAAAACTTTGCATTCGTCCCTCTCGACGAGCTTTTGTCAAGGTCTGACATAATAAGCCTGCACTGCAACCTTACGCCTGAAAATACAGGCATGATAAACAAAGCGTCAATAGAAAAGATGAAGCGTTCTGCGATAATCGTAAACACCGCGCGCGGGCAGCTTGTGTGCGAAAACGATCTGATCGACGCCCTGAACTCGGGAAGGATCGCGGGGGCGGCGCTTGACGTCATATGCAGCGAACCCCCCTCTTTTTCCGATCCCATTTTTTCTGCGAAAAATATCATCATAACCCCGCATATATCTTGGTCTGCGATAGAGGCTCGCAAAAGGCTTATGGATACCGCCGTCGAAAACCTTCGCTGCTTCCTTTCCGGAAATACCATAAACGCGGTGAATCTTTGACGGGGTATCTCCAAATATTGCATTTTGCCGAAACCTTAAAAACTGATAAAATCAGTTGAAAGCACATGTGCCCTGCCCTTTCACGGGCGCCTGATCTGGAGGTAACCAATGTCTATTTTCAAAAACCGCACCCGCATTATTGCCGCTGCCGCAATTTTATTCGTTTTGTCGTCGTTTTTCATGCCGAGCGCGCTTGCCGCCGGTATAAACGATTATTTGTATAAATACACGATGCAGATTGCGGACAACACATCGTTCAGCTCTGTCATATACAACGACTCTTCCGGCAGCCGTCAGGAGGGTTATTATGTAGAATATTTGCCAAACAGCCGCGTATCGCCGATCGTCGTATACGGATCGAGACTTTACGGCAAATCGACGATAAACGACATAATAAGCTACGCTTCCTCTCAGGGCAAAAACGTGTTTGCCGCGATAAACGGAGATTTTTTCGACACGACGACCGGTCTTCCGATCGGCCTTGTTGTAAGGGAAGGTAGACTTGTAAGCTCTGATGCGTGGCAGAACGCCATCGGATTCATGGAGGACGGGACCGCCATAATCGGCCGCCCCGAGCTTCTCATAACCCTTTCCTCCGCGGTCAGTGGGAACATAAAAATAAGCTATGTAAACAAGCTGCGCACGAACGCGGGGATATATCTTCTGACGGAGGATTTTTCCGCATCGACGCACGCGTCTTCCCCCGGAAAAAATGCCGTGCTTGAAATATTAGACGGCGGCAGCCTTAAAATAGGCGGCTCGGTCCGGCTTCGGGTAAGAAGCGTCGATGAGGCGTCTTCATCATCCGAGATCCCTTCCGGCTGCATGGTATTAACAGGCCAGACAGAAGAACAGATGGCCGCGATCTCGAATCTCGCCGTCGGAGAAGAAGTCACTATCTCGGTTTCCGCGTCGTCGGACGCCCGCTGGAACGACGTGCTTTACGGCGTCGGCGCTGGCGATATGCTTATCTCAAACGGAAAGATCTCGTCTTCGCTTTCGTCTTCTTCAAAAAACCCGCGCAGCGCACTTGGCATAAAGGCCGACGGGACGGTCGTCCTTCTTGCGGTCGACGGGAGAAAAACCGGCATCAGCGCGGGGCTTTCCCTTTCACAGCTCGCGAATGATCTTGCATCGCTCGGTTGTGTTTCGGCGATAAATCTCGACGGAGGAGGATCGACGGCCCTCGCACTTACATATCCGGGCAATTCCTCTTCGTCCATCGTCAACTCTCCATCAGACGGATCTCTCAGAAAATGTGCGAACTATATAATGCTTTCAAACGAAGCGGCTGCGACCGGCACCCCGGCGAAGCTTTATATCTACCCCTACAACTGCGTGATGCTGAAGGGCGCGTCGCAGGATTTCACCGTAAAGGCAGTCGATTCGGGGTTTTACCCCGCATCTGTCGACGCGCCGTCTTTTGAAAGCTCATCCGGGACGATGTCAAACGGCAGATTTACATCGACTATCCCGGGCGATGTCACAATAACCGCCAGTGCGTCCGGTCTTGCGGCGTCGGCGATCGTCAAGGTTGTCGACAGGGTCGACGCTATTTTCGTATCTAAAGAAGGGGCTTCTTCCGCTATGTCTTCGCTCTCGGTCAAGCCCGGCGAATCGGTCGACCTTTCCGCAAGCGCAACATATGACAAAATCCAGCTTGTCGTGGATGATTCTCTGTTTTCTTGGTCCTTTTCAGACCCTTCCATCGGAACGATCGACAAAAACGGAGTTTTCAAAGCCGGAAACAAGTCCGGCGTCAGCGGTACGATATCCGTATCTTACGGAAGCATCCGCGCATCGGTCCCTGTGACTATCGGGACGGCGCCGTTTATGATACAGAGTTTCGAGGGAACGACATCTTTTTCCTATGCGAACCCGGGTGCGGACTCTTCCAATGCTGTCGCGATAACCTCTGCCGACGGTTTTGTCGCGCGCGGTCGCGGAGCGGGCAAGGTCGAGTATGATTTCGGCGTTTCTTCGCCTGGCACGCAAATAAAGATCGCGCCTCCATCTCCCATCTCTCTCAACAAACCCAACTTTATCAACCTTTGGGTCTACGGAGACGGATCTGGAAATCTTATCTCGCTTGATACGGCGAATTCTTCCGGCGTGTCACCCTCGATAAGCGTGTCGTATACCCTTGACTTCAAGGGATACAAGCTTCTCTCTTTCGCGCTTCCGGAAAACACCGTATCGTTTAAGGGGATAATAATACAGCGCGCAGAAAACGGCGCCCGATCCGGAAGCATATATTTAGACCATGTCTTGGCGACAGATTATGCCGCCCTTTCCGATACGTCATCTCCGGCAATATCGTTCACATCTCCTGATGTTTCGGCTTCACTGTCGCTTCCGATCAGTATCTCTGCGACGATAACAGACGACGGGGCGGATCTTAAAAAAAGCAATATCTCCCTTTCTCTTGACGGAAAAAATATTGACTTTTCATATTCGTCATACAAGCTTACGGCGAAGATAACGTCTTCCCTGTCGCCAGGCCTTCACGTGCTTACAATCATCGCGACCGACTATGCCGGCAACATATCGAAAAAGACCCTCAATTTCACATACGGCGGCGCTTCTCCTTCTCCATTCGCAGATATGGATGGGCACTGGGCCTCCTCCTATGTGAATTTCCTTAATGGAAACGGCGTCATTTCCGGGGTGAGCGTCGGCGATAAATATTTCTATTATCCCGAAAAGAATACGACCCGCGCGGAAATGGCCGCCCTTATAACCCGTTATCTTGGGATTGACGTTGCAAAATATGAAAACGTTGCGCTGCCGTATACCGACAAAGACTCGATCGCGCAGTGGGCGCTTCCCTATGTCCGCGCAATGTACGCGACGGGGCTTATGCAGGGCAAAAGTTCTTCCAGTTACCAAGGCGTCAAGTTCGACCCGTCGGCGCCGATAACCCGCGCCGAGGCGATGACCATCCTCGGAAGGACCCTTCCAAACGGATATCCGTCGGCCGATCTTTCGGTAAAAGACAAGGCGGACGTGCCGTCTTACGCAGTAAAGCATGTTAAGACGCTGATCGGGATCGGCGTTGTTTCCGGATATGCCGACAATACGATCCGCCCGGCGAACAACATAAAACGCAGTGAGATCGCCGCCATGCTGCAAAGAATGTACTGATAGGCCGTAGGATGCCATATAATATTTTTATTTAACACCGAACTTTTTTGGATCGGCGCCGTCTAAATTTTCAAACGCATATACCCAAAAAATGCAAGATCCGGAGGTAAAAAAATGTCTGAAAACGTATCTAAAGATCCTGTGTCCGTTATCCCGCCGCAAGAGGCAGCCGGCGCAACCGAAACTGCCCCTGTCAAAAACAAATACGGAGCAGAAAAGCAGCGCAAAAAAATGTCCACCCGCGCAAAAGTCATACTGTTTTCATCGATCGCGCTCATTTTTATCGCCGGAGTCGTTTTTTTGATAATGAGCCTTATAAGCAAAGGAACTGAACAGACTGTCAATACGGGATTCGTATCGAGAGGCACTCTCCAGTACAATATAAGCGGCTGGGGCACGATCTCGGCAAAGACCAAGTCCGAACTCGGTCAGAAGACCAAAGGCGTCGTCACCGAGATAAATGTGAAGGTCGGCGACACCGTCAAAGAGGGCGACGTTATCCTTTCAGTCGACCCGTCCGAAACCCAGAAAGAGCTCGACACCGCGCTTTCCGACCTCGATCTCGCGGCAGAACGGCTGAATCTTTCTCAAAAAGATATATATAATCTCACAGCCCGCATACCTTTCTCCGGAAAGCTCATAACCGAGACCGACATAAAGGTCGGCGACACTGTTTCAGCAGGGCAATCTCTCGGCACATTTGTCGACGACACGAAAATGAAGCTCAAGCTTTATTTCAGCTATGCCTATATAGACGATGTTTATGCCGGGATGCCAGCTGAGATATCCATCCCGCAAAGTATGGCGAACATCTCGGGAAAGGTCGAATCTGTCGAAAAAGTCAAAAAGATATCTTCCGAAGGCGCCGTCATGTTCCGCGTCAATTTTGTCATGGACAACCCCGGGACCCTGACAAAAGATATGATCGCCGTCGCATCTATGACGTCGTCTTCCGGCGAGATCATCATGCCGTCCGAATCCGGCGTTCTCGAATATATGCGCGAAGAGGAGATACTCGCCAAATCCTCAGGCGAGGTCGTCGCTTCTTATCTCAACGCGTACTATACATACAAATCCGGCGATGCGCTTATCGTTATGAAGAACGAATCTCTCGATACGGCGCTTGCATCGGCCCAGCGTTCATATGAAACCCAGCAAGCCGCCGTTGACAAACTGAAAGAGAGTCTTGAGGCGAGCGACATCGTCTCTCCGATAGACGGTATCGTGACCGCCCTCATGGTCGAGGTCGACGACACTCTCACAGGGTCCGGTACCCCGATCGTTACGATCTCAAATCTCTCCTCTATGGTCGTCGATATAACGATCGACGAAATGGACGTCTCAAAGGTCTCTGTCGGGATGCCGGTCGAGATCTTATACGACAAGACCGACGGTCAAATGTCGATAATGGGAGAAGTTATTTCGGTCAGCCTTGAAGCGTCCTCCCAGAACAGCGGAGGGGGCGGCGGAGGCGGAAGCGGGATCGCTTATTTCCCCGCCCGCATCGCCGTCGACAACCCCGGCGATCTTATGCCGGGCATGGGTATAAACTATAACATCACCTCAATGGTAAGCGAGGACTGTCTGATGGTCCCCTCATCTGCGATCATATATACGGAAAGCGGTACGACGGTGTTTGTCCGAAGAGTCCCGGGCATGTCTTATGAAGAGGTCGACGTACCAAAAGAGCAGCTTCCGGACGGGTTCGTCGCTGTCCCCGTGACGATCGGCCTTGCGGACAACGCCAATACCGAGATAATAAGCGGCCTTGAGGAAGGCGACGAAGTATATGTATCAAGTATAAATAACGATCCTTACGGCATGGGCGGTATTTATTTCTAAAGGAGGACGCGGTTTTGGAAGATCTGATCGTTCTTAAAAACGCGAGCAAAATATATAACGAAAACCTTCCAAGTGAAGTGCGTGCGCTTGACAACGTCACCCTTACCGTAAAAAAAGGAGAGTTCGTGTCGATATGGGGGCAGTCGGGATCGGGCAAATCCACGCTGATGAACATCCTCGGGTGTCTTGATATCCCCACATACGGCGAATACTATCTCGAAGGTGAATCTGTCAACACGATGTCAAGGGACAAGCTGTCAAAGATCAGAAGCAGGCAGATCGGGTTTGTTTTCCAGGGATTCAACCTGATACCGGCCCTGACCGCCCTTGAAAACGTGGAGCTTCCCTTGATATACAAAGGCACGCCCCATTCGAAGCGACGCGAACTTGCGATGGACGCTTTGAGAAACGTCGGACTTGAAGACAGGGCCAATCACCGCCCCGCGGAAATGTCCGGAGGGCAGCAGCAGCGCGTCGCGATCGCGAGGGCTATTTCCACATCGCCGCCGATCATCATG